>Ga0208565_1000146_pt1 | contig 58458 bp, 57 predicted proteins | sample Sb_taG_7_FD_187706 | JGI IMG/M metagenome (GOLD analysis project Ga0208565, IMG submission 187706) | Peat soil microbial communities from Weissenstadt, Germany - Sb_50d_2_FS metaG (SPAdes) (version 2) | ecosystem: Environmental > Terrestrial > Soil > Wetlands > Peat | place: Germany... | reverse complement strand
GCTGGACCAGTGGCTGGACCAGTGGCCCTTACGTCAGGACTAAAGGCCACCTGCGCGAGCGAAATACCGTATTTAAGATATAAATATCGACCGAGCCGTAGACGCTTGGCTCTTGATCACCAATGGAGGTACGTCATGACTGACGCCGGAGCTCCCGAAGGCGACCGGATGGAGCAGGAAGAACTCGATTTCGATTTAACGGTATCGCGGGCGGGCGTCTCTACGAGCGAGCTGAGCTGCAGGAAGCGTTCTGCACGGTTCGCAGCCGTGACGGCTGTCGCGACCGGCATGGTGCTGATGAGCGGCGCCGTTCCGGCAAGCCAGGCCGCCGCCGCTGGTCATGCGCATTCGGCGAGCCAGTCTGCGGCGTCGTTCATCACCGGATACTTCCAAGCGATGGACCGCGCTCTGATGCCGGGACACCCACCGGCAATGGCCGCCCGCCCGGCTGCCCTTTACCTTTCGAGCTATTACCCGGCGGCGCCAAGGACACCACAGTCGCAGCAGATGCTGGCTTACGAGGTCGGGAAGGTGGACGGCTTCCACATGTGGGTGCGGGAGCGTGGCGACATCTACAAGTCGATTAGCACCAGCGTCAAGATCGAGTCGCTGGCGGTATCGGCTTCGGGGCAGCGCACGGTCGCCATCGTGGAGGCCGTGACGACCATGCGGTGGTCGCCGGGTCCTGGCCCGAAGGTGACGCACTTCACGCGGGCCAAGGCGGCGTCCATGGCGGCAGCGGCGAAGCAGGGGCGCGTTTTCGGGCCCGGTTCCACCATCACGTCCATGGTGGCGGCCAGTCACCGGATGCTGCTGATCCGGCAGGGCGGGGCCTGGAAGCTGCAGTATGATTACTACGTCGACCCATTCGATCAGGGCCTGGCCCCGGACCACACCTCGCCCCGCGCGGAAGGCCAGGCACTGCCCGTCCCCGCAGCCGGTCACGCCAAGCCCGCTAGCATGATCCCGGCCTACATCACGGAGGACTACTGGCCCGGAGGGGCAGCACAATACGCCGACCATTACTGGCACAGCTATAACAGTGCCTACGAGAACTTCAACAGTAGTGGCGGCGACTGCACCAACTTCGTCTCGCAGTCCCTGAACGACACCTGGAGCGGTCACAACTCCGGGAGCCTAGACAATGACTTCTGGAACTGGTACTACTATTATGAAAGCACCGTTGAACCGAGCAACGACTGGGTCAACGCGAATGACCTCCATACATACGTCGGCAAGAACCCGTACGGCTCGGCCTACGACATCGGCTGGCATGGCGCTTCCGGCAGTGAAAGCGCGGTGAAGAGCTACGACATCAACGACATGCTCGTCGGCGACCTGCACTTCTACCACTGGTCCGGTGACTCGGCGGGCGCCAACCATGCCGCTATCGCGGTAGCATACCTCAGCGATGGCGAAACCCTGGTCGATGCCCACAACACCGACAGCTACCACGTCCTGTGGAACCTGGGTGCCTCAGGCGCGACCTACTACCTCGACAGAATGCATGACACGATCAATTTCCACGGATTGTCATGAGTCATTCCCGACAAGACAGCCAACGGTAAGGACAACTATGCCTTTCCGTAAAGCAGCGGCTGCCACGGCAGCAGCGCTTGCTGCAGTGGCAGGCTCGCTCAGTTCATGCTCGCAGACAAATCCGCATCCGACGCATCCTGCCGCGTCGTCACCAGTAAAGCAGGGCAAGGCCGAGGCCTATTCGGCGGCGATGGCCACGGTAAATGACTATCTGGCGGCATGGCATCAGCAAGGTGGTGCCCAGGCTGCGCAGCAGTTCATGGTCCCGGCCGAGCGCGGACCTGATCCGATCCTCCTGAGGAGCGGCAAAGTGGTCTCCTATCGGCCATTTCGCTGGGTGTCACAGGATGACTTCACTCTCTTTGTGATCCTCGACCTGCATTTCGTCGGCTTCCCCGGTGCATGGAACTCAGGATCGAACGGCAGGTTCGTTACGTTCACCCGGCAAGCCGGGCGGAGTCATTACCTGATGTACTTCGCAACCGGTCCGTAGGAAGCTCCTCGCGGCGGCCAGCGCGGCATCGCGGCCGCGCTGGCCGCTCCGAAGCGCGGTGCTGTCAGGGACCAGCGGCCATCTAGGCTGGTGCGCCAGGTTGTGGTCCTGGCTGTCGCGGGCTGACATCCCATCGTCTACCCCGCTGAAGTCCCAGGTCAGGAGCCCCGGCCTGGTTCACGGCCGGGGGCTCTTGGCTTTCAGATCAGGTATGTGGGCTGGTCGATGCCGAGGCGGACCTTAGCGAAGGCCTGGTCTCGGCCGGTGCTGAAGAGGATGTGCTGACCGGCTGTGTGGACGTCCCTGAAACACCGCTGCAGCGGATGGTGAGCGTAGACGGCTTCGGCGCCGGCCAGGTGGAAGACCCGGTCGACGGCCTCCGTGCCAGCCCGCATGGCCTGGTTCGCGGCCAGCAAGACCAGGGACCTTTGCTCGAGGCCCGGTTCGTCTCCGCGGCAGGCGGCGTCCCAGGTCTGGCCGATTGTGTCGAACAGGAATGACCGGGCTGAGGCCAGCGCTCCCTGCGCCTGGGTCAGCTGGCACTGCACAGCTGCGTCGTGACCGATGCTCTGCGTGGCCGGGCCGCGGACCTTCTTCGTGGCGATGGCTGCGAACTCGTCGAGTGCTCTGCGGGCGATTCCAAGGGGCACGGCCGCCAGGAACATCGCGGCCTGGGTGATGAGCGGGATCCTCCACAGCGGACCGTCGTGGCGGGCGGGCTCGAAGAACGGGGCGGCGAGGTGCGCGGCCGGTACATCCACGGCGGAGACGGCCAGGTGGTGGCTTCCCGTCCCGCGAAGTCCCATCGCGTCCCAGGTGTCCTCGATGGCGGCGGATCGGGCGGGGATGAAGGCGAACCGCCAGTCCGGTGCGCCGGATGCCAGCATCCGGGGAGCACCGGAGTCCGTGACAAGAACGCCCACCTGGAGCCACGCGGCGTGCGGGCAGCCGCTATTGAACGGCCAGCGGCCCGATACCGTGAAGCGGCCGGGCTGCTCGGGTGTGGCCTGTCCGAGCGGCGCCCACATGCTGGTGGAGACGAAATCGGGGTGATCTCCGATCAGCTTCTTGGCCACCGTGGGGTCGAGCCAGGCGAAGAATGCCGTGCTGTTGCCGATCACGAGGGTCCAGCCTGCCGAGCCGTCGGCGCGGCTGATCTCCTCGAAGATCGCCGCGGTCGCGGCAGGGTAGAGTTCGATGCCGCCGAGAGACTGGGGGAGGTTGAGGCGGAACAGGCCAGCCGCTTTCGCCCGCTCCACCAGATCGGCAGGCATCGTCCGAAGCCGCTCGCCCTCGCCCGCTCGTGCCAGGAAGTCCGGCACAAGGTCTTCGACCGCGCTCCACAGTGCGTCTTTGGCCGCGTTCACGGCCAGCGTGTCAGCCATCGCTCCTCCTGATACCCGCGGCGACAGGGCGATCAGGCCCTTGGCACCCAGCATCACCGGTGCTCCGCAGCGGGGCATCCCTGAGATCAGGTATCTGGGGAGGACGCCCGGCTGGCCGTGAGGGCGGCCAGCTCTGCCCGGGACTGGACCCCGAGCTTGACGAAAACGTGCTTGAGGTGAGTCTCGACCGTGTACCGGGACAGGAACAGCCGGGCGGCAACATCCGCATTGGTGAGCCCTTCGGCTGCCAGGCGCACCACGGACAGCTCCGCCTCGGTCAGCGAGGACCAGCCCACTGCTGGCCGCGGGAGCCTTGACCCGGATCGGCCGCGCAGATCCGGCTGCATCCTGGCGGGCGCGACCTCGCCGACGAACGCGAGGATCTCCTCGACCACCACCGACCAGTCCCCGGCCCAGGGCAGATGATCCTGCCCGCGCAAGACCTTCAGGGTCGCTCCAGGGATCTGCCCGGCCACCATTCGAGCGTCCGCGACCGGCACGACGTCCCCGTCGCGGTGCAGCACCAGCGCCGGAACCGCCAGGTTGCTCATCAGGTCGCGCACGTCGATCAGCCCAAGGGAGTCGATCAAGGCCGCCGCCATGGCGGGGCTGGCCGCCGCCCGCTCGAACGCCCCGGCCGCCTCACGCGCCTGCGGACCCGCCAGGCTGGGAGCCACCAGATCGACAAGTCGCCCCTCGCCCCAGTGGCGTACCACCGATCGATACTGCCGCAAGAGCGCGGCCCGAGGACCCCGATACGACGTGCCGTACAGGATCAGGCCCTGCGTCCGGCCGGGATAGGCCGCAGCGAAAGCGATCGCGGCCCGCCCGCCGTCCGACATCCCGAACAGCGCAGCCCGCGATGACTTCGCGGCGGCCATGACCGCGGCCACATCCGCCACCCGATCCTGGGTGGTCGGCAGGTCGCCGACCGGATCCGACAGGCCGGTACCACGCTTGTCCAGGCGGATCACGCGACCGCCCCGTTCCAGCGCCCGGACGAAACGGCGGTACCCGGTCTGCTGCCACTGGATGTCCAGATGCGAGACCAGGCCAGGCACCATGACCAGGTCCGGCGGACCGGCGCCGGATACCTGATAGGCGATCTTCGCCCCGCTCGACTGCGCGTAGCGCGTTTCCGGCAGACGTCGAGCCATGAGGCAATGATCCACCCAGGCCTATAGCCTGCCGGACCGCCCGCCGGAGGCGGCCCGGTCGTGACCGGTTCCGCAACCGAGTCCGCCGGGCCGGGCTGGTCGCCAGCCCGGTCGGTATCAGTGGTCTGTCAGGTGGGGCGGCGGCGGGTGACGGCGTACACTGTCGCGGCGATGAGGACGGCTGCGACGGTGAGGAAGATCGCACTTTCGACCGTCTGGATCAGCCAGAAGTGTGATGCGGGCTGGTAGGCGATCCTCTCGTGCAGGCTGAGGTTCCGGACGACGGGCTGGCAGGCGGCGAGGTGCGCGGCGCTGGGGGGCGGCTCGCTCTGCGCCGGATTGTTGCCCACCGGCGCGCTGGGCGGCGTCCCGGTCGGCCGCAGGTCCGGGCAGTAGCGGCCAAGCACGTCCAGGTTGCTTGTGGTGGATTGGACGAGATGGCCAGACGGGTCGGTGATCGTGATGCTCTGCACCCAGTCGCTGGGTGACAGGCCTCCGGGTGTAATCTCCTGCGGAGCGCCGCTTGGGTTCTGCAGGAGTGCGCTGAGCGGGATGGTGTAGCTGCGGGTCGTGACGGGTGCGAAGTGCGCCCTCGCGATTTCGATCGGGATGCGGGTGGCAGCGTAAGCGACCAAGGTCACGGCCATCGCCGGGATGGTCCGCCGGATCAGGGCACTGGCCGCGACGCCGGCAGCGAGCGCGAACAGGATGCAGGCGACCGGAACGATGCCCTGGATGTCGTACCAGACGCTGTTGTAGCGGCCGTCGAACGCCGCGGTGAGCGGGTCGAGTGCCCAGGTGGCCAGCAGGGCGAGGGCGATCGCCGCTGCCGCGATGACGCCGAAGATCAGGACGATCTTGGTCGTGATCCAGCGTTGCGGGCTGACCGACTGCGTCCAGGCCAGGCGATGGGTGCCCGTCTCGTATTCGCGCGAGACCATCGGCGCCGCAAAGAACATGCCTGCCAGCAGCGGGACCACGATGAGCGCGGCGGTGAACGACGGGATGAGGCGGAAGTCGTTGTGCAGCGCGCCGAGCGCGCCGGGACAACCGGCGCCGCGGTTGGCCCTGAGGCAGTCCGGCAGTCCCAGAACGCGGGCCCGGTCTCTGGCCGTGGACCCGATGACGACCATGAGCGCGGCGAGCGCGGCGAGGATCAGGGCGCTCGTGGCTGCCTCGGCGCGGTGCTGACGCCAGGTCGTCCAGATCATGTCAGGCCCGCTTCCCGCAAGGGCCGCGAGGCCCGCGCGTCCGCGGTCGGGCCGGGGCGCTCAAGGTAGGCCAGCACGAGATCCTCCAGATCGACCGGGGTTACGGTCAGCGCCGGGTTGAGCAGCGGCTGCCTGGTGCGGACGAGCAGGGTGTTGTGCCGTTCGTGCCGGGATCGGCTGAGGACCTCGACCCCGGCGGGCATCCGGGCGGTCTGGTCCGGCGAACCGGCCGCCCAGTGGTGTTCGCTCAGCAGCTGGTCGATGTCGCCGGCCAGGCGGACCCGGCCGTCGCGAATCACCAACAGATGATCACAAACCCGGGCCAGCTCCCCCACCAGGTGTGAGGACAGCATGACGGTGCTGCCGGTCGTGGTCGCGCTGTCGATCAGGGTCTTGAGGACCTCCCGCCTGGCCAGCGGGCAAGCGCGGCCAGCGGTTCGTCCAGCAGCAGCACCTGCGGCCGTTTCGCGACGGCCAGCGCGAGGGCCACCTGGGCCCGCTGCCCGCCGGACAGCCGCCCAGCCCGCCGGCTGAGCGGGACCTCGGCCGCGCTGAGCCGGTCACGGGCCAGCTGGTCGTCCCAGCCCGGGTTCATCGCCCGGCCGAACCTGAGCAGGTCGGCAACGGTGAACTCGCGGTAGAGCGGGCAGTCCTGGGCGAGGAATCCGGGCTGGGCGAGGAATTCCGGCTCGCTGCTCGGCTGCGCGCCCATGACGCGCAGCTGGCCCTCGGAGGCGGGCAGCAGGCCGACGAGCATGCTCAGCAAGGTGGTCTTGCCCGCGCCGTTCGGCCCGACCACGGCGGTGATCGACCCTGCCGGGAGCGACAGAGTGCACTCCCGCAGCGCCCACAGGTCCCCGTAGCGGCGGCCCGCGCCGGTCGTCTCGATCGCCGCGCTCACGCGCTTGCCTCGGCCCTGAAATCCCGCATCGTCGCCAGCACCACGTCCATGATTCCGTCCTCATCCAGGCCCGCCGCCCAAGCCGCAGCGATCCAGCGCTCCAGCCGACGCTGCAGCAGCGACAGCGTCGCTGGCGTCGACTGGCTCAGGCTGCGCTGGACGAAGGTGCCCTGGCCAGGCCGGCCCGCGATCAGCCCGTCGTGCTCTAGCTCCTTGTAGGCCTTCTGGACCGTGTTCGGGTTGATCGCCACGCTCGCCGCGACCTCGTGCGCCGTCGGCAGCTTGTCGCCTGGCTGCAGCCAGCCCAGCCGCAGCGCCTGCTTGACCTGCTGAACGAGCTGAGCGTAGGGCGCCACGCCGTTCGTGGTATCGATCCGGAAGTCCAGCATGGATACTAGAGTAATATACCTAGGCAGATACGTAAAGCCTGCCTAGTTAAATAGGTAATATCTGAATTGCTAGCGGGGACGCGGATTGAACCTGAGCAACCTGACCGGTCAGGGGCTTCTGGACAGCCTGGCGCGGGACAGGACGAAGATCGATGACAATAGCCAGCCAAGCAGCGTCGCGACGTTGAGCCACCACAGCAGGAGCTTGCCGCCAGGCACGTTCGGATCCGGGTACCAGGTCGATCGCTGATCGAGTGCGATTAGCGGGACCACGGTGTCGATCGCGTACAGCACCGGGCTGAAGCAGCGCACCTCACCGTCGCCGCATGAATCGGCGCGCGGCGGGCTGCCGCGGGTTCTCAAGCCGAGGGCCGGGAGGCCGGCGGACGTGGTCAGCAGACCGCTCGTGGCGTAGACGTCTCCATTGCCGTTCGTCGCTCGCAGGGTGGCCTGGCTTGCCGGTACCTCAAGCGAGGCGACCAAGAGCACGAGCAGCGCGGCCAGCATCCACAGGACGCGCGACGGCCGGTACCCGTAGCCGACCGTCGCGTAGACAGCGTCTACAGCGCGCCGCGGCCACGTCGCCGTGGACCGGCCGATCCGCCGGGCATGCCTGCGCTGAGCCATCAGGATCTGCTCGGCCTCGCGAACGTATCCGTGCTGCCGGAACACCCGCGCTGCCTGCTCGTACGCGCCGGAGTCAAACACCGTCTGGCGGCTCAGCCAGGCGCACCTCGCGGTCTGATCCCAGATCCGCTTCGGCTGCGCGCCCTGAGGCTGCTCGAACCGGTCGTAGGTCAGTCCGGCGATGGTGAAGCGCTGCGGCCAGGCCGCCGGATCGTCAGCGAGGAACGTGGTGGTCGCGTCGGTGAAGTCAACGCTCGGCGAGACTGCCTTCCAGCCCAGGTCGATGCCACCGCGCACGGTCGCGGACACCGCCTGGATCGCGTGACCGTGCTCGTTCCGCGGCGCGGGACCGGGGCAGGTGAACTCACCGCCGGTCAGCTGCATCCGGCCCTCGATGGTGCATCGGTCCAGAACTACCAGCCCGGTCGAGGCGAAGCCGTCGACCAGCCTGACAGATCCTTTGACCACGGCCTGATTGAGGCTGATCGAGTACCCGCCCGGATTATCCAGCCGCGCCCCGTCGGCACTGAGACTGCCCAGCGTGGCGCCGCGGAAGTTGACCCGTCCGCCCTGCGTCCGCAGATCGGCCAGGTGGGCATCGCCGTCGACGACAAGAGCGGTCGCGCCGACGATAGACCGCCGCTCGGCGCCGCTCAGCGCACAATGCAGCGCGAGAGTGCCGTGGATGACCGCGCCCGACAGCCTGATGCTGCCGGTCACCCTCACCTCACGGTCGAGCCTGAGGTCGGCGCGAAATTCGGCGTTGGTCAGGTCCAGCGCCGTGCGGCCGGGTGCCCGCAGCACGCATGGCCCGCTGATGAGCAAACTGCTCAGGTCGCCCATCGACATGTCGATGGGACCCGTCACCGCACAGCGTCCGGCCAGCATGACCTCGGCACCGACCGACAACCGGGCGGCGCTGAGCGCGGTGCCGGCAGCAGCAGACCTCGCGTAGATGCTGCCCTTCGGCACCTCGTCGCCAGCTTCGACGGTCGCATTGCGGATCAGGAACCGTCCGCCGATCCGGGCGCTCCCCAGGTCAAAGCGTCCCCGGATGGCCGGCCTGCGCCCGGCGGCGTCGTCGATCAGGAACACACTGCCCGCGATGCTCGTGTCCCCGAGATCGATGGCCGGCCCACCCGATGACTCGATCAGTGCCCCGGTCAGGTCGAACGAGCCGTCTATCCGGGCCCCGATCATCCTGACCTCTCCCAGTGATGTGAACTCGTGAATCAGTCGGACGGCGCCGCCCACATGGATCCGGTCAGCGTGGATCGAGCGACCGCCCTGGCCGTCGATCGTGGCATCGACGCAGAGCAGGCGTCCGCCGATCTCTGCTTCGCACAACCAGATCGCCGATCGCTTCGACGTGCTCGCGCTCGTCAGGTGCGCGCCGGCCACCCGGGATCGCGACAGGTCGAGGTCGCGCCGCAGCCGCAATCCGTTGCCGAGCAGGCCAGGCAGGTGCGGGCATCCGGTCAGTGACAGCTCGAAGAGCTCTGCGCCCGCCACGACGGGCGCGGAGTCGAAGGAGCAGCCGTCGAAGCGGAGCGGGAACGGCACCGCCAGCCCGGCCAGGTCCAGGCAGCCGACAACGACCGCGTTGTTCAGCCGGAGCCCGCGAGGATCGATCTGCTCTTTGAGCTCATGACAGCACTTGCGCAGCAGATCAGCCTGGACCGCACGCGGCACGCCATCGATCGCCGCGTCGACTAGGACTCCGCGCCGGAACGCGCCGATCAGCTCGGCCTCGTCGATCTCGTCCATGACACGCTCCCAGGCCTTCCGCAGCGCCGTGCCCGCGTTCACCAGGGTCGGAGCCCGATCGCGCCCACCTTGCCAGCCCGACCGGACCGGCGGGTGGGCGAGTCGCTCGCTACGGCTGCGGCGCCCCCCGGTAGTAGCTGCTGGTCCGGAGCCGGAACCAGCGGTCGCGAAGACCCACCTGGCGGTTACGGAACCACATTCTCCAGCCAACCGTGACGTTGAGGGCACGCAGCCGTAGTCGGCGATGCCCGAACCAGATCACCATCGGCGGCACCGGGCGGCGCGGCGCGCGGTGCGACCTGCCTAGGTCGGGCCTGGCTCGGGCTAGGCGCTGCTCGACCTGGTCGGCGTGATGCCAGCTGAGTGAGTAACGCTGGTCGTCATCGATGCCGAGCCGCTGAGTGAGCCGCCATGCCGCGTCGCGCTCCAGGTTAGACAGCGCGTCCCGGTCGGAGCCCCGGCGGACCCGGTCGAGCGGTAGGTGGTCCTGCCGCCACCGCAGCGCCGTCCACGCCCGGGCGTTCAGGGCGGCGACCGGGAGCGGCGGGCGGTCCATCGTGCCGGCCGGGGTTAGCGGCGGAAGAGTGATCAAAGGCTCGTCGGCCGCCGCCCCGATGGCCGCAAGAGCTGCCCGGCGGACCGCGGCCGGGTGGAGTCCCGACCGGCTCAGCGTCGCCAGAACCTCGGGCGTGCCCTGGTCCAGCAGCGCGACCAGAAGATGCTCGGCACCCGGGTCCTGGCGCCTGGCTTGCGCGAGCGACTGCGCGGCGCCCTGCGCTTGCATGTGCAGGTAGCCGCTGCCGCCACCAGGAGTCCCGGCAGCTGCCGTGACCACCGCGCGAAGGGAATGCCCCTGACCAGGGTCGAGGGCCGCAGCAGCGGGCCCGTGACCTTCGGATATGCCGACCAGGACGTGCACCGGGCCGCAGCTGCAGCCCAGCTCACGAGCGAGCTGGAAGCCGCGCCAGATCGCCTCCTGGTACGGGTCGCTTAACTCCTCGTAAGGCACCACAACAGCATGCCAGCTAGCGGGCCAGACAACGAGTCCGGCAGGTCTGCCCGACCACCACCCTGCACCGCACGCTACGCCTGGCAACGGACCGCAGGTCAGTTGAGTCCGCCAGGTCCGCGGCGGGCTGGCTGCTCTGGCGGATCGATCAGCTAGTCCGCAAAACGCTATACCGGTTTGCGGTATAGCGGCTTGCGGTATAGCGCAGATCGGTATAGCGTGGTCCGTAGGAACGTGGACGAGCGAGCGCGGTTGCAATCAGGAGGGTGCCATGCGGGACCGACTGGATCGCTGGGCCGATCCGCCGTTGCTGGTGCTGGCCAGCCTGGCCGACCAGCCAAAGCACGGATACGCCATCACCCAGGACGTGGCGGACACGATGGGCGTCCGGCTCAGCGCCGGCACCCTGTACGCGGTGATCTCCAGACTGGAGTCTCGCGGCCTGATCGAGCCGCTTGACTCCGAGGACCGGCGCCGGCCGTACCGGCTTACGGCGGCCGGGGCCCGGGCGCTCGCGGAGCAGACCGAGCGGATGAACAAGGTCGCCTTCATCGCACGGGAACGGCTTCGCGCCGAGTATGGCTGGGCCGGCGCGTGAGTACCGCGCAGCGGCCGCCGGCCGGATCGTCGAGCGCCCGCATGCCGGCCCGCGCCGCGCTGGCGCTGTACCCGGCCGCCTGGCGAGCCCGCTACGGTGACGAGGTTCGCGCCCTGCTTGACGACTCCGGCACCGACCTGCGCACCATCGCCAGCCTGGCGTGGCAGGCGATACCGGCGTGGATCCGTCCGGCCAGGCAGCTCTACGACCGGCCGGCCCGGATGCGGGCCAGTATCGCCACGGTCCTGCTGGCATGGACGGCGCTGACCGGCATGGCGCTTGTCTTCGAGCAGCTCACCCAGGCCCAGGGCTTCACGGTGCCAGGCCATCCGATCATCAGCTGGTCGTATTGGGTCTTCGACGGGGCCGTCATCGTTTCGGTGCTGGCCGTCGTGGCCGGCGGTCTTCCGCTGTGGCGGCTGATGGTGCGCGGCGCCCGCCGCGAGCACCGCCCGCGCGACCTGGCCTACCTGCTATTGCCGATCGTCGTGCCCGTCGTGTACCTGACCGCCGCGATCGTTATTGTCAAGCTCGTCCGCCACGCCGGCGCGGGGACGGTGTACCCGAGGCTGAACTCGGTAGTCGACCTGGCGAATGGCGGCGTCGGGCCCTGGTGGTTCCTTGGGCTGATCGTCCTCGGGTTCGCCGCCGGCGGCCTGTTCGCGGCGGGACCCGGGCTGGCTCTGCGCAGGCTCCGCCCCAGCGAGCCGGCCGTTGGCCGGGCCGCCAGGGCCGCAGGCCTCGCGGCGGCGACCATGGGCCTCGCCGGTGCCGCCAGCATTGTCGCCGCGATCGGCCTCTACCTGTGGGCACCCGAGTACGCCGGCTACCACCAGGGCTGGCCGCTGTGGATATACCTCCCGGTCGTCCTGCTGGCCGCCGTCGTCGCCATTGTCAGCGGCGCGCGCGGGATCCGGGCTGCGCGGTCGCCTGCCGCCGCATGACGCCCGCGGCGCCACGCGAGCTTTGATCCGGAAGAGCTCAAAGGCCGCGAGGCGATGACGCGGGCCTGGAAGCTTGCTGCGCCGGACGGCTAGGTGCCCGTTGCCTGCCGGGTCGGAGCCCGTGCTGCCGCACTCAGGCAGCTCCCCCGGCCGCAACCGCTGCACGCTGCACGCTGCCTGCGGCCGACCGCTCGACAACCTCGAAGCGAAACATCCACCGAGAAGGCGATCAGATGTGCGACGCAAGCATCGAAGTCAGCGGGCTGCACAAGCGGTTCGGACCGACGCTGGCCCTGGACGGCCTGTCGTTCACCGTCGCGCCGGGGCAGGTCACCGGGTTCGTCGGCCCGAACGGCGCGGGCAAGTCCACCACGATGCGGGTGATCCTGGGCCTGGACGCGCCCGATGAAGGCCACGCGCTGGTCAGCGGGCGGCCGTACCGGACCCTGCGCCGGCCGCTGCGTGAGCTTGGGTCGCTGCTTGACGCGTCCGCGCTGCAGCCCAGCCGGACCGCTCGCAACCACCTGCTCTGGCTGGCCCACTCCCAGGGCCTGACCGCCCAGCGGGTCGATGCGGTGATCGAGCAGGCCGGCCTGCAGAGGGCGGCGCGGCGGCGGGCGGGCGGGTACTCGCTGGGCATGCGGCAGCGGCTGGGGATCGCCGCTGCGCTGCTCGGTGACCCGCCGATACTGATGCTGGACGAGCCGTTCAACGGCATGGATCCGGAGGGGATCGTGTGGATGCGCGGTTTCCTGCGGTCGCTGGCCGCCCAGGGCCGGGCGGTGCTGGTGTCCAGTCACCTGATGAGCGAGTTGCAGGACGCCGCCGATCATCTGGTGATCATCGGCCGCGGCAGGGTGATCGCCGATACCAGAACCCGCGACCTGCTGGCGGCCGCGTCTGGTGACCGGGTTACGCTGCGCACCACCGCGCCGCCGTGGCCGCCACCGACACCTGCACGCTGACGGTGTCCGGCCTGACTGCCGGGCAGGTGGTGAGCGTCCTGGGTGAGAGCGCGGTGCCGTTCTCTGAGATATCGGCCCACCACGCGACGCTGGAGGAGGCCTACCTGGAACTCACCAGCGACGCGGCCGAGTATCGCGCCGCCGGGCCTGCGGGTGGGCTTGTCCCGCAGAGTTCTCAGGAGGCGGCGCGATGACCGCCACGATCACGCCGGAACGCTCCGGCACCCTGGCCGAACGCGATGGTTTCGCGCGGCTGCTGCACGCCGAGTGGACCAAATTCCGGACCGTACGCGGCTGGGTGATCGGCATGGTGATCGCCGCCCTGCTGACCGCGCTGATCGGGTTGTGGGCCGCGGCCGGTCCGCAGACTGGTTGTGGTCAGGTCATCACTCCGGGCGGCCAGGGCGGCACTCCGGTCGCCTGTCATCCCTACGTCCCGGTAGGGCCGGGCGGCGAAGCGGTGACCGACAGCTTCTACTTCGTGCACCAGCCGCTGCACGGAAACGGCAGCATCACCGTGCGGGTAACCTCGCTGACCGGCGGGACGTCATCGGATAATCCGGGCGGGCAGATCACGGCCGGCCTCCAGCCGTGGGCCAAGGCCGGGATCATCATCAAGGACGGCATCCGGCCCGGATCGGCGTACGCGGCGATGATGGTCACCGGCGGTCACGGGGTGCGGATGCAGTACGACTACACCCATGACACGGCGGGCCTGCATGGAGCCGTCTCCGCTGCCTCCCCGCAGTGGCTGCGGCTGACCCGGTCCGGTGACACGCTCACCGGATATGACTCCGCCGACGGCACGCACTGGACCCGGGTGGGTACCGCCAGCTTGGCCGGGCTGCCATCGGCGGTGCAGGTCGGCTTGTTCGTCACCTCCCCGCAGTATGTGACTGCCGAGAACAACAGTCCGACCCTGGCTCACGCGGTCTTCGATCAGGTCCACCTGTCGGGCCCGCGGGCCTCCGTCGCGTGGAGTGGCGGCGAGATTGGGGCCAACGCCGAGTACGGGCCGCTGCCCGGCGGATTTCACCAGGCTGGCAGCGGGTTCACGATGAGCGGGTCCGGCGACATCGCGCCCGCGGTGCCCGGGCCAAGCGGCGGCAAGCCCGCTGACCACGGCCTCGTCGGCGCGTTCGCCGGGCTGATCCTGGTGATCGTGCTGGGGACGATGTTCATCACCGCCGAGTACCGACGGGGCCTGATCCGCACCACGCTCGCCGCGAGCCCGCAGCGCGGCCGGGTCCTGGCGGCCAAGGCGATCGTGATCGGCTCGGTCACCTTCGTGGCCGGGCTGGCCGGCACCGCCGTCTTGATCCCGCTCGGCGACCGCCTGCTGCGCGACCACGGCAACTACGTGTTCCCGATTACCGTCCTCACCGAGGTACGGGTGGTGGCCGGCACGGCGGCGCTGCTCGCCGTGGCCGCCGTACTCGCCCTTGCCCTCGGCACGATCCTGCGGCACAGCGCCGGGCCGATCACCGCGGTCATCGCGCTGATCGTCGTGCCGTACTTCTTCACGGGCCCGCTGGCCGTTCTGCCCGCTGGCGCCGCGGACTGGCTGCTGCGGGTAACCCCGGCCGCCGGGTTCGCCATCCAGCAGACCATCCCGCAGTACTCCCAGGTGAGCAACGCCTACACGCCCATGTACGGCTATTACCCGCTTGGGCCGTGGGCCGGCTTCGCCGTGCTCTGTGCCTGGGCCGTGCTCGCCCTTGGTTTGGCCACCGTCCTGCTTCGCCGGAGGGACCCATGAGCGACGCGCTGCACGCGGAGTGGACCAAGCTGCGCACCCTGGCCAGCACCGGCTGGCTGCTGCTCGGCGTGATCGCGCTTACCGTGGCCGTGAGCGCCGCAGCGGCCGCCGTCGGCACCTGCCATTCCTCGGCCGGCTGCCATCCCGACATCACCAAGCTCAGCCTCACCGGAATCGGCCTCGGCCAGGCGGTCGTGGTCATCGTGGCCGTGCTGGCGGTCAGCGGCGAGTACAGCACCGGCATGATCCGCACCACCCTGGCCGCGATGCCCTGCCGGACCGCCGTGCTGGCCGCCAAGGCCGCGGTCGTCCTCGGCCTGACGCTGGCCGCCGGCGCCGTCGCCGTGCTCGGATCCGTGCTGGCCGGGCAGCTGATCCTGCCCGGCCACGGGCTCACCCCGGCGCACGGCTACCCGGCCCTGTCCCTGACCGACGGGCCGGTGCTGCGCGCCGCCGTCGGGTCGGTGCTCTACCTGGGTTTGATCGCGCTGCTCAGCCTGGGCATAGCCACCGCAGTGCGGGATTCCGCTGCCGCCATCGGGGTCGTCCTCGGCCTGCTGTACCTGTTCCCGATCCTCGGCCAGGTGGTCAGCAGCCCGGGCTGGCAGCGTCACCTGGAGCAACTCGGGCCGATGAGCGCCGGGCTGGAGATCCAGGCCAGCACCGGCCTGCGCAACCTGCCGATCAGCCCATGGGCGGGACTGGGCGTGCTCGCCGCCTGGGCCGCCGCGGCACTCCTGGTCGGCGGCCTGCTGCTCCGTCTCCGCGACGCGTGAACGACAACTCCGGCCAGCCGGCTTTAGCTGCTGCCTACCGGCACCAGGGTCGGCTGCAGGCTCGGGCTGGCCGGCCTTGCGGCCGCCTGCCAGATCCGCGCCGCCAGCAGGACCATCGCGGCCGCGAATGGCAGCATGAACAGGACGGCGACGATCCCGGAGGATGACTGCGCTTCAGCGACTTCCAGGCCGAGGGTGAACAGGACCGCCAGCCAGCGCGGCACGCTCCGGCTTCGCCAGAGGGCAAACCCCAGGAGCACCGGCGCGGCGTACTCGCTGAAGAAGTAAAGGTAAACGAACACGTGGCCGAACTCGGAACTGAAGGTTGTGTGCCGTCGCCGCGGCGGCGAGGTTGGCACCAACCAGCACGTTGACGATGGCTCCGCAAAAGGCGCCGAGGCCTCCGAGCAGCGCAGCCACGGTAGCGACGATCCAGCCGCGGTCTGTCACCAGCCTGGCAATCGCCGCATACGAGACGGCCAGCGCCCCGAGCGCGAGAATCGTGAGCGAGCCAGCGAGGTAAAGCTGAGTCGGGTGCCCGGCCGCAATGGGCAGCACCTTGAACGCGACGGCCATGGTCATTATCACCTGGTCGGTGCCCTTGGGGTTCAGTCCCTCGGCGCTCATATAGAGCACGGCAGCGATGGGCAAGAAGTACGTTTATGGCCGCGCCGAACCGGGGGCTTCTGACCGGCCGTCCTTGTTTCCCAGCAGCAGGGCCAGCACCTCGCCGATGGCGGGCGCCTGGCTAGCGGGCTCCGGCAGCGGCAGATGCGCCTGGATCTGGTAGCGATTGCGACGGCCGTCTCGGTGCTTGACCACATATCCGGCCTTGGTCAGGTCGGTGACGAGGCCGTGGGCGCTGCGCTCGGTGATGCCCAGGCTGGCCGCGATGTCGCGAAGCCTCGCGCCCGGATCGTGGGCAATGCATAGCAGCACCCTGGCGTGGTTGGTCAGGAAACTCCATTCGGGCACGCTCGGTAAGCTAGCACAGCTCGTTTCCGGAAACACGTTGCTTGCTTTCGAGTCACGGGCCGCTCGGCGCCAAGGCCGAGGGTGGACTTATCGCAGCGAGACCTGGCCTGCGCAGGATTCCGAATAGTCCTTGATATTTCTTGAAATATGTTGCTGGTTTTGTGGATCCAGCGTAGCTTGGGTGGCAGATCGTTTGGCCCGACTGTGGCCCTCTCGCCGCCTCCATTGCCGCGACCGCGGCCTGCTACCGAAGCCAGACCAGCAATCAAAAGGGATGACCGGATGAGCGCCCCAGCGAACCATAAGCGCACCGGGCCTTCCGTTGTCGAGAACTGGGCCATTAGGGGTCAGGGGTCGTGGAGATGGTGGTCTGCGGGCGGATGGTGCGCTGGCTGGCGGCCAGCATGCCAAACCACAATGCTGCCCAACCTGACCCGACCAACAGGCCGGCCAGAACGTCGGTCAGCCAGTGCGCGCTCAGGTAGGTGCGGCTCAGCGCAACGAGAACAGACCAGGCCGCGGCGGCCGCAAGAGCCAGCAGCCGGGATCTGCCGGGACGGGTCAGGATGAGCGCCAGCGCGACCGCCGTCACCGCCGCTGTCAGGGCATGCCCGGACGGCATGGACTGGCCGGTGACGGCGACCAACGAACCGTCAGGGCGGGGCCGGTCCACCAGCGCCTTGACCGGCCCGATGCACAGCTGGGCGAACAACTCCGCCAGCCCGAACACCGCCAGCGCCCGCCACCGCCGCCAGATCGCGAGCCCGGCCGCGACGGCCAGCAGGACAGTCCACATGACCACGCCGCCGCCGACCACGTCGAGCACTTTCGCGACCACGACGCCGGGCGACACGCGGGCGTCAAGCATCCAGCCGAGCCACTGGTTGTCCACTGGCTGCACCGACGACGGCGTGATCGCGGCGACGGCAATCAATGCGGTGCCCAGAGTCAGGCAGACCAGGCCGACGAGCACCCAGCCGGGCTCCGCCAGCCTGAGTCGGCCACTGCGGCCGTCGGCTCGGCTCAGGGTCAGCTCGGTGTCTGGTCCCGGCTGGCTCATCGGAATGGCGGCCACGACGTGCGGTTACTGCCCATGACGGATTCGCACAGCATACAGCTGGCCGTTGGCGAGCCGAAGCTGCGGCAGCGGGGCCAGGTACTGGCCCCGACGCGGTACCGGCATCCGGGCGATGCGATCCGCCTGATCGCTGCGGCCTCGGCGCTGGCCGTCGCGGCCGTGATCGCCGCGCTGCTGCCTGCCCTGCTCCGGCCGGCCGCGGCCGCGATCACCGCGGTCGGGCCAGCGACCGCGGCCGGACAGGTGCTGACCGGCCTGGTCCAGGTGACAATCGCGGCCGCAGCCCTGGTGCTGCTGGTAGCAGCCTTGCGGTACCGCCGGTTCCGGGTGCTGGTCACCGTGGCAGGCGGATTAGCGGCGGCCGCGGTCCTGATGGCCGGAATCAGCTACCTGGCCGGGCTCGGCGGCTCCGCTGGGCTGCCCGCCGGGTTGCGCCAGGGTTCCTGGCTGACCGGCGCAGGCTTCCCCGATCCGGCCGTCCTCGCCGGACTTGCCGCGGTCGCGGTGGCCGCGGCGCCGTGGCTGAACCGGCCGTGCCGCCGGGCGGCCTGGACCACGCTGCTGTTGATCGGCGCGGCGCGGCTGGTCACCGGCGGACTGCTGCCGATGCAACTGGTGCTGGCGCTGGCCGCGGGGGTAACCGTGGGAGCGTGCCTGCTGGTGGTGTTCGGAGTGCCGGACCGGCGGATGGGCCCCGCCGCAGTGGCAGCGGCGCTCCGCGCGGGTGGCGTGCCGGTCAGCCAGGTGACCGGGCCGCTGCGCAACGCGAAGGGATCGCGGCCGTTCGAGGCGGTGACCGACGACGGACATGCGCTGTTCGTCAAGGTGCTTGGCTCCGATCAGCGGGACGCCGACCTGCTGTACCGGGCCTACCGTGGCATCCGGCTGCGCGGCGTCGGCGACACCAGGCCAGCCGCCTCGCTGCTCAAGGCCGTGGAGCATGAGGCGCTGCTGGCAGTGATGGCCGAGCGGGCCGGCGTCGCGGTGCCGCATGTCGGCCAGGTCGTCAGGGCGAACGACGGGTCCGTGCTGCTGACCATGGAGCTGGTAGCTGGCCAGTCCCTGGACGGCGTCCCGGCCGATCGCATCACCGACCAGCTCGCCGGTGACCTGTGGCGCGAGGTAGGCCGGCTGCATCAGGCCAGGATCGCGCACCGGTCGCTGCATGACGCCAACATCATGATCAGCAATAACGGGTCTCCCAAGCTGGTCGACTTCAGCTTCGCCGAGCTCGCCGCGACCAGCCGCCAGCGAGCGATCGACGTGGCTGAGCTGCTCACCTCGCTGGCCGGCCGGATCGGCCCGGACCGCGCGGTCGCAACCGCAACGGCCGCGATCGGGGCCAACGGCATCGCCGCCGCCGTGCCGCTGCTGCAGCCGCTTGCCCTGTCGGCCGGCACCCGGCGCGCGATCAGGGGCCAGGACGGGCTGCTGAAAAGGACGCGGGCGGCCGCTATCGCGGCTTCCGGCGGCGACGCGGACCAGGACCTCGCCCGGCTGCAGCGGGTCCGGCCACGCACGCTGCTGGCGATTGCCGCGCTGGCCGGCGCCTTCTACTTCGTGCTGCCGCAGATCGCCCGGGTGGGCAGCAGCTGGCACGCGCTGCAAAGCGCCGACTGGGCCTGGCTGCCCGCGATCATCCTGCTGTCCGCGCTGACCTACGTGGCCAGCGCGATAGCGCTGATCGGCTCGGTGCCCGGTCATGTCCCCTTCGGCCCGGCCGTGCTGGCGCAGGGCGGTTCGTCGTTCATCAACCGGGTGTCGCCGGCCAACGTCGGCGGGATGGCGCTGAACGCCCGGTTCCTGCAGAAGAACGGAACCAGCACCCCGGCCGGTGTCGCGGCGGTCGGGGTGAACAGCCTGGCTGGCGCCGTCATGCACGTCGTGATGATCGTGGTTTTCTTCGCGCTGGCCGGCCACGACCTGACGAAGGCGTTCAAGCTGCCGTCGGGCAGCAAGATCCTGCTGATCCTGGCGGTGATCATCGCGCTAGTCGGGGTGGTGCTGGCGACCCGGCCCGGTCGTCGCTGGACGCGCAAGCAGCTGATCCCCGGTGCCCGATCCGCGGCTGGCAGCCTGCGGCAGGCCGCCGCCAGCCCGGCGAAGCTGGGCCTGCTGTTCGGCGGCTCGGCCCTGATCACCCTCGCCTACATCGGAGCACTGGCCGCCTCGGTCCAGGCCTTCGGCGCGGGTCCTGGCCTGGTTCTGATCGGTGCCGTTTACCTGGGTGCCGCAGCGCTTGCGGCGGCAGCGCCGACGCCGGGCGGTCTCGGCGCGATCGAGGCGGCGCTGATAGCCGGGCTGACCGGCGTGGGCATGCAGGCCGGACCTGCCGTCTCGGCCGTGCTGCTGTACCGGCTGGCGACCTACTGGCTGCCCGTGCTGCCGGGCTGGCTGTGCTGGCGATCCCTGCAGCGCCGTGGGTACGTATGAGCGCGAGTCCGCCGACGCCGGCCCAGGGCGCTCCGGCCCGGGTGCTGGCCTGGCCGGCCGGTCGCCAGCGCCGCCCGTCGGGCGCGCCGCCGCCGCTGCCGCGGCACATCGAGCGCAGCGGGCTGATCTGGCTGGCGGTCGCGATCATGGCCGTCGGCGCGGCAATCGCGGTGTTCGCCGGCGGCCTGAGCCGCTGGGCGGTCGATGTCACGGTCATCGACGACGCCTTGACCCGGCAAGTGGCCGGCGTGCCTATTCCGGGATTCACGGCAGTCGCCCGAGTGATCGCTGAGGCGGGCGCAGTACCGGCGACGGTCGTCGCGGGATATCTGCTCCTGCTGGCGCTGATCGTGCTCCGCCGATTCCGGCACCTGCTGGTCCTGGTCGTCAGCTACGAGGTGCTCACCCTGCTGACGACGATCATCCTGCTGGTCGTGCACCGGCCGCTGCCGTTCGGCGTGCCGATCCAATTCCGGTGGGCTGGCTTCACAATGCCGTCGGTCGAGATCGAGAAGGGGTGCGCCGTGCTGACCGGCGCGCTGTACACGCTGGTGCCCGCCGGGCGGTGGCGGCGCCGCGGCGGCAGGGCCGCGGTCGCGATCGTCGTCGTGATCGGCCTGTCCCGGATGCGGCTGGGCGTGGACGCGCCTGCCGATCTGCTGCTCGGCGCGATCCTCGGCGTTACGGTGCCGCTGCTGGGACTGCGGCTGTTCGCCCCAGAGGAGTCGTTCCCGGTCGTCTACGGCGGCGCGCACGGTGCGCATCTTGACCTCGGCGGCGCTCGCGGTCACGCGATAAGGCGCGCGCTGAAGGATCAGATGGGCATCGAGGTGTCCGGCATCGAACCGTTCGGCCTGGCCAGTTCCGGCGGGTCAAGCCCGATGCGGCTGCGGCGGGCAGACGAACCAGGCGGATACCTGTTCGGCAAGCTGTATGCGCGCTCGCACGTCCGTGCGGATCGCTGGTACAAGCTCGGGCGGCAGCTGCGGTACGGCCAGCTGGAGGATGAGCGGTCGTTCAAGGGCGTCCGCCGCCTCGTGCAGCAGGAGGATTATGCGCTGCGGCTCTGCCGGGACGCCGGGCTGCCGAGCCCGCAGCCACACGGCTTTGTCGAGCTCACACCGGACCGGGAGTACCTGCTGATCACCGAGTTCTTCGCCGGCTCGACCGAACTCGGCGACGCCACCGTGGATGACCAGGTCATTGATGACGGGCTGCTGATCGTCAGGAAGATGTGGGACGCAGGCCTGGCCCACCGCGATGTCAAGCCGGCCAACCTGCTGGTCCGGGCCGGCCGCCTGCTGCTGATCGACGTGGCGTTCGCTGAGGTGCGCCCGACGCCATGGCGGCAGGCGGTCGACCTGGCCAACATGATGCTGTGCCTGGCCCTGCGCAGTACCGCCGGGCGCGTCTACCAGCGCGCGCTGCAGTTCTTCACGGTGGCGGAGATCTCGGAGGCGTTCGCCGCCGCCCGCGGGCTCGCGCTGCCGTCCCAGCTCCGCAACGCGATCCGGGCCAGCGGCCGCGAACTGCACCAGGAGTTCCTCCAGTTGCTGCCGCGCCGGCCTGCGCCGGTCCGGGTTCAGCGCTGGAGCGCGCGCCGGGTGGGCTCCTGCGCTGTCGTCCTCGTGGCGGTACTCCTGCTGGTCATCACCCTGGCAAATGTCCTGGTCAACACCGCCACCCCGGCGACCGTGCTGAATGTCACCACGATGGACTGCCACGCTCTGGAACCGCTGCTGGCCGAGGCCCAGTCGGTGCCGACAGCCACCGAGGTGGTGTGCATCCGGTCGCTGCCCGTCGGCTGGACTCTCAGCCGGGTCCAGGCGCACCGCGGTGCCTCGGGCATCACGCTGGACAACGACCGGGCCGGCGGCACGCTGCAGCTGACTCTGACCGCGCACTGCATCGTGGGCCGGGCCGCGGCGGCCCGGTCAGCGGAGCCGGCGATCAGTCAGCTGCGTGCTCTGGGCGGTGCCCGGTTCTCAGCCACCTGGTACGACGTCTTCCCCGGCGGCTGCGTCCAGATCGCGCTGCGCCCAGCCACCCAGCAGGCCGCGGTAGACCAGGGACTGGCCGGGCAGGTCCAGGCGATCGTCGGGTACGTCTCGCGTGCCGCGTTGCGGCACGACCTGGCCCAGCGCTCCGGGGGGCGACTGCACCTGAACTAGTGCTGCACCACCGCAGGGGCCGGGCGTTCGGCGTGCAATGGCGGACCAGGGCCGACGCGGTCAGATCCGCGGCAGCACGCCGCTGCTGCAAGACGGCCTCTTCGCTGTGATCAGAGGTACTGCCCGCCACCTTCGCTGGCTCCGGCTACCCACTCGACGCCTAGCACGTCCACCGGGTCCACCACGTCCCACCCGTCATCGCGCGAGGTCTCAACGAGCCCGTCAGGCCGGAGCCGCACGCTGAGCAGCGGGTGCTTCTCATCGTTCAGGGTCCATCGGGCGCCCAGTCCCCGGAACAGGAGCCTGGCCTGCCCGTGCTTGCCGATCACTGGCTCGAGCAGTTCAACAAGTGTCGTGCCGTCCACAGCGCTACCTTACTTGCCAGGTCTGTTCTGCCCAGGTTGGGACGCAGTGGCGGGCGCAGTCCGCCTGCGTGGATGCGTGGCAGCGGACAGTCAGCCGGCCGCGCGGCTGGCCTGGCTGCCTGGATGATCGCGGATTGGAGGCCGGCCCCGGCGTCATGCGTGCAGGTGATGCTGATGCCGGTGAACCCGGCTGCCGTCAGCAGATCGCGGTATCGCGTCTGAGTGAGGGTGCCGCTGATGCAGCCGACCCGTTGCTCGGCTTCGGCCAGCCGGGCCGGGTCGATGCCTTCGTCGGCGATCATGTCGGAGACGCCCAGCCGACCGCCGGGCCGCAGGACCCGGAAGGCCTCGGCGAGGACGCGTGCCTTGGCTGCGGACAGGTTGATGACGCAGTTGGAGATGATCACATCAACGTGTGCGTCGGGCAGCGGGATGTCCTCGATGTGGCCGTACAGGAAGCGGGCGTTGGTGACGCCGGCCTGGGCTGCGTTGGCGCGGGCGAGTGACAGCATCTCGGTACTGGCGTCCAGTCCGTAGGCGGTGCCCGCCGGGCCGACTCTGCGGGCCGAGAGCAGGACGTCGAGTCCGCCGCCTGAGCCGAGGTCCAGGACGGTCTCACCCGGCTGCAGGCTCGCGACCGCGAGGGGGTTGCCGCAGCCGAGGCTGGCACGCAGCGCCGCTTCGGGCATGCCGTCGGTATCTGAGTATGCGGTGGCGCCGAAGCACCCGCCGGTGAAGGCATCAGGGTCGCAGTCGACGGGTGCGCCGCCGGCCAAGGCGGTGCGCGCCAGGTCGGAATAGCGGTGGATGACCGCGTCCCTGAGGGTCGCGGGGCGATCGTTGGTCACTGGCGTCCTCCTCGTTAGCGTATTGCGTGGACAGGGGCTGGCTGGGTGGGGACGGGACGGCCCATGACGATGTCAGCGGCGGTGGGGAAGCACTCCACGCACGCGTCGTTGATCCGGTAGTAGCTGGCGGTGCCGCGCTGCTCGGACAGGACGAAGCGCACGTCAGCCAGCACCTTGAGGTGGGCGGAGACGGTCGACTGGCCGACGTTGACGGCGGCGACGATCTGGCCGACATTCATCGGTCGCTGGTGCCGGGCGAGCAGGGAGACTATCTGGATCCGGGTGGCGTCAGCGAGGGCCTTGAACCAGGTGGCGTACTCGGCGGCGGTGGCCCGGTCGAGCGGCTGCGTCAATTCTTTCATCGTTCATCGACGATAGACGATGAAAGAAGGAAGAGCGCAGCTCGCTGCGGCGCCGCGAGACTGGCACCAGGATGACCGGACTTCGACATACATCTATATTGACGGATGTCGATGCTTATGGCAGACCTCAGAGCGCAAGCAGATATAGACAGCTATCGAAGTCTAGGCCAGGAGAGCTACATGTCCCACCGCGTGCAACTGGCACTCAATGTCAGCGATGTCAATGAGGCCGTCGCCTTCTACCGCAAGCTCTTCGGTGCCGAGCCCGCCAAGATCCGGCCCGGCTACGCCAACTTCGCCATCGCCGAGCCGCCGCTCAAGCTCATCCTGATCGAGAATCCCGGCCACGGCGGCACCCTCAACCATCTCGGTGTGGAGGTCCCGGATACCGACACCGTCGACGCCGAGCAGAATCGGCTCGCCGCGGCCGGGCTGGCCTCGGTCGACGAGCGGGCGACCACCTGCTGCTACGCAAAGCAGGACAAGTTCTGGGTCCAGGGCGCGCCTGATGGCGAGCGCTGGGAGATCTACACGGTGCTGGCCGACAGCCAGACGTTCTTCGGCGGGGACCAGGATGCCCCGCAGTGCTGCGGCGGCGAAGCTCGCCAGGCCGAGAACGCCACGGAGCCAGGCGCGGAAGCCGCCAATCCGGGCTCCGACATCAGGAAGCCGGCCGCGGACGCCATCTGCTGCTAGCACGCGAGCCAGGCCCGCCTGCCGCTATGGACCTGACCAGGCCGATCAGGTCCGGTCTTCCGGGGCATGCGCCGGGATCCCGGGCAGCTGCCGGGCGACCCGCTCCGCTCCCCCGGCACGCCGCCGTCTGCGGACCGGCTAGCTGCCTGGAGCGGAGAGCAGTGCAGCCATCCGCTCCAACGCGGCCGGCACGAGCCGGTAGTAGACCCAGGTTCCCGATCTGCGGCATCCCCTACTACATCTCCGGGGAGGTAGCCCATTGGCGGAACCTCGCCCATCGGACGATCGCGGACCTGCAGCGGCCTGGACGCCCTCGGCAAGGAAGAAGGCGTGCATCTGCTCCACTCGATGGGCGACACCTTCGCTGTCATGCGCACCCTTGAGCATGCCTCACCGGCTGGCGTCGTCATCATCGGGCGTCTGTCCCGACAGCGGGCTGGCCGCGGCGGCAGGGGCGAGACTCGGCGCCCGGAGTGCGATCGCCGTGGACCGGGGCATGCGGACCAACCTTCCTGACGTGCTCGCTGCCGGGGACTGCGTCGTCACCCACCACCGGCTGGCAGGTGAGACCTACTTGCCACTCGGCACCACTGCCCACAAGCAGGGCCGGGTCGCCGGATCGACATTGCCGCCGCCGCCATCTTCCACGGCATGAGCATCGACGAGGTCAGCGACCTCGATCTGTCCTACACCCCGCCACTTGGCAGCCCATGGGAAGCAGTCCAGCTCAGTGCCCAGGCCTGGACCCAGCTCACCCGGGCGCCGTGACGACGGCTGAGGACTGCGTACCCTGCATTAACACCAAGGTCACGAGGGCGGCAGTGGGTGGGGGTGCGTGGTGTCGGGCCGCAGCGCGGCACGAGACCGCTGTGACAGCAGTTCGTGGTACCTATCGTCGCCTTTCATCCCGCTGACCAGCGGCGAGTGGGCGAGCGAGAACGCGCCGGCGAAGGCGACCAGCAGCGACAGGGCTTCCAGCGGGCCCGCCGCGCCGCTCGTCTGGAGATTGTCACCGAAGAGTCCGATGCCGATCAGGATGCTGGCCAGCGGGTCGACCAGGACCAGGGTCGACTGGGAGGCCACGATCGGTCCAGCGTGAATGGCGTTCTGGGTCAGGAATATGGCAAGTACCCCGCAGAAGGCCAGGGCGTAGGTCTGCCAGTGGCGGTACAGCAAGACCCAGTCCGTGGCCGCGAACCCGGAGACCACCTTGGTGCAGGCCGCGGTGAAGGCGAAGCAGATGGATGCCGCGGTCCCGAACATCGAGGCCCGCCACCAGCGCGGCCCGCGTCGGGTCAGCAAAACCGCGATCACGATCGCGACTGCGCATGCCCCGCCGGTAACGCCCCACGCCCACAACGGCGGTGACAGCGTTCCGTACGCTGGATGGGCGAAATACAGGAAGCCGGCTAGACCCCCGGCCACGGCGATCGAGCCGAACCATTCGCGCCGTCCCATGGTGAATCCGAACCAGATGGCCAGGACCATGACGAGGAACACCAGCTCGGTGGTCAGGATCGGCTGAACCTGGGAGAGCCCGCCAAAATGCAGGGCGACGGCCTGGAACACGAACGAGACGATCATCAGTGCGAACCCGAGCAGCCAGATCCCCCGGCGCAGCGCATGGGCAAGCAGGCTGAGCTTCAGTGTGGCATCAGCGGGCGCGGTCTCGACCCCCATGCGCTGGAAGACGCTCGTCAGAGCGTTGGCCAGCGAAGCGCCCAGGGCCAGGACAAAAACCATCGGACTCCGCCCTCATCAACAGTGCGTGATACCGCGGCCTGAGACTATCGGAAGGAGCGCTCGCGGGGTGCTTGCCGCCGGCCCCAAAAGCGGCGGACGGGTGGTCGAGGCCATGGCCGGCGTTCGCGAGCGAGCCACCCAATTGGTGACTAAAGTCATGCTGGTGCCGTCACACCGGATGCCGCCACGAGAACGGGCGCGCCGACGTGGCATGGTCCTGACCAGCGGCTTGGCGGCACTGGCTGCCGTGCTAGTCGGCGGTTACCTGGTTGGCCACGGCGCGGAGTCAGGCACCGCAGCCACGGGATCAGGCCCTAGGTCGTGCTCATCCGCCGGGCCCGCCACGTCCACCTGCGGACGGCCATCACCGCGACCGCGTGCCGGGACTGATGGCCCGTCCGCTCGCCGCCACTCGGGCACGCCTGATCGCAAGCCCAGACGGCGGCACAGGCTTGCGCCCGGGCACTCCCCCGCCGCGCCGACGCCAGCCGCGACGCCGGGATCGGCGGACGCCAGGGCCGCAGCCAGCGTGCTCGCCACGATTAATCAGGCGCGCGCCCAGGCCGGGCTGCCTGCCTATACGGTCAGCAGCGGACTAGTCACCAGCGCCGGCCGGCACAACCACCTGATGGCGGATGGCTGCGGCCTGTCGCATCAGTGCCCAGGCGAACCACCGCTCGGGGACCGCGAGACAGCGGCCGGCGTGCACTGGACAGCAGCGGGCGAGAACATCGGCGAAGGCGGCCCGGTCGCCGACACGACCGCCGCGATCACCCAGCTAGCTGTGGCGCTGACCCAGGACATGCTTAACGAGAAACCGCCTGATGACGGTCATCGGCTGAACCTGCTGAGCTCGACCTTCACCCACATCGGGATCGTCATCTACCGGGACAGCAACGGGACGGTGTGGATGACCCAGGACCTGTCGAACTGAGCCGACCGCGGACACGCATCGGGCTGGCGGATACCGATCAGCGACCAGGGAACGGCTGCGCCGACGGGGTATGCCCGGCCAGGACCTGGAGCAGGAGGGCGGCGTCTGCGTTGCCGCCGGTCTGGATCACTGCTACCCGCTGCCCGGCGGCCCTAGACCGCTCAGCCAGCAGCCCGGCGAGCGCAAGTGCGCCTGCCGGCTCGGCGACGTTGTGGGTGCAAGCGAAAAGCACCCGCATCGCCTCAGCCGCGTCGTGCTCGCTGACGGTCAGGATACGAGCTGCCCCGGCCGCGATGATCGGGATGGCATCCGGGTCGGGGACGCGAACCGCCACTCCGTCGACGAACGTGTTGGCTGTGTCGGTGCTCACCAGCCGTCCGGCCGCCACCGATAGCGCGACCGCAGGAGCTTGCTCAGCCACTACCCCGATCACTTCGGTGCGCAGACCGAGCAGGTCTCGGACGCCGACAATGCCGCTAAGACCAGAACCCATCCCGATCGGCACGTAAACGGCGTCGAGTTCCCCGGCGGCGTTGAACAGCTCGTGAGCGTAGGTGGCCACGCCGAGCACGAGGTCCGGGTGGTAGGTGGGGACCGTCTCCAGCCCGCGCTCAGCGCCGATCGCGCTGGCGTACTCGCGCGCGGCCTGGAAGTCGTGGCCATGTTCGATCAGCTCGGCACCGAAACCCTGCATGGCCGCGTTCTTGTCCGGGCTGTTGCCGTGCGGGACAACGATCGTGACGTCAATGCCGGTGGCGCGGCCGGCAAAAGCCAGGCTCTGGCCGTGATTGCCGCGGGTGGCGGACACTATTCCCTTGACGTCGGGCCGCTCGGTGCGCATCCGCTCGGCGTAGACCAGGCCGCCGCGGACCTTGAATGCTCCGGTGGGTGTGTGATTCTCGTGCTTCACCCACACCTGCGTGCCAACCTGGCGGGCGAGCAACGGCCATACGTACTGCGGAGTCGGCGGCACCCACCTGCCGACTACCTCGGTCGCCCACGCCAGCTCGGCTGCGGTGATCACGGCTGGGAGGTCCCAACACGTCGGGTCGGACGCCACAGCGTCTCGAGGACAACGCCGCAGGCCAGGATGCCGAGCAGGATTGTCACCACGAGCGCCAGCTGGAGGGCTGGCCGCTCGAACTTTCCCGAGCCGCGGTCCGCCGCAGGACCCAGGTCACGGATCAGGAAGTACTCAGAAAGCGGGTGGTCGTCGGTCAGCATCGGACCTGGCCCGGAATAGGTGTCAACCTGACCGTTCGTGAGCCACACGAGCCGTTGAATGATCCCTGGCCACGACGTGGTTGGGACCGGGCCGTAGTCGGGCGCGCTGGCAAGGTCTGCCCGGGCCGCACGGGAACCGAACACGGCCGTGATCGCGCTGGCGCGAAAGACCATCGGAGCTTGTGAGCCGAGCACGTACATGCCGTGGTACCGAGGACTGCGGATCACCGTCATGTAGCGGAACGTTGCCCTGAAGGTCCGCAGGTACATCTGCTGGCTCGGCCTGCCGCTGTAGGGGATGAAGGAAGCCAGCACCCCGCCGGGGCGCAGGCGCTGACGTACTTCCTGATAGAACTCGTGCGTCAATAGGACGACGGCCGCGGCGCCCCAGAGCGGCGGCGGGGCGTCGACGGTGACCAGGTCGTAATGCTTGTTCGCGAGGCGGACATAGTTGCGACCGTCGCTGATGATGATGTGGCCGAGCGGACTATGCAAGTAGCGGCTCGCATCCGAATAGAACCAGGACATCACCGATGGCACGGTCGGGTCCAGCTCCACGGCGTCGGTGCGCAGGCCGAGAATGATCGAGGAACGATACGTCGTGCCCATGCCGAAGCAGATGTTGAGCATGGTCGACGCGTCCGGCCTGAGCGCCTTCGGAATGTAGGCCAGCAGCTTCGTGTCAATGGTGAGGCTGGTGATCCCCTTTCCATTGATCAGGAGACCGCGGGTCGCAGGCGGGCCGCCCAGGACATCGACCGTGGCGACGCTGTCCTCGAAGTGCGCCGTCGGCAACTGGGTCACTGCGATCCGGCGCTGGGTGAAGGTGAGCCTCGCGGCGGGAACGAACAGCATCGTGACCAGGACGGCGGTGAGGCAGGCCCCGAGTCCGGCCCTGAGCGGCCGCTGGCTGGGGGCGAACCCAATCGCCAGCCCGCAGCCGATCGCGGCCTCGATGATGCACAGGGTGACGATGGACGTAGCGGCACCCAGAGCCGGGATCAGGATCAGGCCGGCTGCCACCGTGCCGATGACACATCCGGCGGTGTTGGCGGCATACACGAGCCCGACCCCTCGGCTCGCATCGGCGGCGCTGTGGACGAAGAGCCTGGCCGTGAGCGGGAAGGCATAGCCGAGCAGCGCGGTGACCGGAAGGATGAGCGGGACCACCCACGGCAAGCCAGCCGGGCCCTCGATGTTGCTGAAGATCACCGGCAGGAGCGAGAGGCCCGCCGCACCGGCCAGGCAGCTACCGAGGGTTGCCAGCTGGGGCGGGCGGTGCTTCCCACGCTGGAACGCCAGACTCCCGCCGGCGATCCCGAACAGGAATATGGCCAGGACCGCGACGAAGATGTAGATCGAGGAACCGGTGCCCTGCTGCAGGAGGCGAGTCCAGAGCACCTCCAGAGCGAGGCTGACCAGTCCGGAGGCGAAGGTGACCCCGAGCAGCAGCCACTGGCGGCCGTGCAGCCGTGGCCGGCGCCCTGCTGCCGGAGATCTAACCTCCTGCGTCTTCGGGACTGTTCGCGCGATGAGGAGGGCGCCGGCGCCGGCGCCGAGATTGAGGACAACCGCGACGAAGGTCGAGCCTCGAAGGCCGAGAAGCTCGATCAGGACGTAGCCGCTCACCACCGTGCCTAGCACGGCTCCCAGCGTGTTCAGTCCGTAGAGCCGGGCGATCCGCTCACCCACGTCCGGGTCGGCGCGCACGAGATGCCGGGTCAAGATGGGCAAGGTCAAGCCCATGATCAGGGTCACCGGTGTCAAAGCGAAGAAGGCCAGGCCGAACCGGATCAGCGCCACCTCACCTGCCGGGAGCGAGAGGTAGGCGCTGCGGAACACCGTCGCGATGGCGTCGAAGGCCAGCGGCACGAACAGAGCGAGAACGGCGACGGCGGTTTCCAGCAGCCCATAGACGGCAAGCGGCCACCGCAGCTTCACTCCGATCGCTGCGCCGAGAAGGGAGCCGATCCCGAGACCGGCGAGGAAGGCGGTCACTGTCGTGACGATCGCCTGCGTAGTGTTCCCGAATACGAGAACAAGGTCGCGCGTCCAGACCACCTGGTAGATCAGGCCGGCCGCACCCGATGCCATGAAAAGGACTGGGACCAGCGGATCGAGCGCGCGAGACCGGGCGAGAGCAATGTCCGTCGGCTCGAGATCCGAGCGCGTACCTCGCCCGTCGGTCGAGGTCGCCAGCTCGGGCCCGGCATTTGTGGTGACAGCCGCAGACCCCGGTTCTGTCCGTCGCGCCATGGGTGCAGGCTAATTGGCTCCCGCAAGTGGCGTCCGGAGTTCGATCCAAGCCGGCAGCTGTGACCCCGTGAGGTGGGCGTGATGCCGTCTGGTCGAGATCAGGGTCCAGGACCCTGCCAGCAGCGCCGCCCAGTTCTGCCTGCGCTCCTACTTCGCTGAGCTGGACTCCCGCTTCGACGCCGGGTTCGATCCGGAGGCCAGCACCCCGGTGGCGGCCGCCGATCTCGTGGAACCCACCGGTCTTCTCCTGCTGGCCCAGATTCACGACGAGCCCTACGCCCACCGTTGGTTCGAGAAGCACCTGACCGACCGCTGAGAGCCAAACCGCCGATTCCGGTCGCTCAAGAGCGACGCTGGCCGGCCCGGTCATCGGCGCGGTCGCCTGGCGCAGGCTGGGGACCGCCATAGAGGTCGAGCAGACGCACCCGGGCCGCCTGTAGCCGGTGGAACATGACCTGTGCCACGCGCTGCACGAACTCGTAGCCCAGCCGCGGGTCGGTCTCGCACTTTCCGCGCAGGCAAGCCGAGTCAAGCGAGACGACGCTCGTGGGTTCCATCGCCCTGGCGTCGAACAGCCACCGGTGCGGCGGGATCAGCCATGGCCAGTCAAGAACCTCGCCATCACTGGCCGATTCCAGGACGTGCGGCCCGGTACCCGGGCTGAATAGCTCAAGCGCGATCCGGCCGTGCATGATCACGTAGAAATGCTCAGCGGTTCCGCCTTCGCGGAACAAATACTCTCCAGCCCGGACATGCTCGTTGCGCGCGCACCCGGCCAGCTGCTGGACCGAAGGGGCATCCAGGCCTGCGAAGAACGGGTGGGCACCCAGGTATTCCGCGATCGATCGCACTGTCATGAGATTCCTCCCGTCAGGAAGATGTGCTTAACCGGGGACAGGACCGAGCAACCTGGTGGCCGGCCTGTCCGCGCCAGCCAGCTCATCGCTCTGCACGGACATACTAAGAAGTCTCCTCAGCGGCCGGCCCGGACTGCCAGAGTCCAAGGTCCCGTTGCGGCCAAGGACCGCGAGCGGCGTCGGATTTGGCGTCTCAGTCATGGCCGCAGGATCGGCATGACCACCTCGTCGACGATCGCCCGCACGGCCTGCCTGGTCGGTGCGCCGGCGGCGAAATAGTGCTGGCGGATCAGGACCGGACCCACTTCGGCGACAAGCCTGGTCACGGCGGCAGGGCGGACCTCGCCGCGCTCGACGCCCCGCCGGAGGATAGTGAGCATTGCCTGCTGATGCGGCTCGATCACGGCCGTGTGCACGGCGTGCACGATCGCACTGCTGCTCTGCGGATTGAGCAGGATGCCCCACATCGCGATCCCGGCCGGTGTCCTCATCGTGTCCGCCATGCACTCCAGCTGCCTGACGAGGTCGCCCCGCACGGTGCCGGTATCGGCCTGCTCGTCCAGCAACGGCAGCCGGCCGCGCAGCGCGTCGAGCACGAGCGCCTCCTTGGCAGGCCAGCGGCGGTACAGGGCGCCCTTGCCGGTCCGCGCCCGGGCGGCGACACCTTCCATGGTGAGACGGCCATACCCGACCTCGGCGAGCTCGCCAAGTACCGCGTCGAAGATCGCGTTCTCGAGCTGCTGACCGCGCCGCCGGGTTCCCGGTCCATGCGGGCAGGACATCGCCGTCGAACTCCGCACTGCCGAGCCGGCCACCCAGCGGCCGCTCCCGGCATCTTCCGGCTCTGCTGACATCCGCCGACCTCCCCGACCTCTGCGGTCCCCCGACCTCTGCGATCTCCCCCGACCTCTGCGGTCCCCGACCTCTGCGGTCTGCCCCGGCCTCTGCCAGCCGGCATTTAAGGAACGTTTGCGTAACTTACTTCGCCAGTGTATCCTCCGCAAATAGTGTACGTATGCGTTCCTTATCACCGAGTGGGGGATCAAGTGGAGGAGACAATGAAGATCGCTGTTTTCGGCGCCACCGGTCTCACCGGCCGCCAGGTAGTGCGGCTGCTGGCCGAGGGAGGTCACTCCATCCGGGTTCTGGCCCGCGACGCGGCTGCGGCCGAAACGCTCGGTGCCCCGGTCATTGTGGTGTCCGGGGACGCCCGCGACGGCTCGGCCGTCGCGCAGACCATCACCGGCCAGGATGCCGTGATCTCCGCGTTCGGCCAGCGGTCGCGCCGCAAGGATGACCTCCAGGAGGCTTTCTACCGCAACCTCATCAAGGCCATGGAGCAGGGCGGGCCGCAACGGCTGATCGCGCTTTCCGCCTTCGGTGTCGGGGACAGCTACCCGCTAATTCCAGTAGCGTTCCGGCTGATCAGAAACTCGCTGCTCAAGAACGTGTATGACGACAAGGACAGGGCTGACGCACTGCTGGTCGCGAGCGGGCTCGACTACACCAACGTGCGGCCAGCGCGGCTCACCAACGGCCCGGCCAAGGGCGGCGTCCGAGCATCCCTGGACGGCCGCGGGCTCAGCAACTCGATCAGCCGGGCCGATGTCGCCGCGTTCATGGTCGGCCAGCTCAACGACCAGACCTGGCTGCGCCAGTCTCCGCTGATCGGAACTTGAGGCCGACGGCCATACTGCGTCACGGGCGCGAAAAATGGCGGGCGCGGCGGCAGGCTGCCGCGGTACGGTCCGGCGGTGGACGATGAGGATGGCTACTTCGGAGCGAGTGTCGCGGCGACGTACGACGAGTCGTCGGCGGACATGTTCTCCCCTGGGGTCGTGGACGCGGCAGTCGACGTTCTCGCGGACCTCGCCGCCGACGGCCGGGCCCTGGAGCTGGGCATCGGAACGGGCCGCATCGCACTTCCGCTGACGCGCCGCGGCGTCCCGGTGCACGGCATCGACTTGTCCCGCGCGATGGTCGCCCGGCTGCGTGCCAAGCCGGGCGGCGATGCGATCGGCGTGACGATCGGCGACTTCGCCACGACCCGGGTGGACGGGACGTTCTCCGTCGCATACCTGGTCTTCAACACGATCATGAATCTGACGACGCAGGCGGCGCAGGTCGCCTGCTTCCGCAACGTCGCTGCTCACCTTGAACCCGGCGGCTTCTTCGTGATCGAGGTCACGATCCCCGATCTGCGCAGGCTCCCACCAGGACAGGACGTCGTGCCCTTCCACGTCAGCCCGACGCGGTGGGCGTTCGACGTCTACGACGTCGCCACGCAGGCGATGAGCTCGAACTACGTCGAGGTCGCCGACGGCCGTGGCGAGTACACCTCGATCCCCTTCCGGTACGTGTGGCCGGCTGAGCTTGACCTGATGGCCCAGCTCGCTGGGCTGCGGCTGCGCGATCGGTGGGAGGGGTGGACGCGGGAACCCTTCACCAGCGAGAGCGGCCAGCATGTCTCAATCTGGGAGAAGCCCGCCAGCTGACCCTGGGCCTGGCGGCGTCGTGATTGAAAATGGGAAGGGTCAGGAATGGACAGGCGAGCGTGGCTGGCTGAGCGGCAGGCGGCCGTCGTGGCGGTCTATGACCACGAGGCTCAGGACTGCGACCAGCACGAATATCCTTCGGATGGGCAGCGGGAATGGGTCGCCCAGCTGCTGCAGCTGGTGCCGCCCGGCGGCCTGGTGCTGGACGCGCCATGCGGGACGGGCAAGTACTTCCCCATGGTCGCCGCGGCCGGCCTCCGGGTCGCTGGCGTTGATCAATCGGCGGGCATGCTGGCCATGGCTCGCACGCGAGGCATCGCCTTCACCCTGGAGCAGAAGGCTCTGCAGGATCTGTCGTATGTCCACGACTTCGACGCGGTCATGACGGTCGCCGCGATGGAGAACATTGCCCCCGAGGACTGGCCCGTGGTGCTGGCCAACTTGCGCGCGGCCGTCCGGCCGGGTGGCCTGATCTACCTGACGGTCGAGGAGGTGGACCGGCTGCAGGTCGAGCAGGCGTACCAGAGCCTGTCCGAGCGGGGCCAGCCGGCCGTGCCGGGCGAGATCGTGGAAGGCGACGTCGCTGGCTACCACTACTACCCGGGCCGTGAACGGGTGCTCGGATGGCTCGCCGCTGAGGGTCTGACGATCCTGGACGAGGGCTTCTCGCCGGAAGACGGCTGGGGTTACCGCCATTTCCTGCTGCGCACAGCCCCGTGAGTACCACCGATACGTCATTCGGCACCTGGATTGGCGCCGCGCCGAGGGACTCGCGTATCCGGGCGTGCCCGGGGTCCACGAGGTCAGGCGGACCCGGCGCTCAAGCGAATACGCTTGGCGGCGGGTCCGGAGAAGGCTCGGCATGCGCGTCGGTGATCGGCCTGGATCCCGCGACGAACCGGTCCAGCGCGGCGGCTGTTACCACCCGCGCCGGGAATGGGTCCGCCGCGGCCCGTCTGACCAGTGCCGCGACCGGAAGCTGGTGATCGGACGCGGCGACCACCAGGTTGCCGAACCTGCGTCCGCGCAGCACGCCAGCCTCCGCGATCACGCACACGTGCCGGAACACCGAGCACACCGCAGCCACCCGGCCGCGGGCATGCGTCAGCGGCGGGCCGTCGCCGATGTTGACCGCGTAGCTGCCCGATGGCGCCAGCGCCCTGGCCGCGGCGGCCGTGAACTCCGCCGACGTCAGATGGGCCGGAGTCGAAGCACCAGCGAAGACGTCGGTGACCAGCACGTCAAACGACCCGGCCGGGACCTCTTCAAGGACAGCGCGGGCATCGGCCACCCGGATGTCGATCCGGCCTGTCCCGGCCCGCGGCCGGCCGGGCTGATCGAGCGGCAGCCGCCGCCGGACCAGACTGGCTACCTCCGGATCGGACTCGACCGCCAGCTGGACCGAGCCTGGCCGAGTCGCCGCCACATAGCGGGCTAGGGTAAGGCCGCCGCCGCCGAGATGCAGCACGCGCAGCGGCATCCCGGCCGGCCCGGCCAGGTCGATCAGGTGCCCGAGCCGCCGCATGTACTCAAGCTCTAGGTGCCGCGGGTCATCAAGATCAACATGCGACTGCGGGACGCCGCCAAGCAGCAGCATCCAGGCATGCGGCCGGTCCAGGTCGCGCAGCAGCTCGACGCGGCCGACCGGGCCAGACTGGCTACCGTCCTGGTCCTTCCGGCCCGGCTGATGACTGGGCATGATGACATTGTCGGCGACGCCACCGCACCGCAGTTGCACGACGATTCGCTAGCGAGCCTGTGCTCGCGACGGTCACCGGCAGCGGGCTCGGATCCAACCACACCACCATGCCGTCCGCGCACATTACGCTTGCCCAGGGCCCGCCGGCGCTATCTCGATGTCCAGCTCAGCGGACTGCCACGCCCGGCACCCGGATCACCCGTTAGCGGGCGGGAGGCTGGTGGCGCTGGCCAGGGACTTTGCGGCGTGGGAGATCGACCGCTTCTGCATGAGGCCGCCGACCTGGGTCGCGGTGATCCGCCGTGGCACGCTCACGCACGTTCTCGCCGCTCACGACCTTGACGACCTGCGGGCCAAGCTGCAGAGGGCTACTGCCGAAGAAGATGAAGCGAAGCGGTCAGACATGTGACCGTCCCGCGTCGCGTACCTGGAGTTCCATGCCTGTAATTCCCCCCCGGCTAATCACAGGCCGTGACTTCTGATGCACACTGACATTAGAACGAGTTACTCTGCACCAGCGCAGACGGGAAAGCGAGACGCTCTATGAACGCCGCCGCTTCATCTGTTAAGTCACGCCCTGCAGCGCTGAGGCATGATCTGATCTACGCCGGCGTGCCGCTGGTGCGGCGGGAACGCCGGCCGCGCATCGCCCGCTGGCTGCATCGCCCGCCCGCAGCCGGAAAGCGGCCAGCGGTAGTTCCGCGCGATGATGGCGCGGTCCGCCTACTCGAAGACGCGTTCCAGGCGCTGCCGGAGCGCACGCGCGCGGAGGTGCGCGCCCGGCTGATGCAGGCCATCGTGACATTCGAGCGCACCAGGGACATCGCGCCCGTCGTGGACTTCATGCGGTCCGTCGAGATCACCGCGAAGCTTAATGTCAACCCCCAGTACCAGGCAGCCCTGCGGGATGCGGAGGCCGAGTCGTGGGACGAGCCGGGCACCGACGTGAGGGCGATGATCGAGGCAGCCGATGAGCGGCGACGAGCCGCGCAGGGACAGGCACGTTAAGTTCACCTCGCCCAGCACCGAGCGGCTCGGCAAGTGGGCCGAGCACGCCTCGGATGACGATTTCGATCTCGTCAGCGGGGTGCTCCTTCGCGTGGTCGACGGCACCTGGCGAAGCGAGTGCGAGTGCTACGAGGATGTCGTCTACGGGCTTACCTGGCACATCCTGGTCAGGCCCGGCCTGATCGTGACTGTGCGGTTTGCGAAGGAGTATCCCTCCTCCGCGCAGCTCATCTACGTCGGGCCGCCGTGACGTGCCGTTTCCTTGGGGTAACGATCAAGCGAACCTGGGGTTCGGCATGATCACGATCCCGGCGTTCCCGCAGGTCAGCGACTTTTCGCTGGCCTCACCTAGGTAGCCGGACGCAGTGGTCACCAAGGTCTGCACATCGCCGTGCGCATCGAACCAGACAATTCCGGCATCGACACCGGCCTGCTGGAGTCCGGCCACCGTCCCAAGCGCCGTAGGGCAATCTCCCGACAGCACCACCGGGAGGAGACCGCGTCCAGCCGCATCACAAACCTGCTGGCTGACCAATGAGTACGAGACGGCCAGCCGGTGCCACACGTCACCGGACGGCAGGTCCGCGGTGACTGCATCGTCGAGTGGCAGCGGGAAGTCCAGGTCAGGCAGGTGCTCGTCAAGATGATAGGGGATCCCGATAACCCGCACATCAGTACGCTAACCGAAAACGCCGGCGGCAGGGACCGCAGCCTGGATCGTCCGCCGTCCGACGCGAAGCGTTGTGCGCGTGGGGCCAACCCGGACGCTGCCTTCAGACGCTGCTGTCGGGTGCTCCATGTGCTGCGATCTGGCGATCAAGCCGCAGTGGCCCGGTGATGACGAGTGCTCTGGCTGGCTCTGTGCTGGTGACGGTGAAGCCGTGCCTTGGCGGGTAGGTGGACTCCATCACGGCAAGCTGGCCTAGCGTGTCGTCGCCCGACGCCTTGATCACGATGCTGGCACCGTGAAAGACGTGGGCCTGGCCCTCGCCAGATCCGAGCATGTAACCAGACATCATCGTCTACGCTCTCGCCTCGATCGCGGACCACTCTCAGGCTTTCCACCCAGCTCATCCTGGCGCAGCAGAGCGCACATCGCACCACTGCGCATCCATCCACGCCACGCCTAGCTGCCACGCCGACGGATGCCGGGGAAGGTAGGGTTGATCATCGCTGCCGCCCCTGCGCGTCTATGAGAGGTAGGCCCGATGAGATGAGCAGCGCGCGCCATGACATCGATGTTCCTGGCCGGCCTGAAGTGCGTGAGGTGTCCGCGGGGATCTACGCCTACATCCAGCCCGACGGCACCTGGTGGATCAACAACACGGGCTTCCTCGTCGGTCCGCAGGGCGTCATCAGTATCGACTCCTGCTCGACTCGGCGCAGGACGCAGGCGTACCAGGACGCCGTCGCGGCGGTCACCCCGGCGCCGGTGCGCACGGTAGTCAACACGCACCATCACGGCGATCACACCTTTGGGAACTGCATGTTCCCCGGCGCGGCGATCATCGCTCACGAGCGCGCGCGGGCCGAGGCGATCGCTTTCGGCCCGCCGCGGGACCTGCCGTTCTGGGACGGTCCCGACTGGGGTGATCTGACCCTGGACCCGCCGTTCGTCACCTTCACCGATGAGATAGCCGTGCATGTCGGTGACCTGCGAGCGCAGGTCCGGCATGTGGGTACCGCCGCACACACCACGAACGATTCGATCGTCTGGATCCCCGAGCGCTCGGTGCTGTTCTGCGGCGACCTGATCTTCAACGGCGGCACGCCGTTCCTGCTGATGGGCTCGGTCGCCGGCGCAATCGAGGTTCTGGAACAGGTCGTGCGACCCCTCGGCGCGCGGACCATCGTGCCCGGCCACGGCCCGATCTTCGAAGATGCCGGACCCATCGATGCCACGCTCGACTACCTCAGGTTCGTTATCGACGTCGCAGCCCGCGGCCGGGGGAAAGGCCTGACCCCGCTGCAGGCGGCAAGGGACGTCGACCTGGGCCGGTTCGCCAGCTGGGCCGACGCCGAACGGATCGTCGGCAACCTGCACCGCGCTTATGCCGAACTCGACGGGGCCCGGCCCGGCGCAGCCATCGACATCGTCGCCGCGCTGCAAGACATGGTCGCCTACAACGGCGGCGTCCCGCTCACCTGCCTGGCCTGACCACCCCTGGATCACTCCGCGCCACCGGCAGCAACGACGCAGGTGAGATCGCAAACTCAGGTACCGTCACTGCGAGCCGTTGCGGGTCAGGGTCCGGCGTCCGCAAGTTCGGCGATGACCATCGCGTGGCACGCCTCGGGCGCACACCAGCAGCCGAGCCTGCGGCCGCGGAGTTCTGGGAGCAGCGCCAGCAGATCCTCGCGTCCCAGCAGATACTCGCGGTACTTGGCGACGACGTCCTCGCGGCTGCCGTCGGCACCGGGACGGAACGGGCTCGCCAGCGGGGAGGCCGGCAGCTGCCAGCCGCCGCGGTGCATCGCCCGCCCGACGTAGACCACGTCAGCGAAGTCGGGGTCATCGCGATGACCCTTCAGGTTCACCACGGTGGTAGCACTCACGCTGTCGTCCCTCCGGTTGTCTCCGGCGAGCTTCGTGATGGTGGAGGTCATGGGCGCCGGGCGCAAAGAAATGGCCACCAGGTGATGCCACGCGGCTGGCGGCATCGCCCCGGCCGCATCGGCGAAGGCACCCGCCGTGGTGCGGACATCGGCCACCAGCACCGCGGCCGGGCGTCCCGCCCCGTCCTCAATCGCCGCCGCCCGCGCGGCCACGCTCGGGTACTCATAGCTCGGAACGCCCGTCCGCCCCTGATGTCCCCGACCGGTTGCATGTTTCCTATCTTCCAGTAAGCAGTCATACAGGCGCGGGCCGACCTTATTGATCGCTGCGGGCAGCGGCGTGGGATGGCCCGGCTGCGGCCATCTTGAGCAGCGCAGCTGGCGGCAGCGGGTTGTCCGGGCGGGCCTGGTGCAGCGCGGCCGCCCACCAGGCGAGATCGTCGAGCAGGATGCCAGCGGCGGTGCCCGCCGGACCACCTCAGAAGACGAACCACGCGTCGTGGATGTGACGCTGCGGGCATAGGATGCCTGAGGCATACAGCGGAGGTTGTGACGCAATGGCCGAGTCCGGCGAGTCGCCCCGGCCGGTTCGTGAGCTTTCCGATACGCAGCTTGAGCTCCTGGCCGGACTGCGCTTTCCGTATCGGCAGCTCGCATCCATCGCTACGCCGACCGGTAGCATGATTGTGGCTTTTCTCACCGACAGCGTGGTCCTTAGCCGCTTGTTCGCCGGTAATTGGGCTCAGGCCGAATCGGATCGGCGTCCGGACGCCACGCTGAAGGTTCTCGCTCGTCCGGCGCCCAGTTACGGACTGGGCGGGACCTGGGCTGAGGCTCGATGGTGGTCGCGGTCAGCACGGACTATGGTGCTCTTTGGCGGCGATTATCACCTTGTCAAGGCGAGCATCCGCGGCATTTGTTCTGCCGTGAGCGCAGATGATCTATTGTTTCTACATGGCTGTGTACTGTCCGTTAAATACCGGAATAGCAGTCGCGGAGTGGCTATTATGGGCAGCTCAGGAGCGGGGAAGACGACGCTGGTGGCTCGAATCCTGGAACACCCAGAGTGTGCCGTCCGGGTGGTGACCGACGACTGGGGCGCGGTGTCTGTTCAGTCCGGAACCGCGGTCGGCACTGGCGAGATTAATCTGCATATGAAGACCCAGAGCATCTTGGCGCTGCGGCCCGACTTTCTCGCGTGCACCGCGCCGGATGCCTATACGCATGACCTCTCCGATGCCGACCCGTCGGCTCGACTGCTGGTGGCTCCTGAACATGTATACAAAGCAAGCTGGAATAGGGATGCTATCGTCATCGACAACATCTTCGTGCTAGTGAGGGAGACGCCGGGCTGGGAACCACCCGACCAGCCGGCCCAGGTCCTTAAATTGCTTAGCCGGGGCGGCTACTCTGGCTACTTTCGAAGAAACGAGGCATTCTTCAATGGATCATTGATCCTGCTGACTGATGCCGATCGGAGCCGAGAGCTAATGCGTTACGAGAGGTTCCTGAAGCGCGTATCGCTGACTTGGATTAACAATTGCGGCACCGTTGACGAGCTGACCGAAGAGTTCCTGAGAGTGGTCATGAGTTAGGGGACCGTCTGACCAGCGCCTGTCGCACGGCCTCCACCTGACCGTGCACCGAGCACGGAAAGACCAGTGGCAGGCATCCGTCGGGCACCGGCTCCGGGTCGCCGCCCACGGTGCTGTGCTGCTCGACCACCACGGCCAGCTCCGGGTGCCGCCGCTTGATAGCAGCCGCGATGCCGAGCCTGCGGTCGAGCCCGTGCAGCACAACGTCCGCGCGGGCCAGCACGTCGCACTCCTGGCCACGCAATAGCGGGCAGGTCTGAGTTTCCCGACCCGGTCCGGAGCAGAAGGCGACCTCAAAGCCTGCATCCCGGAACGCCGAGAAGTCGGAAATGGCCAGAGCCGGATGATCATCCTCGATGAGCACTCGAGGGCGATGAACGGCTCCGGCAGGCGAATACCACGCTCGGTTGGGAACCCGTTGTCTCATGGCTCCTCCCTGCTGTCTTGTGTCCAGTAAGCGGCACCCGGGTGCGGAAGGGCAGAGGCTTTCGTCCCGTTGCGCTGGCCCGATCGACCATTGGCAGCCTGGCCGGGAGCGTCTTGATACCGCTGGCCGGCCAGATCCGCCCAGCGGTCCGCCACGCCGAGCGCGCCTGCGGACCGTCGCTGGCCAACGGCGTCGAGCTGGGGTGAGTCCTCACGGCCGGTCGGACCCGGCCGGCCAGACCGCTTGCGACCAGCCAGCCCAGACGACAGCCGCACCGGCGAGGAGCAGAGCCGAACTGCGGCGGCGGGCTCCGAAACCCATCAGGGCATCGCCTGCCAGTCGCACCGCTTGAGCGGCCGGAGGCATATGGTCGAGCACATACTGCCCCCGCCGGGTTCCGGCGAGCGCATCGAGGTCAGCCAGGCTGAGCACCGCAGCAGAGCCGGCCACCGACAGCAGGATGCGTGCCGCGATGGCGGCCCTCGGCCGTCCCTTCCAGAGCAAGACGTTCGAGACCATCGAGGCCGTGACATCCGCGCCGATCTTGGCCGGATGTACCTGGTGCACGAGGACCTTGTCAGCCAACCGCATGCCCGCCATTGCCGCTCTTCCCTTCGTCAGCACCGCTCGTCATCGCACCGCACAGCCAACCGCGCTGGTCCCGAGCCGCACGCTGACGCGGAAAGCCCCGACATTCGGCTGCTGGTCGGCCATTTGCCCATTGCATCGGGGGGCGGCCGTCGCTAGGGTCCGGGACAGATCCGCTGACAGACGGATCATCGTCGCGATTATGCACGAAGGAGGCGCTTAATGAAAGCTGCCCGATGGTGGGCCCTTGTGGGGTCTGCTGGGCTGGTCGTATCCGGCGTGGCGGCTGTCGCGGGTTCCACTGCCGCGGCTGCGAGCCCGGGTCCGCACCGTATCGCGTTGCGCGGGTCGTTGACACCTGCGGCGGAGCGTTCGCACCCAGCCGGGAGCGTCGCGGCAAAGACCTCGGTGAGCTTCGACCTGCTGCTACGGCTGCGCAATGCCTCGGGTGCGCTGGCCTTCGTCCGCGAGGTCTCGAGCCCGGGCTCGTCGTTGTTCCACCACTATCTGACCGATGCGCAGTGGCAAGCCCGGTTCGGGCCGACCAAGGCCGAGCTCGTGAATGCTGAGTCGTGGCTTCGGAAGACCGGCTTCACCGTGGTGTCCGTCCCGAAAGACCGGCTGTTCGTGTCCGCACGGGGATCGGCTCTCCAGGTCGAGCGCGCCTTCGGCGTGACCCTTGGCTACTACATCGTGAACGGTCACAAGGTCCGGCTGGCCAACGGCACGTTGACAATCCCGTCGTCGCTGGCAGGCACCGTCTCCGGCGTGGTCGGCGTCAACCAGTTCCTGGCCACGAACTACCTTGCCCAGCAGGGAGGTGCTCCGTCGGGCCAGAAGGTCAGACCTGACCAGGAGCCGGCCCCACCCGCTGGGTTCCGGAACCCCCAGCCGTGCTCGGCGTACTGGGGTCAGAAGACCGACACCTCAGATTCGGGCTCGCTCTATGCGCCGTACACCCCCAAGTTGCGCTATGACATCTGCGGCTATGTGCCGGCGCAGCTCAGAGGTGCTTACGGACTGGCCAAGTCGGTGGCCAAGGGCAATGACGGCACTGGCGTGGGGATAGCGATCGTCGACGCATATGACTCGCCGACAATACTCGCGGACGCGCAGAAGTACTTCACGCTGAACGACCCCTCGCACCCGCTGTCGTCGGGCCAGTTCTTCAACGCAGCTCCCGCGACAGTCGACGACCAGGCTCTGTGCGGCGGCAGTGGCTGGCTCGCCGAGCAGGCGCTCGATGTGGAGTCCTCGCACGCGATGGCGCCAGGAGCGGCCATCCTCTTCGTCGGAGCACAGGACTGCCTGGACACAAGCCTGCTTTCGGCGCTGCAGACGGCGATCACGAGCGGGGCCTCCGTGGTGAGCGATTCGTGGGGTGACACGCTCGGCGACCTCCTCACGGACGCTGCCACCAAGACCGCGTTCGACAACACCTTCATGCTGGCGGACTCCACTGGCGTCAGCGTGCTGTTCTCCAGCGGTGACTTCGGTGACAACTTCGGCATCTCCGGGCTAGCCGTTCCGGACTATCCGCCGACCAGTCCGTTCGTGACTGCTGTCGGAGGGACCACGCTCGAAGTGAACTCCGACAACGGCCGCAAGGCTGAGTACGGCTGGTCCACGGCCAAGCAGGTGCTCTGCGCGTCCGCGACCACGACGTGCGGCACCGCGACCAGTCCGGCAGGCACGCTCAAGTGGCAGTCCGGCGGTGGTGGCGGAACCAGCTACTTCTACACCCAGCCCTTCTACCAGGCCGGAGTCGTGCCGGCCGCCCTCGCGCTGCGCAACGAAGCGCTCTTCGGACCGGTGCCGTTGCGTGTCGTTCCTGATATGTCCATGGACGCTGACGCTCAGAGCGGGATGCTGATCGGCCTGACCCAGACATTCCCCGATGGCGTCTACTACGACCAGTTCAAGGAGGGTGGAACGAGCCTCGCCTCACCACTGCTGGCCGGCGTGATCGCGGACGCTGACCAGGCGGCAGGCATCTCGCTCGGCTTCCTCAATCCAGTGCTCTACAAGGTCGCGACCGCAACCCCGGCGGCGTTCCATGACGTCCTGCCGCCGGCCAACCCCCTCGAAACCGCCGTGATCCGGGTCGACTACGCGAACTCGGTGAGCGCAGCTGGCGGGTACATCGTCAGCATGAGGGCGATCAACTATGCGGGACCAGAAACCTACTGCGACGCTACGGGCAACTGCGCCACGCGCAACGTGACCCTGACGGCCGCTCCTGGTTTCGACGGTCTCACCGGAATCGGATCCGTCGGCGCGAGATTCATCGCCGCGCTCTCGAAGTTCTGATCCGCTGATGTGGCGGGGCGCCTGGCTGCCAGGCGCCCCCGCCACGGCGGGCCTTCCCTGCGAGCTCTCACCTCAGGGGAGGTCGATGACCAGGCCAGCGGTCGCGACGCTGACCTCCCCCGAGTACTCGTCGGCGGCCACGGTCCGGGCTGACGAAGGATCGGTGCCCGGCCACAGATGGGTCAAGACCAGGCGCCCGACCCTAGCCTCGGCGGCCTGCCGACCCGCCTGGCGCGCGCTCGACAGGTAGCCACGCGAGTCCGCAGGAACCCGGTCTACATAGGTCGCCTCGGCCAGGAACACATCGCAGTCCTCCGCGAGGGCAACCACGTCAGCGCTCGGCCCGCTATCACCTGTGTACGCGAGCAGCAGGTCGTCGGCGGTGAGCCGCAAGCCAGCATTGGGCAGCCAATGCGGGAGCAGGCGAGTCTGCGCACCGAACGGACCGATGTCCAGCCGGTCAGCAGGACTGAGTTCGCGCAGCAGGTAGGCGTCCGCCAGCATCGCGGGGCGGTCCAGCGCGAGTACCGCGTCAAGGGCGCCGGGCAGCGCATAGACCGGCAGCGGAGCCGGCGGGTCAGCGCTCAGCGCCCGGGCCCGCAATAGCGGGTTCAGGTCGGCGCAATGGTCCGGATGTCCGTGCGTGATGAACACCGCATCGACCTGGTCAGCGGCCGCCAGCTCAAGCAGCCGGGGCACTGTCGCGTAGCCAACGTCGACAAGCAGCCGGAAACCACGGTGCTCGACCAGATAGCCGCTGCACGCCTGGCCCGCCGCAGGCCATGCGCCGCACCCGCCAAGCACCGTCAGCCGCATCACGGCGAGTCTACGGCGCGCCCGTCGATCACCCCCTGGCGCGGCAGGCGCGAACCCCAAAGCTACGGCGTCCCCGGCTGTTAAGCTCAGCTGTGGTCCTGGCTGTCAGATGGTCAAGTCGCGTCGCCCGCCCAGTTCGGGTTCGCTGCCGTGGCTGACCTGACCGGCCTGCTCGAGCAGTGGCGCTACGACCTAGCCGCCTGGGCGATCCCTGAGCACATCACATCGGCGGTTGCCGAGTCGCCCTGGGTAATGCCCAGGCAGGTCTTCGCGCGGCGCGCCGACCGGCTGGCGGCCGATCCCGCCGGGCCCTCGTTTGAGGCCGCCTGGGAGGCGCTCGATCCGGCTGGCACGGTGCTCGATGTCGGCTCAGGACCGGGCACCGCATGCCTGCCGCTGATTCCCCGCAGCACCGCGGTGACCGCGGTTGACGTCGACGAGCAGATGCTTGACCTGCTGGCTGAACGAATGGCCGCCCGCGGCATCAAGGCCAGGTGCGTGCCGGGTAGCTGGCCGCAGGTCAGCCCGCAGGTCACCGCCGCCGACGTGGTGACCTGCCATCACGTGCTCTACAACGTCCCTGACATCGGGCCGTTCATCACTGCCCTGACCGAGCACGCACGGCGGCGGGTGGTCGTCGAGATCGCGACGCGGCATCCGCTTACCTCGCTCAGCCCGCTGTGGCTGAAGTTCCACGGCCTGACCCGGCCGGATCGGCCGACCGCGGCTGACGTGCTGGCGATCCTCGCAGCCATGGGGATCAAGGTCGCGCCGCGCAGCTGGGAGCGGCCCGCCGGCGCGGACTATGCCAGCTTCGACGAACTCACCGACGTCACCCGGCGGCGGCTGTGCCTGCCGCCAGAGCGAGCGGCGGACGTGGCAGCGGCCCTGATCGAGCTCGGCGTGGATCCCGCTGATCCGGTGGATCTCGGATCCTCGGGCCGGAAGGTGCTGACCATCTGGTGGGACGGCGCCGCCCAGGTTTAGACGGCAGCACCCGTGCCTGAACAGGGCACTCAGGCCCAGAGGCGGGCACCCAGGTCTAGCTGTGCGGTCGCAAAACACCCGGGCCGGCGTGGCCGATTTGGCGGCTGGCACGTCTTGGTTATAGAGACGTAGTGACATCCTGCGCGACAGTGAGGCAGTACCCATGACCGATTGGCCGGACGACTGGTTCCGCGACAGCCCGCGGCCGGCGGCCGCGGGCCAGCCTGGCAGCGCGACGCCGGGAAACGCGGCCGGGGCAGCCGGGCCGGGCGGCGCGGACGCCACCGTGGACTTTCCCGGCCGAGCGGGGGCAGCGGGCCCGGCCGCGCCGTTGTCTCAGGACCAGCCGGCCTGGTCTGGCCAGCCAGAGGACCTGACCCAGCCAGGACAGCTACGCCAGCCGGGCGGACCCTGGCAGGCGGGTGGGCAGGCCGGCGGCTGGCCGGCTCAGCCTGCGACCCGAGTCAGCACCAGACCGCCGCGACCGGCCAGGGGAGCTGGCATCGGCCTTCCAGGCATGCCAGGTCCCGGCGGCTGGCGGCGCTGGCTGCGGCCGCGGCGGGTCGCCGCCGTGCTCGCCGTCTTGCTGTCGCTGGCCCTGATCGGCACCGTCGCCACCTACTTCTACCTCGACTCGAAGCTGACCAGGCAGAACGTGCTGCTGGACTATGCCAGCCGGCCGGCTCAGGGCGCCGGGCAGAACTGGCTGATCACCGGATCGGACAGCCGCCAGGGTCTGAGCCGGGCGGAACTGCGCCGGCTGGCCGCCGGCTACGGCATCGGCGGCTCACGATCCGACACGATCATGGTGCTGCACCTGCCGAGCAACGGCGGCCCGCCGGTACTGATCAGCATCCCACGCGACTCATACGTGGCGATTCCCGGCTACGGCGATAACAAGATCAACGCTGCCTTCACGCTCGGTGGCCCACCGCTGCTGGCCAAGACCGTCCAGAACCTCACCGGCCTGCGGATCGATCACTACATGGGAATCGGATTCGGCGGCTTCGTGCGGGTGATCGACGCGGTCGGCGGAGTCCGGATCTGCCTGAAGACGCCACTGGTCGACCCGGCCGCTGGCCTGCACCTGCACGCGGGCTGCCAGGTGCTCAACGGCGCGCAGGCGCTCGGCTACGTCCGCTCCCGGCACCTGTACGCATCGCAGGATCTGCAGCGGATTCAGAATCAGCGGGTCTTCCTGCGGGCGCTGCTGCAGAAGCTGACCAGCGCCGGGGTGCTGCTCGATCCCTTCGCCTCGATCCCGGCGGCGACCGGCGTGGCCGGCTCGCTGATCGTGGACAGCGGCACCGGCCTGTATCAGCTGGTGGAGGTGGCGTTCGCGCTGCGCAACCCGATCACCACGACCATGCCGATTGCCAACCCCAACTACCCCACCCAGAACGCCGGGGACGCGCTGCTGCTTGACACCACCGCGATGAAACAACTCGTCTTCGACCTGAACAACGACCGGCGGATACCCAAGTCTCTGATCACCGGATCTAACCCCGCCGGCTAGATAGCTCAGGTCCATTTCAGCGTCGCTTCAGCTAACGTTCAGGCTGCGGGCGGACAATAGCCAGATGACCACTTGGGCTGGCGAACGGCAGCAACCCTCGGCCAGGCTGCTTGTCGTCGAGGATGAACCGAACATCCTGGAACTGCTGGCGGCGAGCCTGCGTTACGCGGGATTCGAGGTCGTTACCGCGGCCGCGGGCACCGAAGCCGTCCAGGCCGCGCAGCGGCACCGGCCTGATCTGATCGTGCTTGACGTCATGCTGCCGGACATGGACGGCTTCGAGGTGCTGCACCGGCTGCGCGGCGGCGGCACGCGCACCCCGGTGGTGTTCCTCACCGCCCGCGATTCCACCGAGGACAAGATCCGCGGCCTGACCCTGGGCGGGGACGACTACGTAACCAAGCCGTTCAGCCTTGAGGAGGTCATCGCCAGGATCCAGGCGGTGCTCCGGCGGACCCGCGGCGGCGCGGCCGAAGCTTCGCCGAGGCTGACCTTCGCCGACCTCGAGCTCGACGAGGACAGCCACGAGGTGTGGCGCGACGGGACCCAGGTCCAGCTCTCCCCCACCGAGTTCAAGCTGCTGCGGTACTTCATGCGCAACTCGGGCCGGGTGCTCTCCAAGATGCAGATCCTCGACCACGTCTGGGATTACGACTTCCGCGGCGATACCGGCATCGTCGAGTCCTACGTGTCCGTGCTGCGCCGCAAGATCGACACCACGGAGCCGCACTTGCTGCACACCCTGCGCGGTGTCGGCTACGTGCTGCGGCTCCCCTCGTCGTAGCGGCAGGGTCAGGTTGGCCGGATCGGTGCGATCGGGACCTGGCGATCTGCTGGCTCGGGTTCGCGGCCTGGCGCAGCGGATCCCGCTGCGCCTCCAGCTGATCGCGGCATTGCTCGCGCTGGTCGCGGTGGCGCTCGCGATCATCAGCGTGGCCGGCGTGATCGTGTTCCGCGACTACCTGACAACTCGGGCGGATAACCAGGTCAGGAACCTCTACCACGAATACGAGCTGGTCCTGGAGGGATCGTCGGGCGTACCTGGCTCGGGGCAGTACATGCACCCTGGGGTCGCCTATATCACCGGGCCTTTCGTCGCCGTGCTGCGACCCGATGGCCAGCAGCTCAACCCGGCGGCTGGCAGCCACTCGGATTCCACCGCACCTATCCCGCTGCCTGACGTGCCGACCAGCCGGTCCTGGCTCACCGCCAACGCCGGCAAGCTGGTGACCGTCGGTGGTTTGCGCAGCCAAGACAAATGGCGCGTCATCGCCGTTCCAGTCTCCTACCAGGACTTCAGCGGCATTCAGTCAGGCACCCTGATCGTCGGGGTCGACCTTGGCGACATCAGCAATTCGATCGGGACGCTGACCACCATCGACCTGATCGTGGGTGGCCTGGTCCTGCTCGGTCTCGCCGTCGTCGGGGTCGCGGTGGTCCGGGCCAGTCTGCGCCCGCTGACCGAGATCGAGCGGACGGCCGAGGGAATCGCGGCTGGCGACCTCACCGCGAGGGTGCCCGACCGGGATCCGCGCACCGAGATCGGCAGGCTCGGCCGGTCGCTCAACGCCATGCTGACCCAGATCGAGACTGCCTTCGACGCACGCGCGTCGTCGGAGTACGCCGCGCGCAGGTCGGAGGAGCGGATGCGACAGTTCGTGGCCGATGCGAGCCACGAATTGCGGACGCCGCTGACCGCGATCCGAGGCTTTGCCGAGTATTACCGCCAGCGCGGCGGTGTGGCCAGCGTGGCCGGCGCCACCGCGGCGGCCGGCCAGCCGCCGAGCGCGCCTGGCGAGATAGCGGCTTCCGGCGCCACCGATCAGCTCAGTCAGGCCGATCTGGACCGGCTGATCCAGCGCGTCGAGCGGGAGGCCGCGCGGATGGGCGTGCTGGTCGACGACATGCTGCTGCTCGCCAGGCTCGACCAGCAGCGGCCGCTTGAGTTCCGCACGGTCGACTTGCTCGCCATCGCCGCCGACGCCCTGCACGACGCCCGGGTGATCGCGCCGCAACGCAGCATCAACCTGACTGTCGGCACGCCAGAGGCACCGCTTGTCCTCGGCGATGAGGTCCGGCTGCGCCAGGTGGTCGGCAATCTGATGAGCAACGCCATGACGCACACGCCGGACGACACGCCAATCGAGATCACGATCAGGTCGGGCACGCTGGAGAACGGGCAAGCGGCGGCCACGGCGCCAGACCTCGCTGGCGGCGCCGAGCCGGCGGCAGCGCAGCCGCCAGGCCCGGTGCCGGAACCGGCGGTGATCCTCGAGGTCGCCGACTCCGGTCCCGGCCTCAGCGACGAGCAGGCAGAGCACGTCTTCGAGCGGTTCTACCGGACCGACCGGGCCAGAAGCCGGACCGCTGGCGGCACCGGACTCGGGCTGGCGATCGTCGCCGCGCTGGTCAGTGCCCACCACGGCCGGGTCTGGGTCGACTCGAAGCCGGGCAGTGGGGCGACCTTCGGCTTCGCGCTCCCGCTCGCACCTGAGGCCAGGCCAGGACCGGCGTGACGGCGGGCCGGAACCCTGGCGCGGCAGGCGCGCGGACCGCATCATTCCGTTGACCGGCATCGGCACGGCCTGCGGCCGGCGGCGCCAGGAGGGACGAGCATGACCCTGCCCGACCCCAGCGAGATCGTGATCATCGGCGGCGGCGTGCTCGGCTGCAGCATCGCCTACCAGCTGGCCAGGCGCGGCCGGACCGACGTGACCCTCCTGGAACGGCGCCGGCTGACCGAGGGCAGCACCTGGCACGCGGCCGGCCTGGTCGGACAGCTCCGCAGCTCAAGCAGCCTGACCGAGCTGATGCGATCCAGCGTGGCGACGTATCAGGCCCTGGAACAGCAGACCGGCTACGCGACCGGCTGGCATCGGGTGGGCAGCATCCGGGTGGCGGCCAGTGACGAGCGCTGGTACGAGCTGCGCCGTCTGGTGACGGCGGCCAAGAGCTTCGGCTTCGAGGCGCACCTGATCTCGCCGGCCGAGACGGCCGGGCTGTTCCCGCTGGTCAGCCTCGACGGCATCCGCGGCGCGATCTGGGTGCCATCGGACGGCTACGCCGATCCCAGCCAGCTGACCCATGCCTTCGCCACCGGCGCCCGTGCCCTCGGCGTGCGGATCATAGAGAATTGCCTGGTCACAACCATTGAGCGAAACGGAAGGCGGGTGGTGGCTGTAGTCACTACGGCCGGTCGGATCGAGTGCGAAACCGTCGTGAACGCGACCGGCATGTGGGGCGCGGAAACGGCCCGCCTAGCCGGTGCCGACATCGCGGTCGGCGCGGTCGAGCATCAGTACGTGGTGACCGACCGGATCGACGGGCTGCCGGAGCGCCTGCCAACCTTCCGTGACCCCGATGCCAGGTTCTATCTGAAACCAGAGACCGGCGGACTGGTCATCGGCGGCTGGGAGGACGGCAGCCGGGCACCCTGGCGGACGATCCCCCGTGATCTAGGTCCCGAGCTTTTTCCGCCTGACCATGATCGGTTCGCACCGCTCGCGCAGGCTTGCGCGGACCGGATTCCGGTCACCGCCGATACCGGTATCCGGACCTGGATTAACGGGCCGATTCCGTTCTCGCCAGATGCCGAGCCACTGATGGGCGTGACCGAGGATCTGGACAACATGTTCCACTGCTGCGGTTTCTCGGCCGGTATCGCCGCCGCGGGCGGTGCTGGCCAGGCCATGGCGAACTGGATCATCGATTCCGATCCTGGTCTCGATCTGTGGCCGTTCGACGTGCGGCGGTTCGGCCGCCCGCACAGCGTGCCCGGCTACCTGCGGAAGCGCTGCGTTGATGCCTACGCGCATTACTACCAGGTGGCCTATCCCAACGCCGAACTCGCCGGGCCGCGTGGTCAGCGGCGCAGCCCGCTGCACGATGTGCTGCGGTCGCGCGGTGCCGTATTCGGCGCGAAATTCGGCTGGGAGCGCGCCAATTGGTTCGCGCCGGACGAGCCCGGGCTTACTGAGCAGCGCACGTTCGGCCGCAGTAACGCCTGGCCGCGGATCGAGGCTGAGCACCACGCCGTGCGGGAGCGGGCCGGCCTGATCGACCTGAGCTCGTTCGCCAAGTACGAGATCACCGGGACCGGTGCACTGCCGCTGCTGCAGAAGCTGGCCGGAGCTGACCTGGACGTAAGGATCGGCAAGATCGTCTACACCCAGCTGCTCAACGAGCGCGGCGGGATCGAGGCCGACGTCACCGTCACCCGGCTCGGCGAGGCGGAGTTCTACCTGGTCACCGGCGCCGGTTTCGGCCGGCACGATAGCGCGTTCGTCCTTCGGCACGCACCAGAGGACGGCTCGGTGGCCGTGCGGGACGTCACATCGGCGTACGGCGTGCTGGCGCTCTGCGGCCCGCTGGCCCGGCAGATCGCGCAGCAGATCAGCGACAGCGACCTGAGCAACGCGTCCTTCGGCTACATGTCCGCCCGCCGGATCGACCTCGGGCACGCGCCGGTACTCGCGCTGCGGGCTGGCTATGTCGGCGAGCTCGGCTGGGAGTTCCACGTCCCGACCGAGTACCTGCCGGACCTGTACGAACGGCTGATGCGGGCGGGCGCCCTCGTGCCCGTGCCATCCGGCATCCGCGACGTCGGCTACCGTGCGGTCAACTCGCTCCGCCTGGAGAAGCAGTACCTGGCCTGGGCTGCCGACATCAGGAGCAGCGACAACCCCTACGCGGCCGGCCTGGGCCACGCGATCAAGGCCGACAAGCCGGAACTGCTCGCTGGTCCCGCGCTGCGCAAGATCCGCGACGAGGGTCCGTCGCAGCGGCTGTGCTGGTTCACCGCCGACGCAGACGTGGTCATGCACGGCGGGGAACTGCTGACCCGTCCGACCCAGGACCTCGCGGTCAGCCTGCGCAGCGCGGGATATGGCTACACGGTCCGCAGGACCATCTTCTCGGCCTACCTGCCGGCCGCCCTGGCCGACGACACCGAGTTCATCGTGGAGGTGGCCGGCGACAGCTACCCGGCCATTCGTCTCGGCGCACCGCTGTATGACCCATCCGGCTCCAGAATCCGTGCCTGAGCCCGTCGGGCCAGGCTGAGGTTGCCGCTGCCTGGTGGTGAGCAGCGGCAGGCTGCTGAGCGCGATCCCCAGCAGGATCGCGGCGGTCCCGGCGACCTGCTGCGGGCCGAGGGGGTCGCCGAAGATCACCACGCCTGCCGCGGCGCCGACGAGCGGCTCGAGGTTGACGAAGGCCCCGGCGACCTCGGCGGACACCCGGACCTGACCGTAGGCGAAGAGCGTGAAGGGCAGCAGCGTTCCGCCGAGCGCTAGCGCGGCGGTGGCCAGGACGATGCCCAGGCCGCTCGGGGACGGAGGCCTGCCTTCGGTGACCGCGGCGACTGGCAGGACGGCGAGCGCGGCGGCCAGGAACTGCACCGCGGTCACCGCGACCGGGTCCCGGCCGCGCAGCAGCCGGGTCTGCGCCACCGTGAATGTGGCCGACGTCAGCAGCGACGCCAGCACCAGGCCGTCACCGCCGACGGTCGCGCCTGCGGCCTGGCCGCCGGCCACTAGCCCGACACCGGCCAGGGACGCCGCGAAGCCGACCCAGGCCACCGGGCGCGCCACGCTCCGCTGCCAGATCGCAGCGATGATCGCGACCAGCACCGGGGTGGCACCGACCAGCAGTGCCGCGTGGCTGACGCTGGTCCGCCCGATCCCGGCGTTCTGCAGCAGTACCGAGCCGCCGTACCCGGCCGCGCCCCAGACCGCCACGGCCGGAGTGAACGCCGCGCGCAGCCTGGCGCGGCCCGCGACCAGCAGCACGGCGGCGGCCAGGGCGAACCGCGCGAAGGTGAGCCAGGCGGCCGGCAGCCACTCCAGCGCCACCTTCGACAGCGGCACTGTCGTTCCCCACAGCAGCCCGGCTGCGACGAGGGCAGCGACGGCGAGACGACGGTTTGCATTCATGCTGCTATGGTCGCCGCCAGTCTCGCAGAATTTGCCAGTTAGGCGTCAGGACGAGATAATGTTTCGTAACATGGCCGTCAGACTTGATGAAGTTGACGTGCAGCTGCTCACCGAGCTGCAGGCCGACGCGGATCGCACCAACGTCGAACTCGCCCGCCTGGTCGGACTGTCCCCGGCGGCAACGCTGAACCGGGTTCGCCGGCTCAAGGACTCCGGCGTCATCCGCATCATCAGCGCCCGCCTCGACCCGGCCGCCGCCGGTTTTCCGCTGCAGATGTATGTGACGGCCACCCTGCGGCGTCATGACCCGCGCTCAACCCGCGTCTTCGAGGACCAGGTCCGGGCACTGCCGCAGATCATCGCGGCCGACAACGTGGCCGGCGAGGTAGACTACCTGCTCACCGTCGTGGCCAGGGACGTCACCGAGCTTCAGCAAGTGCTGGCCGCCCTGGCCACCCGCGGCGGGCAGCGGCTCGTCACCTACCTGCGGCTGGAGGAGGTCAAGCCCCCATCCCGGCTGCCGCTGGCTCCGACCGTCCAGGCACGCGAGCACCCAGTCGGCCGCCAGAGTCGGACGACCCCAGGTTGAACAGCGCCCCGTTGACCACCAGCCCGCAACCAGAGCCGGACGACCCCGCGCCGAACAGCGCCCCGCTGACCACCAGCCCGCAACCAGAGCCGGACGACCCCGCGCCGAACAGCGCCAATCAACCTCGCGGACCAGGGCCCCACTGCTCGCCAGCTACAGCCGGGCGGTACAGATTCCGGCCGTTGCCGGCGCGCCAGCCATGCTCAGGATCCGTTCTGGCCGGTTCCGCTGTAGACATCGGTCCTGCTCGGCACGACATCTGGCATCACAACCCGTCCACGCCCCGTCCACCTGCCAGGCCATCCGGCAACGTTAGGCGTACCCGCGCGGTCCTCGCTGACGATAATCCTATATTCCCGATCGGCATAATATAGTATCGGAGTCGTCAGGCGGACAGCGCAGCCCGTGCGGCGGCGAGCGCTGCGGCCCGGTAACCAGCGCCGAACAGGCAGGCATGCACAAGCAGCGGGTGCAGCTGATGCAACGGCACCCGGGCCCGCCAGCCAGCGGCCAGCGGTGCGACATCGGCGTAGGCGCCCAGGATCCGGTCAAGGTACGGCGCCCCGAACAGCTCGAGCATGGCCAGGTCGGTTTCCCGGTGGCCGCCGTGCGCGGCCGGATCGATCAGGGCGCCGCGGCCTCCCGACCAGAGCACATTGCCCGACCAGCAGTCCCCGTGGATCCGGCTGGGCGGCTCGGCCGGGCCGGCCAGCTCGCCGATCCGGCCGGTCACCGTCTCGATCAGCGCCACGTCGGCCGGCCCGAACGTGCCTGTGTCGCGCGCCAGCCGGGCATATGGCGCCAGCCGGTGCTCCGCGTACCACTGCGGCCAGGAGTCGGCCTGGTCGTTGCTCAGCGGCAGGCTGGCGATGAACCCGGTCCACGGTGCGCCGAATCGCGACGACCCGGCAGCGTGCAGCCTGGCCAGATCACGCCCGAAACGTTCTGCGGCACCCCGGTCGGCAGCGCCTTGCGTAAGCCAGATGAGGGCCAGCAACCCGTTATCGCGGAAAATCAACTCAGGCACCGGGACGGCCCCGGCTTCACCGAGCCAGCGCAGGCCCATCGCCTCGGCTGCCAGGGCCTGGCCGACTGCCGAGAGCCGGCCAGCCGGATCCGCCCCGGTCGGCCCCGCCGTCGCTGACCTGCTCGCGATGTCGGCGGCGGCCTTGACGAAGAGTTCCCTGCCGTCGGCGAGGCGGGCGCGGTAGTGCCGCACGCCGTGGCCGCCGCCGATCGCGCGGATTTCGCTGACCGGCTGGCCAGCGAGCCGTTCCAGCCGGGCTGCCACCAGGCTGGCCGGCCCTGCCCGACCGGGATGCTCAGCCACCAGCGCGTTCGGCCAGTAGCTCGGCCAGCGCGGCGGCCAGGCCGCGCGCCGCGGCCCGCAGCAACTCGAATACCGCGGCGAACTCGCGCTGGCCGCTGCCGTACGGGTCAGGCACCTTCGCCCCGGCCGGCGCGGCGGGATCGAACGATCGGAACAGCCTGATCCGGTCGCTGGCCCCGTCCCGGCCCGCCGCCATCCGCTGCAGGGCCCGCAGGTTGCTCAGGTCCATGGCGAGCAGCAGGTCGAAACGGTCCAGCCAGTCCGGCGTGATCTGCCTGGCCCGGTGGCTGCTTCCGTCGTAGCCGCGGCTGGCCAGCTCGGCTCTAGCCCTGCGGTCCATCGGACCGCCGACGTGCCAGTCGCCGGTGCCCGCGCTCTCCACCTGGACCTGATCCGCCAGGCCGGCGTTCGCGAGCTCGGCCCTGACCAGGACTTCGGCCATCGGCGACCGGCAGATGTTGCCGAGGCATACCATGCAGATCCGGTAGGGTCGCGACGAATCCCTCGGCGCCGGCAGCGGCACCGCTGCGCGATGATCAGCGGGCATAAGACAAGGATGGCCGGCCGCATGGCCACCGCGACCACGTGGGACCGTAGTGCCATGAATGCCAGCAGCCAGCAGGAGGATTACCGTCGGCTGTCGTTCTGGCTGGACACTGTGCCCGGGCCGCTGGCACCCGCAGCCAGCCTGCAGTCCGATACCGAGGCCGACGTCGCCATCGCCGGTGCCGGGCTGACCGGCCTGTGGACGGCCTACTACCTGAACCAGGCCAATCCTGGACTGCGGATCGTGCTCTGCGAGAGCGAGATCGCCGGCTTCGGCGCCTCGGGGCGGAACGGCGGCTGGTGCTCGGCGTTGTTCCCCGCATCGCTGACCAAGCTGGAGCGGATGGCCGGCCGGGAATCGGCGATCGCGATGTACCGGGCGATGCAGCAGACCGTGGACGAGGTCGGCAAGGTTGCCGCCGCCGAAGGCATCGACTGCCACTGGTGCAAGGGCGGCACGATCCAGTTCGCCCGCTCCCCCAGCCAGTTGCACCGGGCCAAGGAGGAGGTCGGCGAGGCCAGGCTCTACGGCTTCGACGATGCCGACATCCGGCTGCTCTCGGCCGCTGAGGCGCGCGAGGTCGGCGAGGTGACCGGGCTGCTCGGCGGCGTCTTCACCCCGCACTGCGCCGCGATCCACCCCGCACGGCTGGCCCGCGGCCTGGCCGACGTGCTGCGCCGCCGCGGCGCGGTGATCTACGAGCGGACCGAGGTGCGGCGGATCGAGCCAGGCCGACTGATCACCTCCGGCTGCACCGTCCGCGCGCGGCACGTCATCCGCGCCACCGAGGGTTACACGCCCCGGCTGCCCGGATATCAGCGCGCGGTGGTGCCTGTCTACTCGCTCGTGATCGCGACCGCGCCGCTGCCCGAGTCGGTCTGGGCGCAGATCGGCCTGGCCACCCGACCCACCTTCGCCGACCTGCGGCACCTGATCATCTACGGCCAGCGGACCGCGGACGGCCGGCTGGTGTTCGGCGGGCGCGGCGCGCCTTACCACTTCGGCTCGGCGGTCCAGCCGTCCTTCGACCGGGTGCCTTCGGTGTTCGCCGCGCTGCGGCGGACGCTGATCGAGCTGTTCCCCGTGCTCAGTGATGTCGCCGTCACGCACACCTGGGGCGGGCCGATCGGAATCGCGAGGGACTGGTGCGCCTCGGTCGGGCTCGACTCATCGAGCGGGATCGGCTGGGCGGGCGGTTACGTCGGAGACGGGCTGTCGACGACGAACCTGGCCGGCCGGACCCTGGCCGACCTGATCACCGGTGCCGACACCGAGATCACCAGACTGCCCTGGGTCGGCCACAAGTCGCCGGAGTGGGAGCCAGAGCCGCTGCGCTGGCTCGGCGTCAACGCCGGGCTGCACATGATGACCTGGGCAGATCATGCCGAGGCCAGGACCGGTCGGCCGTCGAGAGCCGCCACCGCGTTCAGCCACTTCATCGGATCCTGACCAGGTTCACCGCGCGGCGGACAAAACTCTCGATATCGGGCGTACACCTGTCCGCGGTCGGGTTGGCACCGGTCGGTCAGTTGCTGGTACCATCGCTCAGGTTCTAGCGCCGCTAGCTCAATTGGCAGAGCAGCGGACTCTTAATCCGCGGGTTCGGGGTTCAAGTCCCTGGCGGCGCACCCGTCCTGAACTGGTCGTTCTTAGTCCTCGGCTATCTTGAGTGGCGTCGGCGTGGAACGAGTCGTGGAACGACAGGCCGATTTTCTCGTTATCCTTGTGCTATGCCACGTGTGGGAACTGGTCACTTAGAGCGACTGCCAAGCGGCTCCTACCGGATCAGTGTGTACTCGGGGATCGACCCGCTGACCGGCCGGCAGCTCAGGCACCGGCGGACGGCGAAGACCGAAGAGCAGGCGCGGATCGTGCTCGGACGGCTGCTCGAACAGAATGCGACCGGGCAGCGGCCAGGTTCTGATGTGAAGGTCGCGGAGGTCCTGACCGAGTACCTGGCCATCGCCGAGCTTGAGCCGTCCACGCGCGAGACCTACGAGGGCTATATCCGGCGCACGATCATGCCCGCACTCGGCTCGATGGAGCTCCGCAGGGTCCGCGGGCCGATCCTGGACACGTTCTACGCCCGGTTGCGCAAGTGCGGTGACCTGACCTGCCAGGGAAGGCCGTTCACCGAGCACCGCAGCTTCCCTGCCCTGGTGGTCGAGCCCGGCGATCCGCGTCCTGGCTGGCAGCAAGTGGCCGGCACGATCAGGGACGCGATCGGCTCGGGCCAGCTGCCGTCCGGTGAGCTGCTCCCGTCGGTGCAGGAGCTGGCAGCCCGGCACGCCCTGCCGGCGGCGACGCTGCGGAGCGCGCTAGACGTGCTGGCCAGTGAAGGAGTCATCATCGTCCGGCAGGGCCGCAGGTCCCTGGTCAGCGGTGAGCCGGGCCGGGCGCCGTCGCGGCACGTGCGGCCGGGTGACGCTGGCCATGACTGCGTGCGCGCCGGATGCCAGCAGCACACGTGCCGCCCGATGTCGCCCACGACGATCCGGCAGATCCACTCGATCCTGTCCGGCGCCTTCGCCACCGCGGTCCGCTGGGAATGGATCGAGCGCAACCCGGCCAGCTCGGCCAAGCTGCCCAAGGCCCGGCAC
>Ga0208565_1000144_pt1 | contig 58632 bp, 48 predicted proteins | sample Sb_taG_7_FD_187706 | JGI IMG/M metagenome (GOLD analysis project Ga0208565, IMG submission 187706) | Peat soil microbial communities from Weissenstadt, Germany - Sb_50d_2_FS metaG (SPAdes) (version 2) | ecosystem: Environmental > Terrestrial > Soil > Wetlands > Peat | place: Germany... | reverse complement strand
GTAGTAGGTCTCATCGAAGACCAGGGCCCGCGGCACCCGCAGCCGGTTGAACCGCAAGAACGTCCCGAACGCCGTGACCAGCAGCGGGCCCAGCCACCCCCACGGCCGGTCATCAGGCATCGGTGAAGCCAGCCGGGCCCGCAGCACCGCGAGTCGGCCGGCTTCGTCGGTGTCGGGCATGGCGGGCATGTCAGCCTGGGTTGCCGTCATCGGCCACATGCTACTGGCGGCGGTAAAGTCCGGCTAGCCGGATGGTGATGTGTGAGATCCAATGCGGAGGACGGGGCGCGATAGGGACATGTCGGGATCGGTGACAGGCGCGGCACCGGGTGAGGCGCACGAGGCTGAGGCGCACGACGCTGAAGCCCACGACGCTGAAGCCCACGACGCTGAAGCCCACGAGGCTGAGGCACACGAGGGCGGCGGCGTGCTGACACTGGCCGCGGTCCCGATCGGCCGGGCCGAGGACGCGTCCTGGCGGCTGGCGGCCGAACTCGCCCAGGCCACCCTCATCGCGGCGGAGGACACCCGCCGCGTGCGCTGGCTGGCGTCGAGCCTGAACGTCGAGCTCAAGGCCCGCGTCGTCTCCTACTACGACGCCGTGGAGGCGCGCCGCACGGTCGACTTGCTCGGCGAGCTGAAGGCGGGCCGGGACATCCTGCTCGTCACCGACGCGGGCACCCCGGGGATCAGTGATCCCGGCTACCGGCTCGTCGCCGCTGCGGCCGAGGCCGGCCTTCGGGTGACCGCCCTGCCGGGTCCGTCGGCGGTGACGACCGCGCTGGCCGTCTCCGGGCTGCCCACCGACAGGTTCAGCTTCGAGGGGTTTCCGCCTCGCGGCCAGGGCGAGCGGGCCAGGCGCTTCGCCGAGCTAGCCAGCGACCGCCGGACGCAGGTCTACTTCGAGTCCGGCCGCAGGCTGGCGAAGACGCTGGCCGAGCTCGTCGCCTCCCACGGCGAGGACCGTCCGGCCGTGGTCTGCCGTGAGCTCACCAAGACTCACGAGGAGATCAAGCGTGGCACCCTGGCCGAGCTGGCTGCCTGGGCCGCCCAGGTCAGCGGCGCGGATCCCCGGGAGCCCAGGAAAAAGAAGGGCGGCACGGTGTCAGGTGCCGTCCGCGGCGAGATCACGCTTGTCGTCGCCGGCGTTCCGCGCAGAAGCCGGAGCCGGGTCGGGGACGTCCGCGGCGGAGGCGACGTAGGCGGCCGGGGCGACCTCGGCGCTGCGCTTCCCCCGCCCCGCTAGCCGCCCCGTCAGCCGCTGGGCCAGGTCACCGCCCGCGGTGCCCGGGCTGAACGCCAGCACTGCCGCGAGGCAGGCGAACGGCACGGCCACCAGCACGTACCGGTAGTCGAACTCGGCGGTCGCCGCGGGGATGACGATCAGCGCGAGCGAGATGGTCCACGGCAGCAGCGCCTCCCCGCCGAGCCGCCGCCAGGCCAGCACGAGGCCGGCCAGCCCGGCCAGCAGGATGAGCCCGTAGACGGTGCCCGGCAGATAGACGTGGTGCTCGTACAACCGCATGACGTTGGCGAAGGGCGCGACGACCTGGGTCAGCGGGTTGCCGTGCACGTACGCGGCCGCGTAGGAGCTGTACGGCCCGAGCTTGGCGTCATCCCAAGACGGGATCGGCAGCGAGTGGTAGCCGAATATGTACTCGTCGTAGGTCGCGGCGTTGGGGAAGACTACCCGCTTCCAGCCGAACACCCGCCAGGTGTCGTCGAACACCGCCTTGGCGTAGTCCAGCGGCTGCGCCTCGATGGCGCGGATGGCGAAGTTCTCCGCCAGCTGGTTGGGCACCGGCGAGAACTTCGACGGCGGGAAGCGGTCCAGCGGTGATGCCGAGGCCCAGATGTAGGCCTGTGCGATCGGCCGCTTGTCCGGCGGGACGGTGGTGCACAGCGCAAGCTCATTGACCGGCACCTTCATCTTGCTGCACTCGGCGAACGTCATCGTCCGCGCGTACAGGAACACGCCGGTGGCGTCGGACATCGCGAACTGGCCGTGCTCCAGGTCGAACAGCCCGGCGTAGGCGACGACCGGGAGGAGGCACACCACGATGGCGGCCGCGACCTTCCGCCAGCTGACCCGCCTGATGATCATGTACACGGCGAACACCGCGAGCAGGGGCAGCCCGACCGACCGGACGACCTCCGCGACGCCGAGCAGGGCGCCGACCATCACGCACCGCAGCGTCGACGGCTCGGGGTCCCACAGCAGCAGCGTGGCCGCCAGCATGATCAGGAACAGGAACGGTATGTCGGCCATGATCAGGTGCTCGAGCTGGATCTCGAATCCGTCGTAGAGCACCGGCACGGTGGCCAGCGTGGCCAGCCAGGCCGGCGCCCTGAAGCGGTGCCTGGCCAGCGCGTAGATCATCACGCCGACCGCCAGGCCCATAAGATGTTGCAGAATCGTTACAATAGCGTAGGTGTGAAACGGCTGCAGGATCTTCAGCCAGACGGAGTACCCGGACACCCGGGTCGGGTCGAGCTGGAAGTGGACCGTGTTCTGCACGTACTCGAACGAGTCGTTGAACCACGCCTGCCACCGGTAACCGAGCTCGGCGTCGAGGCGGAGCAGCACAGCGGGAGTGAGCACGATGATGAACAGCCGGTGTCCGGACCACGCCCGGGCGGCCAGTTCGCGGAGGCCCCGCCCCGTCACCCGGCTGGGTTTTGTCGACCGGATTGACCAGGCTCGCCGCGCCGATGGCTCACGCGACGGAGCCGCAGGCATTACCCTCAAGCCGTACCCTCCTGTGCTGGGTTGATGACCCTGACAATGAACAAGCGGCCGGTTCGGTGCGTTCGTCCCTCGCCTACGGTAATACGATGCGCGACCAGGACTGCGGCCGGCAGCCAGATCCGCTGACGGTGAAGGAGACGAAAAAGGTGGAGCTGACCGTGGTCATGCCTTGCCTCAACGAGGCAGAGACCGTGGCGACGTGCGTCCGCAAGGCTATTGGATTCCTGGCCGCGAGCGGTATTAGCGGTGAGGTCCTGATCGCCGACAACGGTAGTACGGACGGCAGCCAGCGGCTGGCCGAAGAGGCAGGCGCCCGGGTGGTGCCGATCAGCGACAGGGGTTACGGCAACGCGCTGATGGGCGGCATCCTCGCGGCCCGTGGCAAGTACGTCATCATGGGCGACGCCGATGACAGCTACGACTTCACCAACCTGATGCCCTTCGTGGCGGAGTTGCGCAAGGGGGCGGACCTGGTGATGGGGAACCGGTTCGCCGGCGGGATCGCGCCGGGCGCGATGCCGCCGCTGCATAGGTACCTCGGCAACCCGGTGCTGAGCTTCGTCGGCCGCCTGTTCTTCCGGAGCACAATCGGTGACTTCCACTGCGGCCTGCGCGGGTTCCGCCGGGACAGCGTGATGGCGCTCAACCTGCAGGCGACCGGGATGGAGTTCGCCAGCGAGATGGTGGTCAAGGCAGCCCTAGCCGGGCAGCACGTGACGGAGGTGCCGACCACGCTGGCCAAGGACGGCCGGAGCAGGCCGCCGCACCTGCACACCTGGCGGGACGGCTGGCGGCACCTGCGCTTCCTGCTGCTGTTCAGCCCGCGCTGGCTGTTCTTCCTGCCCGGCCTGGTGCTGCTCGCCGCGGGCGTGGTCATCGGCGCGATCGTCGCACCGCATCCGTTCAGCGTCGGTCCCGTGACCTTCGACGTCGACACGCTGGTGGCGGCCTCGGCGATGGTCGTGATCGGCTTCCAGTCGGTGCTGTTCTGGCTGTTCACCCAGGTGTACGCCGGCTCGGAGGGCTTCCTGCCCGAGGAGCCGAAGGTCCAGCGGGTGCTCGAGAAGCTCAGCCTGGAGCGCGGGCTGCTGGCGGGTGGCGCGATCGGCCTCGCGGGCCTGGCGGGGTTGATCTTCTCGCTGCTGTACTGGAACGGCCGGAAGTTCGGCCAGCTCGACTACGAGCACTCGCTGCGGCTGATGATCCCGTCGGTGACCGCGCTGATCGTGAGCTGGCAGGTGATCCTCGGTACGTTCTTTCTGTCCATCCTCGGTATCAAGCACACCCGTCATCCCGTGACCGTGGCATCGTCCGCCGTCACGGACGACGCAGTCTCGGACAACGCCGTCAATCACCGGGAGCAGTCGGCGGCTGCCCCTAGGCTTTAGCCATGCGCACCATCCTGTCCGCTCCGGCCTGGCCTTACGCGAACGGCCCTCGTCATATCGGGCACGTCTCCGGTTTCGCGTTGCCCTGCGACATGTTCAGCCGCTACCAGCGGATGGCGGGCAACAAGGTGCTGATGGTAAGCGGCACGGACGAGCACGGCACGCCGATCCAGGTGCAGGCCGACGCCGAGGGCGTCTCCGCGCGGGAGTTGGCCGACCGTTACAACCGGATCATCGTCGACGACCTGACCAGCCTCGGCATGACGTACGACCTGTTCACCCGCACGACAACGCGGAACCATTACGCGGTCGTCCAGGATATGTTCCTGGGGCTGCTGAAGAACGGCTACATCTTCCCGAAGACCACGCTCGGCGCGATCTCGCCGTCCACCGGCCGGACCCTGCCCGACCGCTATATCGAGGGCACCTGCCCCATCTGCGGTTACCCCCACGCCCGGGGCGACCAGTGCGACAACTGCGGCAACCAGCTCGACCCGGCCGATCTCATCAACCCCCGGTCCAAGATCAACGGCGAGACGCCGGTGTTCGTGGAGACCGAGCACTTCTTCCTCGACCTGCCCGCGTTCGCCGAGGTTCTCGGCAGCTGGCTGCAGGCCAAGGCGGGCCACTGGCGGCCGAACGTGCTCAAGTTCTCCCTCAACCTGCTGGACGACCTGCAGCCGCGGGCGATCACCAGGGACCTGGACTGGGGCGTGCCCGTGCCGCTGGACGGCTGGCGGGACCGGCCGGACAAGCGGATCTACGTCTGGTTCGACGCGGTGATCGGGTACCTGTCCGCGTCGATCGAGTGGGCCCGGCGCAGCGGCGACCCGGACGCCTGGCGCACCTGGTGGACCGACCCGGAATCCGAGTCGTACTACTTCATGGGCAAGGACAACATCGTCTTCCACGCCGAGATCTGGCCGGCCATGCTGCTCGGCTACAGCGGGCTCGGCGCCCGCGACGGCTCGCCCGGACCGCTCGGCAGGCTGAACCTGCCGTCCGAGGTGGTGTCGAGCGAGTACCTGACGATGGAGGGCCGCAAGTTCTCCTCCTCTCGCTCGGTGGTCATCTACGTCCGCGACTTCCTGGCCCGCTATGACGTGGACGCGCTGCGCTACTACGTGGCCATCGCCGGGCCGGAGAACCAGGACACCGACTTCACCTGGAGCGAGTTCGTCCGCAGGAACAACGACGAACTGGTCGCGACCTGGGGGAACCTGGTCAACCGGGCGGTCTCGTTCGCGGCCCGCAACATCGGGTCGATCCCGGAAGCCGGCCAGCTGACCGACCTCGACCACGACGTGCTGGCCAGGTCCAGGCAGGCCTTCGGCCCGGTCGGGGAGCACTTGTCCGCCTCGCGGTTCAAGTTCGCGATCACTGAGGCGATGCGGACGGTGGCCGAGGCCAACAAGTACTTCTCCGAACAGGCGCCGTGGAAGCTGCGCGAATCGGACCCGGACCGGATGCGGACGGTGCTGCACGTGGCGCTGCAGCTCGTCGACGACGCCAAGACGCTGCTCACCCCGTTCCTGCCCCGCTCGTCCCAGCAGGTGCACGAGATGCTGCGTGAACATGGGCCGGGCGGCCCGGGCACCTGGTCGGACATGCCGCACGTCGAGGAGGTCGACGAGGAGGGCGGACCGCCCTACCCGGTGATCACCGGGCACTACGACGGCGCCGCCCGCTGGGCGCCGCAGCCGGTGCGCGCGGGCACGCCGCTCTCCGTCCCCAAGCCGCTGTTCACCAAGCTGGACTCCTCGGTGGTGGACTCCGAACTTGCCCGGCTAGGGGCGCCGTGACCCGTTTTTTCCGGCCGAACGGTCCGTGGTGACAGCCCCGGTTCCCCCGTCTGCCCTGCCCAGGCCGGCGCTCGACAGCCACACCCACCTTGACATGATCCAAGGGCCAGGGGGGTACGGGGGGGTGGCACCCCCCCGTGAGCGGGGGGTTCCGGGGGGTCGTCCCCCCGGGCCAGCACTAGCAGCGGTCCTGGCGGCGGCGCGGGCCGCGGGGATCGCGCGGGTCATTACGGTGGGCACCACCCTGGAGTCCTCCCGCTGGTCGGTGGCGTGCGCCGCCGAGTACGACGAGGTGTATGCGGCGGTCGCGATCCACCCGAACGACACCGTCGCCGCCGTGGCGTCCGCGCTGACCGCCGACGAGGTACTCACGGAGATCGAGACGCTGGCCGCACATCCGCGGGTGGTCGCGGTCGGCGAGACGGGCCTGGATTACTACCGCGACCACGCCGCGCCGGACGTGCAGCGCTGGTGGTTCCGCGAGCACATCAAGATCGCCAAGCGGACCGGCAAGGCGCTGATGATCCACGACCGGGAGGCGCACGCCGACGTGCTGCGCATCCTCACCGAAGACGGCCCGCCGGACCAGGTCGTGTTCCACTGTTTCTCCGGCGACGTGCCGATGGTCAAGCAATGCGCCGAGGCCGGCTACCTGATGTCGTTCGCGGGCAACGTGACGTTCGCCAACGCGCAGCCGCTCCGCGACGCCGCCGCGGCCGCCCCGGCCGATCTCGTCCTGGCCGAGACCGATGCGCCGTTCCTTACCCCGGTGCCGAACCGGGGTAAGCCCAACGAGCCCGCCCTGGTCGCGGACACGCTGCGCTGCCTGGCCGAGGTGAAGGGGATGGACGTGGCGGACCTGTGCGACACGGTCACCGCCACCGCCCAGCGCATCTTCGGCCCCTGGTGAGACCGGCTCGTGCCAGCGACTGACCAAGGCGTGCGGCTGCTCGGCCCGGCCGAGATCCGGGCGCTGGCCGATCGCCTCGGTGTCCGGCCGTCCAAGCGGCTGGGCCAGAACTTCGTCGTCGAGCCGGGAACCGTTCGGAAGATCGCCGCGCTGGCCGCCCTGGAGCCGCAGGACGTGGTACTCGAGGTGGGGCCGGGGCTCGGCTCGCTCACGCTCGCCCTGCTGGACGCCGGCGCCGGCCAGCTGGTGGCCATCGAGATCGACCGGGCGATGGCCAGCGAGCTGCCGCTGACAATCGCCTCCCACGCGCCGCGTCTCGCGGACCGGGTAGCCGTGGTCACCGCGGACGCGCTGCAGATCGCCGGGCGTGACCTGCCCGCGGTTTTCTGCTCGCCGTCGGTGCTGGTCGCGAACTTGCCCTACAACGTGGCGGTGCCGGTGCTGCTGCACCTGCTCGCCGCCCTGCCCACGCTGCGGCGGGGCCTGGTCATGGTCCAGGCCGAGGTGGCGGACCGGATGTGCGCCGGACCCGGGTCACGGGTGTACGGCGCTCCGTCGGTGAAGCTGGCCTGGTACGCGGCGGCCCGGTCGGCCGGCCCGGTGCCGCGTACCGTGTTCTGGCCGGTGCCGAACGTGGACTCCCGCCTGGTCGCGTTCACCAGGCGAGACCCGCCGGCCACCACGGCGGCCCGCGAAGAGGTGTTCGCGGTCATCGATGCGGCGTTCCGGCAACGACGCAAGACGCTGCGGGCCGCGCTCTCCGGCTGGGCCGGTTCGGCGCCGGAGGCCGAACGGCTGCTCCGGGCGGCGGATATCGATCCGGGCGCGCGGGGGGAATCGCTCGGCGTCGGGGAGTTCGCGCGGCTGGCGGCGGTGCACCGAGAAGGACCGGGTCGGGATAGTCGGTGCAGCGGCAACACATAGCAGGGACTAGGCTGGGCAAGTTCTAGGCGGCCCCGATCCAGTGATGCCGTGTGTCGATCTCATCAAAAGAGGATCAAGAGAATGCCGAGCGAACCGCATGGTCCTGCAGCTGTCGGGGATAGCCCGGCAGCTTCGGCGCTGCAGCCTGCCTCGAGCGCAGATTCGCTCGAGAATCACCTTGGCGGCGCTGAGGGCAGGAGATATCGCGCCTACCAGTTCGACCTGGTCGCGCCGTATGTCGGCCGTTCACTTCTGGAGGTGGGCTCCGGCCTGGGCCACTTCTCCGAACAGTTCAGTGGTCGCCTCGAGTACTTGATCGTGAGCGATAACGATCCCTACTGCCTAGACCAGCTCAGGGAGCACTACTCCAGTCGTGACGACGTCGAGGTCCTCGAGCTTTCGCTACCGGGCGAGGTCAAGGCCCGCCGCAAGGTCGACACGGTGGTGATGATGAACGTCCTCGAGCACATCCTCGACGATGCACAGGCGCTCCGCGACCTGGCAGCATGCGTCGAACCCGGTGGCAGCATCGTCATCTGGGTGCCCGGGTATATGCAGCTTTACGGAGATTTCGACCGTATTGTCGGCCATGTCACACGCTATACGCCGAAAACTCTCCGCCGCGCCGTGGAATCGGCCGGGTTGACGGTTGAGATATGCAAGCCGGTGAACTTCATCGGCGGGATCGCGTGGTGGCTGGCGGTCCGGCGGATTGGCGTGGGGCACGTGAATCCGAGGGTCGCCTCGCTCTATGACATAACCGTGGTCCCGGTCACGAGGCTACTAGAGCGCATCATCCGCCCGCCGTTCGGGCAAACTGTATTCTGCGTCGCGAGGGTGTCGCGCTGAATCGTCCAGCCCCGACGGGCCGACCGGCCAATGTGCCCTCGCATAGCGCCCGAGGGGCCTGGTGGTGGTCCAGGCCGAGGTGGCGGACAGGATGTGCGCCGGACCCGGGTCGAGGGCGTATGGCGCGCCGTCGGTGAAGCTGGCCTGGTTCGCGGTGCGGTGGCGAGGACCGCGTACGCTTTGACCATCGTGACCGGTGTGACCGTGCGGGTACCCGCCAAACTCAATCTCCAGCTCGCGGTGGGTCCGCCGCGGGCTGACGGCTACCACGACCTGGTGACGGTCTTCCACGCCGTCTCGCTGTTCGACGAGGTCACCGCGGAGCCGGCCGGGCGCGACGGGGTCACGGTCACCGGCGAGGGCGCGGACCGGGTCCCGGTCGGCCCAGACAACCTGGCGCTCCGCGCGGCGGCTGCACTGCGTAAGGCGGTGGCGGGCGCGACCGGCGGTCCGAAAGCCGGCACCGGAGTCGGCCCGAGAGCCGGCACAGGGGGCGTGCACATCACGATCGTCAAGCGCATCCCGGTGGCGGCCGGGCTGGCCGGCGGCAGCGCCGACGCGGCCGCGGCCCTCGTCGCCTGCAATGAGCTGTGGGTTGGCGGCCTCAGCCAGCCGCAGCTCGTCGAGGTCGCCGCCCGGGTAGGCAGCGACGTGGCCTTCGCGCTGCTCGGCGGGACCGCGGTGGGCCGCGGCCGGGGCGAGCGGCTGACGCCGGCGCTGGCCCCGACGACCCAGTACCACTGGGTGCTGGCCTTCGCCGACGGTCACCTGTCCACCCCTGAGGTATACGCGGCGCTGGACCGGCTGCGGGCCGCGCGCGCGGGCAGCGCCGGGGGCACGGCGCAGGCTGGGTCCGCTCAAGCCGGGCCCGCCGAGCCGGACCTGGACGCCGCGCTCATGTCGGCGCTGCGCTCGGGTGAGGCCAGGCTCGTGGGACGGGCGCTGAGCAACGACCTGCAGCCGGCCGCGCTTTCGCTGTTCCCCGCCCTGCGCAAGACCCTGGCGGCCGGACTCGAGCTGGGCGCGCTCGGCGCGCTGGTGGCGGGCTCCGGACCGACCTGCGTGTTCCTCGCGTCCAGCGCGGACCGCGCCCTGGACCTGGCCGTGTCCCTGTCCGGCGCGGGCGTGTGCCGGTCGGTGGCGCGGGTCACCGGGCCAGTGGCAGGCACGGCCATCCTCCCCCCGTCGAAGTGACTCGAGCGTGGTAAACCTGATCAGCCTGGAGAAGGCGGCGAAGGCGTACGCGCACCGCAGCCTGCTCGACGGCGTCTCGCTCGGCGTGTCGGCCGGGGACCGGATCGGGGTGGTGGGCCGCAACGGCGCGGGGAAGTCCACGCTGCTCGGGATGCTAGCCGGGCGGGTCGCGCCGGACACCGGCCGGGTGGCCATGGCGTCCGGCCTGCGGCTCGGCTACCTGCCGCAGGCCGACCAGCTGGCCGGAACGGTCGGCGAGATCGTGTTCGGACCCATGGGCCGCTCGGCGGGCGGCTCTGTTGGCGGCTCTGCTGGCCGCTGGGCCGTGTCCGGATCCGCCCCGGAGCCGGACGGACCCGATATCCCGCGGGCACCGTGGGAAGCGGATCCCCGTGCCCGCGCGATCATGGCCGAGCTGCTACCCGGGATCGGCGTCGACGCTGCGGCCGGGCAGCTATCCGGCGGCGAACGGCGCCGGGCCGCGCTCGCCGCCCTGCTGGTGGCCGAGCGGGACGTGCTGCTCCTCGACGAGCCCACCAACCACCTCGACATCGAGGCGATCGACTGGCTCGGCAGGCACCTGCGCGAGCGGGCCGAGAATAGGCACTGTGCGGTCATCGTGGTCAGCCATGACCGCTGGCTGCTCGATACCGTCTGCGAGCGGACCTGGGAGGTCGACCGGGGCCAGGTGCACTCCGCCGAGGGCGGCTACTCGGCTTACGTGCTCGCCCAGGCCGAACGCGAGCGCAGCGAGGATGCCGCCGAACGGCGCCGCCGCAACCTGGCCCGTAAGGAGCTCGCCTGGCTGCAGCGGGGCGCCAGGGCCAGGACCACCAAGGCCAAGTTCCGGGTCGAGGCGGCCAACGCGCTCATCGCGTCCGAGCCGCCGCCCCGCGACAGCGTCGAGCTGACCCGGCTGGCCACCGCCCGGCTGGGCAAGACCGTGATCGAGCTGGAGGACGTTTCGGTGTCGGTGGGCGCCGGCCGCCGCGAGCGTTCGCTCCTTGACCAGGTGACCTGGCGGCTCGGCCCCGGGGACCGGGTCGGGATCGTCGGGGTCAACGGCAGCGGCAAGACCTCGCTGCTGACGGTACTAGCCGAGGGAGGGCTAGCCGGGGACGTGGACCCCGGGTCGGCCCGCCCGGGGCTGCACGTGGACGGAGCCCGCCCGGGGCTGCACGTGGACGGAGCCGGCCCGGGGCTGCACGTGGACGGAGCCGGCCCGGGGCTGCACGTGGACGGAGACGGAGCCGGCTCGGGGCTGCACGCGGACGGAACGGTCATCCGGGGCAAGACCGTGCGACTGGCCCACCTGTCCCAGGAACTCGCCGAGCTCGACCCGGACCAGCGGGTCCGTGCGGCCGTGGAAGAGATACGACTGCGGATCCGGGTGGGTGACCGCGAGCTCTCCGCGGGGCAGCTGCTCGAACGGCTCGGCTTCACCGCGGAACGGCAGCGGACCCGGGTGGGCGACTTGTCCGGCGGCGAGCGGCGCCGGGTCCAGATGCTCAGGCTGCTCATGGGCGAGCCCAACGTGCTGCTCCTGGACGAGCCGACCAACGACCTGGACATCGAGACGCTGACCGAGTTCGAGGACCTGCTCGACGGCTGGCCCGGCACGCTGGTGGTGGTCAGTCACGACAGGTATTTCCTGGAGCGCGTGACCGAGCACGTGGTGGCGCTGCTCGGCGACGGCAAGCTCGCCTTCCTCGCCGGCGGGGTGGACGAGTACCTGGCCCGCGTCCGGGCGGCCCGCGCGGTCGGCCGGCCGGACGGGTCGGCCCCAGTGAGAGCGGCCGAGCCGAGACCGGCAGCGGCGGGAGCGCCGCGCGAATCACCGGTCGCCGAGACGGGGACGCCGCGGACGTCGGCGTCCCAGGAGCGTACAGCCCGCAAGGAACTGCAGCGCCTAGAGCGCCAGCTGGAACGCCTATCAGCCCGCGAGACCGAGCTCACCGCCCAGCTAGCCGCCAACGCGACCGACTACGAAAAGCTCACCACCCTAGGCGCCGAGCTGAAGTCCGCCCAGGCGGAGAAGGCAGATCTCGAGGAGCGCTGGCTGGCCGTGGCCGCCGAGCTGGAAGCCTAAGCGAGCCAAAGGGCCGCGGCGCCGCCTGGACTCTGCTTTTCCCTCGTACCCACCCCGGGCGCGACGAAGGAGCGACGAGGGAAGGCGGCGCCAGTGAAGGGGGATGGGGAGGTGGGTGGGGGCCCGGAGGCAAGCCTAAAGGGGAGCGTCGAAGGGGGCGAGCAGGGTCCGCATCAGGTCGGCCAGGTGCTGGCGTTCCCCGGTATCCAGGTCGGCCAGCAGCGCCCGCTCGCGGCGCAGCAGGCCGGCTAGCGCCGCGTCCACCCGCACCTGGCCCTGCTCGGTCAGGGTGACCAGTACGCCCCGCTTGTCCCGGGGGTCAGGCACCCGGCGGACGAGACCCGCGGCGGCCAGCCGGTCGATCCGGTTCGTCATCGTGCCCGAGGTGACCAGGGTGGCGCGAAGCAGCGCGCCCGGGGTGAGCTGGAACGGCGGCCCTTGCCTGCGCAGCGCCGAGAGCACGTCGAATTCCCACGACTCGAGCCGGTGCTCGGCGAACGCGCCGCGCCGCGCGATGTCCAGGTGCCGGGCGAGCCTGGAGATCCGGCTGAGCACCTGCATCGGCTCGACGTCCAGGTCGGGCCGCTGGGCTCGCCACGCGGCGACCAGGTCGTCGACCTCGTCGCGCAGCAGCGGGGCGGGGACGATCTCATCGTCGGAGTCCGCCTCGGTGCGGGGACCGGCGCGCTGGCCCATTACTAGAGCGTATCTCTTGACGTCAAGAAGACCCGTCATGTACAAGAGGATCAGGTCGGCTGCGGGAGGTGGCAGGGGGTCATTCCCCCCGTGGCCAACGCAGTGTCTCTCGGTATCAGAGAAGGATTGACCACCATGTGGGACGCGGCCCTTTATCTGCGGTTTGGAGGCGAGCGCGCCAGGCCGTTCTTTGACCTGCTCGCCAGGGTCGGAGCTGAACTTCCCGGCTACGTGGTCGACATGGGCTGCGGCCCGGGGAACCTGACCGCCCTGCTCGCGGAGCGCTGGCCGTCGGCCGCGGTGTGCGGCGTGGACAGTTCGCCCGCGATGATCGAGGCGGCTCGCGAGTTCGCCACGGCAGGTGCCCCGCGATCCCCGGCGCCCTCCGGTTCCGGGCCGGTCGCAACCAGCCACGCGCCTGGATTGTCGTTCATGCTCGACGATATCAGGCACTGGAAGCCGCAACACCTGCCCGACGTGATCATCTCCAACGCGGTGCTGCAGTGGGTGCCCGGCCATCGTGAGCTGCTGGTCCGCTGGGCGGACCAGCTGGCCGACGACGGCTGGCTGGCCTTCCAGGTCCCGGGTAACTTCGATCAGCCGTCACACGCGATCCTGCGCGAGATGGCAGCCTCGGCCCGGTGGCGCTCGCTGCTGCGGGACGTGGAGCTGAACCGGCAGTCGGCCGACCCAGCGGATTACGCAGAGCTGCTGGCCCAGGCCGGCTGCGAGGTCGACGCCTGGGAGACGACGTACGTGCACATCCTGCAGGGGACTGACCCGGTGCTTGAGTGGTACCGGGGCACCGGACTGCGGCCCGTGCTCGCTGCGCTCGACGCGGACCAGGCCGCGGACTTCCTCGCCGAGTACGGCGCGCAGGTTCGCGAGGCGTATCCGCCGCGCCCGTTCGGCACCATCTTCCCCTTCCGCCGCGTGTTCGCCGTGGCCCACCGGGCCGGCTAAAACCTGTTTTTCCTATTGATTTAATAGGGAAACTCTGGCAGGATCACGCCATGCGCCGTGGCCTGCCTCTCCCGTCAACGCCTGTCCGGCAGTGCGTTCTGGCCGGCGCCTCCCCGCTGGCGCCCGGCGTCAGGCGATGTCCGGCCGGCTCGCCCTGATCAGACAAGCACTGACCAGACCGGTTCGGTCCAGCCAGCCCGTCTGGCCCCTTGAGTTCGCCTGGTTCCGCTGGCGCGCGCCGCCAGCGATGTCAACGTGAGGAGAGACGCGACAATGAGCACGACGATCCGGCCGGAGTCACCGGCCACCATGCAGCCTGGCCGGCTACTCGGCGCCCGGCAGCTGGCCGAGGTGGTGCGGCGGCTGGCGGCGAGTCCCGCCGACTGGCTAGGCCGGGTGCGGCTGAACCCGGAGGGGCGCTGGTACGAGCGGATACACCTCGACGACAGCTACGAGGTCTGGGTGATCAGCTGGCTGCCGGGCCAGTCGACCGGGTTTCACGACCACGGCGGGTCGGTTGGCGCGTTCGCCGTGGTCTGGGGAACCCTGATGGAGCGCCGGGTGGTCGGGGCGACCACGACGGGGCAGGTGCTGGCCAAGCCGGTCGGAGCGGGCGGGGCGCGGGCGTTCGGTTCCCGCTACATCCACGACGTCCGCAACGCCGCCGCCGCCGCGGTGGCGGTCAGCGTGCACGCGTACTCGCCGCCGATGCCGGAGATGACGCGCTACGACCTGACGCCGGGCGGGCTGGTCAAGCGGGACACCGAAGGCGCCGCCGCGTGGTGACGGCCAGGCCACCCGGGGCCCGCGGCATCGACGAGATCCTGGCGTCCGCGCGCGCCCGCCTGCTGCGGCTGCCGCCGCGGCAGGCCTTCCGCGAGGTGTCGGACGGCGGCGTGCTCATCGACATCCGGCCCGCCGCGCAGCGGGCCGAGCAGGGCGAGATACCCGGCTCCACCATCGTGGAGCGCAACCACCTGGAGTGGCGCCTCGATCCGGGCTGCGACGCCCGGCTGCCATGGGTGACCGGGTACGACCACCGGGTCATCGTGTTCTGCGCGGACGGATACACCTCGAGCCTGGCCGCGGCGGCGCTGCAGGACCTGGGCCTGCACCGGGCCACGGACGTGATCGGCGGGTTCCGGGCCTGGACGGCCGAGGGCCTGCCGTCCACGGCCGGCGGCGCGGGGGTCGTCACGCTGGCGCCCGGCGCGGCCGCGGCCTGGTCGGGCGGTGCGGCCGCCGCCGCACCGCCTGGCGCGGCCTCAGCGCCCGGCTGACTCGCGGCCGTTCGCGTCCAGGTGGGAGAGGCCGTTCCAGATCAGGTCGATCAGGTTGGCGGCGACCTCTTCCAGCTTGGGCTTGCGGGCATCGAGCCACCACTGCCCGGTGAACGCGACCATGCCGACGACCATCTGGGCGTACATGGGCGCGAGCTTGGGGTCATGGCCGCGCGAGGAGAGGAAGTCGGCCAGGATGTACTCGACCTGCCCGGCGATGTCGCTGAGCAGCGTGCCGTAAGTGCCCGTGCCCGAACCGGGATTTGAGTCCCTGACCAGGATGCGGAAGCCGTCGGCGTTATCGTCGATGTACCTGAGCAGGGTCACCGCCGCGGCCTCGAATTTCTCCCTGCTGTGGCCGCCGCCCAGGAGCGTGGTCGCCATCGTCAGCAGGCGTTCCACTTCCCGGTCGACGACCACAGCGTAGAGGCCCTCTTTGCCGCCGAAGTGCTCGTACACCACCGGCTTGGAGACGCCCGCCTGGGCGGCGATCTCCTCGATCGAGGTCCCCTCGAAACCTCGTTCGGCGAACAGGCGGCGGCCGATGCCCAGGAGCTGCTCCCGCCGTTCCTTCCCAGTCATCCTCTTGCGGCCAGATGGATGGGGCTGGGCACTCACTTGTTCATCATCGCGACTCCGCGGACACCGCGTCACGTACCCGGTCGGCGCGCCGCGTCATCGAGCCGAGTTTCCTCGTCGCCGTGGCCGGACGCTTGGCCGAAAGCCGTTCCTCGTCCGGCCAGCGCACGTCGTAGGCCCAGCCCAGCTTCTCCAGCGCCCAGATGACCCGCGCGCTCGGGTCGAGCTGGCCCTTCAGCGCTCCGTGCCGCGCGCAGGTGGGATCCGCGTGGTGCAGGTTGTGCCAGGACTCGCCGAAGGACGCGATCGCCAGCCAGGACACGTTCCGCGACTTGTCGCGCACCTCGAAGTCCTCGCTGCCGAAGGTGTGGCAGATGGAGTTGATCGACCAGGTGACGTGATGCAGCAGCGCGATGCGTACCAGGGTGGCCCAGAAGAAGGCGGTCACTGCGCCCCACCAGGACAATCCCCATAGTCCGCCGATCAGCGCGGGGAGCAGCAGCGTGACCGCGACGAGCCCGGGGAACCAGCGGTCGACAGTCTTGATGCGGTGGTCGGCGAGCAGGTCAGGGGAGAACTTCTCCTGCGAGGTCTTGTTGGGGTCGAAGAGCCAGCCGATGTGCGCGTAGACCAGGCCCTTGGACAGCGCCTTCCAGTCATCTCCGTACCGCCACGGCGAGTGCGGGTCGCCTTCCTTGTCGCTGTACTTGTGGTGCCGGCGGTGGTCCGAGACCCAGGTGATGACCGGTCCTTCAATGGCGAGGCTGCCGGCGATCGCGAGCGCGACCCGCAGGCCAGTCTTCGCCTTGAACGAGCCGTGGGTGAAGTACCGGTGGAAGCCGACCGTGATGCCAAGTCCCGACACCCAGTAGAAAACCAGCGCGATGACCACGTCGTGCCAGTTCAGGCCCCAGCCCCACAGCAGCGGTATGGCGGCGATCAGCGCCACGAGCGGGATGGCAACGAACACGCCCACCAGGACACGCTGGAACGTCGAGGTCGGCTCGTCGTCCAGGTCCGGCCGGGATGGCCGTAGCCGGGTTCTGGTGGTTCCCCCGACGGGTCCGGCGGACGGAGGCATGGTGGGCGACGTGGCCAGGCCCGCCGTGGTGGCTTCAACCGTGCTGACGGTGTCGGGAGATGTGGTCATCGTGCTCCTCTGGTATCGGAGAAGGGGCAGGAGCGTTTATACGCTTACGTAACCGTAGCCTACTCTACCGTAGGTTAGGCAAGGCCCGGCAGATGAACTTCTGCAAATGGGCCTATGAATTCCGTATGCATGCCACCCGTCATGTCTCAGAATGTGAGACACTTAAACGTTCCGTATCCCGGACGTCACGTCTCGCCCAACTCGCTTGGCTCGAGCCTTCAACCGCGCGTACCCATCCAGCGAGGCCCGCATTCGCGGAGAACCGTCCCTCTTGGCGAGACCGAGGGGCAGTCAACCGGTGGCCGCCAGGGCCCGGTCCTCTGGGGCAGGTTCCAGGTAGAGTAAGGACCCGAACAATCCCGGGTCGTCTAGCCAGGCAGGACGACGGTCTTTGGAATCGTTAACGAAGGTTCGAATCCTTCCCCGGGAGCACATTAAGAGGGTTCGAGGCTTGGCCATTCTGGCGTCAGTTGCGGCTCATGATTGCTTGTGCCCAGCCTTCGATCCTGCGGTAGAGGCCGGCGCTGCGGCATACGTCGATGCGCAGGCAGCATAAGGGGCAGCCGGGGCATGTTGGAGCGGGCGCGTGCCGCGCCCACGAGGGCGTGTGCCGCGCCGACTGGGGGCGTCCTGGCCGCCTGGGAGTATGCCGGCGAGCGGCCGGCGGGACTGTGCGTTATAGTTAGTTGACGTCAAGCAAGTTTCTGGTGATGCCAAAGTTGCCTGTGGGGGCTTAGCCCAAATGAACTCGAATTCCGGTCAGGCGGGGGCTGGCGTGCCTGGGCACGAGCCGCAAACCCCGCAAGGTGCGCTGAGTTCGCTCGGTGCCAGGGCGGCTGAGCCCGGCCCGCACTACAAGTGGATCGCGCTGTCGAACACCACGCTCGGCGTGCTGATGGCGACCATCAACCAGTCGATCGTGCTGATCGCGCTGCCCGACATCTTCCGCGGGATCGGGCTCAACCCGCTGAGCCCCGACAACACGAGCTACCTGCTGTGGATGTTCATGGGGTTCCTCGTGGTGTCCGCGGTGCTGGTGGTGTCGTTCGGGCGGCTAGGCGACATGTTCGGCCGCGTCCGGATGTACAACATGGGGTTCGCGATCTTCAGCGTGGCCTCGATCTTCCTGGCTGTGACCTGGATGCACGGCAGTTCCGCGGCCTTGTGGCTGATCATCTGGCGGGTCGTGCAGGGCATCGGCGGCGCGTTCCTGTTCGCCAACTCCGCCGCGATCCTCACCGACGCCTTCCCGTCCAACCAGCGCGGCACCGCCCTGGGCATGAACGCCATCGCGGCCATCGCGGGCTCGTTCATCGGCCTGCTGCTCGGCGGTGTGCTGGGCCCGATCAACTGGCACTACGTGTTCCTGGTCTCGGCGCCGATCGGAGCGTTCGGCACCGTGTGGGCGTATTTCATGCTCCGGGACATCGGGACGCGGAAGCCGGCCCGGATGGACTGGTCGGGCAACATCTTGTTCGCCGCCGGGCTGATCGCCATCCTGGTCGGCATCACCTACGGCCTGCTGCCGTACGGCGGCCACCCCATGGGCTGGACCAACCCGTGGGTGCTCACCGCCATGTTCGGCGGGCTGGCGGCGCTTATGGTGTTCGGCTTCGTGGAGACGAAGGTCGCCGAGCCGCTGTTCCGGCTCTCGCTCTTCCGTATCCGGGCCTTTGCCGCGGGCAACATCGCGAACTTCATGCTGGCGCTCGGTCGTGGTGGCATGCAGTTCATGCTGATCATCTGGCTGCAGGGGATCTGGCTGCCGCTGCACGGCTACAGCTTCAGCCAGACCCCGCTGTGGGCGGGGATCTACCTGGTGCCGCTGACCTTTGGGTTCCTCGTCTCGGCGCCGCTGTCCGGCGTGCTGTCCGACCGGTACGGCGCCAAGGCGTTCACCGTGGGCGGGGCGCTGCTGACCGCGCTGAGCTTCTTCCTCCTGCTGTTCCTGCCGGTGGACTTCCCGTACTGGGTGTTCGCGCTCATCATCGTGCTCAACGGGTTCGGCTCGGGTTTGTTCGCCTCGCCGAACCGGGCCGAGATGATGAACTCCGTGCCGGCCGACCAGCGTGGCGCGGCCGGCGGCATGATCGCGACCTTCCAGAACACGGCCTTCGTGCTGTCCATCGGGATCTTCTTCTCGCTGATGGTGGCCGGCCTTTCCAGCAAGCTGCCGGGCGCGATGTCCAGCGGCCTGACCGCGCAGGGCATTCCGTTCGCCGCCGCGGACAAGATCTCCCACCTGCCGCCGATCGGTGTCCTGTTCGCGGCCTTCCTGGGCTACAACCCGATGCAGCAGCTCCTCGGCCCGCTGCTGGGACATCTGCCCGCGGGCCACGCCGCGTACGTCGCCGGGCGCGAGTTCTTCCCGCACCTGATCACCGGCCCGTTCCACGACGGTCTCGGGGTGGCGTTCGCGTTCGCGATCGTGGCCAACGTGATCGCCGCCATCGCGTCCCTGCTCACCGGCAAGCGCAAGCGGGCCGGCGTCGGCGCTGAGCCGCTCGGCGCCGAACTGGCCGCGGTGGCCGCCGAAGGCGGCATCGAGCCCAGCGAGCTCGTCGGGCCCGGGTCGGCCGCCGAAGGAGCGAGCGGGGTGAACGGATCCGGGTCCGGGCAGCTCATCGGACCCGCGCAAGGCGCACCTGAGTCGCGGGGGAACGGGCAGTCACCTGCAGTTACTAAGTCCAGCGGGAACGAGCCGGGCTGAACCTTCGGCCCAGTGCCCTGGGCTGTGGCCTTAGGCTAGGACCGGAGCCCGGGATGAAGGACTTGTCCCGGCCGTCGCGGAGACCTGCCATCCGATCATGGCAACCGGACGGTATCCTGCGGATGAGGGGTGGGTAAACACATTCGCCGTCACATCCGGCAACCTGAAGCATCCTGAAAGTGCCGGCTCGGCGGGTTCGGCGGGTCGATACCCCGGAAGGCCCGGAAACCGCAGATGCAGGCGCGATAACCCGAGGAGACTTGCCGCGTGAGCGAACCTCGCCCGGTCGCTGTCATCGTCCTTGCCGCAGGCGAGGGCACCCGGATGAAATCGCGGATCCCGAAGGTGCTGCATTCCCTGTGCGGTCGCAGCATGCTCGGGCACGCGCTGGCGGCGGCGGGCGAGCTTGACCCGCAGCGCGTCGTCGTCGTGGCCGGCCACCGCCGGGATGAGGTCAGCGCCGAAGCCGCCAGGCATGTGCCCGATGTGTGCGTCGTCGTGCAGGAGCGACTGGGCGGCACCGGCCACGCGGTCCGCATAGTGACCGAAGCGCTCGGCGTCATGCCCGGCATCGTGGTGGTGACCTACGGCGATATGCCCCTGCTCCGGGCCCGGACGCTGGCCGCGCTGGTCCGGGAGCACGCCGCCGCCGCGAACGCGGTGACCGTGCTCACCGCGCGGATCCCTGACCCGTCCGGGTACGGGCGCATCATCAGGGACGCCGACGGCTCGCTAGCCGAGATCGTCGAGGAAGCCGACGCCACCGCGGCGCAGCGGGCGATCGACGAGATCAATTCCGGCTGCTACGCCTTTGACGGCGCCCTGCTGGCCGACGCGGTCAAGCGGGTCGCCACCAGCAATGCGCAGGGCCAGGAGTACCTCACCGACGTGGTGGCGATCCTGCGCGGCGACGGTCATCACGCGGGCACCATCCTGGCCGCCGACCCGGCTGAGGTCGAGGGCGTGAACGACCTGGTTCAGCTCGCCAAGGTGCGCCGCGCCTTCAACGAGCGGCTGCTTGAGACGTGGATGCGAGCCGGGGTCACGATCGTTGACCCCGCCGCGACCTGGATCGACGTCGATGTCACCCTGGCCCCAGACGCGGAAATCCTGCCGGGGACACACCTGGAAGGGCATACGGTGGTGGGGTCCGGAGCCCGGATCGGCCCGGACTGCCTGCTCAGGGACACCTTGGTCGCACCCGATGCGAAGGTTCTCTACGCGGTCTGCGAGTCGGCCGAGATCGGCCCAGGCGCCGACGTCGGTCCGTTCGCCCGGCTGCGGCCCGGCACCCGGATCGGCCCGGGGGCGCATATCGGGACCAATGTGGAACTGAAGAACGCGACGGTCGGCGAAGGCTCTAAGGTGCCGCACCTGACCTACGTGGGGGATGCCGACATCGGCGCGCATTCCAACATCGGCGCGGCCACGGTCTTCGTCAACTACGACGGGATCGCGAAGCATCGGTCGACAGTGGGTGACTACGTGCGGATAGGCGCCGACAACATGCTGGTCGCTCCCGTGGAGATCGGGGATGGCGCCTACACGGCCGCCGGGTCGGTGATCACTGAGGACGTTCCCCCGGGAGCGCTCGGGGTCGCCCGCAGTAAGCAGCACAATTCGGAAGGCTGGGTGGAGCGGCGGCGGCCGGGCACGCCGGCCGCGGAGGCGGCCGCGCGCGCCCGCCACGCCACGGGATCCGGCTCAGCCGAGAGCTCAGGGACCAAAGAGAGCCCAGGGACCAAAGAGAGCTCAGGGACCAAAGAGAGCCCAGGGACAGTCGAAGGCTGGGCGCGGTCCGAGGACGAGGAGACGCAAGCCAGGTGAACGACAAGATACCGTCGGGCGCGAAGAAGATGATGCTCGTCTCCGGCCGGGCCTTCCCCGAGCTGGCCGATGAGGTAGCCGCGTGCCTGGGCATCAAGCCGACACCGACCAAGCTCTTCGACTTCGCAAACGGCGAGATCTTCGTTCGCTTCCTGGATTCCGTCCGCGGCTGCGACGTGTTCGTGCTGCAGAGCCACACCTCGCCCATCAACGAGTGGATCATGGAGCAGCTGATCATGGTCGACGCCCTCAAGCGAGCTTCGGCCAGGCGCATCACGGTCGTGACGCCGTTCTTCGGCTACGCCCGGCAGGACAAGAAGAACCGGGGCCGCGAGCCGATCTCGGCCCGCCTCATGGCCGACCTGTTCGCGACCGCGGGCGCCGACCGGCTCATGGCGGTCGACCTGCACACCGCCCAGATCCAGGGCTTCTTCGACGGCCCGGTGGACCATCTGTTCGCGCTGTCCATCCTGGCCACCTACCTGGAGAAGAAGCTCGACCTCAGCCAGGTCACGGTCGTCGCGCCCGACGCCGGGCGGGTCCGGGTCTGCGAACGGTGGACCGACCGGCTCGGCTGCCCGCTGGCCATCATCCACAAGCGGCGCGATCCGGATGTGGCCAACCAGGTCAGGATGTTCGAGGTGGTCGGGCAGGTGGCCGGCCGCACCTGCATCCTGGTCGACGACATGATCGATACCGGCGCGACCATAGCTAAGGCCGCAGAGGCCCTGTTCGAGCAGGGCGCGGACCGGGTCATCGCCACGGCTACGCACGGCGTGCTGTCGGGCGCGGCCGTGGACATCCTGAAGAACTCGAGGATCAGCGAGGTCATCATCACGAACACGCTGCCCGTGCCGCAGGACAAGCAGTTCGACAAGCTCACCGTGCTGTCGATCGCGCCGCTGCTGGCCCGGGCGATCAGCGAGGTGTACAGCGACGGCTCCGTCACCAGCCTGTTCGACGGCCAGAGCTGAGATCGCGCGATGCTCAAGCGCGCGGCCGGAGACCGTCGTCCCCGCCCCCGCCAGAGGCGCGAGGACGACGGCCATGTCAGCGGCTCCGGGCGGTCCTGGCCACAAGGCCGGTCCCTCCCCCGCCCCTGCCAGGGGCCAGGACCGCTTCCCGCCGCGCCCACCCCGCTAGGCGAGCGGGCGTTCAGGGCGCCGGTCGGACGACGCCCCCGTTGCCGTCCGGCGCACATGCAAATTGCTCGCCTTGGGCTCCATTGCCGACGCGATAGGCACAGGCACATTGTGGGGCCGGCGGCTTACGCCCCGATTGAGTCGTGGTTAAGTGAAGACCCTGACGGTCGATTTCCGTCTAACCGGAGGCGAGTGATCCCGGGTAATGGTGAGGTTCCGGCTGCTCGGACCGCTTGAGATCCGGGCCGGAGAAGACTGGCGGGGGATCGGCGCGCCGAAGTGGCGTTCCCTCCTGGCGACCCTGCTGATCCACCCTGGGCAGATCGTTCCTGCCGACGTCCTGATCAACGAGGTGTGGGGGGACACACCGCCCGCGAAGGCGGCCAATCTCGTCAGCATCTACGTGCTCAGGTTGCGCCGGCTCCTGGGCGACACGGATAGTACCCTCCTGGTCACCCGGGCTCCCGGCTACCAGCTCCGCGTCGGCCCAGCGGACACCGACGCCCAGCTATTCGAGACCATGGTCCGCAACGGCAGGCGGGCGCTCGCGGTCGGCGACCCGGAAGGCGCGGCGAGCCAGCTCGCCGAGGCGCTCATGCTCTGGCACGGAAGCCCGCTGGCTGACGTCCCGCCGACGCCGCTGGTCGAGGCGGAGGCCGAACGGCTTGCCGAGCTCCGCCTCGATGCCGCCGAGCTCCGGATCACGGCGGAGCTCGCCTGCGGCGGCCACGCCCAGGTCGTATCGGAACTGCGCAGGCTCCTGGCTGACCATCCGCTGCGGGAAGGTCTGTGGCTGCTGTTGATGCGAGCCCTTGATGGCGCGGGCCGTCACGCGGAGGCGCTTGATGTTTACGGGCAGGCGCGGAGTGCCATCGCCGATGAGCTCGGCGTTGATCCTGGCGCCGAGTTGCGCCAGCTCTATGCCGACATGCTCGCCCAAGACGACGCCGTCGCGAAAGATAACGGCGCCCCGGCGGGCATCATATCGGCCGGCACAGTGGAGGCAAGCTCCAGGCCGCCGGAATCTGCCCCCGCTCCCGCGGCGGCCAGCGTCCCGCGATCGGTACCGGTGCCAGCCCAGTTGCCCGCGGACATCGCCGACTTCACCGGTCGCGATGATCAGCTGAAGCACCTGTGCGACCTGCTGTCAGCCGCTGGCGCGAACGACGACTCCGGGGCGGTCCGCATCGCGCTGGTCGCCGGATCCGGCGGGTTGGGCAAGACATCCCTGGCGGTGCATGCGGCTCACCGCGTCCGCGGCAGCTTCCCCGATGGTCAGCTGTACGTCGACCTGCTCGGCGCGACCTCGCATCCGCTCCCGGTGGCGGACGTGCTCGCCAGGTTTCTCCGCGACCTCGGCGTTATCGGCCGGGAGATCCCGGCCGATGCGGATGAGCGCGCGGCCAGGTACCGGACCACCCTCGCCGGGCGCCGGATGCTCATCGTGCTCGACAACGCGCGTGATGCCGCCCAGGTCAGATCGCTGCTGCCGGGCACCGCGTCGTGCGCCGTGCTGGTCACGACCCGCAGCCGGATGCCCGACCTGGCCAGTACCAGACTGGTCGACCTCAACGTACTCGACGACGATGAGGCGCTGGCGCTGTTCACCAGGGTGGTGGGCGACCAGCGGGCGGCGGCCGAGCCTGAGGCCACAGCCGAGCTGCTGCTGGCCTGCGCCGGCCTGCCGCTTGCGATCAGGATCTGCGCCGCGCGGCTGGCCACCCGCAGTGGCTGGACCATCCGGGCGATGGCGAACCGGCTCCGCGACGAGCACCGGCGGCTAGATGAGCTGAGAGTAGGCGACCTGGCGGTCCGCGCCAGCTTCCAGGTGAGCTTTGCCAGCCTGCCCGCGAGCATCCACCCGGACGGCATTACCCCGGCCGACGCGTTCCGCCTGCTCGGCCTGTGGCATGGGCCCACGATCTCGTCGGCGGCGGCGGCAGCTCTTTTCGGCGTACAGGAGTACCCGGCCGCCGATGCGCTTGAGATTCTCGTGGATGCGCACCTACTCGAGTCCAAGGCCCCCGATAGGTACCAGTTTCACGACCTGCTCCGTGTTTATTCTTCCGAACGAGCCGTGGCAGACCTCTCCGCGCCAGACCGCGAGGCCGCGATCAGGCGCCTTCTCACCTGGTACATGCGCACGGCCGACGCGGCCGCCACAGCCGTCTTGCCCTATCGCTACAACATGCCGCTCGGCGGCGCCGACGACCCCCGGCAACCACCGCTCAGCTTCACCGGTGCCGAGGACGCCCTCGGCTGGTATGACAGCGAACGCGTCAACGTGGTCGCCGCCACCCGTCAGGCCTCGGAGTGCGGCATGCATGACATTGCCTGGCGGCTGCCAGCTCCCTTGTTCATCGTCTTCAACAGCCGGCAGAACTGGGTGGATTGCATCGGCACGCACCGCATCGCGCTGGAGAGCGCCAGGCGTGCGGGTAACCGCCAGGGCGAGGCATGGGTGCTGAACAACCTGGGCGACGCCCTCGGCCGAACCAACGAAAGCGAAGGCATCGGTCACCTGGAGCAGGCGTTTGCGATCCGGCACGAGATCGGCGACCGGATGGGCGAGGCGCAGGCGGCCAATAACCTCGCCGACGCCTACGAGCACCTCGGCCGGATGGACGAGGTCATCGGCTTGCTGCGGCGGGCCCTGGAACTGAACCGGGATGTCGGTGACCGGTACGGCGAAGGCGTCGCCCTGTCCAACCTGGGCGCGGCTCTCCTGGGCGTCGGCCGTGCCGAGGACGGAATTGACTCCCTGCAACAAGCCCGCCGGGCCTTCGCCGAGGTCGGCTACACCGATGGTGAAGGGTACGCCATGCACATCCTCGGGGAGTGCTACGTATCCCTGGGACAGGACTCCGAAGCCCTGGAATGCCTGCAGCGGTCGCTTAACAGCCACCAGGCTGCGGGTAACAGGAACAGGCAGGCGGTCACGCTGAGGTTGCTTGCCAGCGTGCAGGCTCGCAATGGCTTGCCGGAGCAGGCCCGCGAATCGTGGGCTCAGGCCGCCGGGATCTTTGACGATCTTGGCGACGGTGTCCAGGCGGCTGAGGTGCGCGCCGAGCAGGCAAAATCTGACATATAACGAGATGCCCACTAGGCCGGCGTCCGGCCCGATACGATGCTGCGCGTCTCCCCGGTATTTATTCTTCGACTACGGGGACTAGGAAAACGAGAGGACCGCCAATGGGGAATGCAGCCGTCGCTGAGGAACTGGTCGGGAGCGACGAACTCGACGAGCTCTACAGGCTGGACGCGAGTGAGACCGAGCCCGAGGACGACGACGACGAAGAGGGCGACGACGAAGACGAGGAACCCGCCGAGGAACCCGATGTAGTCCCGCACGGCTGAGCTGTGCGTCAGGGCGCGTGCGGATGCGGAACGCCCGTATCCGCACGCGCGGCAAGATGTCGCGGCAGACGGGGTCTAAGCCCGCGGTGACCATCGGTAGCCGGAGCCGGTAACTTCCGGGCAAACTCTCGTACCTGCTTCGCTGTATCCGCAAGGCGGCCGACCTGACCTGACGAGATACCTAACCGCAGTCATTTTTTCGGATTATCAGGTCACGCTCGACCCGGTTTATTACACGTTAGTCAGATAGCCTGTCACCAGGCAGGAATCCGCTAGCGCTCAGATGTAAATCGCCGGTGACGTGCATGAGCGGAATAGATGAACTGCGTGGCGACAGTTCTTGAACGCCCGGACACCGACGTGACGTTGAGTGAATTGGCAGAGCCTGGCCAAGGCCGCAGCGTGTCCCGCTCGGGCCCGACGGGACATGCCGGGACCGTAGGGCTCGGCCCCGCGTGACCTGGCACACGCGGATGCGGGCGCTCGCATCCGCACCTGCTCGCGTTCTCGGCTACACTTCGAACGCGCATCGCACGTTGAGGTGAGGAGAAAGCACCGTGCCCGAGGTCAAGATTACTGCCGCGACTCGTAGCGAGTTCGGTAAGGGGGCTGCCCGCCGCAGCCGCCGCGAGGGCCTGGTGCCCGCCGTGCTGTACGGGCACGGGACCGAGACCCGCCACCTGACGCTGCCCGGGCATGACCTCATGCTCGCGCTGAAGACGCCGAACGTGCTGCTGCGCCTTGAGGGACTCAAGAACGGCAGTGAGATCGCCCTGCCGAAGGCGGTGCAGCGTGATCCGGTCAGGAACATCATCGAGCACGTGGACCTGATCCTGGTCCGGCGCGGCGAGAAGGTCACCATCGAGGTGCCGATCCGGATCACCGGCGAGATCGCCCCCGGCGAGGGGATGCTCAACCAGCAGATCGTGCAGATCCCGGTGGAAGCCGAGGCGACGAACATCCCGCGGGGCATCGACGTCGACGTCGACGGCATGGACATCGGCCAGGCGGTGCACGCCAGCGACCTGAAGCTGCCGCCGGGCGTCAGCCTGCAGGTCGACCCGGAGACGCTGGTCCTGGCCGTCATCGCCCGGACGACCGCGGAGCAGCCCGAAGAGGAAGCCGAAGGGGAAGTGCCGGAGGCGCCGGAGGCGGTGGCTGACCAGGCGGCCGACAGCGAAGGGGCGCAGGCCGGCTGACCGGAGAACGCTGGATCATCGCCGGCCTCGGCAACCCGGGGCCGGAGTACGCGGGCAACAGGCACAACGCGGGGCATATGGTGACGGCCCTGCTCGCCGAGCGGGCCGGAGTGCGCTTCAAGGCGCACCGGTCGGGCAACGACATCGCTGAGGGGCGGCTCGGCGAAGTTCCCGTCACGCTGGCCCGGCCGCGTTCCTACATGAACCTGTCCGGCAAGCCGGTCGCGGTGCTGGCCGCGTTCTACAAGATCCCGCCGGACCGGCTGGTGGTGGTCCACGACGAGCTCGACATCCCGTTCGGCGCGGTGCGGCTGAAGTTCGGCGGCGGCGACAACGGTCACAACGGTCTCCGCTCGATCACCCAGGCCCTCGGCACGCGCGACTACTACCGGGTCAGGTTCGGCATCGGCAGGCCGCCGGGCCGGATGGAGGCCGCCAGCTACGTGCTGCGGGACTTCAGCCCGGCCGAACGCAAAGACCTGCCGCTATTCATCGACCGCGCCGCCGACGCCACCGAGACGCTGATCACCAAGGGCCTGGCCGACGCCCAGAACATCTACCACGCCGACTGGCCCGAGGAGCTGCCTCGATGACTGGCGACATCACTGGCGACATCATCGGCGACGATCACCTGCTCGCCCGTGACCTGGCCGAGCAGGCGGGCCGGCGGCTGGTCGAGCTGCGGGCCCACGGCGGGGACCCTGACGTGCTGCGCAAGGCGGGCGACCGGCTGTCGCACGAGTTCCTCACCCGGGAGCTAGCCGAACGGCGCCCCGGCGACGTCGTTCTCTCCGAGGAGGGCGCCGACAACCCCGCGCGGCTGAGCGCGCGCCGGGTCTGGATCGTCGACCCGCTCGACGGCACCAGGGAGTTCGGCGAGCCGGGCCGCACCGACTGGGCCGTCCACGTGGCCCTATGGGAAAGGACAGAGTGGGAAAGGAGCGACGCCAGCGGCCCCGGCGACGGCGACCTCACGGCCGGCGCCGTCGCGCTCCCCGCCCAGGGCAAAGTTCTTTCCACGGCCACCGCAGGCCAACGACAACGATGCTCCATCGATGCTGCCATAACGACATCGATGCTCCATCGTGGTCGTGAGGGCGCGCCGGATGATGGTGACGGTGGTGCAGCCTTGGCTGGTGGTGACGGCGGGGCGTCCGGGGGTGCCGGTGAGGCGTCCGGGCGGGCTGGGGGCCAGGGTGAGGCGTCCGGGCGGGCTGGGGGCCAGGGCGAGGCGTCCGGGCGGATCCGCATCGTGGTGAGCCGGACGCGTGCACCGCAGTTCGTTCGGAATATTTCCGATCTTATTGGTGCTGAACTGGTTCCCCTGGGGTCAGCGGGAGCTAAGGTGGCGGCCGTGATCGGTGCCGAGGTTGACGCGTACGTGCACGGTGGCGGGTTCTACGAATGGGACACCGCCGCTCCCGTCGCGGTGGCGCGGGCGGCCGGGTTCCACGCGTCCCGCATCGACGGGTCCCCGCTCGTCTACAACCAGCCTGACCTGCTGATGCCGGATATCCTGGTCTGTCGGCCCGCACTGGCGGGCACGCTCCTGCAAGCCATCCGGGAAGTCACGCATGCGCCCTGATTACCAGTTGTCCCAGCTTGACGTGCTCGAGGCCGAAGCCATCCACGTGATGCGCGAGGTCGCCGCCGAGTTCGAGCGGCCGGTGCTGCTGTTCTCCGGCGGCAAGGACTCGATCGTGATGCTGGCGCTCGCCGAGAAGGCGTTCTGGCCAGCCCGCATCCCGTTCCCCGTGATGCACGTGGACACCGGGCACAACTTCCCCGAGGTGCTCGAGTTCCGGGACCAGCGGGTCAGCGAGCTCCAGGTCCGGCTGATCGTCGCGTCGGTGCAGGACTCCATCGACGCCGGCCGGGTGACCGAGGAGACCGGCAGGCACGCGAGCCGGAACCGGCTGCAGACGGTGACCCTGCTGGACGCGATCGAGGAGCACAGGTTCGACGCGCTGTTCGGCGGCGCGCGGCGGGACGAGGAGAAGGCCAGGGCGAAGGAGCGGGTGTTCTCGTTCCGTGACGAGTTCGGCCAGTGGGACCCCAAGAACCAGCGGCCGGAACTGTGGAACCTGTACAACACGCGGCTGCGCCGCGGCGAGCACATCCGCGTGTTCCCGCTGTCCAACTGGACCGAGCTTGACGTCTGGGCGTACATCGAGCGGGAAGAGCTCGACATCCCGTCCATCTACTACGCGCACGAGCGGCAGGTGTTCGAGCGGGACGGCCTGCTGCTGGCCGGGAACCCCTACGTGCCGCGGGACGAGGACGAGCCGCTGTTCACGGCCACGGTGCGGTACCGCACGGTCGGCGACATGACCGGCACCGGGGCCGTCTCCTCCTCGGCCCGGACGGTGGCCGAGGTCATCGCGGAGGTGGCGGCGACCCGGATCACCGAGCGCGGCCAGACCCGGGGCGACGACCGGGTCAGCGAGGCGGCGATGGAAGACCGCAAGCGCGAGGGGTACTTCTGATGGACATTCTGCGGTTCGCGACGGCCGGCTCGGTGGACGACGGCAAGTCCACGCTGATCGGGCGGCTGCTTTACGACTCCAAGTCGATCTTCGCCGACCAGCTGGAAGCGGTCGAGCGGACCAGCCGGGACCGTGGCGAGGACTACACCAACCTGGCCCTGCTCACCGACGGGCTGCGGGCCGAGCGGGAGCAGGGCATCACGATCGACGTCGCCTACCGGTACTTCGCGACGCCGCGGCGGAAGTTCATCATCGCCGACACCCCCGGCCACATCCAGTACACCCGCAACATGGTGACCGGGGCGTCCACGGCCGACCTCGCGGTCGTGCTGGTGGACGCGCGCAACGGGCTGACCGAGCAGTCACGGCGGCACGCGTTCCTGACCACGCTGCTGCGCGTGCCGCACATGGTGCTGGCCGTGAACAAGATGGACCTCGTCGACTACTCCGCCGAGGTCTTCGAGCGGATCTGCGAGGAATTCTCCGCGTTCGCGGCGCGGCTGGACATCGGCGACCTGACCTTCATCCCGATCTCCGCGCTGCACGGCGACAACGTGGTGGACCGGTCCGCCAACATGAATTGGTACGACGGGCCCTCGCTGCTGCACCACCTGGAGCACGTGCATATCGCGTCGGACCGCAACATGATCGACGTCCGGTTCCCGGTGCAGTACGTCATCCGGCCGCACGCCGCCACCGACGCCGAACTGCACGACTACCGCGGCTACGCCGGCCAGGTAGCCGGCGGCGTGCTCAAGCCGGGCGACGAGGTGCTGCACCTGCCCTCCGGTTTCTCCACTCACGTGCGGCGGATCGAGGCGGCGGGGACGCCGGTGTCCGAGGCGTTCGCGCCGATGTCGGTGACGCTGCTGCTCGACGACGACGTGGACATCTCCCGCGGCGACATGATCTGCCGCCCGAACAACCGGCCGGCCGCGGCGCAGGACATCGAGGCGATGACCTGCTGGATGTCGTCCGAGGCGGTGCTGGCGCGGCGCAGCCGGCTGGTCGTCAAGCACACCTCGCGCACGGTGAAGGCGATCGTCACCGACTTGCACTACCGGATCGACGTGAACACCCTGCACCGGGACGAGTCCGCGGCCCAGCTGGGCCTGAATGAGATCGGCCGGGTCAGGCTCCGGCTCACCCAGCCGATCTTCTGCGACCCGTACGCCAGGAACCGCACCACCGGCGGCCTCATCCTCATCGACGAGTCCACCAACGCCACGGTCGGCGCCGCCATGATCACCGAGGCCAGCTGACCCTCCCGGCCGTTAGCTGGCCGGCCATCATCGATTCACCCCCCATGAGGGGCGTCACGATCCGCGGTCATGCGGGTCGGGTATCCCGTGCCGCCAGGGGTGCCCATGTGTGCTAGGGGTATGACCCGAATTGCGGCATATCGACCCTTAGACCGGGAGCTAATGTGAGTGCTGGTGGTACCCCCTTCCATGACCTGAGCGACTTCGTGGCGATACCGCGGGTGGCGGCGCTGCGGCTGGCACCGGACGGAACCTGGCTGGCGGCGGCCGTGCAGACGCTGAGCGCCGACAAGAAAAAGTACCTGACCAGCATCTGGCGAATCGACACCCACGGCGGCCCGGCCCGGCGGCTGACCCGGTCCGCCGAGGGCGAGGGTAGCCCGCGTTTCCTGCCCGACGGGTCGCTGCTGTTCACCTCCAAGCGCCGCGATCCCGGCCGGAAGAAGACCGGGGCCGACGGCGACTCCGGCTCCGGGGATGATGTCGCCGCGCTATGGCTGCTCCCCGCGGCCGGCGGTGAGGCCCGGACGGTGGTGGCCCTGCCCGGCGGCGTCACGGCCGCGGAGGTGGCCAGGGAGGCCGGCGAGATCGTGGTCAGCTCGCCGGTGCTGCCCGCTGCGAACGGGAACAGCGCGGAGGACGACGCGCGGCTGCGCCAGGAGCGCAAGGACGCCGGGATCACCGCCATCTTGCACGAGTCGGCGCCGGTCAGGTACTGGGACCACGACCTGGGGCCGGATCAGCCCAGGCTGTTCGCCGTCGACCCCGACCAGGTGCAGGAATCGGAAATCGGGTGGGCCGGCGGGGACAAAGAGCTTCGGGTGCCGGAAGTGGGCAGAGAAGAGGGTGGAGAAGATCAAGGGCATAGAGGGACCGAACGGGTGGCGAAACCCGCGCGGTTGCGGGACCTGACGCCCGAGCCGGGGCGGGCGCTGGACGGGGAGGCGTTCGAGCTGACACCGGACGGCACCTCGGTCGTCACCGGGTGGTGGCAGTGGGACCCCGCGGGCGAGTCGCATTGCGAACTGGTCATGATCGACGTGGCCAGCGGCAAGCGGCGGGTGCTGCTGTCCGTGCCCGAGTTCGACTTCTCCGGCCCGCGGGTCTCGCCCGACGGGCGGTTCATCGTCTGCCAGCGCGAGCGGCACGCCACCGCCGAGCGGCCCATGGACATGACTCTGGTCGTGCTGGACGCTGACAGCTCGGACACTGGCGGCTGGGGCACTGGCGGCTGGGGCACTGGCGGATCGGGCCCTGGCGGATCGGGTACTGGCGGATCGGGTACTGGGGGATCGGGTACTGGCGGATCGGACGCGGCCGGCGAGGCGGGCCGGGACCTGCTGCCCGGCTACGACCGGTGGCCGGCCGAACCGGCCTGGTCGCACGATTCCCGCGCGCTGTACTTCGCCGCCGACGACGGGGGCAGGCGGCCGGTGTTCCGCGTGGACACAGAAACCGGCGAGGTCACCCGCGTGACCAGCGACGACGGCGCGTATACCGACCTGAACCCCGGGCCGGACGGCCGGTACCTCTACGCGCTGCGGGCGACGGTGGAGTCACCACCGACCCCGGTCCGCATCGACCTAATCCCGGAAGCCCCGGAAACGCTGGAAGCCCCGGAAACGCTGGAAGCCCCGGAAGCCCCGGAAACGCTGGAAGCCCCCGAAGCCCTGGAAGCCCCGGGGACCGAGTGGGCCGCGCTGGAATGCCCGGGCGTCCCCCTTGCGGTGCCCGGGCGGCTGGAGGAGGTGCAGGCGACCGCCGATGACGGTCAGCCGATCCGGGCCTGGCTCGTGCTGCCGCCCTCGGCGTCGGCGGACCACCCGGCGCCCCTGCTGCTCTGGGTGCACGGCGGGCCGATGAGCAGCTGGAATTCCTGGTCGTGGCGATGGAATCCGCATCTGATGGCCGCCCGCGGCTACGCCGTGCTGCTGCCTGACCCGGCGCTGTCCACCGGATACGGCCTGGCGTTCATCGCCCGCGGGCACCGCGACTGGGGCGCCAGGCCGTCCGCCGACATCATGGCCGTCACCGACGCCACCGTGACCCGCCCGGATATCGACGCGGACCGGGTCGGCATGATGGGCGGGTCCTACGGCGGCTACATGGCGAACTGGATGGCCGGCCATACCGACCGCTTCAAGGCGATCGTGAGCCACGCCGGGCTGTGGACGCTCGAGGCGATGTTCGGCACCACGGACCACCCGATGTTCTGGCGGCCGCAGTTCGGGGACCCGCTGACCAGCCCCGCGATGTACGAGGCGAACTCGCCGCACCGGCACATCGCCCAGATCCGCACGCCGATGCTGGTCATCCACGGAAACAAGGACTACCGGGTGCCGGTCGGCGAGGCGCTGCGGCTGTGGTGGGACCTGTCGCGGCACGCCGCGGAGGCCAAGTTCCTCTACTTCCCCGACGAGAACCACTGGATCCTCACCCCGGGCAACGCGCGGATCTGGTACGAGACGATCTTCGCGTTCCTGGCCGAGCACGTCCTTGGCCAGCCCTGGGAGCGCCCCGCACTGCTGTAACCCCCGTAAGGTGGGGAGGTGAGCGAGCCAAAGGGGCGCGGTGCCGACTGGACTGAGGAGCGAGGGACGAGCGACGAGGGAAGGAGGCACCTAGAAGCGCCCCGGAGGCGAGCGAACCTGGACAAACTGCCCGGTGACGTCGCGGCGATGTTCGACGCCATCGCTGGGCGTTACGACCTGCTGAACGACATTCTCTCCGCGGGACAGGTCAGGCTCTGGCGGCGCGCCGTGACGCGGATCGCCCGCGTCGGCCCCGGCGAGCGGGTACTCGACCTGGCGGCAGGCACCGGGACCTCCTCGCTGATCTTCACCGCCGCCGGCGCGGACTGCGTCGCATGCGACTTCTCACTAGGCATGCTGCAAGCTGGCCGTGCGAGGGGGGTACGGGGGGGCGCGGAGCCCCCCCGTGAGCAGGGGGGGTCTGGGGGGGATCGTTCCCCCCGGGGCAGCACCTCCTTCGTGGGCGGCGACGCGCTGCGGCTGCCGTTCCGCGACGGGGCGTTCGACGTCGTGACGATCTCGTTCGGACTGCGGAACGTGGCTGACCCGGCTGCGGCCCTGGCCGAGATGCACCGGGTGACCCGGCCGGGCGGGCGGCTCGTGGTGTGCGAGTTCAGCACGATCACGATTGCCCCGGTCGATATGCTTTACCGGCGTTATCTGATCAATGTCCTACCCGCGATCGCCCGGCGGACGGCCCGCAGCCCGGAAGCCTACGAGTACCTGGCCGAGTCGATCGTGGACTGGCCCGCCCAGCGCGAGCTGGCCGGCCTGATCGAGGCGGCCGGCTGGTCGGCGGTGCGGTGGCACGACCTGAGCATGGGCGCGGTGGCCGTGCACGTGGCCCGTCGCAGCTGACCCGAAGGAAAGCCGCGCCCCGCTGGGTCTAAACTAATGGCAAAGAATTTGTGAAGCGGTTCACAAGAACACCAGGATCTGATCAAGTGACCGAACACGCTCCCCCCGAAACCCGCCCGAGCAACGGGCACGATGCTGCGCTACCTCCTCCCGGTCGGCGGCCGCCCGCCGACGAGGCCGACGTCATCGTCGTCGGCGCCGGGCCTGCAGGCGCCACGACCGCCTTCTACCTGGCACAAGCCGGCCTCGACGTGCTGCTGCTCGAGAAGTCCAGGTTCCCGCGGGAGAAGGTGTGCGGCGACGGCCTGACCCCGCGGGCGGTCAAGGCCCTTGTCGGCATCGGCATCAGCGTCACCGAGCAGGACGGCTGGGTGCGCAACAAGGGCCTACGGGTCATCGGCGCGGGCAAGCGGATGGAATTGCCGTGGCCCGAGCTGGCCAGCTATCCCGGTTACGGCCTGGTCCGGACCCGGCACGACCTGGACGAGACGCTGGCCCGCCGCGCGCAGAAGGCCGGCGCGAGGCTGCTCGAGGGCGTCACCGTGACCGGTCCCGTCCTCAGTGAGCGCACCGGCCGGATCACGGGCGTGACGGCGCGGCTGACTGACGGGGAGGACGGCGAGCGCACCTATGCCGCGCGCGTCGTCGTCGCGGCGGACGGCAACTCGTCACGGCTTTCCGTGGCGATGGGCCTGCGCAAGCGCGACGACCGGCCGCTCGGCGTCGCGGTCCGGACCTACTACAAGACCGCGCGGCACGACGACGACTACCTGGAGTCGTGGCTCGACCTGTGGGACGGCGACCGGCTGCTGCCCGGGTACGGCTGGATCTTCGGCATGGGCGACGGGACGTCCAACGTCGGCCTGGGACTGCTGAACACCAGCGCCGCGTTCGGCAACACGGACTACCACGCCCTGCTGCGCCGGTGGCTGAAGGGGATGCCGGCCGAGTGGGGCTTCACCGAAGAGAACCGCACCCAGCCGATACGCGGCGCGGCGCTGCCGATGGGCTTCAACCGGACGCCCCATTACTACAAGGGCCTGCTGCTGGCCGGCGACGCCGGCGGCATGGTGAACCCGTTCAACGGCGAGGGGATCGCGTACGCGATGGAGTCGGGCGAGATCCTGGCCCGCACGATCACGCAGGCGCTGGCCCGAGCCCGGCGCACGGAGACCGAGCGGGTGCTCGCCGGGTACCCGCAGGCGCTCAGCGAGGCCTATGGCGGCTATTACGCGCTCGGCCGCGTTTTCGTCAAGGCGATCGGCCGGCCGGGGCTGATGCGCTTCGTGACCAGGCACGGCATGTCGCGTCCCGTCCTGATGGGGTTCGCGCTCAAGCTGCTCGCCAACCTGACCGATACCCGCGGTGACGCGGCAGACCGGCTGGTCAACGGCCTGTCTAAGCTCGCACCTAACCCTGAGTGAGTAGCTATGCAGGTAGTCCCTAGGATAAGGCTTTGGCAAATGGCCCGCGGAGGGAGCGAACATCGATGAGGCTGTACGTTCCGATCTTCGTGCTCGCTCTGCTCGCGCTCGGCTTCGCGGTTTTCTCCGTCACCTTCGGGGCCTTCGCCGGGCCGAGGCGGTGGAACCGGGCCAAGCTGGAAAGCTACGAGTGCGGCATCGAGCCGACGCCGACGCCGCCGCAGGGGGGCCGGATCCCGGTCAAGTACTACCTGACCGCGATGTTGTTCATCCTGTTCGACATCGAGATCATTTTCCTGTATCCCTGGGCGGTCACCTTTAACAAGCTCGGCGCCTTCGGCCTGGTCGAGATGGTGTTCTTCGTCATCACTGTGCTGGTCGCGTACGCGTACATCTGGCGGCGCGGCGGCCTGGAATGGGATTAGCCATGGGTCTTGAAGAAAAGCTGCCGAGCGGCGTCCTGCTGACCTCGGTGGAGAAGGCGGCGGGCTGGGCGCGGGCCCGCTCGGTGTGGCCGGCCACCTTCGGCCTGGCCTGCTGCGCCATTGAGCTGATGATGACCGGTGGCCCGAAGCACGACCTGGCCAGGTTCGGCATGGAGCGCGCGTCGAACACTCCGCGCCAGGCGGACCTGATGATCGTGGCGGGCCGGGTCAGCCAGAAGATGGCACCGGTGCTCAGGCAGATCTACGACCAGATGTCCGACCCCAAGTGGGTGATCTCCATGGGTGTCTGCGCCTCGAGCGGCGGCATGTTCAACAACTACGCGATCGTGCAGGGCGTCGACCACATCGTGCCGGTGGACATTTACCTGCCCGGCTGCCCGCCGCGGCCGGAGATGCTTCTCGACTCGATCGTCAAGCTGCACGACAAGATCATGAACATGAAGCTCGGCAAGAACCGCGAGCGGGAGATCACCGAGCTGGAGAACGCGCGGCTTGGTCTGCGGCCGCTGCACCTAGCCGTACCCGAGGGCACTGAGTTGTGAGCGGGCCGGACGAGACGCCCAAGGCCTCCGCTGAGGAGACCCACGGCTCGCAGGCGCCGCAAGGGCCGGTGGCGGCCGCCACCTCGGGCGGCGCCAGCCCGGGCAGCGCCGCGGAGGCCGACGGCAACCTCCCGGCGCGGCTGGGCGAGGAGCGGCTGGCCGAGCCGGTCGTCCGCACCGGCATGTTCGGCGTGCAGGATACCCCGGACACCTCCGGTTACGGCCTGCTCCGGGTGCACCGGGTGCCGCCGATCGAGAGCCCGCGGCCGTATGGTTCCTACTTCGACGAGGTCGCCGACGCGCTGGGCGACGCGCTCGAGGCGGCCGGGGTCGGCTTCTCCGACGCGATCGAACGCGTGGTCGCCGACCGGGGCGAGCTGACCTTCCACGTCCGCCGGGAGCGGCTGCCCGAGGTGGCGGCGAAGTTCCGCGACGACCCGGCGCTCCGCTTCGAGCTGTGCAGTGGGGTATCCGGCGTGCACTACCTGCCCGACACCGGCCGTGAGCTGCACGCGGTGTACCACCTGCTGTCCATCACGCACAACCGCAGGGTGCGGCTGGAGGTCAGCGCGCCAGACGCGGACCCGCACATCCCCTCGCTGGTCGGCGTGTACCCGGCCTGCAACTGGCATGAGCGGGAGACCTGGGACTTCTTCGGGATCATCTTCGACGGCCATCCGGCGCTCACCAGGATCGAGATGCCGGATGACTGGAAGGGTCACCCGCAGCGCAAGGATTACCCGCTCGGCGGGATCCCGGTCGAATACCGCGGCGCGAAGATCCCGGCTCCCGATGAGCGGAGGCACTACTCATGACGCAAGCGCAGACGCCGCACGCGCCGGTCGGCGCGAGCGACGCTGACGAGGAGGCCGCGGAGGGCCGGGTCTATACGGCCTCCGGCGAGGACTGGGACGAGATCGTCGCCGCCGCTAACGAGGCCAGAGACTTCCAAAGCGGCGAGCGGCTCGTCGTCAACATGGGTCCGCAGCATCCGTCCACACACGGGGTGCTCAGGCTGATCCTGACGCTGGAGGGCGAGACCGTCATCGAGGTGCGGGCGGCCATCGGCTACCTGCACACCGGCATCGAGAAGAACATGGAGTACCGCACCTGGACGCAGGGCACCACCTTCTGCACCAGGATGGACTACCTCATGCCCTTCTTCAACGAGGCCGCATACTGCCTCGCGGTGGAACGACTGCTGGGCATCGAGGACCGCATCCCCGAGCGAGCCCAGATCATCAGGGTCATGATGATGGAGCTCAACCGGATCTCGTCGCACCTGGGCGGGATCGGCCCGATGGGCTTGGAACTCGGCGCGACCACGATTTTCATGCAGGGCGTGCGCATGCGGGAACGCGTCCTCGACCTGTATGAGCTGATCACCGGACTGCGGATGAACCACGCCTACATCCGGCCGGGCGGGGTAGCGCAGGACCTGCCTCCGGGCGCGCTCGAGGCGATCCGCGCGTTCCTCGACACCGCGCCGGAACTCGTCCACCAGCTGCGCACGCTGATCGACGCTAACTCGATCTTCATCGGCCGGATGAAGGGCATCGCCTACCTGGACCTGGCGAGCTGCATGGCCCTCGGCGTGACCGGCCCCATGCTGAGGTCAACCGGGCTGCCCTGGGACCTGCGCAAGTCCCAGCCGTACTGCGGCTATGAGACCTACGACTTCGACGTGCCGGTAACCGATACGTGCGACGCGTACGGCAGGTACCTGGTCAAGATGGACGAGATCGAGCAGTCATTGAAGATCGTCAGGCAGTGTGTCGACCGGCTGGCGTCGCGCGGTTCCGCAGGCTCGGGGACCGACCCGGTTATGGTCCGCGACGCAAAGATCGGCTGGCCGGCCCAGCTGTCGCTCGGCCCTGACGGCCTCGGTCCCTCACCCGAGCACATCGCGCACATCATGGGCCAGTCCATGGAGGCGCTCATTCATCACTTCAAGCTGATCACGGAGGGATTCCGGGTGCCCGCGGGCCAGGCGTACGCGGCGATCGAGTCGGCCCGCGGTGAACTCGGCGCGCACGTGGTGAGCGACGGCGGCACCCGGCCTTACCGGGTGCACTTCCGTGACCCATCGTTCAACAACATGCAGTCGGTCGCCGCGCTGTGCGAGGGCGGCATGTTGGCCGACGTGATCCCGGCGATCGCGAGCATCGATCCGGTGATGGGGGGCGTGGACAGGTAATGCCGTTCAGCGACGAAGTGCGCGCTCGCCTGGACGCTGACGCGGCGCAGATCATCGGCAAGTACCCGCGGCCGAGGTCAGCGCTGCTTCCGGTGCTTTATCTGGTCCAGTCGGAGGAGGGCTTCGTCTCCGCCGACGGCATCGAGTACTGCGCGGCGAAGTTCGGGCTGACCGAGACGGAAGTCACCGCCGTGGTGAGCTTCTACACGATGTACAAGCGCCGCCCGGTCGGTGACTACCACGTGGGCGTGTGCACCAACACGCTGTGTGCGATCATGGGCGGCGATCAGATCTTCGCCGGGCTCTGCGAGCACCTCGGGATCGGCAACGACGAGACCACGCCCGACGGCAAGATCATCTTGGAGCACGTCGAGTGCAACGCCGCCTGCGACTACGCGCCGGTCGTGATGGTGAACTGGGAATTCTTCGACAACATGACCCCCGCCTCGGCCCGCCAGCTCGTCGACGACCTGCGGGCGGGAAACACGGTCAGCCCGACCCGCGGCCCGAGCAGGCTGTGCACCTGGCGCGAGGCGTCCCGGATCCTGGCGGGCTTCAACGACGACCAGGCCACGGACGGCCCGGCTGCGGGCCCGGCCAGCCTGGTCGGCCTCAAGATCGCCGAGGAGCACGGCTGGACCGCGCCGGAGCCAGGGCAAGGAGAGGCACAGTGACCGGCATGGGTTACGGCGAGTCGCGCGGGGCGAGGCCCTGCGATCGCGCGGTCCGCGAGGGGCCTGCGGCCCCTCCGGCCGGGCGATACTACGGCGGGCACCGCAGCGGGGCGCGAAGCGCAGCGGGGGGTTCCGGGGCGTCGTCCCCCCGGGCTAGCAAGGAGTCGCGGTGACCGACACGCTTACCCCGGTGCTCACCGCGCGCTGGGACCAGCCGGATGCCTTCACGCTGGACGGCTACAAGCGCACCGGCGGCTACCGCGCGCTGCCGAAGGCGCTGGCCCTGCAGCCCGATCAGCTCATCACCGAGCTGAAGGCCGCGAACCTGCGCGGTCGCGGCGGGGCCGGCTTCCCGACCGGGGTGAAGTGGAGCTTCCTGCCGCAGGGCGACGGCAAGCCGCACTACCTGGTGGTCAACGCGGACGAGTCTGAGCCGGGCACGTGCAAAGACGTCCCGCTGATGATGGCCGACCCGCACCAGCTCCTCGAGGGCGTGATCATCACGGCGTACGCGATCAGGGCCAAGCACGCGTTCATCTACGTGCGCGGCGAGGTGCTGCACGTGGTGCGGCGGCTCCGGCACGCGGTGGCGGAGGCGTACGCGGCCGGCTACCTGGGGACGGACATCCTCGGCTCGGGCCTCGACTTGGACGTCATCGTGCACGCCGGCGCCGGCGCCTACATCTGCGGCGAGGAATCAGCGCTGCTCACCTCGCTCGAGGGCTACCGGGGCCTGCCCCGGCTGCGGCCGCCCTTCCCGGCCGTGGCCGGCCTGTACGCCTGCCCGACGGTGATCAACAACGTGGAGTCCATCGCCAGCGTGCCGTCCATCGTGGCCAACGGCGCGGACTGGTTCGCCGGCCTGGGCACGGAGAAGTCCAAGGGATTCGGCATCTTCTCGCTGTCCGGGCACGTCACCACGCCCGGTCAGTACGAGGCGCCGCTCGGCGTCACGCTCCGCGAACTGCTCGAGCTGGCCGGCGGGGTGCGGGCCGGTCACCGGCTGAAGTTCTGGACCCCGGGCGGCTCGTCGACCCCGCTCCTGACCGACGAGCATCTCGACGTGCCGCTGGATTTCGAGTCGGTCGCCGCCGCCGGATCCATGCTCGGCACCCGGGCGCTGCAGATCTTCGACGAGACCACCTGCGTGGTCCGCGCCGTGCTCCGCTGGACCGAATTCTACGAGCACGAGTCCTGCGGCAAGTGCACGCCGTGCCGCGAGGGGACGTTCTGGATGGTCAAGGTGCTCGAACGGCTGGAACATGGCCACGGCACCGATGAAGACCTGGAGAAACTCCTGGACATCTGCGACAACATCCTCGGCCGCGCCTTCTGTGCCCTAGGCGACGGCGCGACCAGCCCGATCACCTCGGGCATCCAGTATTTCAGGGATGAGTTCATGCAGCACCAGAAGGAAGGCGGCTGCCCCTTCGATCCTGCTGCTTCGACCCTCTTCTCCGGGGGGTTCAACGGGCCATCGGGGTCTGGGGTGTCCCCAGGGGGCACTGTGTCCCCCCGGGCTAGCAGGGGGAACTCATGACCGTCGACGCCGCCAGGGACACCGTCTCCGTCACCATCGACGGGTTCGAGATCCGGGTGTTGAAGGGAACCCTGGTGATCAGGGCCGCGGAGATGCTCGGCATCCAGATCCCGCGGTTCTGCGACCACCCGCTGCTCGATCCGATCGGCGCCTGCCGCCAGTGCCTGGTCGAGGTGGAAGGCCAGCGCAAGCCGCTGGCCTCGTGCACCACCACGTGCACGGAAGGCATGGTGGTGCGCACCCAGCTCACCTCCGCGGTCGCCGAGAAGGCGCAGCGGGGCGTGATGGAACTGCTGCTCATCAACCACCCGCTCGACTGCCCGATGTGCGACAAGGGCGGCGAGTGCCCGCTGCAGAACCAGGCGATGTCCTCGGGCCAGGGTGAGACCCGGTTCACCGAGGACAAGCGGACCTTCGCCAAGCCGGTGCCGATCTCCACCGAGGTGCTGCTCGACCGGGAGCGGTGCATCTCGTGCACCCGGTGCGTCCGGACGTCCGAGGAAATCGCGGGAGACGCGTTCATCGACTTCATCGAGCGCGGTCCCAGCCAGTTCATCGGCACCGCGGCGGGCAAGCCGTTCAACTCCTACTTCTCAGGTAACACCGTGCAGGTGTGCCCGGTCGGCGCGCTCACCGGCGCCGCCTACCGGTTCCGGTCCCGGCCCTTCGACCTGGTATCGGTGCCGAGCGTGTGCGAGCACTGCGCCTCCGGCTGCCGGCTGCGCACCGACGTCCGGCGCGGCCGGGTCACGCGCCGGCTGGCCGGCGACGATCCGGCCGTAAACGAAGAGTGGAACTGCGACAAGGGCCGGTGGGCGTTCACCTACGCGACCCAGCCCGACCGGCTGACCACTCCGCTGGTCCGGGACGAGGCCGGTGTGCTCGTCCCGGCGTCCTGGCCGCACGCGCTGGCGGTGGCCGCCGCCGGGCTCACCGCGGCCCGCGACGTTCTTCCCCTTCCCGGCCTCCCCGGACCGCGCGGTGTCGGCGTCCTGACCGGCGGCCGGCTGACGCTGGAGGACGCCTACGCCTACGCGAAGTTCGCGCGGGTGGCCCTCGACACCAACGACATCGACATGCGGGCGCGGCCGCACTCGGCCGAGGAGGAGCAGTTCCTGGCCGCCTGCGTGGCCGGGACCGGCATCGGCGTCAGCTACGCCGACCTGGAGCAGGCGCCCGCCGTCCTGCTGGCCGGCTTCGAGCCAGAAGACGAGTCGCCCATCGTCTTCCTGCGGCTGCGCAAGGGAGTCAGGCGTCATCACCTCCAGGTGTTCTCCGTCGCGGCGCTGGCCAGCCCGGGGCTGGCGAAGCTGTCCGGCGTGCTGCTGGCCACCCTGCCAGGGGACGAGACCGCCGCGCTGACCGCGCTCGCGGCAGTTCCTTCCCGGGGGGACGATCCCCCCCAGACCCCCCCTGCTCCTGGGGGGACTCCATCCCCCCAGACCCCCCTGGCCCCCCAGACCCCCCTGGCCCCCCAGACCCTCCTTGAGCGGGCCAGCCAGGCGCTCGCCGCGCCCGGAGCGGTGATCCTCGCCGGGGAACGGCTGGCCGAGGTGCCTGGTGCGCTCGCGGCCGTGGCGATACTGGCGACCGCCTCGGGCGCCCGGCTCGCCTGGGTGCCGCGCCGGGCGGGTGAGCGAGGGGCCCTGGAAGCCGGGGCGCTGCCGGGCCTGCTGCCCATCGGCCGCCCGGTGACCGACTCCGCCGCGCGCGCCGAAGTGGCCAGGACCTGGGGCAAGAGCTCGCTGCCTGCCGACCCCGGGCGCGACATCACGGCGATGCTCGCCGCCGCCGCGGACGGTGAGCTCGGCGCTCTGGTGGTGGCCGCCGTCGACCCTGCGGACCTGCCCGATCCGCAGGCCGCGCTGCACGCGATCGAGATGGCGCCGTTCGTCGTCAGCCTCGAGCTGCGGGCCAGCGCGGTCACCGCCCGCGCGGACGTGGTCTTCCCGGTCGCCGCCGTCGCGGAGAAGGCCGGGACGTTCGTGAACTGGGAAGGACGCGGCGGCACGTTCGGCCCCGCGCTGCGGGTTCCCGAGGTCCGCACCGACCTGTATGTCCTCGGCGCGATCGCCGACCAGATGGACGTACACCTCGGCCTGCCCGACGCGGCGGCCGCGCGGGCCGAACTCGCCGCGCTCGGCACCTGGCGCGGCCCGCGTCCCCAGCCGCCCACGGTGACCGGGGCCTGGCCCAGCGCGCCGCCGACCCACCACATCAAGGGCTCCGGGGTGCTCGACGTCCGGCTGGCGACGTGGCGCCAGCTGCTGGACAGCGGGCGGATGCAAGACGGCGAGCCGTCGCTCGCGGGTACCGCCCGGCCGGTGGTGGCCAGGATGTCCGCGGCGACCGCGGCGGAGGCCGGCGCGGCCGACGGCGATAAGGTAACCGTGGCCACCGGCCGGGGTTCGGTGACGGTTCCCGTCGAGGTCGTGCCGATGGCGGACCACGTGGTCTGGCTGCCCGCCGCGGGACTGGCGCGGGCGGGCACCGCAGCGCAGAGCGTCCCGTATCCCGGTGACCCGGAAGCCGCGGCCCAGGCCGGAACTACCGTCCGCGCCCACCTCGGGGTGGGCCACGGCGCCATGGTCACGCTCGGGAGGCCGGAATGATCCAGGCAGGGGGCCTGCCGCAGGTGCTGGCCGCTTCCGCACCAGACCCGACGCTCAGCGACTTCAACCAGCTCATCTGGTGGATGGTACTGCTGAAGGTCGCGATCGTCTTCCTCTTCCTGCTGCTGACGACGATGTTGATGATCTGGGCCGAACGCCGCGTCATCGGGCGGATGCAGAACCGGCCCGGCCCGAACCGGGCCGGGCCCTTCGGCCTGCTGCAGCCGGTCGCCGACGCGCTCAAGCTGCCGCTGAAGGAAGACATCATCCCCCTGGGCGCGGACAAGCTGGTGTTCATCGCCGCGCCGGTGATATCGGGGGCGATCGCCTTCATCAGTTTCTCGGTCATCCCCTGGGGCCCGGAAGTCTCGATCTTCCATCACTACACTCCGCTGCAGCTCACCGACCTGCCGGTGGCGGTGCTGCTGATCCTGGCGATGAGCTCGGTCGGCGTGTACGGGATCGTGCTGGCCGGCTGGTCCTCGGGGTCGCCCTATTCGCTGCTCGGGGCGCTGCGCTCGGCCGCGCAGGTAATCAGCTACGAGATCGCGATGGGCCTGGCCTTCGTGGCCGTGTTCCTGTACGCGGGCTCGCTGTCCACCACCGCGATCGTCAATGCGCAGCAGCACGAGTGGTACGCGTGGCTGCTGCCGGTCTCGTTCGTGATCTACCTGGTCACCATGGTGGGCGAGACCAACCGGCTGCCGTTCGACCTGCCCGAGGGCGAGGGCGAGCTGGTGGCCGGCTATCACACCGAGTACTCGTCGATGAAGTTCGCGATGTTCTACCTCGGCGAGTACATCAACATGATCACCGTCTCCGCGCTCGCGACGACGCTGTTCCTCGGCGGCTGGCGGGCGCCGTGGCCGCTGTCGCTGTGGTCCGGCGCGAACAGCGGCTGGTGGCCGCTGCTGTGGTTCCTGATCAAGGTCTACTTCTTCTTGTTCTGCTACATCTGGCTGCGCGGCACCCTGCCGCGGGTCCGGTACGACCAGCTCATGGCGATCGGCTGGAAGGTCCTCATCCCGGTCTCCATCGTCTGGATCCTGCTGATCGCGACCGTGCGCGCGTGGCGGCTGGACACCCACAGCACGGCCCCGTACGTCGTCTTCGGCTTCGTCATCGTGCTCATCATGGTCCTGGCCTGGATGTGGGACAGCGCCGCGCAGCAGCGGGCGGCCAGGTATGCGGCAGCCGAGACCGCCGATGTCAGCGAGGCCGGTCAGGCCGTGGCCATCGGCCCGGACACGCATTTCCCGGTGCCGCCGATGGACCTGCCGCACTACCATGGCGTCGGTCTCGGCGGACCGCCTGGGCTGGATGCTGGTGCCAGTCATGCCAGTGCCAGTCATGCCGGGGCCAGCCATACGGAAACCTCCAGCCGGGAGGTCACAGGTGCTTGATTTCCTCAACCCGATCAAGGGCTTCGGGGTCACTTTCTCCGAGATGTTCAGGAAGCCCGAGACCGTCTACTACCCCGAGGAAAGGCGGCCGACCGCGCCGCGGTTCCACGGTCACCACCAGCTCAACCGGTGGCCGGACGGGCTGGAGAAATGCATCGGCTGCGAGCTGTGCGCCTGGGCCTGCCCGGCGGACGCCATCTACGTCGAGGGCCGGGACAATACCGCCGAGGCCAGGTTCTCCCCCGGGGAGCGGTACGGGGCCGTCTACCAGATCAACTACCTGCGCTGCATCCTGTGCGGCATGTGCATCGAGGCCTGCCCGACCCGGGCGCTGACGATGACCAACGAGTACGAGATCGCCGACGACAGCAGGGAAAACCTGATCTGGACCAAAGAGCAGCTGCTCGTGCCGCTGCTGCCGGACATGGAAACCCCGCCGCATCCGATGCGGCTCGGTGACGACGAGAAGGACTATTACCGCCTGGGGGCCGCCGGCCTGGTGGCTGGTCCGCGGGCCCCGGGGATGGCGGGACCGGGCGGTCCGTCGGGTCCACCGGTGTCCGCCGAATCTCCGGACGCCTCGCTGGCCTGGGCTCCACTGGAAGTGCGCGAGGCGGGTCGGCAGGACAGGGGTGAGGACCGATGACGCACGTCCTGGCGGCGGGCCCCAACACCGACGTGATCGCGCGGGAGACCCTCTTCTGGATCCTCGCCGTCGCCTCGGTGGGCGCCGCGCTGGCCATGATCCTGGTCAGGCGGGCAGTGCACTGCGCCATGATGCTCGCCGTCGTGATGCTCTCACTGGCGACCATGTACGCCATGCAGGGCGCGCCGTTCCTCGCCTTCGTGCAGATCATCGTCTACACAGGTGCCGTCCTCATGCTGTTCCTCTTCGTCCTCATGCTGATCGGCATCAGCTCGGCGGACTCGATCGTGGAGACGATCAAGGGCCAGCGGCTGGCCGCGGGATTCGCCGCGATCGGCTTGCTGGTGATCCTGATCCTCGGCATCGGGCACGCGGCCATCGGCCCGGCGTCGCCCCTCACCGCGGCGAACGGGACGAACAACCTGTCCGGGCTCGCCGCCTTGATCTTCACCACCTACGTGTTCCCGTTCGAGATCACCGGCGCGCTGCTGATCACCGCGGCGCTCGGCGCCATGGTGCTCGCGCACCGCGAGCGCACGACGCCCAAGCCCACCCAGCGGGACCTCGCCGGCAGGCGGCTGGCCAGCGGCCAGCTGGCGCCCGACCCGTCGCCCGGGGTCTATGCGTTGCACGACGCCGCGGACCGGCCGGCCCTGCTGCCGGACGGCACGCCGTCCGATCTGTCGGTCAGCCCGGTGCTGTCTCAGCGTGAGGTGATGGAAGCACCGCCGGCCGTTCGGCCCAAAGAAGAGACGCCGGCGATTACGGCGGAAAGCGGCGAGCGGGAGCCCACGCCGTCCGGGAGGGTTGACTCGTGAGCCCGGTGCACTACGTGGCGCTGTCCGTGATCCTGTTCGTGATCGGCGGGGTCGGCGTGCTCGTCCGGCGCAACGCCATTGTCGTCTTCATGTGCATCGAGCTGATGCTGAACGCGTGCAACCTGGCGTTCGTCGCGTTCGCCAGCATGCACGGCAACCTGGACGGGCAGGTCATCGCGTTCTTCGTGATGGTGGTGGCGGCCGCCGAGGTCGTCGTGGGCCTCGCGATCCTGATGGCGATCTACCGGGCCCGCAGGTCCGCGTCGGTGGACGACGCGAACCTGCTGAAGTACTGAGCTGAAGGGATGACGACGTTGACAGGCTTGACCGCTGGTCATGCCGTGACGGTGCTGGCCGCCACCGAGACCACCGTCCCGGCCAGCGGCGCGCTGCGGTTGTCGTGGCTGCTGCTCGCCTTCCCGCTCATCGGCGCCACCGTGCTGCTGGTCGGCGGCCGGCGCACCAACCGGTGGGGGCACCTGCTCGGCGTCGCGATGCCGCTCGCAGCGTTCGTGTACGGCGTGATCGCGTTCTTCACCTTGCTCGGGGACACCAACCGCAGCCAGGACGTGCACCTGTACTCCTGGATCCCGGTGGCGGGCTTCCAGGTGAACATGAACCTGCTCATCGACCAGTTGTCGATCTGCTTCGTGCTGCTGATCACCGGCGTCGGGTCGATGATCATCATCTACTCGGTCGGCTACATGGCTCATGATCCCGAACGGCGCCGGTTCTTCGGCTACATGAACCTGTTCCTCGCGGCCATGCTGCTGCTCGTCCTGGCCGACAACTACCTGGTGCTGTACGCCGGGTGGGAGGGCGTCGGCCTGGCCTCCTACTTGCTGATCGGGTTCTGGCAGTACAAGAACTCGGCGGCGGTCGCGGCCAAGAAGGCGTTCATCGCCAACCGGGTCGGCGACGCCGGGCTGTCCCTCGCCATCATGCTGATGTTCGCCGAGTTCGGCACGGTGTCGTTCACCGGGGTGTTCGGCTCGGTGAACCGCGGCGGCAGCGGGGTGGCCACCGCGCTCGGGCTGCTGCTGCTGCTCGGCGCGTGCGGCAAGTCGGCGCAGGTGCCGCTGCAGTCCTGGCTGCTGGACGCGATGGAGGGCCCGACCCCGGTGTCGGCGCTGATCCACGCGGCCACCATGGTCACCGCCGGGGTGTACCTGCTGGTGCGGTCCAACCCGATCCTCGCGCTCGCGCCCGACGCGCGGATAGCGGTGGCCCTGGTGGGCACGGTCACGCTGCTGTTCGGCGGCATCATCGCCTGCGCCAAGGACGACATCAAGAAGTCGCTGGCCGGGTCCACCATGAGCCAGATCGGCTACATGTTCCTGGGGGCCGGCCTCGGGCCCGCCGGGTACGTGTTCGCGATCGCGCTCCTGCTCGCGCACGGGTTCTACAAGGCCGGGCTGTTCCTCGGCGCGGGCTCGGTGATCCACGGCATGGACGACGAGCAGGACATGCGGCGCTACGGGGGACTGTCCCGCTTCCTGCCGGTCACCTACGTGACGTTCGGCCTCGCCTACCTCGCCATCATCGGCATCCCGCCGTTCTCCGGGTTCTTCGCCAAGGACCCCATCATCGACGCGGACTTCGGCCAGCACGGCACGGGAGGCGCGATACTCGGCGCCTGCGCGCTGATCGGCGCGGGCATCACCGCGTTCTACATGACCCGGATGATGCTCATGACCTGGTACGGGAAGTCGCGGTGGGCGCCCGAGGCACATCCGCATGAGTCGCCTCCGGTGATGACCGCGCCGATGATCGTGCTCGCGATCGGCTCGGTCGGGGCCGGCGCGTTCCTCATCATCAACGACCGGCTTCAGGATTGGCTCGCCCCGGTCGTCGGGGTGCCGCCGACTTCGCACGGCTTTTTCACCGTCCCCGGGGTGCTCGCGTTGGTGCTGGCCCTGGCCGGCGTGGGTATCGCCTGGGTGATCTACGGGCGGGTCCCGGTTCCCGCGGAAGCGCCGCGCGGGAGCTTTCCCGTCGTCGCCGCCAGGAAGGACCTCTACGGCGACGCGTTCAACGAATCGGTCCTGATGCGGCCCGGCCAGTGGCTGACCCGGCTGTCGGTGTACTTCGACAACCGCGGCGTGGACGGCCTGGTGAACTCGCTGGCCGCGCTGGTGGGCGGGACGTCGGGCCGGTGGCGCAGGCTGCAGACCGGTTTCGTCCGCTCCTACGCGCTTTCCATGTTCTTCGGCGCCGCTGTGCTGGTCGCCTTGCTCCTGGCGGTGAGGCTGTAGATGAACGGCTTTCCCTGGCTGACCGTGGCGGGCGCGGTCCCGCTGCTCGGCGCCATCGTGATCGCGGCGATCCCCGGTCTGCCGACCGACAGCGCCGAGGCCGACCGGCAGGCGCGCAACGCCCTGGCCAAGTGGACGGCGCTGGCGTTCTCGCTGCTGACGCTGGTCGTGGTGATCATCATCGCGGTCAAGTTCCAGGTCGGGGGCCCCAACTACCAGTTCACCGAGGTCTACTCCTGGATCCCGCAGTTCGGCGTGCACTACGCGGTCGGCGTGGACGGCATCGCGCTGGTGCTCATCGCCATGTCCGCGGTGCTGATGCCGGTGGTGATCCTGGCCTCGTGGAACGACGCGGAGCCTGGCCGGCACTCCGTCAAGACGTACTTCGCGCTGATGATGGTGCTCGAGACGATGATGATCGGCGTCTTCGCGGCCACCGACGTCTTCCTGTTCTACGTGTTCTTCGAGGCCATGCTGGTGCCGATGTACTTCATGATCGGCAGCTACGGCGTCGGCAAGCGGCAGTACGCGGCGGTCAAGTTCCTGCTCTACAGCCTGCTCGGCGGGCTGCTCATGCTGGTCGCGATCATCGCGCTGTACGTGTACTCCACCGAAAGCGCCGCGACCGGGCACCACGGCACGTTCCTGTTCAACGTGCTGGTCCACGTGTCGCTGAGCCCGACCGTGCAGAAGTGGCTGTTCCTCGGCTTCTTCATCGCGTTCGCGATCAAGGCGCCGCTGTGGCCGTTCCACACCTGGCTGCCCGACGCCGCCGCGGCGTCACCGCCGGGCGCGGCGGTGCTGCTGGTCGGCGTGCTGGACAAGGTGGGCACGTTCGGGATGCTGCGGTACTGCTGGGAGCTGTTCCCGGCCGGCGCGAAGTACTTCACGCCGCTGGTCATCACGCTGTCCGTGATCGGGATCTTGTACGGGGCCATCGTCGCGATCGGCCAGCAGTCCATGAAGCGGCTTATCGCCTACACCTCGATCTCGCACTTCGGCTTCATCGCCCTCGGCATCTTCGCGATGACCAGCCAGGGCGTGTCCGGGGCGACGTTCTACATGGTCAATCACGGGTTCGCCACCGGCGCGCTGTTCATCCTGGCCGGGTTCCTGATCGCCCGGCGGGGCACCGACCGGATCGCGGACTACGGCGGCGTGCAGAAGGTCGCCCCGCTGCTCGCCGGGCTGTTCCTGGTCTCCGGCCTGGCCGGGCTCTCGCTGCCCGGGCTCTCCACCTTCGTCAGCGAGTTCCTGGTGCTGGTCGGCACCTTCTCCCGGTACAAGCTGCCCGCCATCATCGCCACCTCCGCGATCATCCTGGCCGCGATTTACATTCTGTGGATGTACCAGCGGACGATGACCGGGCCGGTCCGCGACGAGGTGGCCGGGATGAAGGACCTGCGGCTGCGGGAACTGCTCGCGGTCGCGCCGCTGGTCGTGCTGCTCATCGGGGCCGGGGTTTATCCCAAGCCGGTGCTCGACATCATCAACCCGGCGGTACGCGTGACGATGGCGCAGGTGCACGTGACCGATCCGGTGCCCGCTCATCCCGCGGCCGGTTATACGACGACCGCAGCGCAGAAGGGAATCGCACCGTGACCGGGGTCCTAGCCGACGCGACCATCGGCGCGCCGCACATCGAATACGGCCAGCTCGCGCCGATGCTGGTCGTCTTCAGCGCGGCGGTGGTCGGCGTCCTGGTCGAGGCGTTCGCGCCGCGTTCGGTGCGCCGCACCGTCCAGCTGGTGCTCGCACTGGGCTCCCTGGCCGCCGCGTTCATCCTGACCATCGTGGTGGCCGCGAATAGCACCATCTTCGCCGACGGCAGCCCGGGCCACGTCGCCGCGATGGGCGCGGTCGGGGTCGACCGTCCCACCCTGTTTATCCAGGGCACCATCGTGGTGCTCGCCTTCGTGAGCCTGCTGCTCATCGGCGACACGAGCAACAGCCCGTTCGCCGCGCAGGCGGCCGCGACGCCCGGCAGCCCGGAGGAACGCGAGGGCCTGGCCGCCGGGATCATGCACACCGAGATCTTCCCGCTGACGATGTTCGCGGTCGGCGGGATGATGCTCTTCCCGGCCTCGAACGACCTGCTGACCATGTTCGTCGCGCTTGAGGTGCTGTCGCTGCCGCTGTACCTGCTGTGCGGCCTGGCCCGGCGGCGTCGGCTGCTCTCGCACGAGGCGGCCATGAAGTACTTCCTGCTCGGCGCGTTCTCCTCGGCCTTCTTCCTGTTCGGCGTGGCCATGCTCTACGGCTTCGCTGGCTCGGTGTCGCTGTCCGGCATCGCGTCCGCGGCGTCCAGCAACACCGCCAACCTGACGCTGCTGTTCGCCGGTATCGCGCTGGTCGGCATCGGGCTGCTGTTCAAGATCGGCGCGGTGCCCTTCCAGAGCTGGAAGCCCGACGTCTACCAGGGCGCGCCGACGCCGATCACCGCGCTGATGGCGTCCTGCGTGGTGGTGTCGGCCTTCGGCGCGCTGCTGCGCGTCTTCTACGTGGCGTTCGGCACCGTGAGCTGGTCCTGGCGGCCCGCGCTCTGGGTGGTCGCCGTCCTCACCATGGTCGTCGGCGCCGTCATCGCCATCACCCAGACCGACGTCAAGCGGCTCCTCGCCTACTCCTCGATCGCGCACGCCGGGTTTGTCCTGACCGCGGTCATCGCGACCAGCGTCGCGGGCCTGTCGAGCAGCCTGTTCTACCTGGCCACCTACGGTCTGACCACGGTCGGCGCGTTCGCGGTGATCACCCTGGTGCGCGACCCCGGCGGCGAGGCGGGGCACCTGTCCAGGTGGGCGGGCCTGGGCCGCACGTCGCCGCTGGTGGCGGGTGTCTTCGCACTGTTCCTGCTTGCTTTCGCGGGTATACCGCTGACCAGCGGATTCACCGGGAAGTTCGCCGTCTTCCAGGCCGCGATCGCCGCGGGCGAGACGCCGCTAGTGATCGTCGGCGTACTGAGCAGCGCGATCGCGGCGTTCTTCTACGTCCGCGTGATCGTGCTGATGTTCTTCAGCGACCCGATCACCGACGGACCAGAAGTGGTGGTGCCGAGCGTGTTCACCGGCACCGCGGTCGCGCTCGGCGCCGCGGCGACCCTGGTGTTCGGTATCGTGCCGGAACCGCTCCTGAGCCTGGCCAGTCATGCGGCGAATCAGTTGTTCGTTGCCTAAGACGCAGGCCGGATCGGCTCCGCGGCACCGCGCCGGATGGCTCGTGCGGCACCGCGCCGGATGGCTCGTGCGACGCCGGACCCTGGTTGGTCCAGCGCAGAACGGGCATACTCGGAAGTTCGAGGCGTTCGCGCGTGCCGATGACGTGGAGAGCATGTGATCACCGCAGTTCCCGTGGATTTCCCGGACTCCGCCCTCGCGGCGGAGGTGCTTGACGACCTGATCCGGGTCGAGGAGTCGCTGGCCACCACGGCGCACCCCGACGACGAACTGCTGACCGAGGCGTCCAGGCACCTCATCGCGGCCGGGGGCAAGCGCTTCCGCGCCATGCTCGTGCTGCTGGCCGCGCAGTTCGGTGATCCGAAGGACCCGCGGGTCATCCAGGCGGCGGTCGCGATCGAACTCACCCACCTGGCCACGCTGTTCCACGATGACGTCATGGACGAGGCCCTGGTGCGCCGCGGCCACCCGTCGGTCAACTCCCGGTGGAACAACTCGGTGGCCATCCTGACCGGGGACTTCCTTTTCGCCCAGGCCTCCCAGATCCTGGCCGAACTCGGCCCGGAAGCCGTCAAGATCCAGGCCGAGACGTTCACCCGGCTGGTCACCGGGCAGATGGCCGAAACCGTCGGCGCGCGCCCCGGTCAGGATCCGCTGGACTTCTACATGCACGTCATCACCGAGAAGACGGGATCGCTGATCGCCGCGTCCGGCCGCTTCGGCGCCCTGTTCTCCGGCGCTCCGGTGCAGGTCGCCGACCGGATCGCCGCCGCCTGCGAGCAGGTCGGCGTGGCGTGGCAGCTTTCCGATGACGTGATCGACATCGCGAGCAACTCCGCGCAGTCGGGCAAGACCCCAGGGACCGACCTGCGCCAGGGCGTGCGGACGCTGCCGGTGATCTACGCGCTGCGCTCGCCGGTGCAGTCGTCGGCGGACGTGCGGCTGCGCTGGCTGCTCGACGAGGCGGACCTGACCGACGAGGCCCTGCTCAACGAGGCGCTCACGCTGCTGCGCGGCCACCACGCGATGAAGGAGTCCCGCGCCGACGTGCTGCACTGGGTGCACGAGGCCAGGGCCGGGATCAATGCGCTGCCCGACATGCCGGCCCGCGCCGCCTTCCTGGCGCTATGCGGCTTCGTGGAGAAGCGAACCGGCTGAGTTTGCCGGGCCTGGCGGTCGGCTACGCCACGGTAGGCACAGGCGGTCGTGCTAGGTTGCCAAGACGATGACCGGAGCATGGACGCATGACAGCCTCCGGCCGCGCGCCGAGGGTCCGCTCCGGCCGCGCGCGGACGGGGAGCGGACCCGCGACGCGATCTTGCGCGCCGCCGCCACGCTGGCCACCGTCGACGGGCTGGACCGCCTCTCCATTGGCAACCTGGCCGATTTCCTCGGCATGAGCAAGAGTGGCCTGTCCGCCCATTTCGGTTCCAAACAGGAGCTCCAGCTGGCGACCGTGACCGAGGCGGCCCGGATATTCGACGAGGAAGTCGTGCGGCCGGCGCTGGCGGCTCCGACCGGCCTCGGCCAGCTGACCGCGGTGTGCGAGGCGTTCTTCGAGCACCTGGAGCGCCACATCTACCCCAGCGGCTGTTTCTGGGCCAGCGCGATCCTGAAGATAAGCACACCACCGGGCCCAGTCAAGGACCTGGTCGCCGGGTTCCAGGCTCGGTTCGGCGATCTTATTCGCGGCTTCGCGGCGGCCGCCCTGGCCAGGAGGGAACTCCCGGCGGGCGAGGATCCTGACCGGCTGGCCTTCGAGCTGAACGGCATTATGCTAGCCGCCGACACCAACCTGGTCGTGCATCACGACCCCGCCGTGCTTGACCTCGCCCGGCAGATCGTGCACCAGCGGCTCGGGGTCAGCGAGCGCTGAACCTGGTCAGCCGACTTCCCAGGTGTCGTTGCCCGCCAGCAGGGCGGCCAGGTCGCCGGGTCCGCTCCGGCTGCGGGCGGCGTCGATCTGCTCCGCCATCAGCTGGTCGTAGCTCGGCTGCTCCACGTTGCGGAAGACTCCCACCGGGGTGTGCCGGAAGTCCGCCGCGTCCAGCCGGGACAGCGCGAACGCGTAGGACGGGTCGGGCCGGTGCGCGTCGTGCGTGATCAGCGTGTCCTCTTCGGCCGCGGTCACCTCGACCGGCTCGAGCTCGCCGTGGCGGCCGAAACGCAGGCCCTTTGATCCCGCCCCGAAGCGGACCGGCTCTCCGTGCTCGAGCTTGATCAGCCGTTCGGCGGTCGCGTCGGCCTCCTTGAGCGGGGCGAACGCGTCGTCGTTGAAGATGGGGCAGTTCTGGTAGATCTCGATGAATGCGGCGCCCTGATGGTCGGCGGCGGCGCGCAGCACCGAGGTCAGGTGCCTGCGGTCGGAGTCGATCGTCCTGGCCACGAAGCTCGCGTCCGCGCCGAGCGCCAGCGACACCGGGTTGAACGGGTGATCCAGCGAGCCGAACGGCGTGGACTTGGTGACCTTGCCCCGCTCTGAGGTCGGCGAGTACTGGCCCTTGGTCAGCCCGTAGATCCTGTTGTTGAACAGCAGGATCTTGATGTTGACGTTGCGCCGCAGCGCGTGGATCAGGTGGTTGCCGCCGATGGACAGCGCGTCGCCGTCACCGGTGATGACCCAGACCGACAGGTCAGGCCGGGACGTCGCCAGTCCGGTGGCGATGGCCGGGGCGCGGCCGTGGATGGAATGCATCCCGTAGCTGTTCACGTAGTAGGGCAGCCGGGATGAGCAGCCGATCCCCGAGATGACGACGATGTTCTCTCGCGGCACCTCGAGCTCGGGCAGGAACGCCTGGAAGGCGGCCAGGATGGCGTAATCCCCGCAGCCGGGGCACCACCGCACCTCCTGGTCAGATTTAAAATCTTTAGCCGCCGAACGGGTGGCGGCCCGCGGCACCAGGGTCAGCGACGCCAGCCGGTGCCCTTCGCCATCGCCGGCGGCAGCTTTGCCGACGGCAGCTTTGCCGACGGCTGGCCCGCCGTGGCCGTTCGTCTCAGGCATGCCCGATCACATCCTCTATGACACCGGCGAGCTCGGCCGCCCGGAAGGGCAGGCCGCGGACCTGGTTGTAGGAGATCACGTCGACCAGGAAGCGGCCGCGCAGCACCAGCGCGAGCTGGCCCAGGTTGATCTCTGGCACCAGGACCTTGTCGTAGCGGCGGAGCACGTCCGCCAGGTTCGGCGGGAACGGGTTGAGATGACGCAGGTGAGCCTGGGCGACGCTGTGCCCCGCGTTCCGCACCCGGCGTACCGCGGCGCCGATGGAGCCGAAGGTGGATCCCCAGCCCAGCACCAGGACGCGGGCGGTGCCGTCCGGGTCGTCCACCTCGACCGGTGCCAGGTCGGCCGCGATCCCGTCGATCTTGGCCTGGCGCAGCCGGACCATGCGGTCGTGGTTGTCGGGGTCATAGGAGATCGTGCCGGTGATGTCGGCCTTCTCGATGCCGCCGATCCTGTGCTCCAGGCCGGGGGTGCCCGGGATCGCCCAGGGCCGGGCCAGGGTCACCGGGTCCCGGCGGAACGGCTCGAACTCGCCCGTGTCCCCGTTCTCATCCGGGCCGGCTGGCTTGGCGAAGGCGAACTCGGCGCTCAGGTCGGGCAGGCTGGCGGTGTCCGGGATGCGCCACGGCTCGGAGCCGTTGGCGAGGTAGCCGTCGGAGAGCAGGATCACCGGGGTCCGGTACTTGACCGCGATCCTGGCCGCCTCGATCGCCGCGTTGAAGCAGTCCGCCGGGCTGGCGGCGGCGATCACCGGCACGGGTGACTCCCCGTTCCGGCCGAACATCGCCTGCAGCAGGTCGGCCTGCTCGGTCTTCGTCGGCATGCCGGTGGACGGCCCGGCGCGCTGGATGTCGCAGACGATCAGCGGCAGCTCGACCGACACGGCCAGGCCGACGGTCTCGGCCTTCAGCAGCATGCCGGGTCCTGAGGTGCTGGTCACGGCCAGCGAGCCGCCGAACGAGGCGCCGAGCGCCGCGCCGACAGCGGCGATCTCGTCTTCCGCCTGGAACGTGCGCACGCCGAACCGCTTGTGCTTGGCCAGCTCGTGCAGGATGTCCGAGGCCGGGGTGATCGGGTAGGAGCCGAGGAACAGCGGCAGCCCGGCCAGCTGGGACGCCGCGACGAGCCCGTAGGCCAGCGCGGTGTTGCCGCTGATATTCCGGTAGGTGCCGGCCTTAAGCGGCGCGGGCGCGATCTCGTACCTGACCGAGAAGGCCTCGGTGGTCTCGCCGAAGTTCCAGCCGGCTCCGAACGCGGCCACGTTCGCCGCCATGATCTCCGGCTTGCTGGCGAACTTGGCCTTGAGGAAGCCCAGGGTGCCATCCGCCGGCCGGTCGTAGAGCCAGGACAGCATGCCGAGCGCGAACATGTTCTTCGCCCGCTCGGCGTCCTTCCTGGTGATATCGAAAGCCTCCAGGGCCTTGACGGTCATCGAGGTGATCGGCACGGCGTGCACGTTGTACTGCTCGAGCGAGTTGTCCTCGAGCGGGCTTCCCTCGTAGCCGACCTTGGTCAGGTTCCGCTTGGTGAACTCGTCGGTGTTGACGATCAGGTCACGGCCCGGCGGCAGGTCCTTGATGTTGGCCTTCAGCGCGGCGGGGTTCATCGCGATGAGGACGTCCGGCGCGTCGCCCGGCGTGAGGATGTCGTGGTCAGCGAACTGCAGCTGGAAACTCGAGACGCCTGCGAGAGTGCCGGCCGGGGCCCGGATCTCGGCCGGGAAATTCGGCATGGTGGACAGGTCATTGCCGAAGACCGCCGTCTCCTGGGTGAACCTGTCTCCGGCGAGCTGCATGCCGTCACCAGAATCGCCGGCGAACCTGATGATGACGTGATCGAGCTTCTGGACCTGCTTGGTCACAGCTGGAAGACCTCCTCCGCACACCGCGGCCGGGCGCTCACCTGGCACCACCCCCCACGGCGTGGGGCATCAGTTAGGACGGTACAAATATTACGCCGGAACAGGCGCTGGAACGCCTCTAAGACCCGTGATATTCCCAGGCTGGTGCTCGGCCTGGCGCCGCCAATGTAGTTTGTGACAGATTCCGGTAAGAACCTCGTCGCCAGGTGTCGGCGCGTGTCCCGCTGTTCCGCGTAGCACGCCCCGGCTCCCGGTGCCCCGGCAAGGGGCGTGTCACGCGCCTGCGGGAACGTTGTCATCATGCCACTGCCGGGACGTGAGTGTGGCCACTGGGAGGTAGATGGCCGTGCGCGGTCATGCGCTGCGGACAGCCGAACTGGCTGGCGCGGCCGCCGGGCTGGCCACGTCAGTGGTCCTGCTGATCGCTGGCTGCGCCCTCCTCGGGGTCGCGGCAGCCGGCGCGGGCGGCGCGGTCGTCGCGATCGTGATCGCGGTGCTGCTTGTGGTGGCCGTCTTCGCCAGCTGCGACCGCCTGGCGCTGTCCGCGATGCTGGCCCGGCCGGTCAGCGAGGTGGAGCAGCCCGAGCTTTACCGCCTCGTGCGGGAGCTGAGCAAGGCCGGGCGGCTGCCGGTGCCGCGCCTGTACCTGTCGCCGGCCGACCAGCCGAACTCGTTCGCCGTCGGCCGCGGCCCGCGTACCGCCACCGTCTGCTGCACGGAGGGCCTGCTCCGGGTGCTCGACGAGGCCGAGCTGCGCGGCGTGCTCGCGCACGAACTCGCGCACGTGTCCAGCCGGGACGTCCTGGCCTCATCGGTGTCCGCGGGCCTGGCGACCGCCATCACGTTCCCGGCCGGCCTGGCCAGGTTCGTCCGGCCCGGTAAGCCCGCTGGCTCCGGCCCCGTGGCCGTTGGCTCTGCTGCCTCGGGTTCTGCTGCCGCTGGTTCTGTTGCCGCTGGCTCTGCTGGCTCCGACCGGGGCTCGGGCCTCGGCCTGGTCGAGACGCTGCTGATGCTGGTGTTCGGCCCGGTTGCCGCGATCGTCGTCCGGCTGGCGGTGACCCGGGAGCGTGAGTACCGGGCCGACGCGTCGGGCGCCCTGCTGTCCGGGGATCCGCTGACGCTGGCGAGCGCCCTGCGCAAGATCGACGCCGGGACGGCCGAGCTGGCGCTCGCCCCGGACGGGCCGCGGACCTCGGTCGGCCACCTGATGATCGCCTCCCCGTTCCGCCCCGAGGGCTTCGCCCGGCTGTTCCTGACGCATCCGCCCACCGGCGAGCGAGTCCGCCGGCTAGAGGCGCTGGCCGGCTACCGCCGCTGAGCGCCGTTTCAGCGGTAGTTGACGAACTGCAGGGCGAAGTCGAACTCCTTGCCCTTCAGCAGGGCGATGACCGCCTGCAGGTCGTCCTTCTTCTTCGCCGAGACGCGAAGTTCCTCGCCCTGGACCTGAGCCCGAACGCCCTTCGGGCCTTCGTCCCTGATGATCTTCGAGATCTTCTTGGCGTTGTCCTGGGTGATGCCCTCCTTGAGGGCCACGCTCATCCGGTACTCCTTTCCGGAAAGCCTGGGGTCGTCCGGATCCAGGGTCTTGAGTGATACGCCGCGCTTGACCAGTTTGTCCTTGAAGACGTCGAGGACGGCCTTGGCGCGCTCTTCGCTGTTGGCGCGGATGTCGACGGCGTGCTCGCCGGACCAGGCGATGGACGCGCCGACGCCGCGGAAGTCGAACCGCGTGCCGATCTCCTTGGCCGCCTGGTTCAGCGCGTTGTCCACTTCCTGGCGGTCAAGCTTGGACACGATGTCAAAAGAAGACTCTTGGGATGCCACGGCTCCAAGGCTAGACGCGGCCGGGCAGGCCGTCACGCCGAACGCGCCGCGACGCCGGCCCGGTGCGGCTGAAATGCCGTCGGCTAACCGTCCGGTCTCGTCTTGGGCTATCCTTCTCTGTGCCGCCCACGCTGGCGGTACACGGCAGGTTGCCCGAGTGGCCAAAGGGAGCGGTCTGTAAAACCGTCGGCTCAGCCTACGTTGGTTCGAACCCAACACCTGCCACCACCTGCGAAAACGGCCCGCTAGCTGGGAATTCTCGGCTATG
>Ga0208565_1000143_pt1 | contig 59042 bp, 53 predicted proteins | sample Sb_taG_7_FD_187706 | JGI IMG/M metagenome (GOLD analysis project Ga0208565, IMG submission 187706) | Peat soil microbial communities from Weissenstadt, Germany - Sb_50d_2_FS metaG (SPAdes) (version 2) | ecosystem: Environmental > Terrestrial > Soil > Wetlands > Peat | place: Germany... | reverse complement strand
GCGACCAGCGCGGCCAGGAGCAGGACCACGAGGACACCGCCGACGACCGTGAACGACTTGAAGAACCGGTTGACGGTGTCGCCGAGGTTGTAGCCGAGCAACGTGAGTCCGGTCGCCCACGCCGTGGTGCCGATCAGGCTGTAGATGGCGAACGGCACGACCGGGATCTCCACGACGCCGGCGCCGAACGAGGCGAAGCAGCGGACGATCGGTAGCGCCCGCGCCACGGCCACCGCCCAGGATCCGCGGTTGGTGAAGAACCGCTCGGCTCGGTCCAGGTCGGAGCGTGTCACCAGCACCCAGTTGCCGTATCGGTCGAGCAGGTGCCTGCCGCCTCTGCGGCCGACCGCGTACGAGGTCAGCGATCCGCCCATCTCGGCCAGTGTGCCGATGATGATCACCGCGGCCACGGTGAACTTGTCTGGGTGCGTGAAGGCGATCACCCCGGCGAAGGCGAACGTGATCTCCGACGAGATGGGAATACAGCAGGCCTCGACGAAGGCAAAGATGATCAGAGCCAGATAGCCATGGCTCGTCATCACACTGGTGAGAAAGTGCTCCATGTCGAATGTTCTACAGCATCCGGCGCGGTGCGCCAGCCAGTCTGTCCGGAACTTAGCGAGTCCTGAAAGATTCCGGCTCGATCCGCACCAGATGGCGCGGTGCCCGAGCACTGCTCTGCTGGTGCTGGCGCGACTGGTGTGAGCGGGCAGCCGTGCGCCCCGCCGCCAACGGGGGCTGGGGGCGGGGCGCACGGTGGTCGCGGCCGCGCTGGGGGTGGGCGCTGCCGCGATCCGCGCACCGGCCGCCGGGGGGTGCGGCCGGGCGCGGGTAGTGGCGGTTAGATGAGGTGCTTGGTCACCGCAGCGACCAGGCTGGCTGCCTGGGCCTCCCACTTGGCGTAGGCGTACGGGAACGCGGAACCCTGAACGCCCTGCGCGGGCTGCCAGAGTGGCTGGTGCGACCAGTCCGGGTTGTTGGCCTGGTAGGTGCGCAGCGCGTTGTAGAACGCGTCAGCCGCATAGGTGGGGCGCAGGATCTGGCCCGGGGTGCCCCAGCCCGCGGACGGGCGCTGCTGGAACAGGCCGAGCGAGTCGTAGGTCCCGTAGTTGATGTTCTCCAGGGTTGATTCCTGCATCGCGGTGGCCACGGCAATGACCGCGGCGCGCAGACCCATCTTCATGTGGATGGCCTGGCGGACGATGGTGGTGGCGTTGTCCCATCGCGCTGGGGTGATCGGCATCCAGGCCTGCGGACCGCTGGTTCCGACCGGCGTCAGCCGGTCGGCCGCGGGCAGCGGGCCGTGGCCAGCCCGCGGGACGGTGTGGTTCGCCACGATCCGGCTGATTGTGGCCCAGGTATTCGCGTGACGGCGGTGCGCGGCGCGATGCCGGGCGCGGTCGGCGGTGTGCCGGGTGCTTGCCGGGACGTAGGCGGCGTGCCTGGAAGCCTGGCCGGCCTGGTGCTTGCCCTGGGTGCCAGGGTGCGCGGTAGCGGCGTGGCCCGCCCGCGCAGCAGAGTCATACCGGGCGCTGGCGGTGGGCGTGGTGCCGGCGAAACCGGCCGTCGCGGTTGCGGCGCCGGCTCCGGCCACGGCCAGTCCGGCCCCGAGGTAGACCAGGGTCTTGCCGCGAAGGGTGTCGGTCATCCGGGGGGTGCGGGGCATGCGCTTTCCTTCCGTGCCGACCCGCCGCCGCCCGGCCAGGGGATATTGAAGGCCGGTGCTGTCGCCGTCGGACGTTCGCCGACCGGCAGTCACCCGTGCCGGGGGGCACGTGACTCGCTGGTTCAGGGCGGGCGGCTGGCCGCGGGGCGCGGGGGTGCGCTCCGGGCCGGCCGGCCTAAGCAAGCGGGAGCAGATCCACGGGAGGTCCGCAGAGGTGCTCCCCAGCGGGGGGGTCACGATGTGTAACGCAGTCATCGCGGAAACGGCATCCCGATTTCGGGCAAAGTGATGCACGTCACGTGCCGCCAGTAACTCTCCGTGATCGCATCCGGATTGCGGGCCTGTGGCTCTGAGCGCCGCTCGGCTCGCAGCAAGGCCGGCGCCATACCGGTTTCGCATCATCCAGGGATGGCCATCATGCGTCGTCACTCGCCCGAGCCTGGTCGGACTGATGCTGACTGTTCGTAACTGTGCAGGAACGCACTGCAAGGCCGCACAGTGGCCCCAGTGCTAGCTGTGCGTCGGTCAAGAGGATCTGCCGGACACATGGCTTAGAGCAGGGATTCAACCATGGCGGCGTGGTGGCTAGCTGCTCTCGGCCAGTTCCTCGGGTGTGAACGGCCGGAGCACGTCGAACTCGTTGCCGTCTGGATCGGTCATGACGACCCAGCTGACCGCCGAGCCCTGCCCGACGTCGGCACGGCGTGCGCCGAGCCCCTCAAGCCGGGCGACCTCCGCAGCCTGGTCCTTGGGCCGCAGGTCGAGGTGCAGGCGATTCTTGCCTGACTTGTGCTCGGGAACGCGCAAGAACAGCAGATCCGGCACGATCCCGTCCTCCGGGCTGCCCTCTGGCGGCTCAAGCACGACCTCGTCGTCCCGTTCGAACGTGCGGCGCCAGCCCAGCGCCGACTGCCAGAACGCCGCCAGCCGGGCTGGGTCAGTCGTGTCGATGCACAGGGCCTGGATACGCAGTTGCATGCGCCGACTGTGCGGCACCCCTCCGGCCATGTCCACCGGTTTTCGTGCCGCGCCGCACCCGTTCGCTGATCCGCTCTCCCCGGGTCACTTAGCCCGGGCCAGCTAGCACGGGTCACTAGCCAGGGTCGGTTAGCTGGCGCGGGCGTTGCCCGGCTTGGATGTCCCCAGCGGAGCAGTCGCGGTCGACACCGTCAGCGTCGCCGGGTTGACGAACGTGCTGCCAGTGGGCCCGGCCAGCACCGCCTCGTGCAGGGCGCTGCCCTTGAGTAGCTCCGGCCAGCTCAGGAACCACTCGGTCCAGCCGTTGTCCCAGGCACCGGCCCGTGCGCTGCCGACGACCGTTACCGGATCACCAGGCACAGCCATGTTGTAGTAAAGCTCGGCGGCCGCTGGCGGCATGTTGACGCAGCCGTGACTGACGTTCACCGCACCCTGCGCGCCGACCGACCAGGGAGCGTCGTGCAGGTAGACGCCCGACCAGGTGAACCGGACCGACCAGGGCACTTCGATCGCGTAGCCGGGGCCCTTCATCAGCACCGGATTCCCCTTCTCGATGGTCAGGTAGCTGCCGTTGGGGGTGAGGTCACCAGGACGCCCGGTGCTGATCGGCCAGGTCCGGTAGAGCCTGCCGTCGCGGTACAGCTTCATGTGATGCGTCCTGGTGCTGGCCACCACGATCAGCGACTGGCCGATCTTGAACGACTGACTGAGCGTGTGGTAGCCGTAGACGCCTGGTGCGCCCTCGACCCCGTCCAGATGCCCGACGAAGCTGACCGTGGTATGGGCTGGCCAGTAGTCGCGGGTCCGAAAGACGAGGGTCTGGCTGTTATCCCAGTACCAGGCTCCGACGACCGGGTTGGAAGACGTAACGCTCAGGGCGCGCTCCACGGCGGCCCGGTTCACGATCGGCTGGCTGAACGTCAGCATGATCGGTATGCCGACTCCGTACGTCTGCTGGTATCCCTCGAAGATCATCGTCGTGAACGTCTGCGCCGGGGTCAGCGTCCGGAACGCGGACGTCAGGGTGGCCGAATGACCGGCCGTGTCGGCTGCCGTCGCGGTGACCTTGAGGCTCCGCGACACCGGCAGCGCCCAGTTGCTGTGCCACACGGTGCCGGCCGTGTTGAGCGTTCCTGCGACGTCACCCCCGCTCACTGTCACGTTACGGATCTTGCCGCCGGTGGCGGTCACCGTGATCCCCTGGCTGGGATTGACGTTGTGGCTGCCGGCCGCAGGAGTGATGCTGATCTGCACCGGGTTCGCGGGCGGCGACTTGGGTGCCTGGGTGCCGCCACCGCCGGCCGTGCCCGCTGCGGACTGGCAGGCGGCCGCGAGCAGGCCAACTGCACATACCGCGACAGCCAGCAGCGGTCGGTGCCGCCGCGGCGAGGTCCTATCCAGCACGCTGTCCTCCCAGCTGATTCGTCTGTAGTTCTAGACGTGCGGTGCTCCCCGCAGGTTGCAAGCCCTGGCAGGTGGTCCTCGCGGGCAGCCGTGCTCAGCAGACACGCGGACCTAGAACTGGCTGGTCCCGGCGGCCGCTACGACCACACCTGGCAGGCATAACCCCAGTTGAGCCAACGTGCGGGGCGCCCCAGGTGCTTCTCAGTATGCCCGCACTACCGGCCTGCTTAATCCGAATGTGATGCGCTAATGGATTCGGAGGGGCTGCTGATCGGCTTTGCGCGCCGGAACCGGCGGAAGAAGCGCAGTTCATCCATCGCACGCAGAACGGCCAACGCCACCACCGTTATGGCGATCCACGGGACATAGTCGCCGAACCGGTCAAAGGGCGTTCTGGCCGGCCCGGCGGGCAGCGTCATCGTGACCGGGATGACCCCGCGAAAGGACGTTCCGGCCCAGGCCAGCAATCGGCCGCGGGCGTCGAACGCCGCCGAGTCACCCGTCAGCGCCGCCTGCACGACGGGGAGGCCGGTCTCAGCCGCGCGCAGCGCGGCCAGCGAAGCGTGCTGCGCGGGCGCCCAGCTGCCCTGGAAGGTGGAGTCCGAGGTCTGGTAAATGATCAGCTGCGCACCATGGTTGGCGTCCACCCTGGACATGTCAGGGAACGAGGACTCAAAGCAGATCAGCACGCCAAAGGAGAGCCGCCGGCCAGCTGGCAGGGTCGCGTGCAGTACTCGCGCGCCGTCGCCGGTGATCATGTTGACCGAAGCGGCTCGGCTGATCTTCGTCAGCCAGCCGAGCACCGACCGAAACGGTATGTACTCCCCGAAGGGGACCAGCCGCGTCTTGGTGTACGTCCCCTCGATGCCTTGCGGCCCGACCAACACGGCTACCTTCGAATGGGCCCCGGCCGGGCTGTACGCGTCCTGGCTGACCAGCACCGGGGCCGTGGCCGCCAGCCGTTGCAGCTCCTTTAGCAGCGCGGGCCTGCGAAACAGGTCTTCGCCGAGGCTGCTCTCGCCCCATACCACCAGGTCGGCGCCGTGCGCGCTGGCGGTGAACCGGGATTCGGCCGCGATCAGAGCCGCTGGTCCAGGGTGGGCCAGGCCGGGCTGCACGAGGGCGAGCGTGACATGCCCTGCCGGGCCGGGTGCGGCCGCCGGATCGGGCGTCAGCGCGAAAGCGACCGGACCGGCCGCGATGGCGAGGGCGGCAACGGCGGCACCGAGCAGCCTGGCCGTCATGCCGACCGCGGTCAGCATGACCGCGATTCCGGTATTCGCCGCCACCAGCGCGAAGCTGATCAGCCAGATGCCGCCCACGGCCGCCAGCGCGAGCACGACCGGATGCTGCCACTGGCTCGCTCCGTAGACCGCCCACGGGCCGCCGATTCCCTGCCAGGACCTGATCCAGTCGATCACCACCCAGCAGCTGGGCAGGACCACCAGGGCGGCCAGGGCCTGAACCGGGCCTGGCCCCGGCGGGCGGAGCAGCCGCCAGGCGGCAAGGCCGACGCCTGCCCACGGCGCGCCGAGCACGATCACGACAAGCAGCAGGCCGGGGCCGAGGTTGGGAACGAGCCAGTAGAGCGCGGCGAGCAGGTATCCGATGCCGAACCACCAGCCGCGGATCGCCGCCTCCCTACCGGTCGGCGCACGGCGCAGCAGCAGCAGCCCGGGGACCAGTCCGAACCAGGCCAGGACCTCCACGTTCGGCGCAGGAAAGGCGAGTACCGGCAGCGCACCGGCGAGCAAGACGGCATACCGAGCGGGTTGCGCGAAAGTTCGCCAGAAGGCCACGGGTCTATTGTGGTGCGCTAGACGCTTGATTCTTCCTGCGGGCCAGCGCCCAGCCAAGCGCGAGAACGGTAAGGCCGACGACCACCAGCTCGGGCCAGCTGCCTACCCGATCGGCCGGAGTGAGCTGGGATCGGAGCGGGACCCGAACCTCGAGCACGGCCGGCTGCCAGGTACCGGTCCTGGCCAGGATCGTGCCGTCCGGACCGATGATGGCGCTGATCCCGATGGTGGAAGCCACCGCCACGGCGCGGCCGGTGGTGATCGCGTCGATGCGTGCCATCGCCAGCTGCTGCAGCGTCTCACCGAGCTGACCGTCGAGCTCGAAGTCCGCGTCGTTGGTCTGCACGGTGAGCAGGTTGGCGCCGGCCAGCACTTCCGATCGGACCAGGTTGTCGAACCCGACCTCATAGCAGATCACGTCGCCGAGCCGGATCTTGCCGATCCGGAACACGACGGCGCGGTGCCCGGCGGTGAAGTTCTGCGGCTGCAGCGACGGCAGCGAGGTGAACGTATCCAGGAACGCGCGGAACGGGATGACCTCGCCGAACGGAACCAGCTGACGCTTGATGTAAACCTGGACCGGTCCGCTGCCCGGCAGCCAGAGCTGACCTGCGTTGCGCACCGGGTTGTCGAGCACCGCGCCGACCAGGACCGGCCGGTTGATGGCAGCGACGGCAGCGGCGATGGTGGAGTACGTGATCGGGGACACATTCGGGTCGATGTCGGTGGAGTTCTCCGGCCAGATCACCAGGTCGGGCGGCGGCCGGTGCCCAGCCCGGACCTGACTGGCCAGGCCGATCGTGACTTTGGCGTGGTTCGCGGTCACTGTGGTTTCGCGCAGCAGCTTGGGCAGGCTCCGCGAGTGCGGCACGTTGCCCTGCACCGTGGCCACCAGCGCGGTGGGGCCAGGACCTGGCGAGGTAGTCCAGGCGAGGTTGCCGACCATGGCGGCGGCGATGGCGAGCACGGCCATGGCGACAGCGCTGACCAGCTGGCCGGGCCCACGCAGGCCGGGCCGAGGCTGGCCGGGCCGACGCTGGTCTGGTCGGCGCTGGCCGGGTCGGCGCTGGCCGACGACGGTGATCACCAGGAAGGCCAGGCAGCCCCCGGCCAGCGCGAGAGCCAAGGTCAGCAGCGGCGGGCCGCCGATCGCCGCCCAGCCTGCCGTCGGCGCATCGGCCTGGCTCATCGCCAGTCGTCCCCACGGGAATCCGCCCCACGGAAACCGGTCGCGTACCGCCTCTTGGGCGACCCACCACCCGGCTACGGCGGCCGGCCAGCCGCGCAACCGCAGCAGCGGCCAGAGGCCAAGGGTCAGCACGCCGAACATCACCGTTTCAAGTCCGGCCAGTGCGGCCCACGCGTACCAGGCGACATTGACAACCCAGGAAAGCAGCGGAACGAAAAACGCACCGCCGCATGCCAGTCCCAGGCCGAAGGTCGCCTGCGGGCCCTTTCGCCAGACCGCCAGGATCAGCAGCGCCGGGCCTGCCATCGCCAGCGGCCAGACCCCGACCGGCGGGAAGGCGGCCGCCAGCGCCAGTCCGGCCGCGACTGCCACGGCTACCGACCACCAGCCGGTCAGCACGGGCCCGCTGGTGCGGCCTGCATACCGATCCGGCGCGGCAGGCCGGCCTGTCTCGTCAGCCTGACCTGCCGCGGTCGGCCGGTCTGGTTCGTCAGCCTGAACTTGCTCGGCAGATTGGCCTGGCTCCGTTGGCTTGCCCGGCCGTGTGCCAGTCCGGCTGCTGCGCAACGGCTCCTCCGGCGACTCGTCTCGGACATGGGCCAATGCTGTGAGCGTATCCGCAGGCCAGATCCGGAATAACCGGCGCGCCCGCCGACTCACACTTGATGGACGCTGGAGGGAGAGCAGGTGAGCCGACGGGGCTGGGCAATGTTCGCGGCGATGAGCGTGATCTGGGGTGTGCCGTACCTGCTTATCAAGATCGCGGTGGGCGGGGTTCCAGTCCCGGTGCTCGTGCTAGCGCGAGTCACGGTCGGAGCAGTGCTGCTGCTGCCGATCGCCCTGCAGCGCCGGCAGCTCGCCACGATCAGGCCGGTCTGGCACTGGCTGCTGCTCTTCGCATTCGTGGAGATCATCATCCCGTGGTTCGTGCTATCGGAAGCGGAGCGCGGCATCAGCAGCTCGCTGACCGGTTTGCTCATCGCCTCCGTGCCGATCATCGTGGCCCTGCTCAGCCTGCTGATCGGCACTGGCGACCGGTTGAGCATGATCCGGTGGGTCGGCCTGCTGATCGGACTCGGGGGAGTCGCGATGCTCGCCGGGCCGAACGTGCTCGGGCCGGGTGCCGCGCCTGGCGCGGCCAGGTCGGTCGGCGAGGTCCTGATCGTGGCGTTCTGTTACGCGACCGGGCCGCTGATCGCTAGCAGGAAGCTCACCAGCGTCCCGCCGCTGGGCATGACGGCCGCCTGCCTTGTCCTCGCCGCGGTCGTCTACGCGCCGCTGGCAGCGCTGAACTGGCCGTCGGCGGTTCCGTCGGCACGTGTGCTGCTCGCCATCGCTGGTCTCGCCGTGATCTGCACCGCTGTCGCGTTCATCATCTTCTTCCGGTTGATCGCTGAGGTGGGACCGGCCAGGGCAAGCGTGATCACGTACTTCAACCCGGCGATCGCAGTGACGCTCGGCGTCCTGGTGCTCGGCGAGCGGGTGACGCCGGTGATGCTCGCCGCCTTCCTGACGATCCTGGTCGGCTCGATTCTCGCGACCAGGCCCGCGCGGAGTCAGCCTGCCGATCAGCCCGCGGCCGGGCGGATTGCGACGGCCGTGCCCGCTGCCGAAACGGCGGCGGCGTGCTCGGCGACCGAGCCGGGCGGACTGGCGACCGAGCCGAGTGCACCATAGGCCGCGATCGGCGCTGCCGTACTGCCGCCGAGGCGAGCGCCCATAGGCCGTGATCGGCGTTGCCGACTGGGGCTGGCGACTGAGGACAGTGCGCCGTAGGCCGCGAATGCCGTTGCCGGGCGTGCACCAGCGCGCGCGGCTAGAATCGCGAAGGTGATTGACCTCAAAGCGGCACGACAGGATCCAGACGGTTTTCGGGCTGCGCTCGCTCGGCGGGACGCGGCCGGGGACTTCGACAAGCTGCTAGCCGCCGACGCCAGCTGGCGTGAGCAGACTGAGCGAGTCGAGACGCTGCGAGCCGAGCAGAAGAATGCCTCCCGCGGCAAGCCAGGGCCTGATGAGCTGGCGCGGCTGCAGGAACTTGCCGCCAGGATCGAGGCGGCCAGCCAGGAGCAGGCACAGGCGGCCCAGCTCAGGGAAGAGATTCTCGGTCGGATCCCGAACCTGCCAGACCCGACCGCGGCAGACGGCATGGACGAGGAAGACGCGCAGCTGGTCAGGGAATGGGGCCAGCGCCCGGAATTCGGTTTCGAGCCGAAGGATCATCTGGAGCTCGGCTCGGCCCGCGGCTGGATCGACATGGCCAGGGGAGCGCGGCTGTCCGGATCGCGGTTCGCCTACCGGATCGGCGATGTCGCCCTGACCGAGATGGCGCTCTACCAGTACGTCATCCGCAAGCTGAGCGGCCGAGGCTTCCTCCCGGTGCTGCCGCCGATCCTGGTCGGTGAGCGAGCCATGTACGGGACCGGGTTCCTGCCGACCGAGGAGTCGAACCTGTACCGGCTGGAGAAGGACGACCTCTACCTGACCGGCACCTCCGAGGTGGCGCTGGCCGCGATCCACGCGGATGAGCGGCTGGAGGAGGACCAGCTGCCGGTCAGGTACGCGGGCTTCACCACCAACTTCCGGCGCGAGGCCGGGGCAGCTGGCAAGGACACCAGGGGCATGTTCCGGGTGCATCAGTTCGACAAGGTCGAGATGTATGTATTCTGCCAGCCGGAGCAATCACGCAATCTGCATGAAGAATTGCTCGCGCATGAAGAGGAAATCGCTCGCGAACTTGGCCTGCCATATCGGGTCATGAATATCCCGGTTGGCGATCTGGGTGCGTCGGCGGCTAAAAAATATGACATTGAGGCATGGTTCCCCACTCAACGGCGCTATCGCGAAATTACGTCCTGCTCGAATACCACGGATTATCAGGCCCGTCGGCTGAACATCAAATTCCGCCGGGAGGGCAAGCTGGAATTCGTGCACACGCTGAACGGCACCGGCGCGACCGCCAGGGCGCTCCTGTCGATCATGGAGAACTTCCAGGACGAAGGCGGCAAGGTCACCGTGCCTGAAGTGCTCAGGCCGTTCGGCGCGCCGGCCGCGATCGGGAAGCTCTAGGCCGGCCGCTACGTCATTCGGTCGTGGCTAGCCTAATGAGGCTAACTTAGTCACGGGTTTCGGCTGGTCAGGGGCCCGCAGGGTCAGGTCTTAGTCCGGGCGGCGGCCTGACACCAGGCCGGCCTCGGCGACGATCGACGATGCCGTGATCGCGGTGAAACCGGCATTGCCGAACATCGCTGTCCATGCGCTGATCGAAACCGGCCGCTCCTGTACCCGGACCAGGTACCGGTAGCCGTTCTTGGCGATCCGCCACCAGCCGCCGATGCCCTTCTTCGCCAGCGCTCTGACCTTCGACTTGATGATTGCCCGGTCCTGGCTGGAGCCGCCGCGGCCAAACATCATGTCAGCCACAAGCAGCGTTCCGCCTGGCCGCAGCCATTGGTAGGCGGCCTTTACCAGCCGGTCTTTGTCCGCGTCCCGCAGATGGTGCAGCGCGTAGCTGCTGACGATCAGGTCGACGCTGCCGGCCGGCAACGACAAGTTCTCAATCGGGGCGGCCAGGCCGTCTAGGCCGGAAACCGAACGCTCGTGAGCCTTGGATTCCAGGCGGCGGACCATCGCCGGGCTGACGTCAACAGCGAGTACCCGCGCGCCGTGCTCAGCAAGCGGCAGGCTCAACCGGCCGGTACCGCAGCCGAGATCAACAACCTGATCACCTGGTCCGACCTCAGCGGCGGCAAGCACCGCTGCGATCACCTTCTCCAGGCCGGTCGGCGTGTGGTGGTCCCAGCTGTTCACCCGCCGCGACCAGACCCGGCGCTGGCGCCGGATTGCCGCGTTGGTGGCCAGGCGGTCCAGCAGCGGCGCCGAATCAATGCCGGCGGCATGGCCGATCGGCGCGCAATTCTTGTTATCGGCCAGTCTGTGTCCGGTCACTTGGGAATCAGTCACCGGGTCAGACTAGCAACGTAAGTCCTAAGAAAGCTCGCGGCAGCGCTTCAGATCTGGTTAAGAAGTCGGCAAGTTTCTGATTGTTCTCGGGTGTCCGCTGCGAACGGGTAGCATTTTACGGTGTACTCGGATGGTTCGATGGATTCACGACCGCCATATGTGGGCAAGCGCCGTCGGCACGGGGAAGTGCTGATTGGGCTCGCTGGCGTGCTCGTGATCTCAGTCGTAGCGGCGGGCGCCCTCATGCTTGCCCTGCGTCCGGTGTCCGGCCGTCAGCCGCCCGGGGCAGCAGCGCGCCACTCCCCGCGTCCGCAGCGTCGCCTGCATCCGGCCAGGCCGCCGGTCGGCAAGATTGGCAGCTATCCTGTCGCGGCTAGATCGATGAGATTCATTGACCGGTCGCGCCCCCAGCTAGGTGCCCGGGTGCTGCCGACACTCGTGCGCTACCCGGTCGTGCCCGCCCGGGCTGTAGCGGCAGGAAAGCTCGCGCGCGGGCCATTCCCGCTGGTGGTGTTCGCGCCCGGCTACCTGCAATGCCGGTCGAGCTACTCGGCCCTGCTGACTTCCTGGGCGAGCGCCGGATACGTGGTCGCCGCAGTGCAGTTCCCGCGCACGCACTGTCACCTCAGCTACCCCGACGAGGCTGATCTGTCGAATCAGCCAGCCGACCTCTCCACCGTGATCACCCGGCTGCTGGCGATCAGCGGCCGTTCGTCAGGCGCGCTGTCCGGACTGATCGATCCGGCCCGGATCGCGGTCGCCGGGCACTCCGACGGAGGCGATACCGCCGTTGCGGTGGCTGCGAATACCTGCTGCCGCGACCACCGGGTGATCGCTGCCGTGATCTTGGCCGGGGCGGAATGGCCACCGCTCGGCGGCCAGTACTTCCCGCCCGGCACCCCGCCGATGCTGTTCGTTCAGGGCACCGATGACACCTGGAATCCACCGTCGGCCAGCCTGCGGCTGTACCTGGCGGATGCCACCGGAGTCCGGTACTACCTGGAGCTGCCAGGCATGGGCCACTTTTCACCCTACGAAGGCCGGTCCGAGCCCGAGCCGGTGGTGGCGCGGGTGACAGTCGATTTCCTCAACCGGTATCTGGCCGGGAAGCGGGCCTCGCTGGCGTCCGACGGCAACGTTCCTGGGGTGGCCGTGCTGGCGAGCCGCGGTCACCTCCCCGGCTGAGCCACGACCGGATAACCCCGCGTTTGGCTGAGAGGATGGGTCCATGATCGGGCGACTCCATCACGTGATCATCGACTGCCCCGACCCGGCCGCGCTCGCGTCCTTCTACTCGGCACTCCTCGGGTTACCCATCACCTGGCAGCAGGCCGACTTCGTCGTGGTGTCCAAGAACGACACGACTTCGGGTATCGCATTCCAGCTCGCGCCGGACCTGCAGCGGCCGCAGTGGCCAGACCCCGGCCGGCCGCAGCAGATGCACTTCGATGTCATGGTCGATGACATCGAAGCCGCCGAACCGCAGGTCCTGGCGCTCGGTGCCCGCCGATTGCCGAGCGACGACGAAGGTTCTCGGGTCTACGAAGACCCGGCCGGGCATCCGTTCTGCCTGATCCCCCGGCCGGTCTGGGCCGCCCCGATCGGCGGGCAGGCCACGCCTACCTGAGGCCGCGCCAAAAATCAGTGGTTGGGTCGGCGGCCCGAGGTTAGCGTTGGCAGGCCGGCGGAGGTAGTCACGGAGCAGACCTAGCAAGAGTGGCTACTGCTCTGAAAGGGCGATCGACTACCTGGCGGGAAGGCTGGGCGCGACATGGAGATGCTGTCCAGGAAGCTGATGAACTGGGCGTCGATCCTGGATGACAGCACCCGCGAGCAAGCGCAGCGCACGGCGGCGATGCCGTTCATCTTCCCGCATGTAGCCCTGATGCCCGACGCGCACCTAGGCAAGGGCGCGACCGTCGGCTCGGTCATCCCGACCCTCGGCGCCATCATTCCCGCTGCGGTAGGGGTTGATATCGGCTGTTTCCGTGGTGATACGCGGATACCACTTCTGAACGGGAGGCAGCGGTCGCTGAACGATCTCGCCAACGGAACAGGCCCGTTCTGGGTTTACTCGCTTGATCGCGACAGGCAGATCGTGCCGGGACGCGCGGTCGCACTAAGGACCCGCAGCGCCGCTGCGCTTATAAGAGTGATCATTTCCGGCGGAGATGAGATCATCTGCACCCCTGATCAGCTCTTCATGATGAACGACGGAACCTACCGGGAAACCAGGGAACTCCGATTCAATGACAGCCTCATGCCCCTGTATCGCAGGTGGCAGACGCGTGACGCCAGTCCGGCCGCCTTGCGGTGGCACAAGCAGCGGGAGCACGGTTACAACCACAAGGTTGTAGCGGTGGAGTCCATCGACGAGCGGTCCGACGTGTACTGCCTGCAGGTGGAGAAGCACCACAACTTCGCTCTGGCGACGGGTGTCTTCGTGCACAACTGCGGGATGATCGCTGTGCGTACGCAGTTCACCGCTGCGGACACCAGCAGCCGCGGTGACCTGCCGGTGGTGCGCGAGGCCATCGAGTCCGCCATCCCGCTATCGGCCGGGAAGTACAACACCTCGGTCTACAGCGCTCAGACTGCCGCCAGGATCGAGATCCTCGAGCAGCGCGACGGCGCGGACAGCGCCGAGAAGATCGCGCCGAACTGGCGGCTGCAGGTAGGGAGCCTGGGCTCGGGCAATCACTTCATCGAGGTCAGCCTGGACGAGGAGGACCGGGTCTGGCTGTTCCTGCATTCCGGGTCTCGAGGCGTCGGCAACAAGCTGGCGCAGCGGCACATCAAGATCGCTCAGCAACTGGCCAGGAAGTGGTGGATTGCGCTGCCCGACCCTGACCTGGCGTACCTGGTGGAGGGAACTGACGAGTTCTGGGCCTATATCCGTGACCTGCGCTGGGCGCAGCATTTCGCGCTGCTGAACCGTGAGGAGATGATGCACCGCGTCGTCGACTGCGTCCAGGACTGGATCGGCCGCAGTGTCGAGCCGAGCGAGACGGTCAACACGCACCACAACTACACCGCCAGGGAGACCCATTTCGGCAAGGCGGTCTGGCTGTCGCGCAAGGGAGCGATCGACGCCTCGGCCGGCACTCCTGGGCTCATTCCCGGCTCGATGGGCACCCGTTCTTATGTGGTGGTCGGCAAGGGCAACCGCCTCGCGCTGAACTCCTCGCCGCATGGCGCCGGCCGGGCCTACAGCCGGTCGGCGGCCAGGAAGAAGTTCACCAGCGATCAGCTCGACGCGGCCATGCGCGGTATCGAGTGGCGTCGGACCGATGCGTTCCTTGACGAGATCCCTGGCGCGTACAAGGACGTCGACGTGGTCATGGATGATGCCAAGGACCTGGTCGAGATCCGGCACACCCTGCGGCAGATCGTCAACGTCAAGGGCGACTGACCGGGACGGCGGACTGAGTCACCAGCCACCGCCCGGCCGTTGTTGTCCGTTGACACCTTCAGGACATTCGTAGAACATTCATAGGTGATCGTCTGGAAACGGCACGTGCCTCCTGCGCGTGGTGCTATCCGATGAGCCCTGGCGGCCGCTAGCGCGATGGCGGCGGCCGATTACGAGGAGTCCGACGGTGAACGCAGAGAACGAGGCCTTGCTGCCTGCTCAGTTACCGCTACGCCGGGAGGCAGAGCGGGTCGAACACCCGCCGCTCGCCGTTCACGGCGGCAGCCCGGTCCGGCGCACGCCCTGGCCGACTTACGACAAGGGTGCCGTCTTCGTCCATGCGGAGGATGAAGCGGCGGCGTTACGCGCCATCCGCAGTCATCTCTACTTCAGGTACGACCAGCGCGCCCAGCACGAGACCGAATGCGGCAAGCTCGAGGAGCTGCTGTGCTGCTACTTCGGCAGCAAGCATGCGCTGGCCACCTCGAGCGGCACCACCGCTCTCGCGCTCGCCCTCATGGCCGCCCCGATCCCGCCAGGTTCTTTAGTCGCATGTCCGGGGTTCACCTTCGTCGCTACGCCCAGCGCGATCGTGCTCGCCGGGTGCAAGCCTCTCCTGGTCGAGGTGGACGAGAACCTGCACATGGACCTCGCCGACCTGCGCCGCCGCTGGACGCCGGAGATCAAGGCGATAGTCGTGGTGCACATGCGCGGCTTCGCGGCCGACATGGCGGCACTGGCGCACTTCGCGGCCGAGATGGGCGTGCCGGTGTTCGAGGATGCGGTGCCCGCCCTCGGCGCCGAGCTCGCTGGCCGCAAGCTCGGCACCTTCGGCCTGGCCGGCGCGTTCAGCACCCAGTCGGACAAGTCGCTCAACTGCGGCGAGGGCGGTTTCCTCGTCACCGACGACAGCGTGCTCTTCGCCCGCGCAGTCGTGCTCTCCGGTGCCTATGAAGGACGGTTGCGGCGGCATTTCCCCGACGGCGATCCGCCGATCGCCACGGATCTTGACCTGCCGCTGTTCAGCTTCCGGATGGATGAGATCCGGGCCGCCCTGCTGTGCGCTGAGATGGAAAGGCTGCCGATCCGGCTGGACTGCTTCCGCAGCAACTACGACTACGTGGCCACCGCGCTCGCGGATCTCGACGAGATCGCGATCCGGCAGCCAGTGGCAGCGGGCGCCTATCTCGGCGAGGCATTCATCTTCCGCGTTCGGACCGGCGACGCGAAATGGTTCGCCCGCGCCCTGTGCTGCGAGGGCATCGACGCCCGCAATCTCGGCTCCGACGCGGACAGCAACGTGCGTGTCTTCTGGAACTGGCGGTTCATGTTCCCCGCAATGGACGTCGGGGCGATCAAGGCCATGCTGCCGAACACCACTGCCTACCTGGAGCAGGCGGTCGATATTCCGCTGTCATCCACCCTGTCGAAGCAGGATTGCGATCATCTGATCACGGCCGTCCGCAGGGTGGCTGGCGCGATCGAACTAGCCATGGGCAAGCCGGACGTCACGCGGGCGGGCCCGAGCGATGCGCTCGGGTGTGCGCTCGGCGGCAGTGGCGCCGACCCGCTGACCGCGCCGGTGCCGGCCGCTGGACTGGCTCAGACCGCACCGGCCGGGCGGCGATGAGCACGGTCACCGACGATCCCGCGATCCCGCGCCTGCACCTGGTCGGTGTCTTCGGCGGGCTCTTCACCGGCTACCTCGGGCTCAGCGCGGTGATCCCGGTGCTGCCGAGCTTCGTCAGGCAGCACCTCGGCGGCGCCAACTTCGCCGTGGGGCTGGTGGTCACGGCGACGGCGCTGACCGCGCTGCTGGTCCGGCCGGTGGCCGGCAGCCTGGCCGACCGGCACGGCTATCGCTTCGTGATGCAGGCGGGCGCGCTGATCCTCGCCGTCGGCGGCGCGCTCTACTTCCTGCCGCTCGGCCTGACCGGTCTGATCGGCGTCCGGCTGCTGCTCGGCATTGGCGAAGCCTCGCTGTTCACCGCGGGCGCCGTCTGGACCGTATCGCTGGCGCCGCACAACCGCCGCGGCCAGCTGATCGGGCTCTACGGCGTCAGCATGTGGGGCGGGATATCGCTGGGGACCTTCCTTGGTGCGACCTTGCTGCACTTCGGCTATTCCGCGGTCTGGGGCTTCAGCGCCACTGTCCCGCTGGTCGGCCTGCTGCTGATCAGCTCGGTCCCCGCGCCTTCCCACTCGCAGCAGCCGAGCTCGGGACGTGGCTTGCTGCTGCGCCCGGCGCTGCTGCCCGGAGCCGCCCTCGCGCTTGCCGCCGCCGGTTACGCCGGACTCGCCTCCTTCATCGTCCTCGACCTTCGGGCCCGCGGCATCCACTCGGGCGTGGTCGTGCTCAGCTGCTTCAGCGCGGTCTACGCCGGCACGCGACTGTTCATCGGCCATCTGCCGGACCGGTACGGGCCGCGCCGGGTCGCCGCCTGGTCGGGTGTCGGCGAGGCGCTCGGGCTGGTGACCATCGCGCTGGCACACAACCTGCCCATCGCAGTGCTCGGCAGCCTGGTCATGGGAGTCGGATTCTCGCTGCTGCACCCGTCGCTCGCCCTGATGGTGATGAACCGCACCGAGCGGCTGAAGCAGGGAGCCGCGCTCGGCGCCTATACCTCCTTCTGGGATCTGGGCCTGGGCATCTGGGGACCGGTCACCGGCGTGGTAGCTACCGGCTTCGGCTACGCGGCGGTCTTCGTCGTCGGCGCCGCCTGCGCGGCCGCTGCCGCGGTGATGGCCCTAGTGATCCCGCAGCCGGACCTGCAGTCCGTGACCGCGACCTGAGCTGGGGGGCTGAATTCGCTGTGGATGAACCGCCGCTCAAGATCCTGTGCATCACCGGCTGGTGCCGGAACGGCAGCACCATCATCGGCAACATACTCAACGAGATCCCGGGCTTCTGCCACGTCGGCGAGCTGCATTTCCTGTGGAAGAACGCCGCGGGCAAGGGCGCGAACAGCTCGTGCGGCTGCGGGAAGGCGCTGACCGACTGCCCGTTCTGGTCGCAGATTCTCCCGCTCGGCAGGCCGGCCGGGGTCGGCGTCCAGGCCCATGCCGACACCGTTATCCGCCGCCAGCGCGCCTGCGTCCGAACCCGGCACACCTGGCGGGTGCTCGGCCGCGGCCTGGACAGCCGGGAGATCCGCGAGCACGCCGAGCTGATGACCCGGACCTATCGGGCCATCGCCGAGCGAAGCGGCGCGCGGGTGATCGTCGATACCACGAAGATCCCGGGAGAGGCGGCCCTGCTGGCGCACCTGGCGGGCGTGACACCGTATTACGTCCAGCTCGTGCGTGATCCGCGTGCCGTCGCCGAGTCCTGGCGTGAGCCGAAGCAGTATGTCTACGCCATGTCGTCGTCAATGAGCACGGCCTACTGGCACGGCTTCAATCTGGCCGCCCGCGCGATCACCCGGCGTTTCCGGCAGCAGTCGCTCTTGCTGCGGTACGAGAACTTCATCGCCGATCCTGCCGGGACGATCGACGCGCTGCTCCGGCTCTGCGGCACCGACCCAGCCGCCAACCCGATGCGGGACCGGACGATCGAGCTGCACACCAATCACACGGTCACCGGCAATCCGGACCGCTTCCGGACCGGCGCCACCACGATCCGGGCTGCCGATGACTCCTGGAAGACCGGCCTTCCGGTCTCCGCCAGGCTGGCGGCGGTGACGCTGTCCTGGCCGCTCTTCCAGCGCTATGGCTACCGGTATCGCGGCACGCTCGCCGGTCCGCAGCGGACCGACCATCGGCCTAAGCAAGCGGTCGGCCAGGACCGGCGTCCTGGGATTACCCGACGCGATCTGCGTTCTGGCGGCGCCGACGAGCGCCAGGATTCCGGCGTGAAGGAGGGGACGGTTGGATCTGGGGCTTGAGCACAAGGTCGCCGCGGTCACCGGCGGCTCGAGCGGCATCGGCCTGGCCGCCGCGAAAGAACTGGCCAGCCAGGGCGCGCACGTCGTGATCGGTGCCCGCGACCCCGACCGGCTCGCAGCGGCTGAGCGGAGCATCAAGGAGGTGGCGCGCGGCCGGGTGGGCGCCCTAGGCGTTGACATCACCGACTCGGCCGCGGCACACCGGTTCATCGACCGGGTTGCGGCCGACTTCGGTGCGCTGCACATCGTCCTGGTCAGTGGCGGCAGCCCGCCGATCGGCCCGGTGACGCAGTTTGAGCCGCAGGAGTACCGGGCCGCCGTCGACCAGGTGCTTCTTCCCGCGGTAAGCCTGGCCCTTGCCGCACTGCCGCATCTTAGGGCGGCGCAATGGGGCCGGCTCCTCTTCGTGGCCTCGGAGACGGCGAGCGTTCCGGTCGCCCCGCTGGCGCTCTCCGGTGTCACCCGCGCTGCCATCGTGCGCTTCGCCCAGGGCCTCGCCTGCGAAGTCGGCCGCGACGGCATCACGGTCAACGTGCTCGCACCCGGCGGGGTCCGCACCCCGCCGATGGAGCGGGCAGCGGCCAGGCTGGCCGCTGGCGGCGATATGGAAGCCCAGCTCAATGCCATGGGTGAGCACAGCGCCCTGGGCCGCCTCGCCCGGCCAGACGAAATCGCCGCGGTCGCGACCTTCCTCGCCAGCGAGCGGGCTTCGTTCGTGACCGGAGTCGTTCATCTGATCGACGGCGGCGCCAGCGTGATGGCGCCGGACCTGCCGCACCTGACTTCCGCGCGCAAGGGAACCTACAGATGACAGTCGCGCGCACTTCGGCAGACCGCCGCTGCGGAGACGAGGAGGACCTGCGACGCCGATGATTAGCCACGCCTACACCGAGCGGGACGTCGGGGACTTCTTCGACCAGACCACCGCGACTTATCTGAGCTTCTGGGACAGCGAAGGCGTGCTGCACACGGGCTATTTCGCTGACGACGCCGACGAGGACTATCGTGCCGCCGCCGTCCGGACGTCCGACATCCTGGCCGACGAGGCGGAGATCGACGATTCATCCGAAGTGCTGGACGTGGGCTGCGGCTGCGGCAACTTCCTGATCCATCTCGCCAAGCGGTTCGGCTGCCGCGGTGAGGGGCTCGACCTCAGCCTGGAGCGGATCAAGGTCGCCCGGCGCAACCTCGCCGCAGAAGATCGCAGCCGCCGGCTGGACATCGGATTCTGCCACGGCTCGGCGACGCGGATGCCATACCAGCCCGGCCGCTTCAGCCATGTCGTCAGCCAGGACGCGCTCTTTCTGGTGCCGGACAAACCCCGCAGCCATGCCGAGATCCATCGCGTTCTGGCGCCCGGCGGCGTTCTGGCCTGCTCCGACTTCCTCCAGCCCAAGCAGGAGATCGGCGAGCGCGCCCGCAAGCACGTCTACGACCGGGTGCGGTGGAGCGGCGGCTACTCGCTCACCGGGTATCAGGCGGCCCTGGAGCGCGCCGGGTTCGAGATCATCGGCGCTCGCAGCCTCGACAGCCAGATCAGGCAGACCTACCGCGTGCTCGGCACGATGGCGCGGGAGCGCGCCGAGGTCACCGCCGACGCCACGGCCAGGGACTGGATGCTTACCTTCGCCGAGTCGTGTCTGCAGATCCAGATTGCCATCGACGACGGGGAGTTCGGCTGGGGGATCTTCGTCGCCCGCAAGCGGCGCGGCGACCTCTGATGAACGGCGAGCCAGCAAAGAGGCAGGAAGGCATGCAGCAGACAGACGGCACGAAACCGACAATGGCCGAGGTCGTCGCCCAGCGGCAGCAGGAGATGTCGCCGGGCCGGATGTTCGTGCAGGCGTGCGTCGCCAGCGGACTCGACGCCCGCGTCGATTACGACGTGACGATCACAGACTCGCTGACCAGTTCGCGGCGCAAACCGCGTTATCCAGCCCGCAACATGCTCAAGGTCGTTAATCTCGCCGCCGACCCGCGGCAGTTCTACTGGCATGAGAGCCCGCCGCGGCCAGGCGATCCGAAGGTCACCGGAGCCGAATCCAGGCGCGAGGCGGCGAGCCACTTCCACAAGTCGCCCATTCCCGAGCTCTATCCCACCACCGCGTGGGTTCAGGTCCCGCCGGACCTGTGGCAGGACCCGGAAACCTTCGAGTCCTTCATCAACTACCGGCTGATCGTTCGCCTCGCCACGGCCGAAAACCACACGATCATCAGCGGCGCGGGCGGGCTGCTGAACATTCCGGGGATCGGACGCCTGACCTCGAAGGGCCCGTTCGGCTCGACGATCCTGGCGGCGTGCAACGAAGTCGAGCAGATGGGGGGCACGGCCGACGGTCTCATCATCAACCCGTTCGACTACTACACGTTCCTCGGGCACAGCCGCCTGATGGCCGACGTCGAGCAGAACGGCGTCTTCATCGTGCGAACCCGGCTGGTCGAACCTGGGACCGCCATCGTCGGCGATTTCGGGCACGGCGCCCTGCTGTTCGACGCCGGCCGGTCGGTGATCCGGTTCGCCGAGCCGCCTCCCGGGACCTTCGCCGAGCCAGGCATCGCGCTGATGGCCGAGATCTACGAGCGGGTCGTGATCAACCTGCCGACCAACTTCTTCGTGGTGAGCCTGTAGCGGCCGGTCCATTCCGGAGATGCTTTCCCCCAAGGCGGCGCTGGTGCGGCACGATCCTGACGTCCTGGTGATCGGCGGCGGCGTCGTCGGCTTGTTCTGCGCTTACCATCTGCGCCGAGGCGGCGCCAGCGTGGTCGTGGCTGAGCGCGGAACGGTCGGTGGCCCGCAGTCCTGCTCCCACGGCAATACCGGCTTCGTCGGCACGCAGGGCGCGGCTCCGCTTGCCGAGCCCGGGGTGCCGGCTCAGGGACTGCGCTGGCTGCTTAACCCGGAGAGCCCGTTCTATATCAAACCGCGACTTGACCGCGAGCTGGCGTCCTGGCTCTGGCACTTCCGGCGGGCCTGCAACGACGAGGACTTCAAGGCCGGATTCCGGGTGCTGCTTGACCTGAAGCAGCGGAGCCTGGTCATCCTGCGCGAGCTCTGCGCATCGGGCAATCTGGCTGCCAGCTTCACCGCTTCGGGAATGGTGGTCGCGTTCAAGACGCCGCAGGGTTTCGAGAAGGCCTGCCGGTCCGTGCCGCAGGCGGTCGAGAACGGCGTGCCGCTGCGCATCCTGCGCCCCGAGGAATTGCGCGAGCTTGAGCCGGGCGTGGAGTTCGATATCAGCGGCGCGCTGTTCAACGCCGAGGGCGCGGCCCTGCGGGCACCCGACTTCGTGGTGGAATTCGCCAGGACGCTGGCGGACATGGGGGTGCAGATCCACGCCCAGGCCGAGGTCGTCGGCTTCGAGGTCGCTGATCGCACGGTCCGGCTGGTGCGGACCACACGCGGCGACTTCAGGCCGCGCGAGATAGTTATCGCGGCCGGCACCTGGTCGGCGGAATGCGCCCGCAAGCTCGACGTCGGGCTCAAGCTCCAGCCAGCGAAGGGCTACACGATCACGGTAAGGACGCCGCGGAACGCGCCCCGGCTGCCGGTCCTGCTCAGCGAGGGCAAAGTTGCGATCATGCCGCTCGGCGACCGTCTTCGGTTCGGCGGGACGCTGGAGCTGTCCGGCCTGGACACCGCCATCTCAGGCCGGCGCGTGGACGGCATCCTGCGGACCGTGCACGCCTATCTGCCGCGGCTGGAGACCACGGCGACCCTGGAGACCTGGAGCGGTCTGCGGCCCTGCACACCGGACAGCATCCCGTTCCTCGGCCGCGCTACGCGCTATCGCAACCTGTCCATCGCCTGCGGGCACGGGTACATCGGCATGGGCCTGGCGCCAGCCGGCGGCAAGCTGATCGCCCAGCTGCTGGCCGGAGAGCAGCCCGACGTGGATCTCGCGCCGTTCCGAGTGGATCGCTACGCCGGGCGGGTATCGAGACGGCGCCGCCGATCGGGAAATTCGGCGGGAGGGCAATGAGCGTGGCAAGCGGACCGGAGTCCAGGCCCGGTGTCACGATTGGCGTGCTCTGCCTCGAGACGTCCTTCACCAAGATCCCCGGGCACATCCGCAACCCGACCACCTTCGACTTCCCCGTCAGCTACCAGGTAGTGCCTGGCGCCACGCCGGAGCGGGTGGTGAACCAGGCCGATCCGCGGCTGCTCGAGCCATTCATCCAGGCGGCCCAGCAGCTTGAAGCCGATGGGGTGGCGGCCATCACCAGCGCCTGCGGCTTCCTCGTCCTGTTCCAGCAGGAGCTGGCCGATGCGGTCAAGGTCCCGCTCTATGCCTCCAGCCTGATTCAGCTCCCCATGGTCTACCGCATGCTCAGCTCGGATCGGACCGTCGGGCTGCTGGTCGCCAGGAAGCGCTCACTCACCCGGCGCCATCTCGCGGCCATCGGCGGCGAGTCCATTCCGGTATGCGTCGCCGGAATGGACGAGCAGCCCGAATTCCGCGAGGTCATGCTCCAGGGGCAGCGCGTCGAGGTCGATGCCGATCGGCTGGAACGTGAGGTGATGAGCGAAGTCGAGCGACTCGCGCTGGACAACCCGGCGATGGGAGCCATGATCATCGAATGCACCGACCTGGTGCCTTTCGCCCATGCGATTCAGGCCAGAATCGGCCTGCCGGTCTTCGACATCGTGACGCTTACCGAAATGATCTACCGCAGCCTGACCCGCCAGCCCTTCAGCTGAGGACCAGGCCGGGACCAGGCTGGTCGAGCGGTCACGCCGAGGTGACCGGCTCGGTCCGGCGCCGCAAGCCAAGTGTGGCCGCTACCGCGGCAACAGCCACCGCGGCCATGCCGGTCCAGGCGACGTGGTAGGCAAGTGGCGTGGCGGTCCCGCCGCGCACGGCCGACAGGATCAGCGCCAGCACGGAAAGGCTCAGCACCGCGCCGCCGGCCCGCGCGGTCACCGACATCGACGTTCCCGAGGCCAGCTGGGCGGCGGGCACCTCGCTCACCACCGTGGCGCTGAGCGAGGTGATCAGGAACCCGAGGGCGACGCTGGTACCGAGGATGGCCGGGAAGATCACCGCCCAGTATCTCGGCTGGGTACCCGTGGCCAGCGCTAACGTGACAATGCTGGCAGCCAGCAGGACGGCGGCCGGCCTGGCTAGCGCGCGCGGTCCGTACCGGTTGCACAGTCGGCCGCCGGCCAGCGCCGCCAGAGTCTGGATGACTGGACCCGGGGTGATCGCCAGGCCGGCCCGTGCTTCCGAGTAACCCCAGACCCCGGTCAGGAAGAGCACGTTGGTGACCGGCAGAGCGAACATGACCAGCCCGGTAAGCAGCATGACGCCGTTCGCCCGTCGGACGATCTGGTTCCTGAGCAGGCCGAGATCAATGACCGGCACCGGCTGGTGGCGCACCCGCCGCACGAAAACCGCGGCTGCCGCGATACCCGCGCAGAACGCCGCGTCCGTCCGCCAGTCGAGCGCACCCCAGGCGTGGCTCTGCACGATCGCCAGCGACGGCAGCCCGATGGCCGCGCCAAGCAGCAGAACGCCGAGCAGATCGGGCGGTGCTGACCCGCGGTCCGCGGGCCGATCGCGGTCCAGTGCCCATACCGCGCCGCCCAGCGCCGCGAGCCCGATCGGCAGCTGCAAGATGAACACGGCGCGCCAGCCAACCGCGGCCACCAGCACGCCGCCGAGCGACGGGCCGGCCGCGACCGCCGCTGACTGGGTGGCGGTCCACAGCCCGATCGCGGTGCCGCGCCGGTCGGCCGGGAACTGCGGCAGGATGAGGGTCAGCGCGAGCGGGGTAATGGTGCCCGCGCCGATGCCCTGCACGCACCTAGCCGCGATGAGCACGGCCGCAGAGGGTGCCACGGCGCAGACCAGCGCGCTGACCGAGAACGTGCCGAGGCCGAGCACGAAGATCCGGCGTCGGCCGAACCTGTCCGCCAGTCCGCCGGCCGGCAGCAGGGCGGCGGTGTAGGTGATCGCATACCCGTTGATGACCCAGGAGATCTCCGCGATGCCGGCGTGGCTGAAGCTGCGCAGCAGGTCGGGAACGGCGATGCTGACAATGTAGAAATCGATCGCGCCGAGGAACACGGCAGTGCAGACGGCAGTGAGCACCTGCCAACGGCGCGCCGCCACGCCGGATCAGGCCCCGCCGAAACGCTGGCGCAGCTCGACCTTCCTGACCTTGCCGGTGATGGTCCGCGGCAGCGCGTCCACGATCTCGATCCGGTCCGGCCAGAACTGCTCGCTCACCCCGGCCGAGGCCATGAACCCGCACAGGTCCGCCAGCGCGGGCGGCTGGCCGGCCGGCACGACCACGGCACAGACCAGCTCGTCGATGTCGCGGTCGGGCACGCCGATCACCGCGATCTCCTTGACCTGCGGGTGCCGGATCAAGATGCCCTCGACCTCGGCGACTGGCACATTGAAGCCGCGGTTGATCACGATGTCCTTCACTCGGCCGCTGATCCGCATGCCGCCCCGGCCGTCGTCGCGGGCCAGGTCACCGGTGTCGAACCAGCCGTCGGCGTCTATGAACGCGGCGTAGTCAGCCTCCCGCTTGAAGTAGCCGAGGCACTGGCAGGCGCCGCGCACCCACAGCTTGCCCGAGCCGTCGGAACCGCCGCGTACCGCCGAGGTGTCGATCCGGATCTGCATGCAGTCGATCGGCCGGCCGTCGCTGTGCGCCGCCCAGTCGGGCGGGTCGTCGAGCCGGGTCATCGTGACCGGGCCGTTTTCCGACATGCCCCACAGGGCGACCAGCGGGGCGCCGAGAACCTCGCGGACCTGCTCGACCATGTGCGGCGGAACCGGTGCCGAACCGGTGACCACGGTGTGCAGGCTGCCGACATCGCGTGGCCGCGCCCGCTGCGCGTCGAGGAATTCGCCCAGGTAGGGCGGCGAGCCGTAGAAAGTGGTGATGCCGTGGCGCGCAGTGAGGTCGAGGCACATATCGCCGTCCCAGACATCCTGGATGACAGCGGTACAGCCAAGCATGACCGGGATCAGCATGCCCTGCACGAAGCCGGTGTAATGGGTGGCCGCGTGCGAGATGAAGCTGACCACCGAGCTGTCCATGCCAAGAACATCGACGTATGCGCTGATTCCCGCGTAGAGCGTGTTCTGGCTATGCATCACGCCCTTGGCCTCGCCCGTGGTGCCCGAGGTGAAGAGGATCAGAAACGGCTCGTCCGGACCGAGCTCGCGATCGGAGAGGTCGGGCCCCGACCCGGTCGCGGCGCCGTCAGTGCCGGGCTCGCCTGAGCCGCCGGGCGCCGCGGCCGGAAAGTGGTCGGCGAAGCTCAGCATTCCCGCCGGGCGGTCGCCGCCACCGTGGCTGTCGGCGACGACGACATGCTTGAGCTCGGGTAGCTGATCGGCCAGTCCGGCCACGATCTCGGCGAGCTTGGCGCCACCCCACTGCGTCACCGTGATGCACAAGCGGGCCCCGGTGAGCCGCAGTATGTGCTCAAGTTCGTAGCGCCGGTAGATCGTCATCAGCGGGCAGAATCGGGCGCCGACTCGGGCGCAGGCTAAGCCGAGCGGCAGCAGCTCCCACCAGCTGGGCAGCTGAACAGCTACCGTGTCGCCGCGCTCGACGCCGAGGCCGACCAGGGCGGATGCGAACCGGTCCGTCAGGGCAGCCAGTTCGGCGTAGTCGATGACCCGGGTCGTCGCGTCACCGGACCGGTACGCGATCATCGCCGTCTTCCCCGGGCTCACGCGTGCGTCTCGCCGCAGATCGTCGAGGAACGTCTGGTCCCGCCACCACCGGTTTTTGCGGTACTCGGATGCAGTGTCCAGCACGGCCAACCCGCCATTCATGATGATGTAAGCAGATTTGGTCTGTAACCGCACAAGTGTACATCTGGTGCAATGGCCCGCATAGCGCCGTTGGCTTGCCCTGGCCTGCGCTGGCCTGCCAAGGCTTCCCCAGGCGGCAGCTGCTGTTATTGCGCCGGGTGAGCGGCGATGAAGGCGACGATCTCGGCGGCGAGACGATCCCCGGCGTCTTCCTGCAGGAAGTGACCAGCCCCGGTCAGCACCGGGTGATCAAGCCCCGCGGCGCCGGGAATCAGCCGCTCGAAGATCGGCGCCATCCCGCCGGTGATCGGATCGGAATCGCTGAAAGCCACCAGGAATGGCTTGTCCCACTCGGCTAGCCGTTCCCATGCTGCCCGGTTGGCGGCCGAGGCCGGGTCGTCCGGAGTGGTTGGCACCAGGCCGGGCATCGCCCGCGGGCCGGCCGTAAATTCCGGCTCGGGGAATGGAGCGTCGTAGGCGGCGATGACCTCAGCGGGCAGCCTGGTCCGGCAGCCTGAGGCGACCAGGCGGGAGATGCTCAGGTCCGGTGAATTCCTGACCACCTCACGGAACCGCAGCCAGACCTCGGGCATCGGCAGGTCCCCGGTCGGCAGTCCGGTGTTGGCGGCAACCACCCGGGCGAACCGTTCCGCATGCTCGGCGACCAGCCGCAGCCCGATCAGGCCGCCCCAGTCCTGGCCGACCAGGGTGACGCCGGTCAGGTCAAGCACGTCGAACGCCAGCGCTCGGGTCCACTCGACCTGCCGCGCGTAGCTGTGATCGCCGATCTCGGCGGGCTTGTCGGAGCGGCCGAAGCCGATCAGGTCGGGCGCGATCGCGCGCAGCCCGGCGTCGGCGAGCACCGGGATGATCGTGCGGTACAGGAACGACCAGCTTGGCTCGCCGTGCAGCAGCAGCACGGGCTCGCCGTCGCCCGGACCGGCTTCGACATAGGCCATCCGCAGCCCGCCGACATCGGCATAGCGCGGCGGAAGGTCAAAGTCGGGAAGAGACGAGAACCGGTCATCGGGCGTCCGCAGTACTCGCATCCGCCGATTCTGGCATCGCGGCTGTCGTGCTGCAACGGCGGCGTCGGCCCAGCTCGCAGCTCAGACCTCGCGGGCGCCGAGCCGCGCGACCGCGACAGCCAGCAGCGCCGCGCTCGCGGCGACGGTCACGCCGAACGCGGGGAGGTAGTGGGACAGGTGTGCCCCGTTGAGCAGGTCGACCGGAGCGCTCGCCAGGGTGCTTGGCAGCCAGTCCTGGACCGCGTGCAACGTGTCGGCGATGGGGAGCAGCAGGAGCACCACCACAGTGAGCCCGATCGTGCCGACCATGCCCCTGACGACCGAAGCCGCGGCGCTGGTCACCGCAACCGCGAACGCCAAGTACACACAGGCGCAAAGGACCCCGGCGAGCATCTCGCCTGCCGGGACGGATCCGATCAGCAAGTCGGTCTCGTACCAGGCGGCGAGGGCGCCGAGCAGGTAGGCGCCGGCGCCGGCCAGTGCGTTGACCGTGAAACGCGGAGTCACCAGCTGCCAGATGCTGCCCACCCTGGTGCGCAGGAACGTCGCCACACCGTGGTGCGCGTCGAAGGTGAAGGCACCAGCCGCGATGACGACGATCAGGATCACCCCGATTCCGTTGATCTCGCTGACGTAGCTGCTGATGCCAGCGGCCGGCGTGGCCGGCGGGAAGGAGATCCGGACGCCATTGCCGACGTGGCGGAGTATCTGGCTCTGGTACTTGGCGAACACCGGCTCGATCAGGCCGAGGAAGATGAAGATCGCGCCAAGCGCCAGCGCTCGCGGCGTCCTGATCAGCCGGAGCCATTCGAGCCGCCAGAGGTTCATCGGCCGGCCGGGCCGGATCTGGCTCATCGGGGCTCCATCGCGGATGTGCCGGTCAGGGCCAGGAACGCGGATTCCAGATCGGCGGCGACCGGTTCGCAGGAAACCTGGCGGGCACCGCAGGCGGCGACGACTACCGGGATGCCCTGCTCGCCGGCCTCGATGCTGGTGGCGTCCACTCTGATGGCGCCGGCTCCGGCCGGCTCCACTCGGGTAGCCCAGGCCTGGTTCCTCAGCGCTGCGGTGACCGGAGCCGCGTCATCGGCGATCCGGAGCAGCCAGCTCGGCCGCAGGTAGGTGTTGATCAGATCCCCGGTGCCGCCCTGGTAGAGCAGCTTCCCGTCGCGCAGAATGCCGACCTGGTCGGCGATCCGCTGCACGTCGGCCAGGATGTGGCTGGAGAAGATAACGGTCCTGGTGCCGCGCATCGCGGCCACCAGGTTCAGCAGCTCAGCTCGCCCGGCGGGATCAAGGGCGGCGGTCGGTTCGTCGAGGATCAGCAGTTCGGGGTCGCTGACGAGTGCGCAAGCAAGCCCCAGCCGCTGGATCATGCCACGGGAGAAGCCGCCGACCTTCCGGTTGGCCGAGTCCGCGAGACCCGCCGTCCCGAGCGCGTCGCGGACCACCGGGCCTGCGTCGCCCCGCTGGCCGGGCGTTCGGGAGGCGACCAGCACCCTGGCCAGGTCGACCACCTCATACGCGGTCAGCCAGCCGTCGAATTCGGGCACGTCAGGGCAGACGCTGAGCCGCTCGCGGCCGACGCCGAGGCTGACCGTGCCGTGATCGGCGCGCCGTACGCCGGACAGGATGGAGAGCAGCGTCGTCTTGCCTGCGCCATTCGGGCCCACCAGGCCGTAGACGCAGCCACGCGGCACGCTCAGGCCGACGTCGAACAGGCCAGTGCCTCCGTAGTCCCTGGTCAGGCCGGTTGTCGTCACGATTGGCTGGCCGGCGGCGCCGGCTGCGGCCGGGTAAGCTGCCACGCCAGCCCGGGCATCGTCCGCGCCTGCCCAGGCATGGTTGTCCGCGACGCCAGCCCGGGCATCGTCCGCGCCTGCCCAGGCATGGTTGTCCGCGACGCCAGCTACCGGTGCTGACTCCTTGCGGCGCTGGTCGCGTACCCGGCCGAAGAACAGGTAGGCCAGCGGCCCGATCGGCCAGCTGACTGCGATGATGATGACCGCCCAGGCCGCCTTCGGGATGGACCGGACGCTCTCCGCGCGGTACAGGTCGATCAGGCAGTAGATGGTCAGCGCGGCGAACAGCACCAGGACCGGAACAAGCGCTGCCAGCAGGTGCGGCGGCAACTTGAGTGGTCTGGCCAGCCCGCCAGCGACCACGGCGCCTGGCATGCAACCTCCCGCTGGGTGAGCGCACCGCCCATGATGCCGGGTCAACGCAGTGGTGTTGCCCTCAGGGCCTGCGCGCCACTCCGCACCACAGCGCGGCCGGACTCGTGGCCTCAGCCGCTGTGTCAGGTCGCCATTCCTGCACCCGGACCATGCCAGGGGGCAGGAGTTCCAGGCCGTCGAAGAGACGGGTGACCTCAGCCCGGCGCCGGGCCACATGAGCCACGCTGGTGTCAAAAGCTGGCGGCTCGTCCTGGCCGGCCGGAATGCCGTCGCGCCGTTCGTCCGCTCCCGGTACCCCTGCGCTGGTCACCTCGTGCGCCCTTCCGTCATTTAACCGGCCATCCTTGAGATAATATGAACGGGTTTGGAGCGGTTGGTGGGATTGGTGGGATTGGTGTGGTGCGAGATTAGCGGGATTAGCAAGGCAACGCCCTACATGTCCCTCCTGATCTCCTCCAGGAACCGCGCGGTCCCGGCCGGAGTCAGCGCCTCGGCGCCAAGCCTGTTCATGATCTCCAGGTAGTTGTCAACATCCGTGCGCTTCTCCAGGTAAACGGCGCCCGTAAGCTGCTCGATGTACACGACGTCCGGCAGGTCAGACGCCCCGAAGCGCAGGATGGTGAACGAACCGCCGGCTCCGGCATGACCGCCGCGGCTGAACGGCACGACCTGCACGGTGACATGAGGTAGCTCCGATACCTCGATCAGGCGGTTCAGCTGCGCGCGCATGACGTTCCGGCCGCCCAGCGGCCGCCGCAGAGCCGCCTCATCCATGACGGACCATACCCGGGGCGGATCCGTGCCCGACAGCAAATCCTGGCGCTTCATCCGCAGGCTCACCCGGCGGTCGATCTCCTGCGCTGGCGCGGCCCGGTGGCCGAGCGTGGTGACGGCACGGGCGTAGTCCTCGGTCTGGAACAGGCCATGCACGAACTGCAGCTCGAAGGTGCGGATCAGCGTAGCGGCGGCCTCCAGGCCCAGATAGGACTCAAACCAGTCAGGCAGGATGTCGGCGTATCTGGACCACCAGTCGTCAGCGTTGGCGTGCTCGGCCAGCGACTGCATCGCGCCGTGCACCTTCTCGTCGGTAACGCCGTACAGCGTGAGCAGGTCGGTCACGTCCCGCAGCTTGAAGCCGACCCGGCCGTTCTCCATTCGGCTGATCTTGGAACGGGACGCTCGGATCTCGTAACCCGCGCGGTCGGGGGTGACGCCGGCCGCTTCCCGAAGTCGGCGCAGCTGGGTTCCGAGCATCATGCGCAGGACAGTGGCGCCAACCCGTGCTCCGCCATAGATACCGACGGGCAGGTCGCCGTCCGGCGGAACCGTGCTCATCCCAGCCCCCACCACACCGATGTACCCGTGCTCAGTGCCAGCTCCCGGCCGAAAGCCGGACAAGATCACGGCACAGCCTCAGCACGCGCGGCATCCGCCCGGAACGGTACGTCCAGCGCACTTGCTGGGAACAGACCACACAATATCATCGCGTGATCACATTGTCGCGATACAGCTACTAACTACGGCCCGCTTTCCTAACGCGGTGGTACCGCCCGGGCACAGATAGTCGAACTCGCCGTTCTTCACGCCGGTCAGGAATGCCGCGACTTCAGCACGCGTGTAGATCAGGGCCGGGCCGCATGGGTGGCGGGAGTTCCGGACGGCGATCTCACCGTCCGGCAGCTCGGCGACCTCGACGCAGCTGCCGCTGGGGTTGCTGACTCTGCTCTTGCGCCAGTGCGCCCGCAGCCTGTCGGCGGGAACACCATTATTGACCTGCACTTCTTGCTCCGATGAGTCTCTAGCCGACGTTTGCGGCACCCTTACGCGGGGGGGCTGGACGCTCAATGACCGCCGACGCCTTTATCCTAGCAAGAGCGAATGCACGTGCAGATGAGCATGCCGAAGCTACTTGCAGGACGCATGTGCATGCGGCAACATTGGGTGTGATTCCGCCCCTAACGACGAGCTTCTCGCTAGAAGGAACGGTGCGATGACAGCGCGCCCATTACGCCCGGTGAGCAGTAGGCCTGGCGGGACGGACTGGCCGTGGCTGGCGTCCGCGCTTGAGATGGCTGCCATGGGGGGCGGGGCATTGATGACCGAGCCCGCACCCAAGGGCCGGACGTGCGGGCCGCGGATCGCGACGCACACGCCGGGAGCCGACGCCAGGTCCGTTCGCGAGGCCAGGGACTTCACCAGAGCCACGCTGCGCAGATGGGGCGTGACAGATCGCGCGGAGGACATCGTGGTCGTGGTGTCCGAGCTGCTTACCAACGCGATGCGGCACGCCCGGCCAGAGCTGGCTGATCGGGGTTTCCGCTGGCCGGTCCGGCTCGACCTGGTGCAGTCAGGACCCTGCGTGCTCAGCATGGTCGCCGACCCGAGCAACCGGCCTCCGGTCCCGCAGGAGGCAGGCTGCCTCGCCGAGACCGGCCGCGGCCTGCAGGTCATCGCTGCGCTGAGCGATCAGTGGGGGTACACCACTCCCAGCGAGATGGGAAAGGTGGTTTGGGCGATGTTTTCCACCACGCCCGATCCACTTCGATAACGGCCAGTAGCCGGTTACTGATCGTAGTCGCGTAAACGTTTTGGGTGTCGTCGGCGCGGCCCGTAGCGCCCGGTCGGCCAGCGGCTTGTGCGCCGCTCGCGCATACTGTCGACATGCTCTCGCTCGTCCGTTACGCGGCCGGACTCGGAGGTGAGATAGCGGCTGGACGCAGCGGCGGGATATGAGCCCGCCGGAGACCTCAGCCGGGACCTCCGGCTCGGCGGCCGGCCTGGCTTACGCGAGCGGGCCGGGCCGGTGGGTTCTGCTGGCCACGGTGCTCGGGTCCGCGATGGCCTCGATCGACGCTACCGTGGTGGGCATCGCGCTGCCCGCCATCGGCCGCGAGTTCGGGACGAGCATGGCTACGCTGCAGTGGGTCGTCACCGCATACCTGGTCGCGCTGGCCGGCCTGCTGCTCTTCGCTGGCGCACTCGGCGACAGGTACGGCCGCAAGCGGATCTTCGTCGTCGGCGTGGTCTGGTTCGCGCTGGCATCGGTGCTGTGCGGCGTCGCCCCTGACGCGCTCTTCCTGATCGCGGCCAGGGCAGTGCAGGGCATCGGTGCGGCCCTGCTCACCCCGGGAAGCCTGGCCATACTTGAGGCATCCTTCCGGCCCGACGACCGCGGCAAGGCGATCGGAGCCTGGTCGGGTTTCAGCGGCGTCGGCACCGCCGTGGGCCCGTTCCTGGGCGGATGGCTGATCCAGGCGGTCTCCTGGCGGCTGATCTTCGTGATCAACCTGCCGCTAGCCGCTGTTGTCGTTGCGGTGGCCTGGCGGCACGTACCCGAGTCCGGTGACCCGGATGCCGTCGCTCGGCGGGTCGACCTGACCGGCGGCATCCTGGTGACCCTTGGCCTGGTCGGACTGACCTGCGGGCTGATCGAGGGTCCCGGGGCCGGCTGGACCGCACCCCTGCCGCTGGCCACGCTGATCGGCGGCATTGTCCTGCTGGCTGCGTTCGCCGGATGGGAACGCCGTGCGGCCGCGCCGTTGCTGCCGCTGAACCTGTTTGGCTCCAGCCAGTTCACCGCCGCCAATGTCGTGACGTTCGTGGTGTACGCGGCGCTCGGCGGGGCGCTCTTCCTGCTGCCCATCCAACTTGAGCAGGTGTCCGGCTACACGGCCCTGCAGGCAGGCATCTCGCTGCTGCCGGTGACCGTGATCATGCTCGCACTGTCGGCCAGGTCCGGCGCCCTCGCCGCCCGGATCGGCCCCAGGCTGCAGATGACCGTCGGTCCGGTCCTGATCGCCGTCGGGCTGGCGCTGTTCACCCGGATCACGCACTCAGGGGGCTACCTCACCGAGGTGCTGCCCGCCGTGCTGGTTTTCGGTCTGGGCCTGGCCGTCAACGTCGCGCCGCTGACCGCGACCGTGCTAGCTGCCGTGCCGGCCAGGCGCGCCGGGATGGCATCGGCGGTCAACAACGACATCGCCCGCGCCGCTGGCCTGATCGCCGTCGCAGTTCTCCCGGCGGCGGCTGGCCTGACCGGAGCCGCGTACCTGCACAAAGGGCAGTTCTCGGCCGGCTTCCATACCGCGTCGCTGATGTCCGCCTTGCTGTGCGTCGCCGGCGGAGCCGTGGCTGCCGTCGCCATCCGCAATCCTCGTCCCGCCAAGCAGCTTGCCACCGCGGCGGCAAGACCGCTGGTGCACTGCGGCCTGGACGGCCCGCCAGCGTGCCCGCCCGGTCCTGCCTGATCGGCGTAGCACTGGGCGAGCGGATCCGGGTGTTCCGTGCCGGGCCTGGCTCGTCCTGGCCCGCTCATCGCGGCGCCGATGAGTTTGCCTGACGCCCGACGTTTCACCTGGTAGTACATCGGCGGACGGAAGCTCAGCCGATCAGAACCGGATGACCCATAGCGAAGGAGCCCCGATCATGGATTTCAAACTCGAACTCGTGCTGATCCCCGTCTCGGACGTGGACCGCGCTAAGACCTTCTACACCGAGCAGGCAGGTTTCAAGCTGGATGTCGACACCCAGATCGGCGATATGCGCATCGTGCAGGTGACGCCCGCGGGTTCGGCCTGCTCGGTCGGCTTCGGCACGGGGCTGACCGCAGCGGCGCCAGGCTCGGCGCAGGGCCTGCACCTGGTCGTCTCCGACATCGTCGCCGCGCGTGCCGAGTTGGTCGGACGCGGGGCGGAAGTCGGCGAGGTGCGCCATATGGTGTCGGGCAACTGGGTAGCAGGACCGCATCCAGAGCGCGGCAGCTACGAGTCGTTCGCCCACTTCAGCGACCCTGACGGCAATAGCTGGGTACTCCAGGAAGTGCGCCGGGCGCCGGAAGCCTGACCGGAAACGCGTTGCCTGGCAAGCCGCGAGTTAGCCGCGCCTGGGCGACAGTAGTCGCATTATCCATGGGAAAGACCGGGCAACCACGAGGCCTCGAGGGCTCGCGCGCACCTGCCGGCGGTGCTTGCGCGTGCCCGAGGCCAGTGGCCCGATCGGGCTATGGTTGATCCGTTATGACCTACACCGCCGACCCACGCGTGGACGCTTACGTCGATGCCCTGCCGGACTGGCAGCAGGCCATCTGCCGCCAGGTTCGTGACCTGGTCCACGCCGCCGACCCGGAGGTGACCGAAACCATCAAGCGCAGCTACCTGCCGTATTTCGTGCTGCAGGGCAACATCTGCGCGCTGCTGGCGGCGAAGGACCACGTCAGCGTCTTCCTCTACGACGGTGCCATGGTCCCCGACCCCGAGGGGATCATCACCGCCGGCCACGACAACAAGACCGCCAGGACCGTGGCCGTCCGCGAGGGCGAGATCATCAACGCACCCGCCCTGGCCGCCATGTTCAGGCAGATCATCGCCAACAACCGCGCTGGCGGCTGGCGCAAGCTGAAGCGCTAGCTGGGCCGAATACCCGGGAATCTGCTGGGTAGCAGGACCCGGGCCGGGCTGCTCCCTGGCAGCGGCGCGGGACAGTCGGGGTACCCGGGCAGACCGCAGCGGTTGAACCGACTCACCGGCGCGCCACGTTACGGGAGCATGCCCGACGCCATCGAACGGAAGGAGGACAGATGGCAACCCCCCCGAGGCCGAACCCGAACCCGCCGGTGCCGAAGCCACAGCCGAAGCCAGGGCCGTTCGCTTAGCCGGGACCTCGCGGATCGGCGGCGGCCAGGACGTCGGGTGCTGGGCCTAGCCGTCGCCAGCGGGTCGCCTGTGTGCTGAACGGCCGCGGCGCGATCGCGCCGGAGCGGTCGCGGCTGTCCCGCAGCGTGCTGCCTGGCCGGCGGGCCTGCGGCTGTTCGGCAGCTGGCCGGGCATCGCTGCCGCTGGCTGTTACCGTGGACCTGCTCGCGGGCAGCGGCCCCCTGATGCCTGTCCGGACCGCCGCCCTGGGTACGTCCTGCGGCAGGGAGCAGCCTGATGAATGACCGCTTTACCGATGAGTTGTGGCGCGGTGTCGCCGACATTTACGGCGCGATCCTCGCGCACCCGTTCCTTGCCGGGCTGACCGACGGCAGCCTGCCGCAGGACGCCTTCGCGTTCTATGTGGTGCAGGATGCGCTGTACCTGCGGGCCTACGCGCAGGCGCTCGCGGCCGTCGCCAGCCGGGCGCCGGACGCCGCGGGCATCGAGATGTTCGCCCGCCACGCCGCCGACATTATCGCCGTCGAGCGGGCCCTGCACGACACGCTGCTGGCTGACCTGGGAATTGATCCCGCCTCGGTCGACGCGGCCGAGGCGGCCCCCACCACGCTGGCCTACACGAGCTATCTGCTCGCGACCGTGCGCGGCGGCTCGTATGCGGAGGGGACCGGCGCGGTCCTGCCTTGCTACTGGATCTACTGGGAGGTCGGCAAGGAACTGCTGCGCCGCGGCTCACCCGACCCGCGTTATCAGAAGTGGATCGACACCTACGGCAGCGACGAATACGGCGACGTCGTCCGCGACGTGCTGGCCGTCACCGAAAGGCTGGCACCCGGTCTGGTGCCAGCTGAGCGGGCGCTGGTACACCAGCACTTCCGGACCACCAGCCGCTACGAGTGGATGTTCTGGGACATGGGTTACCGCAAGGAGAGCTGGCCAGTCTGACCGTCACCCGCCGGTGACTACCAGCGCGAGTGTCTGCGCCCGTGGTGGGAGTAGCCGTGGTGCGAGTAGCTGCCTGGCCAGCCAGGGTGCCGGTAGCCGGTCTGCCAGAAGCCGGTCTGCCAGTCGCGGCGAATCCGGCGGCGGAAACGACCGACGAGCAGGACCGCGGCCAGGCAGGCCACCAGCCAGAACACCAGAATCGCTTTGACGACCGCCAAGAACAGCCACCCAGCGGCCGGCAGCACCAGCGCAGCGACCCCAATGATCAGCAGTAGCGGCAGTAGCCGCGGGCCGCGGTGGCGGATGGCCCAGGTCGGTGCGGCCAGCTGACTGCGTCGCGCTGCCGACGGTGCGGGAAGGGGGTCCGGCAGGTCGGCCATGACCGGGCGCAGATCACCAAAGGTCTTGGCGTTGAGCGTCGTGGTGACCCGCTCGTCCAGTTCGGCGAGGGTGAGCCTGCCCTCGGCGTAGTGATCTCGCAGCCGGGCGGTCACGCGGTCCCGGTCGGCGTCTGATATCCGGATGCGGTCGTCCATTGCTCTTCTTGCCGCCCCTTCTAGGTTTCGTCCTGCTCGCCGTTCGGGTCGGCGTCGCTGTCCTCCTCGTCCTGGCCGGTCAGATCGTCGGCCAGGATCCGGTACAAGCTGCGCCTGGTCTGCTCAAGCAGCTGCTCGGCGGCATGGATCTGCTCGGGCGTCCCGGCGCGTGCCACCTGGACGATGCCGCCGCCGAGCCGCGCGGCATGGGCGAATAGGGCAGGAACCTCGCACGACCCCTGCTGGGCCATCGATTCCCACGCACCGCGTGCCTTGCCCGGGTTGTCCTGCACATACTTGCGGCCGGCGTCGGTGAGGCTGAACGTGCGCCGGCCGCCGGACTCGTCACCGATGATCAGGCCCTCGTCCGCCAGCTGAGCCAGCGCCGGATAGACGGCACCGGGGCTGGGACGCCAGGCGCCGCCGCTGCGCTCTTCAATCTCGGACATGATCTGGTATCCCGTGCGCGGGCCTTCGCTCAGCAGCGCCAGGATTGCGGCGCGCACGTCGCCCCGGCCGGCCTTCGGGCCCCGCGATGAGCCGGATGGGCCGCCTGGCCACCAGCTACCCCACTGGCCGCCAAAAGCGCCTGGCCACTGCCCCGCGCCCGCCGTCCGGCCGAAGCCGGCGCCCCGCGGCCGGCCGGGACCCGTGGCGTGGCCGCCGGACATCCTGGCCATGGCGTCCTGGATCTGGCCGAGCATCTCGCCGACGTTACCGGCGACATCGAACAGGCGGGGATCGATGTCCCATCCTCCGCAGCCTGATAGCGGCATTGCGCGCTCCGTTCACACTCTCGCGATACGATCACGATATATCGATAGCATACGACGCCGATGACCCGGTGACAAGATATAGCTTGACTTGCGGGAAGCTTGGTCGCGTGCCGCCTGGCCGGTGCGCTGGGTTAGCTTCAGGCCGCCTTGCTGGCCGCGAAACGCACGACCTGGCCGCCGACGCTGAGCCTGGTGTGCGCGTTGGTGAGCTCGAGCCGGTCCAGCTCGGCGTTGAGCTGAACCCGTCGCAGCAGCCTGGTAGCGCCTGTCTCGCCGAAGTGCAGGAGCCGGATCGGCGCTGTGTCAAGCAAGTCGTAGCCAATCAGGCGGCCGCCGGGCCGCAGCACCCGCACCGTCTCGGCCAGTGCTTTCTCCCAGGCGACGACGTGATGCAGCATTGCGGCGCTGAGCACGAAATCGAACCGGCCGTCTTCGAATGGCAGATCGGCGGCGTCGGCCTGCTGAACGCTCGCCCGGTCCCCGAAGGAAGCGAGGGTCTGACCTGCGGTGCGCACCATATCCGCGTCGTAATCGGTGGCGACCATCCGCAGGTCGGGGAAGGTCACCAGCAACTGGGCCGTCATGGCACCGCTGCCCGCACCGACTTCGAGGCCGGCGCCGGTCGGCCGGATGCCCTGCAGGATCCACGGAAGCAGGATCCGGCGTGCCATCAGCTGATAAGGGCGGCTCCTGGTGAGCGATTTGGCCAGCAGCGGCATCTCGGGCATGGGCCCAGCCTGTCATGCCCCGGTTAGGCCGGCCTGGCCTGCGCTCCCGGCCATCGCGTTCGCCCCTGGTTGTCGTCGGCGCTCGGTGCGGTCACCGGTGCCCGCAGGTGCTGGGGCGTCGTGGCGCCGCTGATCGCGCGGCGGAATACCGCGAGGTAGTCGCCGACCATCCGGTCGGCGGAGAACTCGGCCGCCACGGCGGCCCGGCAGGCGGTGCGGGACAGCTCCCCGACCCTGGTGAGCGCTGCCGCAGCCTGGCGGATGTCGGTACTCAGGAAGCCAGTGACCCCGTGCCTGACGATCTCGGGTGCGGCACCGTGCGGATAGGCGATCACCGGCGTACCGCAGGCCAGCGCCTCGATCATCACCAGGCCGAACGGTTCCGGCCAGGTGATCGGATTGACCAGCGCCACCGCGCCGCTGAGCAGTTCGTTGCGCTCGTCCGCGCCGATCTCGCCGAGACACTCCACGTCGGGTCCAAGCTCAGGCTTGATCCGGTGCTCGAAGTAGTCGTGCTCGGCGGGCTCCCGCATTTTCGCCGCGATCCGCAGTTTCACGCCTGCCCGACGGGCGATCTCGATGGCCAGATGGGCGCCCTTCTCCGGAGCGAGCCGACCAAGGAACACCGCATAACCGCCGTCACCGCTGCCGAACGGGAAAGCGCTGGCATCCAGCCCGTGGTGAATCACCGCAGCCACGGCAACGTCGGGTGCCGTGGCGCGCTGGCTGCGCGAGATAGCGGTCACCCAGGCCCAGGACGTGGCCTCGCGGTATAGCGAGCGCAGGTCGGGGGTGAATTCGCCATGGACGGTCGTCACCACCGGCGGCCGGACCCTGCGGGTTGCCGCCCAGAACGGCCCGGCGACGGTGTGGTCATGGATGATGTCGCAGCCGGCCAGTTCGGCGTAAGCGGCCTGAACGTGCCGCAACTCGGCGATGGTGGTGCTCATCGGCTCCGGCGGCCGCGGATGGACCCAGCGACGGCGCACCGGGCAGGCCGAGTCTCCGGTGGTGAACAAGGTCACGTCGTGGCCGAGCCCGGCAAACCCGCGGGCCAGCGCATCGACGATGGCTTCGGTCCCGCCGTACCTGGGTGGCGGGACGGGAACCCAGGGCGGGGCGATCAGGCCGATTCGCATTGTTCTGCTCCAATAAGAGCCGGTGGATTCCTGTCTAGCCGGTGCTGCCGCCACGAGGCAGGGTCTTTGGTCGGTAGAAAAAGGCTGGAGTTCTCCAGACCGGGACCTTTGCCCCTGCCCGCCATGGGCCGCACCACTCACTCTTAAGTAGGTCATCGGCCAGCCCGCCATTACCGGCGGCTTGCGCGGAGGTGCGTGACGTCCTGGAGTCCGGCTCCGCGGTCATCGCTTGATCGCTGCTTCGCCGCCGTTGTCTGCGACTGGGAAGGCACGCTGGGACCGGGCGGACGCTCGCCGGCCCGGTCGGCCAGGCGTGCCATCGAGAGGCTGTCGGAGCTGGGTGTTGACGTCGTCGTAGTCAGCGGCACCAGCGCCATGGCTGTGGACGGCCGGCTGCTGGCCCGGCCGGTCGGCCCTGGCGAGCTCTATCTGTCCGGCAGCAGCGGGTGCGAATTGTTTCTGGTCAATCTGGATGGTCCGCGGCTGGTGAGACGCCGTCGTGACTCGATCCGGTGGGTGCTCACCCACCTCGCCGAGCGTGGCATCGGGTCCGGGTTGCTGCTCGTCGCCGGCAGCCAGTTCGGACCGATCGGCCAGGTCCCTGGCCGCGATTCCGCGCTGCTGCCGCCGGACGCGCGCCGTGCGGTGGTCCTCTCCGTTGGCGACGAGCCAGCCGGAGTGCCAGCCGGCGTGCTGCACCGCCCCGGCGGACCGCAGGCATTCCTTGGCATCCTGGCAGCGCTGATCGGCCGGCTCGAACGCGGTGTGCCCGACCTGGATGACGACCCGGCCTGGATCCTGCGGCTGCCGGTGCGGACTGACCGTGACCGGATTGACGAGACGCTGACGACGCTGGCCGACGGCCGGTTCGGGACCAGGGGCGTCCGCGAGGACAGCCAGGACGCGGCAGCGCCGGTCGTCGCTGGCGGCATCTACACCGGCCACGATGCGGCCGAGCGGCTGCTCGCCGGGCCGGACTGGACCAGGCTGCGCCTGCAGGCGCGTCCCGCCGTCAGCGATGAGCGAACACTCGACCTGCGCACCGGCCTGCTGGCTCGGCTCAGGCGCGACGCGAACGGCGAGTTCCGCAGCCTGCGCGTCGCGGCCGTGGCCCGTCCCGGACTGGTCGCCCTCCGGGCCGAGGCAGACGGCGGCCTGTCGGCTGGTCCGCTGAGCCTGACCGGTGACGGGACCGGAGATCGCGGTCGGCAGGACGGATCCGAATGGGCGCGGGTCCGCGCGGATCCGGTCGGCGGCGTGGCGGCAGCGGCAAGCCAGCACCGATTCCGCCACGGCGGGCGGGCATACCTAGAGCGCCGGGTTGCCTACGTGGCCGATCCGCGGCGGGTGCCAACGGCTGGCCGGGCGATCGAGCGACTCCGTGCCGCCGCGCCGGTGCCTTTTACCGCGCTGCTCGCCGAGCAGCGCGCCACCTGGGCCGCGCGCTGGGCCGACGGCGACGTGCAGATCCCGGACGACCAGGAACTACAGCTCAGTGTCCGGTTCGCGCTGTTTCATCTGCAGTCCAGCGTTTACGGGCGGGGCGAGGCCGGGGTTGGCGCCCGCGGTCTGTCCGGTCCCGGCTACGCCGGCCATGTGTTCTGGGATTCCGACGTTTTCGTGCTGCCGGTGCTGGCCGCCATCCGGCCCGCCGCGGCCAGGGCAATGCTCGAGTACCGGCTGCGTCGGCTGCCGCAGGCCAGGGGATTCGCCAGGGCGGTGGGGCGAGCGGGCTGCAGGTTCCCCTGGGAGTCCGCCCGTGACGGTACCGACGTCACCCCTCCATTCGGGCTGATCGGCGGCCGCCAGGTGCCGATCCGCAACGGGCAGGCTGAGGAGCACATCGTGGCCGACGTGGCCTGGGCGGCCTGGCAGTACGCGGCCTGGACCGGCGACGAGGCGTTCCTGGCCGGCCCTGGCTTGCCGCTGCTGGTTGAGACCGCCCGCTACTGGGCCTCGCGGGCGCGCCTTGACGACGCCGGCCGGGCGCACATCGACGGCGTGATCGGCCCGGATGAGTACCACGGACCGGTGGACGACAACGCGTTCACCAACGTGCTGGCCCGCTGGAATCTACGCCGGGCAGCGGAGCTGGCTGACCGGGTCCCTGGCTCGGCGCAGGCCGATGAAGTCCGGACCTGGCGATCGGTCGCGGACGCCCTGGTGGACGGCTATGACGCCGAGACCGGCGTGTCCGAGCAGTTCGCCGGATACAACCGGCTGGAGCCGCTGCGGCCGGCCGCGCTTGGCCCGGTGCCGATCGCGGCGGACATGCTGCTCGGATCGGAGCGGATCGCAAGGACTCAGATCATCAAACAGGCCGACGTGCTGATGGCCTGCCACCTGGTCCCCGACGAGATGCCGCCCGGCGCGCTGCGGGCGAACCTGGACTTCTACGGCCCGCGCACCGCCCACGGCTCGTCGCTGTCGCCGGCGATTCACGCCGCCGTGCTGGCCAGGGCCGGCTCGCCGGACGAGGCGCTCGACTGGCTGCGGCTGGCCGCGCGACTTGACCTTGACGACCTGAGGGGCGTGACCGAGTCCGGCCTGCACCTGGGCACCTTCGGCGGGCTATGGCAGGCGATCGCGTTCGGCTTCGCCGGGCTGCGTGCTGACCACGGTGTGCTGCGCATCGACCCCACGCTGCCCGCCGCGTGGTCGGTGCTGACGCTGCGGTTGCGCTTTCGCGGCCGCCGGGTGAGCGTCACCATCCGCAGCGATCGGGTAAGTGTGGCCAGCAGCGCTCCGATCGCCATCGCACTCGCCGACGGCCCCGCGGTGCTGAGCGCCCAGGTCACCTGGCCGCACGACGCGGGACATTCGGCCGGGCGGGCCGCGTCGGGAAGGTGAGGGCGTTGCGCCCGGAACCGCCAGCCGTCGCCGTCAGCAGGTGTCTTCCTCCAGCATGGCGGTGGCGACCTTGATGAAGCCGGCGATGTTGGCGCCCGCCACGTAGTCTCCTGGCCGCCCGTACTCCGCCGCTGCCTCCGTCGTCTGCGAGTGGATGGCCTGCATGATCGTCCTGAGCGCCTGATCGACCCGCTCTCGCGGCCACGACATCCGTTCGCTGCCCTGCCTCATCTCCAGGCCGGACACCGCCACGCCGCCGGCGTTGGCCGCCTTGCCTGGCCCGTACAGGATGCCGGCCTTGAGGAACCGGTCCACTCCCTCGGGCGTCGTCGGCATGTTGGCACCCTCGGCCACCAGTACCACGCCGTTCGCGACCAGCGTGTCGGCGTCCTCGCCGCTGATCTCGTTCTGGGTGGCGCAGGGGAACGCGCACGCGGCCGGCACGGACCACATCGCGTTGGCGGGGCCGGGGGAAGCGGGCGTGTAGGTGGCGCGCCCGAATTCCTCGGCGTACTCGCGGATGCGCCCGCGCCGGACGTTCTTGAGCTCCTTGACCCAGGCCAGCTTGTCGCGGTCGATGCCGTCGGGGTCATGCACGAACCCGTCCGAGTCCGACAGCGTCACGGGCACGGCGCCCAGGTCGAGCAGCTTCTCGACCGCGTACTGCGCCACGTTGCCGCTGCCCGACACCAGGCAGGTCTTGCCCTGCAGGCTGTCGTTCCTGGTGGCCAGCATCTCCTCGGAGAAGTACACGACCCCGTAGCCGGTGGCTTCGGTGCGGATCTGCGAGCCGCCCCACGGCAGGCCCTTGCCGGTGAGCACTCCGGTGAACTGCCCGGTGATCCGCTTGTAGTGACCGAACAGAAAGCCGATCTCCCGGCCGCCCACGCCGATGTCCCCGGCCGGCACATCGGTGAACTGGCCGATGTGCCGGTAGAGCTCGGTCATGAAGGCCTGGCAGAACCTGCGGACCTCGGCGTGGCTGCGACCCTTGGGATCGAAGTCGCTGCCGCCCTTGGCACCGCCCATCGGCAGCGTGGTCAGCGCGTTCTTGAAAATCTGCTCGAACGCCAGGAACTTCAGCAGGCCGAGGTACACCGTCGGATGGAAGCGCAGGCCGCCCTTGAACGGACCGATGGCGCTGTTCATCTGCACCCGGTAGCCGCGGTTGATCTGGACCGCCCCGGCGTCGTCGGTCCACGTCACGCGGAACTGGATCACGCGTTCCGGCTCCACCATCCGGTCCAGGACCCGCGCCTGACGGTACTCGGGATGGCGCTCCAGAACCGGGACCAGGCTGGTCGCGACCTCGCGCACGGCCTGATGGAATTCCGGTTCGCCCGGGTTCTTCGCCACCAGCCTGTCCATCAGGCTTTCGATTTCGCTGCCCATGTACCGCCCCTTTTTTCTCCGATGTCCGGCCGGCCGGCGGCGGGTAGCCGTCGCATCAGGCGGTAGCCGGATTGTTCATCATCGGTCGCCCTGTAGCACGCGTTGACTGATATTCCATGCTTATCAGTTCCAAGTCGGTGCAGATAGCCAGAGCCGCTGGTTTCCGCGCTGCTGCGCCGGTTACCTGCCGAGGTGGGCGAGGACGGCGAGGACGCGCCGGTTGTCGTCGTCGGACTGCTGCAGGCCGAGCCGCAGGAAGATGGACGCGGTGTGCTTGGCCACCGCACGCTCGGTGATGACAAGCTGCTGGGCGATGGCGGCGTTAGAGCGGCCCTCGGCCATCAGGCCGAGTACCTCGCGCTCGCGCGGGCTGAGCGCGGCCAGGGCGCCGTCACCGGAGTTGCGGGTCAGCAGGCGGGCGACCACCTCCGGGTCCATCGCGGTGCCGCCCGCGGCGACCCGGCGCACCGCGTCGATGAACTCGGCGCCGTTGAGAACCCGGTCCTTGAGCAGGTAGCCGATGCCTCCGGTGCCGTCGGCCAGCAGTTCGCGTGCGTAGAGCTGCTCCACATACTGCGACAGCACCAGCACCGGCAGCCCGGGTAGCTCGCGCCGGGCTGCCAGCGCGGCCCGTAGTCCCTCGTCGGTGAAGGTCGGCGGCAGCCGGACGTCCACGATGGCCACGTCCGGCCGGCTCGTGGCCACGGCAGCCAGCAGATCAGGCCCGTTGTCCACCGCGGCGGCGACCTCCAGGCCGTGCGCCTGCAGCAGCCTGGTCAGGCCGTCTCTGAGCAGGAAGAGGTCTTCGGCGAGGACAACGCGCACGGGATCTCCATGTTCACCACGGTGGGCCCGCCCGGCGGGCTGGACAGGGCGAGCACGCCGTCGAACGCGGCCAGGCGGCGCTCTAGGCCGGCCAGGCCGGAGCCGCGGCCGGTGTCGGCGCCGCCACGGCCGTCGTCGCTGACGCTGATCCGCAGCATCCCGGCACCGTGCCGGATGTCGATCCAGACCTGGCCGGCATCGGCGTGCTTGGACACATTGGCCAGCAATTCGCTGACCGCGAAGTAGGCCGCGGACTCGACCGGCGCGGGCGCGCGGCCGGGCAGCTCGGCGGTCAGCTGCGCCCGCACCGGGCTGTCCAGGGCCAGCGCGCGGATGGCGTCGGTCAGGCCGCGGTCGGCCAGCACCGGCGGGTGGATGCCGCGGACCAGATCCCTGAGCTCGGCCAGCGCCCTGGCCGAGGATTCGCGGGCCTCGGCGAGCAGCGCCCGGGCGGCGGCCGGATTGTCGTCGATCAGCTGTCCGGCGGCATCCAGCGTCATGCCCATCGCCACCAGCCGGGCCTGAGCGCCATCGTGCAGGTCCCGCTCGATCCGGCGCATCTGCGCGGCCCCGGTATCGATCGACTCCGACCGGGTCTGGGCCAGGTGCCGGACCTGCGAGGTCAGCGTGGCCCGCCGGGCCGGCGCCAGCATCAGCGCGACCAGCCAGCCGTAGGCTCGGAGCAGCCGCGGTGCCGACCACAGGCCGGCCGCCACCAGCGCGATGCCCAGCGGGATGGCCGCTGGCCCCTGCACGAGGATGCTGCCGAGCGGGGAGCCGGGCGCGATCGTGAAACGAGTGGCAGGCACGGCGACGCAAGCCAGGCCATAAGCGATCACTCCGGCGGGCGCGGCGGCCAGGATCCAGCCGCCGCATGCGTCTACGGCCAGCCATAGCAGGTCTCGCCAGGTCGCCGGGTCGGTCGCCAGCCAGCGCAGCCGCCGCTCCAGCCGCTGGCTCAAGTCGAGCTCGTCGGCGCCGGCCGCCGGAATTGGCCGGTAGGGAGCGGCCACGGGCGTCCCGCACCACCGTCCGGCCAGCCGTCTGGTGAGCCCGGTCAGCCAGCGGGTGAGCCCGGTCAGCCAGCGGGTGGCCAGCACGCTGCTGGCGATAACCAGCAGGGGCAGCATGCCGATCCTGGTCAGACTAGGTCCCTGCAACCGGTGGGCGCTAAAAGACCGAAGTGCCCCGACGACCAGCACCAGGACCAGGAGCAGGGTCAGCAACGGGCCGGCTCCGGCCAGCATCAGAGCGAAAAAGACCAGCCCCCTGGCGATCGCGGCGATGCCCGCGCCGATCCACGACCACGACCGCGACGGGCGTCGCCTGACCCGCGTGCCTGGGGTCATCGCTCCGCCGCTCATGGTCGTTCTCCTTTGCCTGGCCGTCTCGTCCAGTCTGCCGGGCAGGTGGCCTGGCGAGCAGTGACCCTTAACACCATCTAGGGGGTGTACCTAGATACACCCCCTAGATGCCGCTCAGCCGTATGTCGCTGCCAGCCAGCCGCTCCTAGCGTAACTGGCAGGTTCGGTAACTCCGGACCAGCAAGAACGCGTCAAGATCTTCAGGAGCGTCATGAACGTGCAGGTCACCTGCCGGGATTCCGGTCTGGCCCGGGCCCGGCCGGTGAACATTCCCGGAGCGTGGGTGACCTCCGACCAGACCATCACCACGGCCGGCCAGGTCTTCGTCCTGCCGATTACCCCGAAGCGAACCGCCGGCCTCGCCTGGCAGCTGCTCGCCCGAACCCAGCCCGCCGAAGGAGAGCAGGATGAACGCTAACTGGATGCACCGACGACTGCCCGCAGCGTCCGGGTCACCGCAGCCCGGCGGTACCAGGATGGTCAGCTGGCACGCACGGTCCTCGCGGCGCTGGCTCACCGTCGTGGCGGCCGCCGCCACCCTGGCCGCCTTCTGGCCGGCCAGCGCCGGCCAGGCTGCAGTCAGGCCGGCCGCCAGCTCCGCGGCCCACGGGCCCGGGTATCAGGCCAGCATCGTGCGGACCGGCTACGGCATCCCGCATATCACGGCCCGCGACTTCGGCTCACTGGGCTACGGCTACGGGTTCGCCTTCGCCAGCGACGACCTGTGCACGATGGCGAACGACTACGTCACCGTGCAGGCACAGCGATCGCGTTATTTCGGCCCGGGCGGTTCTTACTCAGTGCTCACCGTCCCGATCAGCAACATCGCCAGCGACGCCTACTGGCAGTCGGTGATCGACCGCCGGGTCATCCCCCGGCTGCTGGCGGTGCGGACCGGGCCGGGTGCGATCGGGCCGCAGCTGCGCCAGCTGATCCGTGGCTACGTGGCCGGCTACAACCGTTACCTCGCCTCGGTCGGCGGGCCGAACGGCGTGCCCGACCCGACCTGCCGGGGAAAGGCGTGGGTGCAGCCGATCACCACGCTGGACGCTTACCTGCGGTTCTACCAGGTGATCGAGCTGTTCGGTCAGGGCGCTCAGATCGATGCCATCTCTGGCGCACAGCCGCCGGCCGCTGGCCTACACACTGCTGGCCCGACCGCCGCTGCCCTGCCCGCCGCTGCCCTGCCCGCCGCCGGGCTGACCGCCGCCGGTCTGCCGGCCGGCATCGGCAGCAATGCGATCGCGATCGGCTCGGCCGGGGCCGGGGATCACCGGCACGGCCTGCTGCTCGGCAACCCGCACTTCCTGTGGGCCGGCCCCGAGCGGTTCTACCAGGTACAGCTCACCATCCCTGGCGTGCTGAACGTCGAGGGCGCGACCTTCTACGGGATGCCGCTGGTCGTGGTCGGGTTCACCGCCGCGATGGCGTGGAGCCAGACCACCCCGACCGCGTTCTCGTACACGCTGTACCAGCTCACCCTGGTGCCCGGCCACCCGACCGAATACGTCTTCAACGGCCGGCCGGAGCACATGACCAGCCGGACGGTGACCGTTGAGCTGCCGTCGGCCGGCGGGAAGCTCAGGCCGTTCCGCCGCACGCTGTGGTCCACCCGGTACGGACCGGTGATCGACGGATTCGGGCACCTGCCGCTGCCCTGGACCACCAGCACCGCTTTCGCGCTGGCCGACGCGAACGCAGCCAACTTCCGGTTCCTCAACCACTTCCTGGCCACTGACGAGGCGCAGTCGGCCGCGGCCGAGTTGTCCATCCTGCGGAGATACCAGGGCGTGCCTTGGCTGAACACCCTGGTTGCCGACTCGACCGGCCATGCGCTGTACGCCGACATCCAGGCCATCCCTGACGTCACCGACGCGAAGCTGACCAGGTGCGACACCGCCTTCGGGAGGGCCTCGTTCAGCCGCGGCGGGCCGCCGGTCCTTGATGGCTCCAGCCCGTCCTGCGCCTGGGGCATCGACCCGGACTCCGCTGCGCCTGGCATCTTCGGCCCCGCCGAGGAGCCCGTCCTGACCCGTCGCGACTTCGTCGAGAACTCCAACGACAGCTACTGGATGACCAACCCAGCCCGCCCGCTCACCGGGTTCCCCGCCATCATCGGCGACAACGGCACCGGCATCAGCGGTGCGTTCGGCGCGGATCTGGGTCTGCGCACCCGCAATGCGCTGACCATGGTGACGGGGCGGCTCAGCGGCAGCGACGGCCTTGGCGCCCCCGGATTCACCTTCGGCGACCTGAAGAACCTGATGTACTCCGACGTCCAGTACGGCGCCACCCTGGTCAAGCCACAGCTAGTGGCGATGTGCCGCTCGTTCCCCGGTGGCCGCGCGCCGACCAGCACCGGGCACACCATCGCGGTCGGTGACTCCTGCCGCGTGCTGACCAGCTGGAACGGCAGGGAGAACCCATGCTCACGGGGTGCCGTGCTCTTCCGCGAATTCTGGAACAACGCCGTGAACTCCACCTTCAGTCCCTGGTCGCACCCGTTCAGTGCCGCCAGCCCGGTCAGCACCCCATACGGTCTGGACACCGCGAGCAAGGACGTCCAGCGGGCGTTCGGTGACGCCCTGGCCGCACTGACCGCCGCGCACCTGCCTTACAACGTCACGCTCGGCAGCGTGCAGTACGTCACGCTCAACGGCAGGAAGATCCCGCTGCCCGGCGGACCCGGCGACCCGCTCGGCGAGCTGAACGCGATCTACCAGTTCGCCGGCCCGGGAACAGTCCCGCTCTACGGCTCCAGCTACATCCAGGTCGTCACCTGGAAATCCGGCGATCGCTGCCCGGAGGCGGCCACGGTGCTGACCTACTCCGAGTCAGCCAACCCGGTCTCGCCGCACTACGCCGACCAGACCGAGCTTTTCTCGCACCGGCAATGGGTGACCGCCTTCTTCTGCTCGGCCCAGGTGGCCGCGCATGCGGTATCCACCATCGTGCTGCGCAGTCCCTGAAAGTGGAAGGCTGGCTGGCCCGCGCTCGTGGCGTGCCGCGTCTGCCGCGGGTCCGGCCGGCCACCGGCACTGGCTCGTCGCCAGCGACAGACCGGCCGGACCCAGACGCAGGGGAACCTGGCACCGGACTTGCATCCGGTACCCAGGTACCGGCTTACCTTCGAGGTATGGAACCGGACGAGAACGCCCCAGGCGTGACCTGGGTACCGCAAGCGTGCACGCTTCCGGCCGCCGACCGGCCACGACGCGCGGCCGAGTTCGACGGGCTGTTCGCAGACGCGGTGCGCGGATTCGAGCGTGCCGAACCGGCCCGGCTGCGGCTTGACCTTCAGCCCAGCCCGCAGATCGCCGGCCGGGCGGCGGAACTGATGGTGGCCGAGGCCGGCTGCTGCTCCTTCTTCGCCTTCACGCTCACCGCCGCGACTGACCGGCTGGCGCTGGAGATCAGCGTGCCAGCGCCGTATCTCGGCGTGCTGGACGCGCTGGCCGACCGGGCGGCGGCAGCGATCGGCACCGCGACGTGAGCGGCTTGCGCAGCGGGGAAGTCGCCAGCGCGGCCGGGGTGAACCGCCAGACGCTCCGGTACTACGAACGCCGCGGGCTGCTGGCCGAACCGAACCGCACGCCAGGCGGGCACCGCCTCTATCCAGCCGAAACGGTGACCGCGCTGCGGGTAATCAAGGCAGCGCAGCGGCTCGGATTCTCGCTGGCGGAGGTCGCTGAGCTGCTGGACACCGGCCGGTATCGGCACCGCGGCCATGGCGGCTCTGAGCTGGCGCAACGAGCCGCCGCCAAGCTCGCCGAGGTCCAGGCGCGGATCGCCGACCTGGGCGTGGTCGCGGACACGCTGCGGGCCGCGCTGGACGCCGGGTGCGCGGACCTGATCGACTGTGCCAGCCAGCCACATTGCCCGCTGCCGTTCGACGACGTGCCGACGGCGATGGTCAGCGGACACGACGGCCCCGGGTGCTCACCTGATAACCCGGTAATTCAGGTGCATGACCCCAGGCGCCGATCCCGGGTGTTCACCTGATGACGCGGTACTTCAGGTGCGTGACCCCAGGCGCTTCCACCGCGTGAACCTGTTCAAGACCGACCTTTGAATCCTTGAGATTGTCGAACAGACGGGCACCCTGGCCGAGCAGCACGGGCACGAGATGGATGTCCATCTCATCGATCAGGCCGGCCGCGAGGTACTGCTGCGCGACGTCGGCGCCACCAGCGAGCGCGACGTCCTGGCCGCTCGCCGCGAGCCTGGCCTGATCGAGCGCGGCCTCGATGCCGTCGGTCACAAAGGTGAAGGTCGTGCCGCCCGCTAGCGCAACTGGCCCCCTAGGGTGATGGGTGAGCACGAACACCGGCATGTGAAACGGCGGGTCGTCCCCCCACCAGCCGGTCCAGGGCTCGTCCCCCCACGGGCCGGATCCGCCGCCGAACATGTTCCGGCCCATGATCGTCGCACCGATGCCGGCCCCAGCTTCTTCGATCACGGCGGTACTCGCGTCGATCTCGCCGCCTTCCAGACCATGCGGTGCGCGCCAGGCTGCCAGCCGGAACACCCATTGGTGCAACTGCATGCCACCAACGCCAAGCGGGTTCTCCAGGCTCTGGTCCTGGCCGGCGACGAAGCCATCCAGCGACATCGAGATCTCGAATCTCAGCTTGCCCATCGTGCCTCCTGCGCTCGCGGCCCATGATCGCAGAACGGCCGTGCCGGGTCGGTGCCGTTCTCAGGCGGGCTCCCCGCCAGCCGCGATGACGCATACCGCCTGCGGCGGGAAGGTGGCCTCGGTCTCGGCGCCGGCTCGCAGCCGGAGGTGCTCGATGTCGCGGTGCAGGAGCAGCGCCGTGACCGGCGGGCTAGCCGCGAGGTGGATGCGGGCCAGCGGCACCGTCGGCACGATCCGCTCGATCCGCGCCGTGATCCGGCCGCTGGCCGGCGTGTTCGCGGCGGCTGGCCCGAGGAGTACCTCCTCGGGCCGGTAGAACACGTGTGCTGGCCCGTGATCGCCGGGCTGCGCGGGGAGCGGGATGACCAGGTCGCCGATGCGGACCGCGGCGTGCTCGCGGCTGCCGTGCCCGAGCTCGGCCCAGCCCAGCAGCCGGGCGGCAGCTTGGTCGGCCGGGTGGGCTGCGACCTGGTGTGCGGGGCCTGCCTGGCGGATGGTGCCGTCGGCGATGATCGCCAGGTCGTCGCCGAGGCTGAGCGCCTCGTCCCGGTCGTGGGTGACGTGCATGGCTGGGATGGCGAGTTCGCCGAGTATCTGCTGCAGGACGCCGCGCAGTTCTTCGCGGGTGGGCTGATCCAGGGCGGACAGTGGCTCGTCGAGCAGCAGCAGCGCGGGCTGGATCGCCAGAGCGCGGGCCAGGGCGACGCGCTGGCGTTCGCCGCCGCTGAGGGACCCAGGCGAGCGATCGGCGAGGCCGGAGATGCCGAGCCGGTCCAGCATCTGGTCGGCGTCGGCTACCGACGCCGGGCCGCCGGCCTTCGGGCCGAACCGGATGTTCTCCCGCACGGACAGGTGCGGAAACAGGGCTCCGTCCTGGAAGACCATGCCGATCCGCCGCCGTTCCGGCGGCAAGCGGGCAATATCGCCCCCTGCCAGACGCAGCTGCCCGGTCAGGCTCGGGCGCAGCCCGGCGATCGCGCCGAGCATCGTCGTCTTGCCTGCCCCGGACGGGCCGAGCAGCACCAGCACCCGGCCGGCTGGGACGTCGAGATCCACCGGGCCAAGCCCGAAGGCGCCGGCGCTCGCCGTGAGCCCGCGAACGATCAGGCCCTGGTCAGGTGTAGGCACGGTTGACCCGGGCCAGCAGCCGTCCGGAGGCCAGCGTGCGGAGGACCAGGAACGTGGCCAGCGCGACGATCAGCAGCACCACGGCGGCGGAGGCGGACTGGGTGAGCCCAGACTGCAGGAACAGGTTGTAGATCTCGACCGGCGCGGTCGCCGGGTAGTAGGCGATGATCACGACCGCGCCAAACTCGCTGATCGAGCGGGCGTAGACGAGCACGGCGCCGGTCAGCACCCCGCGCAGGCCGAGCGGCAGGGTGATCCGGCGGAACGCATGCCACGGGGTCGCGCCGAGGCTGCGTGCGGCGTGTTCCAGGCGGGGGTCGATGGTCTCGAATGCGACGCGGGCGCTGTTGACGGCGAACGGGGCGCTGACGAACAGCATCGCCGCGACGATGCCCCACTGGGAGCCGTAGAAGGACACGCCGATCCGGCTGGCCGGTGCGCCGACCCAGCCGTTGCGGCCGAGCAGAAACAGCAGCGCGATGCCTGCCACGGTGTGCGGCACGACCAGCGGAAGGTCGACGACGGACTGAACCACGCCGCGGCCGGGGAAGCTGCGGCGCGCCAGCAGGTACGCGAGCGGAACTCCCAGCAGCGTCGCTATTCCGGCGGTGATCGCGGCGGCCTGCAGGCTGAGCAATGTGGCGTCGCGGATCGCGGAGCTGGCGGCGGCGTGACGCAGGCTGGCCGGCGAGGAAGTCGTGACCAGCCGCAGGATCGGAAGCACGATGAACGCCAGCAGCAGGCCGCCGAGCAGCCACATCAGGGCCTCGAACGGACCGGACGGCCAGCTGCGCGACCGGGCAGCGGGAACCGCGCTCACCTGGCCGCTGCCTCGCTGGCCGGCGGCTGGGGCTGGCGGCGGACCGGTCGCGTCGGCCGGCCTGGATCCCGCCCGGTCACGTCGTCATCCGCTGCTGCCGGTCCACGGCGTGGTCAGCGGGCGCAACGACGTCGGCAACGCGCTCTGGCTGCTCGCCAGGGCAGGCGAGATGGTAACGAACCCGCTGGCCTGCATGATCGCCTGGCCCTGGGGGCTTAGCACGAAGCCGATGAACTGCTGCCCGAGTGCGGCGTCGGGTGCGTTGCTCGGGATGGTGAGGCCGTAGATGATCGGCTTCGCGGTCAGCGCCCCGAGCCCGGTGTGCACGGTGACCTTGGCGTAAGCCGATGCCAGGGCCGGGTTCGACAGGTTGATCTGAGCGGGCAGCGCGATGTAGTCGAGATGGTTCTGCAGGGCGTCGGAGCGATAGATAGCCAGGTAGTCGATCTGCCCGGACTGGAGTGCGGCGAGCAGCGAGGTCTCAGTTTCGGCCACGCTCGAGTCCGGTGAGTTCTTCAGCACCGCGGCGGCGAGCCCGGGGTCGTTGTAGTAGGCCCGGGCGAGCTGGAGCATCTGCAGGATCTGGTACCCGGACGGGTCAGCGGCCGGGTTGGACCGTCCGATATGTACTCCAGGCCGCGCCAGCACCCGGTACCAGTTGGCGGCGGTGAGCTGGCTGGCCCCCGCGCTGTGGCTGGTGTAGGCGAAGGTGATCTGGTTCGAGACGAACCCGAGGTACCAGGTCGCATGCGGCTTGGCGGGGTCGGACATCAGCCGCGGGATCAGCGAGTAGTCAGCGACTCCCAGGACGTCGGCAGGCTCGCCAAGCTGGGTGATGCTCTTGACCCTGTCCCCGCTGGCGCCGAACTGCAAGTGCACGGTCACGCCAGGATGCAGTTTCTTGAAGGCTGCCAGCTCCGCCGTGAACGGAGTCGCCAGGGTGCCGGCGCCGAAGACGATCAAAGTGCCATGCAGCCCGGCCGAGCTGCTGCCACCGCTCGGATTGCTACTGCTGCTACTTCCACTACTGCAGCCGGTCACCGCGGCAAGGGAGAGCGCCGTCAGCGCCAGACAGGTCCAGCGTATTCTGCCATGCACCATCTGCTTCTTTCTGTACTAGGACAGATCGGATCAAGGTTAGCGGACCACAAGCTGGCACCTGCTGACGCAACCGCCCGGACATTCGCTGTGCACTCATGCCGATGCCCGGCGCTAGAGTCCGGGAATGGCGCGGTACCTTCAAGTCAGCAGCGACATCGGCAGAGCGATCGAGTCAGGGACGCTTGTCCCCGGCGACGAGCTACCGAGCATTCGCGACGCGGCCCGGCAGCGCAGCACGACGACGTCAACGATCGGCCGCGCCTACCGCCAGCTCGCCGACGCCGGCGTCATCGCCATCGCTGACCGCCGCCGCTGCCGGGTCGCCGCCGACGGCGTCAATGCGGCCAGGCGACTGCTCAGCGGTCAGCATGCACTGCTGCTGGCGGGCAGCGACGACCCCGGTCTGGACATCGCGCTGCGCCAGGCCGGCTCCTCAGTGCTGACGGTCGGCACTCGCGGCAGCTTCCATGGCCTGACCAGGGTCTGGCGCGGCACCGCTGATGCAGCGGCTATCCACCTGCGGCACCGCTCGGGTACCCACAACACGCCATTCGCCCGAACCCTGCTGCGCGGGCGTCAGCCCGCCGTCCTTCACCTCTGGCGGCGCGAGCAGGGCCTGCTCACACCCGCCGGGAATCCCGGTCATGTCACCGGCCCAAGTGACCTGCGCACGCTGCGGATCGCCAGAAGGCCGTTCGGTGCCGGAACCCGCGTGCTGCTCGATCGGCTGCTCACCGAGGCCGGCATCCCCCCGGACGCCGTGTCCGGACCCGAAGCGAACTCCCACCTCGAAGTCGCCATGTCCGTCGCGTCCGGCCAAGCCGACGCCGGACTCGGAGTACGCGCGGCAGCCACCGCGCTCGAGCTCGGCTTCGTACCCGTCGGCTGGGAAGACTTCGACATCGTGCTCAGCGGCAGTGCCCTGGCAGCCGCCGAGCCGCTGATCAGCATCGTGCGTGACCCGGCCGTGCAGTCATCGATCAGCGCACTCGGCGGTTACGACCTGTCCCGCACCGGATCCGTCGAAGTCCTGGACTAGCCGAGCTGGCAGTCGTTGCGGCGAGGGCTACCTACGCGGCGCCGTCCCGCGGTTCGATGCCCTGCTGGCGGAGGAGACCACGAAGCTGCTCGACCTCGTCGCTTAGCCGGCCGAGCTCCTGTGCGAGGGATGGAAGATCGAGCTGCGCAGCGGCCCATTCCCGCTGGCGGGCGGTCTTCTCGGTGAGCAATTGCCGTTCTATGTCACGCAGCGTCGCAGCTCTTTCGTAGTCCTCGGCGTCGGCGGCGCACTCCTTTCCGTGGCGGGCGTGCGCGATCTGCTGGTCAAGCTCGCCCACGTCCGGACCGGTGCCCACCCGCTGCTCGACGGCCGATAGGCGCGAGTCGATCGAGTCGAATCGGCCGATGACCTCAGGCAGCGGCCGGTGCTCCCAGCCGTCGGCCAGGGCAGAGACCGGCGCGACCTGTGCGGTTCGCGGCTCCTGCTCGCTGAGTGCGGCGCCGAGCAGCTGGATCACCTGCCGGCGGACCCGGTTCAGGTCCGCGCCGAGCTGGCCAAGCACCTGCGCCGCGGGACCCTCGCCCTCGCGGGTCAGGCCGAGCAGGATGTGCTCGGTGTCAATGTGGTGGTCGCCGAGTTGCAGCGCCTCCCGGCGCGACCGATCCAGCACCTTCTTGGCCTGCGGCGTGTACGGAATGTACCCGGATGGCGCCTGCCTGCCCGAGCTGGTGGTCTCCTCGACCTGCTGGCGCGCAGCGGCCAGGCTGATCCCCGCCGACTCCAGCGCCTGCGCTGCCACTCCCTCGCCCTCAAGAACGAGGCCGAGCAGGATGTGCTCGGTGCCGACGCGGCTGTGGTTGAGCATCCTGGCCTCTTCCTGAGCCAGCGCCACGACCCGCCGCGCCTGGTCGGTGAACCGCTCCAGTGTCATGCTCCGCTCCGCCCTGGTGCGTCTCGTCCCGGCTATACCCAATAGGTATCAAGATACATCGCGTCCGTTCCACTGGCGAGATATATCGCGAGATCGGCGGAGCGCGATCCCACGAGTTCGCGTCCTGGTAGGTCACGGCCGTCTTGCACAATGTTCGAGAACATACTTGCACACTGCTCAAGTCTGCCCTAGGATCAACTTGCACTTTGTTCAAGTTCGTATCAGCCGAGGTTGTTCGAAACCAAGACCAGGGGTTAAACATGGACCGGGTGCCAACATGACCGTGACATATGGGCAGCCAGGTGGGACCGCCGCTGCCGTCAGCACCGCGATCGAGGTCAGCGGACTTCGGAAGTCCTTCGGCGACCAGGTGGTCCTCGATGGAATTGATCTGTCCGTCCCCGAGGGATCGGTCTTCGCCCTGCTCGGCCCGAACGGCGCGGGCAAGACGACGATGGTGCGGATCCTGGCGACGCTGTCAGCCGCTGACGCCGGCCAAGTTCGGGTCGCTGGCCACGACATAGTGCGTGAGCCGATGGCGGTGCGCTCCGTGATCGGTGTCACGGGCCAGTTCTCGGCCACGGACACCTATCTAACTGCCGAGGAGAACCTGCTGCTTATGGCGGATCTCTGGCACCTGACCAAGCGGCAGGGCCGGCAGCGGAGCGCAGAACTGCTCAAGCTGTTCGACCTGGCCGACGCTGGCAGGAAGCCGGTGTTCACCTTCTCTGGCGGCATGCAGCGCCGCCTCGACCTGGCGATGACCTTGATGGGTTCGCCGCGGATCATCTTCCTCGACGAGCCGACCGCAGGCCTCGACCCGCGCGGCCGGCGCACGATGTGGGACCTCATCCGCAGCCTCGTACGCAACCAGGCGGTCACGATCTTCCTCACCACACAGTACCTGGAGGAGGCCGACCAGCTGGCCGACCTGGTCGCCGTGCTCGACGACGGTGAGATCGTCGCGCAAGGCACCGCGGCTGAGCTCAAGGGGCGCGTCCCCGGCGGTCATGCGCTGCTGACCTTCACATCGGCGAGCGCATTCGATGCCGCGGCTAGGCAGTTCGGCGACCGCGCCAGCAGGAACGACGAAGACTTGACCCTGCAGGTTGCCACCGACGACAGCGCGCGGTCGGTGCAGGACGTGCTCAGCAGGATTGATGTCGATTCCGTGCGGCACGTCACGCTGCACACGCCCGACCTCGACGACGTCTTCCTTGCCCTCACCGGCCAGTCCAGAAAGGCTGAGTCATGACGAACCATGACACCGTCGTCTCATCGGCCAAGGCCGTCGCCACCCCAAGCGGCTCCGCTTCGGTCAAGGTCTATCCGCTGCGCGACACCGCGACGATGCTGCGGCGCAACGTCAAGCAGGAGATGCGCGACAAGGTCGCCATCATCGCTTGCATCGGCATTCCCGTGCTGTTCCTGCTCCTGTTCGTCTACGTCTTCGGCGGGGCGCTCAAGGAATCGGTGAAGCTGGCAGGCGCGCCCAGTTACATCGACTACGTCCTGCCGGGGCTGATCATCATGACCGCCGCGGCCGGGCTGATCGGCATATCGACGCAGACCAGCGTCGACATGACGGTCGGCATCATCGACCGGTTCAGGACGATGGCGATCTTCCGGCCGTCCATTCTCATCGCTCGCGTCGTCGCAAGCGCGCTCCAGACCCTGGCCAGCATGGTGGTCGTCTTCGGGATCGCCTTCGCGGTCGGCTTCCGCTCAAACGCCACGTTCATGCAGTGGCTCGGCGCGGCCGGGCTGCTCGCGTTCATCACCGTCACCCTGACCTGGCTGGGCCTCGCGTTCGGCCTCGCCGCCAAGACCGTTGCATCCGCGAGCAACGGACCGTTCCCGCTGATCCTGCTTCCGCTGGTCGGATCCGGAATCGTTCCCACCGCAACCATGCCGACCGGATTGCGCTACTTCGCGGAATACCAGCCTTTCAGCCCGATGATCAACACGCTGCGCGGCCTGCTGCTCGGTACCTCCATCGGCTGGAGCTGGCTCATCGCCCTCGCCTGGTGCGCCGGGCTCGGCCTGCTCGGCCTGGTCTGGTCGATCAGCGTGTTCAACCGCCGGGACCGCAAGCGCGGCGTCCCCGGTCCAGGTTTTCCCGGCGCCCCGACACAGTGAGAACTGGGGTATCACCCAGCCGGCCGCTGCGGATTGACGCGGCGGCCGGCTGGGTCGGGCATTGCGCCCGACAGAGCCGCAGGGCTTGCATCCCGGCGGCTGCCCTAATCCAAGCGGTCCGGCTCATGGCCGAGCGGCTCGCGAGCGGTTCTGGTCGGCTGGCGCGCGGCAGGTGATGAGCTCGGCTTCCAGGCCGTCGAGGATGGCTCGGAGGCCGAATTCGAAGCTGCCTTCGGGAGCCGCGAAGTAATCTGCGGCGGCGGCTGCTTCGAGGCGGGCGCGCAACCGCGGGAACTGTCTGGCGATCTCGGTGGCCTTCGCCACGTGGTCGCGGATCAACTCCCCGGCGTTACCGCCACCACGGCTGAGCTTGCGGGTGAGCGAGGCCGCCGCGGCTGTGCCGAGGGCGTTGCCGAGCACGAACGTAAAGACGGTGGCCGATGCGTGGTCGGCCTGCGTGCCGCTGAATCCGGCCGCCTCATAGATGGCGAGAGTGTGGTCATCGTAGCGGGCCTTGCCAGGGCCGAACACCAGGAAGGAGCCGAAGGCCTGCAGCAGCCAGGGGTGGCGGGTAAGCATCGCGTGCAGTCCGGTGGCCATCGCGGTAGCCGCATCCCGCCAGCCGGTCGCGGCCAGATCGGGCAGCATGATCTCGTTCCAGGCCTGATCGGCGGCGAGGGCTATGAGGTTGTCCTTGCTGCCCACGTGCCAGTAGACCGCGGTGGCCGCTGAGCCAAGCCGGCTGCCCAGCGCCCGCATGTTCAGCCCTTCCAGGCCGTCGCTGTCCAGCAGGTGGATGGCAGCCTTGATGATCTTCTCGCGGGTCAGCGTGTCGCGCGGCATGCGCCCACGATAGGGTCGGCCCGAACTTAGTTCAAGGAACGACTTGCACTGTGTTCAAGTCGTGCGCTCGGTTCATCCCCCGGATGCCTCGCGCGCCAAGCCGCCGCCACCGTGGCACACGCCGGCAGCACCGGCACGTTCGGACCAAGGACGGCAGTGAACCCGGCCGGCCAGGTGGTGTTCCAGGCACTGCCCGGCACCAGCACGTTCACCGCCTGGGTCGGCTCGGCCGATAAGACCGTCACGCTCACCATCACAGGAAGCACCAGCGTAACGATCACCATCTGACGGGCTCAGCGCGATTGGGCGCCGATCACGCCGGTGACCATGGCGCGGGCGACTATGCGGTGCTGCCAGCTCGGCGACCGCCTCGCCGCACTGCTGACTCCAGGTACGACCGCGCCGGATCCGGGACTCGCATAATATGTTCTATGTGAATAATTTGGTATTCACCATTACCGGTCAGCAGCGACGGTATTTGCGCAGGCAAATATCCGGCCGCATTCCTTCCGGTCATAGTTGTACTGGCTGTGGTCTTGATCGCTAACACAGCCTGGGCAAGTACGAGTATTCGCCTGCTCTCTTTCGCCATCATCGTCGGGTTGTACGCGCTCCTCCTCTCCTACCTTTATGCGATGAATGGGATCGCCTTGACGGAATGCACGCCGGCCGGGATCCTGCGGCGATTGACGTGGGCAGCCACTCGGAGGTCTACCCAGCGGGAGGCGGTCCCGACTGGATTTATGTCTCAGCCCTGCTGGCGCTTGAAGGTGCGGCCGGGATCTACCTGGTGATCAGCCTGCTCGGCGAGATCCGCCGCCGGATCTCGCCGCGACCGGTCTCACCCAGACCGTGAACAGGAGGCACCGGTGTCACTACAGTCCGACGATGGTCACCTGGGCCGGATGCTCGACGGTGAACCGATAGCGGATCGTCGCTGACTGGCCGCTGTCA
>Ga0208565_1000142_pt1 | contig 59236 bp, 55 predicted proteins | sample Sb_taG_7_FD_187706 | JGI IMG/M metagenome (GOLD analysis project Ga0208565, IMG submission 187706) | Peat soil microbial communities from Weissenstadt, Germany - Sb_50d_2_FS metaG (SPAdes) (version 2) | ecosystem: Environmental > Terrestrial > Soil > Wetlands > Peat | place: Germany... | reverse complement strand
ATCACGGCGTGGCTGCGGGGGAGCCGCAGTCTGCCTGGGCTGGCGAGGTGGAGATGACGCATCGGGCTGACCGCACGCTGGTAACGAAGGGCCTGGCCCGGGTCGAAGGCGAAGGCGCGATGTACGTCCGGGTCAATGCCGGGCAGGTCGAGGAGGTTCGGCTCGACATCTACGAGCCGCCGCGATTCTTCGAGGCGTTCCTCCGCGGCCGCTCCTACACCGAACCGCCGGACATCACCGCGCGGATCTGCGGCATCTGCCCGGTGGCGTACCAGACGAGCGCTTGCCAGGCCATCGAGGCGGTCTGCGGGGTGAGCCTGACCGGCCCGCTAGCGGATCTGCGGCGGCTGCTGTACTGCGGCGAGTGGATTTCCAGCCACGCGCTGCACATCTACATGCTGCACGCACCCGACTTCCTCGGTTACCCGGGCGCCGTCGAGCTCGCCCAAGACCACCGGGAGATCGTGGAACGCGGGCTCGCGCTCAGGCGGACCGCCAACGCGATCATGGCAACGATTGGCGGCCGGTCCATTCACCCGGTCAATGTTCGGGTCGGCGGCTTCTACCGGGCGCCGACGGCCAGCGAGCTGGCGCCGCTGGCCGGGCAGCTTGAGGGTGCTCTTGAGCTGGCCCTGGAGACCGTTCGCTGGGTGGCCGGCTTTGACTTCCCCGACTTCAGCTGCGACCACGAACTGCTGTCGCTGCGGATGCCCGGCAGCTACCCGATCGAGCGCGGGACTCTGGTCACCAGCGGGGGACTGGAGTTCACCCCGGCGCAGTACGAAGAGCACATCATCGAGGAGCAGGTACCGCACTCGATGGCGCTGCACGCCAGGCTGGCCGGCCACAGCGGACACATCATGACCGGCCCCCTTGCCAGGTACACGCTGAACTCGCAGTGGCTGACGCCGCTCGCGGCCCAGGCCGCCAGCGCCGCGGGCCTCGGGCCGACTTGCCGCAACCCGTTCCAGAGCATCATCGTCCGGGCGGTTGAGATGGTCTGCGCGATCGAGGAGGCGATCCGGCTGATCGCGGACTATCAGCAGCCCGCTCGGCCATTCGAGGAAGCCACCGCCCGCGCCGGTACCGGGCATGGCGTATCCGAGGCGCCCCGTGGCGTGCTGTACCACCGGTATGAGCTTGACGCTGCCGGGATCGTGCGCAGCGCGCGCATCGTGCCGCCGACGTCGCAGAATCAGGGCGCGATCCAGGAGGATCTCCGCGGTTTCGTGCAGGATCGCCTCGACTTCGATGACCACTCGCTGACCCATGCCTGCGAACAGGCGATCCGCAACTACGACCCGTGCATCTCCTGTGCGACCCATTTCCTGGACTTGCGGATCGACCGGCGGTGAGCGGGCGGACGGTGATGAGCGGTCGGACCGGCCGGAGATGATCGGCTCGGCCGGACTGACCCTGGCGAACGAATGGGATTTTGGATGAACGAACCAGCGGACGGGACTGTGCGCATCGGCTCCGCTGATGAATCGGACGCTGAACGCCGCGTCGTAGTGATCGGCGTGGGAAACGAGTTCCGCTGCGACGACGGGGTCGGACCCCAGGTGCTCGCTCGCCTGCGTGAGTGCGTGCCAGCCTTCGTCCAGCTGGTGGTCAGCGATGGCGAGCCGGCCAGGCTGATCGAGGCCTGGGCCGGTGCGTCCCTCGCGCTGGTCGTCGATGCGATCCGTGCGCAAGCTGCCACGATCGGTCGGCTGCACCGGTTCGAACTTGACCGGGACGACGTCGATGAGGTGCGGGCAGTCAGCTCGCACGGCCTGGGACTCGGCGACGCGATCGGCCTGGCCCGGGCGCTCGACCTGATGCCTGACCGCCTCGTCGTGCACGCCGTGGAGGCGACCGAGTTCGGCTACGGCGTCGGCCTGACGCCAGAAGTCGCCGCCGCGGTTGGCGGGCTCACCGCGGCTGTCCTGCGCGATCTAGCGGACTGAGCGGCTACCTCTTCCTCTTCTCGTCGGCCGACCTAGCCCGGGTCTGCGGCGAGAATCCCGGTGCTGCCACGTTGAACGTCGAGAACACCCGCTCGACACCATCGTCCGTCATGCCAAGCCGGCCCAGCTGGGGGATCAGCGAGGCAGTATTCGGCGCGGCCACCGGCCCGAAGCAGCCATAGCAGCCGCGGCCGAACGCCGGGCAGATCGCACCGCAGCCGGCCTGGGTCACCGGTCCCAGGCAGGGCGTGCCGTGGGCCACCATGACGCAGGTGTTGCCGCGGATCTTGCATTCGTAGCAGACGCTGTGCCCTGGGATCTGCGGCTTCCGGCCGACCAGCAGCGCGGAGATCAGCTCGATCAGCTGGCGCTTGTCGATCGGGCAGCCGCGCAGCTCGAAGTCGACTTTGACGTGGTCGGCGATGGGCGTGGACGTGGCTAGCGTCTCGATATAGTCCGGCCGGGCGTAGACGGCCGCGGTGAACTCGGCGATGTCCGCGAAGTTGCGCAGCGCCTGGACGCCGCCGGCGGTCGCGCAGGCGCCGATGGTGACGAGCGCGCCGGACTGCTCGCGGATCCGCTGGATGCGGGCAGCGTCCTGCACGGTGGTCACCGATCCCTCGACGAGTGACACGTCATAAGGACCTGGCAGGTCGGTGCTGGTCGCCTCGGTGAAATGAACGATGTCCACCTCGGCGGCGATGGCCAGCAGCTCGTCCTGGCAGTCAAGCAGGGTGAGCTGGCAGCCGTCGCATGAGGCCAGCTTCCACACAGCGAGTTTGGGACGTGCCATGTCAGAGCTCCCGCACCGCGAGCAGCGGAGCCGCCCGCACGTAGTCGATGATCGGACCGTCCCGGCACAGCAGCAGCGGGCCGATCTGGCAGTGCCCGCACTCGGCGATGCCGCACCGCATGTTCCGCTCCATCGAGACCCGGATGTGCTGCGGCGCGATACCGCACGCCTGCAGCGCACGGGCGGTCAGCCGCATCATCACCTCCGGGCCGCAGACCAGCGCGGTAGTTGCCGCAGCGTCGATGTCGGCGGCGTCGATCAGCTGGGTGACCACGCCCACGTGGCCGGTCCAGCCTGCCGCGGCCCGGTCCACGGTGACCTGGACCTTCGCGCCGCCGTCTCGCCACGCCTGCAGCTCACCGGCGAACACGAGTTCTTCGGGAGATCTGGCGCCGATCAGGATGCTGACCCGCCGGTACCGCTCGCGCGCCGCGAGCGCAGCGAGCACAGCCGGGCGCAGGGGCGCCAGGCCGATCCCGCCGGCCACCACCAGCAGGTCCCGGCCGGCCGCGCTGGCTACTCCCCAGTCAGTCCCGTACGGCCCGCGCACCCCGAGCATCTGCCCAGGAGCGGCTGAGCAGAGTGCCTCGGTCACCGCACCCACCGCGCGGATGGTCTGGATCAGGCTGCCTCCTGCCGGTGCGCCGCTGATCGAGATCGGGACCTCGCCGACGCCGAACGCGTACAGCATGGTGAACTGCCCCGGCTGGTGGGACGCGATGGGCTGATCCACGGGTTGCAGCCCGAGCGTGACGGTATCGTGCGTCTCGGCCTGGCTTGAGGTGACTCGATAGCGGGCCGGCAGGGCAGGTGCGCTCATGACGTACCAACGCGGCGGCGAGGCGCTGCGTACAGGTCGGCCATCCGGATCCGGGTAGCGTGCGGGCGCTCCGCCGCTACGGTCAGCAGCCGGCGGGAGAGATGGTATCCGAATACCGGATCGCTATCGCAGAGCGCGAGCACGGCCGCACCGTCCAGCTCGAACGCGGTCGTGGGCTGGATAGCCTGCGCACCGTACTGCCACTCCTGCGGCGGAGCTACCCAGGAGAGCCCGACCGTGTGCTCGGCGGGCAGTCCCTGCAGGAATGCGTGCTCGGCCAGGGCCGAAGGAGATACGCCGCTCACGGCTGGCCACTCCCCGCTTCGGCCCGCCCGGCGGCGGCGTCCCTCGTCGAGGCGTCCCGTGCCTGCGCCTGGGCCGCCTCGGCCTGGAGGGCGGCGACCTCCTCGGTCAGGTCGATGCCCACCGGGCACCAGACGATGCACCGGCCGCAGCCGACGCAGCCCGAACTGCCGAACTGGTCATGCCAGGTGCCGAGCTTGTGGGTGAGCCACTGCCGGTAGCGACTGCGGGGCGAGGATCGGACCGGGCCGCCGTGCAGGTAGGAGAAGTCAAGGTCGAAGCAGGAATCCCAGAGCTGCCATCGCTCGGCGTGGTCGCCGTGCAGCTCGGTCACGTCCTCGACGGTGGTACAGAAGCAGGTCGGGCAGGCCATCGTGCAGTTGCCGCAAGTCAGGCAGCGGGACGCGACGTCGTCCCAGCGCGCGGCGTCGGTACTGCCGGCCATCAGATCACGCAGGCCGTCGGCCGGCATCGATCTGCCCATCAGGTCTGCGGCCGCGGCGACCGCCGACCGCGCGCGGCCGTCGGTCGCGTCATCGGCTGGCGTGGTCGGCACGTCGGCGAGTAGGTCGGCGCCAGCCGGCGAGCCGATTTCGACCAGGAACCGATGTCCGGCGTCATCGACTAGCTCGGTGAGTGCCAGGTCGTAACCAGGTCCCGCCTCCGGCCCCGCGCCCATGGAGGTGCAGAAGCAGGTTTCGCCTGGCTCGGTGCAGTTCACCGCGACGATGAACACCCCCGCACGGCGGCTTGCGTAACGGGAGCCCGGATGCCGCTCGGCGCCGAGCACCTCGTCCTGGATAGCGATCGCCCGCAGGTCGCACGGGCGCACCCCGATGAACGCCATCCGCTGGGCTGGTTCATCGGCGGCTTCGACCTCAAGACCGTCTCCCGTGCGGCGCACGGACCACATCTTCTCGCGTGGCGGATGCAGGTACTGCTTCCACGATTGCGGGCCAGCCGAATGGCCGAAGGCCGCGCTATCCGCCCGCTGCCTGATCCGGTAGCCACCGGGCTCAAGCTGAACACCCCAGCCGAACGGCAGGTCGTCAGCCGATTGCAGCTCATCGAGGATGATCGCGCTGTCCCTGACTACGGGACCGATTACCCGATATCCGGCATTCTGCAGGGCCGCATGCAGCCGGGCCAGGGAAGCGGCCTCCATCAGCAGCGCGGTCCCCGCCCGGCCAGCTTCCTCCACCGTTCTGCTCCTTGCCTGCCTGGTGCCATCCCGGCTCCTGGCGCTCGGACCATGATGGCAACAGTCCCGCCCTGGTCGGTAGGGACAAAGGACTCTGACTGAGGCAACGCATGGGAGTCGTGACCATGGTCGCATGTCTGCCGCTAGCTGCCACCGGGCCGGCCCCGAGTCGCGGCGAATCCGCAGAATACGTTCAGATTCCTTCCAGGATGGCCGGTCATCATCGGTACTGGCCCGGATCCGGCTCGCCGGGCGCGGGCCGCCCGGGCCGCCAGCCCGCTCCGGGGCAGATCCCGGAGCCCGCCACCGCCCGGCCTGGGTTCTGGCCCCGTGCGGCTCGGCGTGCCGCTTCTGGAGCCTGCCGCTTCTGGAGCCCGCCGCCGTCAGGCGCGGCTGCCGGCCCCACGGTCGGCTGGCAGGAAATGAGGAACACCTGAGAGGGTTCGCAAGTGTCCGTCGTGACCTGTACTGACCATGATCACTTGGAGTTCCGCCAATGGTGCGCATGGTCACGAGCTGCATGGTTGACTGAAGTTTGGCGCGCCTGGACCATGCCGGCCCGGATATCACACGCGATATCCGCTTCTCAACGGAAGCGGGAATAATGAAGGTCCTAGGCGACGCGCATCCTCCGGTGTCGGCCGAGACTGGTTCCGGTGCGGAGCTTGTCCCGGCAGCTGTACTCGCGCCAGCTGTACTCGCGCCAGCCTCCGTACAGCATGCTGGCCTGAGGCGTGGCGGTGCCGCTGACGACCCTTTCGGCCGGGTTGCGCGGCTGGCCGCAATGGCATTGGGTACGCCGATGGCGGCCGTCGTCATCGCTGGTGAGGCGCCACCCGGCGGGCACAGCTGGGGAGCCGCGAGGACCAATGCTGACCGATGGAGCCTGATCGAGCAGTCGCTGTGCCAGCACGTGATCGATTCCGACCGCATGCTGGTCATCGACGATGCCCGGCTGGACTTGTCGACAAATGTCGGTTCCCCGAATGGATCGGCGCCGATGATCGCCTGGGCCGGATTCCCGGTGCATGACCCCGGTGACCGTGCGGTAGGTGCGCTGTGCGTGGCCGATTGGCTACCGCGGCACTGGAGCGACTACGACCTTGAGGTTCTGCAAATCCTGGCCGCGGTCGCCTCGGGTGAGATTGCCCTGCAGGTCGCCGTGGCGCACGGGACCGAGCGTGCCGAGCTGGCCAGGACACTGCAGGAGAGCCTGCTGCCGCCGCGGCTGCCGAAGATCCCTGGCCTGCAGATCGCCGCTCGTTACGTCGCAGGGGGGACGGGGGCCGAGGTTCTCGGCGACTTCTACGACGTCTTCCCCTCAGTTCGGGGGAGCTGGGGCCTAGTGGTCGGGGACGTGTGCGGCAAGGGCGTGCCGGCCGCTAAGAGCACCGCGCTTGCTCGCTATACCCTGCGCGCCGAGGCGCACCGGAAGATCCGGCCGAGTGTGATCCTGGCTGGCCTGAATCAGGCGCTGCTGGACTGGCCGACCGCCGACCGGCGGTTCCTCACCGCGATCTACGCTGCCGTTCGGCCGACCCTGGCCGGCGCCATAGTGCAGATCAGTTCCGGCGGCCACCCGCTCGCGCTGGTGCGGCGCGCTGACGGCAGCGTGCAGCCTTTCGGGCGGCCAGGGACGCTGCTCGGGCTGCTCGCGGATCCCGAGCTGCACGACAGCCGTCGGCTGCTGCGGGTCGGCGACAGCCTGATCCTGTTCACCGACGGAGTCACCGAGGCCCGCAGTCACGTCGACCGCGAGCTATTCGGCGAAGAGCGGCTCGGGGACCTCGTCGCTGGCCTGGGAAATGTGTCCGCGGCGCGGATGGCCGACGCGATCTTGAGGGCGGTCAGGACATTCAGCCATGGCGAGGTCAGCGACGACACCGTCGTGCTGGTCCTGAAGGTGCCATGGCGCGGGCCGAGCGGTGCCAGGGTACGTACCGCAGGACACCGGACCACAGGCCAGGACTGGATTGGACCACCGCCAACGTAAGGACCTGTGGCACATCGTTCCGGGAGCTCAGGCTGGTGTGCCGAGGCCGGCTAGCCGGCCCAGCGCGTTGAGGTACCGCAGCGCCTGGCTGAAGGAGGCAACCAAGCCGGTCTGGCAGTAAGACAGACCGGCTTGTTGGCAGAACTCCCTGATCAGCGGCTGGGAACGGCGCAAGTTGGGACGTGGCATCGATGGGAACAGGTGGTGCTCAATCTGGTAGTTCAGGCCGCCGAGTGCGAGGTCGGTCAGCCAGCCGCCGTTGACATTGCGGGAGGTGAGTACCTGCCGGCGCAGGAAATCGCTGCGGTCATCCGCGCTCAAGATGAGCATGCCCTTGTGGTTGGGCGCGAAGGAGCAGCCCAGATACAACCCGAAGAGGCCCTGCTGCACGACGATGAACACGGCCGCCTTCACCGGTCCGAGCACCAGCAGCACGAGGGTCAGATAGCCGGCGAAATGGACCGCGAGCAGCGCAGTCTCGGCCGGCCGGCGCCCGGACGCCCGGCTGGCCAGCGCGCGGATGCTGGCGACGTGCAGATTGACCGCCTCAAGCAGCAGCATCGGGAAGAACAGGTACGCCTGATAGCGGTAGACCAGCCGGGCCACGCCCCGGCAGGTGCCAACCTGAGCCTCGGTGAATGCCAGCGCGCCGAGCATGATGTCCGGGTCCGCACCCTCGGTGTTGGGGTGAGCGTGGTGCCGGTTGTGCTTGCTTACCCACCAGCCGTAGCTCAGTCCGATGCCGAGATTGCCGAGCAGGATGCCAGCCAGATAGCTAGCCCGCCGGGAGCCGAAGATCTGCCGGTGCCCGGCGTCGTGGCCGAGAAAGCCGAACTGGGCGAAGATCACCGCCAGAAAGGCGGCCACCGCCAGGACCCACCATGAGTTGCCCACCAGCACGACGGCTGCCCAGCCGGCCACCATAGCCGCCGCCGTGATGGCGATCTTCCAGGCGTAATAGCCGGGACGCCGCTTGAGCAGACCTGCCTCCCGCACTTGCCTGGACAGCTCGGCGTAAGCACTTCCGACCAGGGGCCCAGCGGGGGACTGCGTTACCGTGGGCTGCGCCGCGTGAGCTTGCGCCGCGACGGGCTCGGCGGATCGGGTGTCAGGTCGTGTGGTGGCGGTTGTTGTTGCTGCTGCTTCGCTGGGTCGCACGGAGGACTCCTGAGCACATCGCTGACCGGCTGGGATGTGCCGCCAGGGTCTGGGGCGGCAGGGCCGACTGTGGCAGTCACGAGTACGCCGCGGGACTGGGCCGACTGTGGCCCAACAGTACCCCGGCTAGCGGACTGTGGCTCGCTAGGAGAGCGGTCGACGCACTTCGAATCCGGTTGTTCATGCTCCGTGCGCCCGCCGCTCACGGCCGCGCCGCATGGGTGCGGCAGCGACGGTCAGACCGGGTGCCGCGCAGCGGCCGGTCGAGCAGGGGAGTCCAGCCTCGCCCCGAAGAATCCCGAGATGTCAGCCCGCAGTGCGGCGGGTTCCAGCTGCCGGGCGGCCTGATGTTCGGTCGCACTGCCGTAGCGGCGCAGTTCCTCGCGACTGACGCCGAGCCCGAGCAGCCGGTGCGGAATGTCAGCGAGCGCCGCAGCGACGGCGGGTACCGAGGTTCCGGCCAGATAAGGCTCGACCAGCACGATGTCCGGGGTGCCAAGGGTGGCACGCAGCGTCCGGCCGTCGAAGGGCCTGACCGTGGCCGCGTAGAGCACGGTCACATCCATTCCGCTGGTCGCCTGCAGCACCGCGTCGGCCAGCGGCCCGACGACGATGACCGTGCCTGCGGAGCCAGTCCGGAGCACCGTGAGTGACTCCAGGCTGGTCGCCAGTGGCGCGGCATTAGCCAGCACGGAGAGCCGCAGATACACCGAGCCCGAGGCGCCGACCGCTGCCCGGAGCGCGCGTTCGGCCTCGTCCGGATGACCGGGAACGTGCACAGTCCAGTCAGGCAAGGTGTCGAGCAGCGCCACGTCGCCAGGTGCCTGATGGGTGCGGCCCTCGGCCGCGTAGTCGTAAGACGCTCCCGAGCTGACCAGCACCGCGCCGACGCCCTGGTGACCCAGGTCCAGCTTGATCTGCTCGAATGGGCGCTCGATCAGGAAGCTCGCGAACGTGTGCGCCACCGGCCGCATCCCGGCGAGTGCCAGACCGCCGGCCACGCTGACCAGGAGCTGCTCACGAATCCCCAGATTGATGACGCGGTCGGGGTGGCGCCTGGCCGCTGGCCAGAAAGCGTCGGCCGAGATGTCGGCGAGTACCAGGGCAAGCAGCGGATCATCGTCAAGCAGCTCGGTCATCACCCGCGCGAAGCGCTCCCGCATGCCGTCCATCGGACCTCCGGCTTGATTTCGTTGACTAGACGACCGCGACGACAGCGTGCGGTTGGCCCGGGTGCGGGGCGGTGAACGCCGCCTCAAGAGCCGCATGATCGCGGCCGTCCGCTCGCACGGCCGACCATCCTTCGCGGCTGAACCGGGTCTCGATACCGCCCGGCCAGCCATAGGTGGCCGAGCCGTTGTCCACCACGATGCAGTGCAGGGCGTCCAGGCCGGCCCGGCCGGCGAAGGCGATCGCCTCGTGGCCAGAGCCTTCATCGAGTTCCCCGTCGCCGGACAGGACGAATACCCGGGCCTGAGTGAGTCCCCTGGCGCGCAGGCCAAGCACCGTGCCGACGGCAAGTGGCAGCCCATGGCCGAGCGAGCCACTGGAGATCTCGACACCGCGCAGCAGGGTCCGGTCCGGATGGTGGCCAAGCGGCGAGTCGAAATCGCCATAACCGGGTAGCACGGAATGCTCGAGGAATCCCTTCGCCGCAAGCACCGCGTAGTAGGCCATCGGCCCGTGGCCCTTGGACAGGAAGAATCGATCCCGCGCCTCGTCTTCGAACGAGTCGGGGCTCACCCGGAGCACCCGGTCGTAGAGGACCCAGAGCACATCGAGAGTGCTGGCGGCTGCGAAGTCATGTTTCTCATCGCCGGCCATCAGCGCCATCAGGCCAGGCAGGTCAGCGAACTCAACGGGCCGGGTCGCACGCTTGACGTCCATGGACCCGAGTCTTGAACTTCAAGTGCGCTTGAAGTCAAGTCAGGCGGCGGGTAACGTTTCTTCCGATGCCCGCGCTTGCCGACTACCTGACGGTTTCCGAGTTCGCGGCCCGGAGCGGGACCGCGCCATCGGCGCTGCGGTACTACGAGGATCTCGGCCTGATCGCGGCCGAGCGGACGACGGGAAACCAGCGCCGCTACCCAAGGCACATGCTCCGGCGGGTGGCATTCATCAAGGCCGGCCGGCAGCTTGGCCTTTCGCTGCGCGACATCAAGTCGGCGCTGGACAAGCTGCCGTCCGGCAAGGCGCCCACCAGGGCGGACTGGAGCCGCGCCGCCCGGATGTGGCAGGCCGGGATCGAGGCAAGAATCGCTGAGCTGAACCGGCTGTCCACGACGCTCAGCAGCTGCATCGGCTGCGGCTGCTTGTCCCTGCGCCGGTGCGCCCTTTACAACGATGGCGACGCGGCCGCGGACCTCGGTCCTGGTGCCCGCTGGCTGCTCGGCGACGAACCACCCGAACCGTCATCGCCGGCCCGCCGCAACTGAGCGGCTATAGGCCGAGGTCGTCCAGTTGTTTGTAGAGATCGGCGCGCGGGTTGGTCGGGTCCACCTTGAATCCCTTGCCGCCCGCTGGGCTGGCCGTGCTGCCCTGGCCGCTGACGGTACCTGGACTGTCCGGCCTGATCGCGACGTTCGTGCCAGGGCTGGCCGCGCCGACCGCGGCCGGCCTGGCCTTGGCCGCGGACCTGGCCTTGACGACACGCCGGTCCCTGAACACCCAGCCGGACAGGATCCCGCCGACCAAGCCGCCGATGTGGGCCTGCCAGCCGATGCCCTGCTGCGGTAGCAGCACGCTGAACTGATACGCGAAGCACAGCGCCATCACGGCGCCGACCAGGACGTCGATGCCGTGCCGGTCGAAGATCCCGCGGACCATGATGTAGCCGAAGTAGCCGAAGACCACGCCGCTGGCTCCGACGCCGACGACGTTGGAGCTCTCGAAGAACCAGGCGGCCAGGCCGCTGGTCACCACCACCACGGCGGTGAGACCAGCGAACTTGGCGATGCCTCGGTAGGCGGCCAGGAAGCCGAAGATGAACAGCGGCCCGGAGTTGGCCTCAAGGTGAGTCCAGCTCACGTGCAGGAACGGCGCGGTGAAGATGTAGGGCAGGGTCGACAGGTCCCGCCCCCGGATCCCGTAGCTCTGGTCGAGGCTGTAGTGGTTCGCGACGTTCACGATCTGGATGATCCACAAGACGGCCAGGACGCCGACCATCACAAAGAACGCGTTGCGCGCTCCAGCCAGCACTGTGTCCGCCTGGCCGAGATCCATCGTCCAGCCGCGGCGTTGCGTGGCTGCCGCACCGCCTTCGCTTCCCGGCACCGCCGGCTTCCTGCTCATTTTCAGCGTCCTTCACCCGGTTCCTGCCCTTGCTTGCACGCTAGCCCGAACCGGCGCCGCAGGGTAGTGCCGGCGTGTCGCGCGGCAGCCAGCTACCGGGCAGTGATCACAGGTCAATCGTGGCTACGCCCTGTAATTGTTACTGTACTAATTGCCAATCCGTGATCTGCGCGACACAAATTCCTGGGCGCCCGCCACAACTTTTTCTTCCGAAACGCTTGGTCGAGTCGATCACTTCTGGCAACGTGGTGCCGCGATGGACATGGCTCCTTGTTTCGGTGGTTCTGCCCCGTAATAGTGCTGGCCACTCCTGGTAGTCAATCCATCACATGACTCGCTGCCTTGACCGCAGCGGTCCTGCGCACCTGGCGGCTTGCCCGGCGCGCGCGGCCGAGGGAAGGATGGCATTGTCACAGCACCGCAGGCGGTTGTCCGGCGGACGCCGGTCACGCAGGAGCGTTCGTGCCTTCTTGCTCACGACTGTCATCGCAGCTGTAGCCATCGCTGGCGGCGCCAGATACATGATCGACCAGACGAAGACAATCCAGACTTACCCCCTGGCCGAGTCCGTGGCGCAGCTTCCGACCAGCGTGCCAGCCGCGCACCTCGAACAGCAGCGGCAGCACATCATCTTGATGGCCGTCGCCACCAAGACGTTCAAGGTGGTCAGCTCGCCGAAGGTGGCCCAGGTCCAGCCGGTGCCTGCGCCAGCAGGCGGCGCACCCACCGTCTACGCGCCGCCGCCCAATCCGGGTACGGCTCAGGCGATCGCGTACCGCATGCTGCCGTCGTTCGGGTTCAGCGCGAGCGCCCAGTTCGGCTGCCTGGACAACATCTTTTCCAGGGAGAGCGGCTGGCGATGGAACGCGGCGAACGCCAGCGGCGCCTACGGCATCCCGCAAGCCCTGCCCGGATCGAAGATGGCCACGGCCGGACCTGACTGGCTGACGAATCCGGCCACCCAGATCAAGTGGGGCATTGGCTATATCAAGCAGCGCTACGGCTCACCGTGCAATGCATGGGCATTCTGGCAGGGCCACAACTGGTACTAAGACCGACCGGTTACTAGCTCTCAGTTGTCACAGCGAAACATTCAGTAACCATCCTGCGGCGAGCGGCACCGGGCTTTCCGTTTCGGCGTTGCAATGATTTTCGCGACCTAACGTTACTTCTTCGTAACGTAAAGTTGCGAGGACTGGGCGGGTCGCCAAGCGGTCACCAGGCGGCTGTGTCCCCAGCTGCTTCAAGCAGGCCCAGGTAGCGCAGCCCCGGCGACCGCGGTGCCCGTGACGACCGACGCCGTACATTCCGGCACCGACTGTGAGCTATCTCATACAGCACGTATGCCGGTTTTGCGACATACGGCCTGCGGGCAGAGTGGATGGCTGGCAGCACCCAGCGTGCGAGACGACCTGCACCAGGTAATCCCCCCGTCGCCATGATCCCGCGGCCCGTCCGCACGCCGCAGCCGCGCCCGACCATCAGGGCGCCGGCCGTGCCCTGGGTGAAAGAAGGCACGTCCCGCGTGCTCGACTGAAGGCACATCTTGACCCGCCTGCGTCAGATCTACGCAAAACCCTCCAGAACCACCATCTCCGCGGCAGCCGGCACTATTGTCGCTGCCTCAATCACCGCCACGGCGCTTGCCGTAGCTTCCGCCGGACCAGCCCAGCCATCAGCCGGCCAGGATTATCGCGGGCCAGACTGGCAGACGAACCCGGCCACCCAGATCCGCTGGGGCCTGCGCTATATCCAGTCGGTCTACGGCTCGCCTTGCGGTGCGTGGGGGCACGAGACGGCCTACGGCTGGTACTGAGCCCGGCCGGGCTGGACCGGCCTGGCTGGTGGCGTCTGCGGGCGGGCTGGCGTCCGCGGGCGCCCGGCTGGCATTCGCCGGTCTGGCGTGACCCGGGTTGCCTGGCCGGGCGGGCTGCCTGGCCTCTGGGCTGGCGTCCGCCAGGCCGCTGCCGTACAGCTACGGCAGCGGCTTGAACGTCCGCATCGCGACGCGGAAGATCGCGCTGGCCCAGCCTGCCCGGGTGGCTGGTGCCGACATCGACAGCACATATGGCTGCGGTCCGGCCGAGGTCTGGGCGGTGAAGATGACCTCCGTCACATCAGTTGCCACCGTGCTGGTGCGTGCTCGCCACCAGAAGGTCCAGGTCGCTGCCGGGTGCCCGTGGAACGTAATGGCCAGGATCGACACTAGGTGGTAGTCGTGGTACCGGTGGGTGGCGATCGCCACCGCCTGCTTGTACTTGGCCTCCCTGACCGGCCCCTGCACGGCGAACGGGTTCAGGTCGACATCCATCCGGGCGCTGCCGAGCGGCGGCCTGAAGACGGTGACCAGGCCAGGGATAATCAGCCAGCTGGCCGGCGCGGCGACGCGGAAACCGGCCGTTGTCCCGATCAGCACGGCGGGCACCGACTGCCAGACATAACCGGCCGGCGGTGGTTGGCTGGTGGTCGGGCTTGGCGTCGGACTAGGGCTGACTGTCGGACTCGGCGAGCCAGATGGCGTCGGCTTGCCGGACGGGCTCGGTCCGCCAGACTTGGAATGGCCAGGGGTCGTGTGCCCGCCGGACGGGGCGGACCCGGGCGACGACTGCCTCGACCCGCGAGTCCCCGGATCGGCGCCCTTCGGGTCGGAACTGCCGTGCGTCTGGTGCGAGCCGCCGCCGCCCGAGCCGACGCTCGCCTTGGGTGACTGGTCCAGGCCCTGTGCGATGGAGGCCCGGAAGCTGGGGAACTCAAACCAGACGCCGCCGATCACGATGGCCAGCGCGGCGGCCGCAGCCAGCAACACCAGCCCGCGCCGGGAGCGCTCAGTGCCCGAACCGGCCCCAGGACCGCCCGGCTGACTGGCCGATGGCGACTCCGCGCCCGGGTCCGCCGGACCTCCGGGACCGGCCAGACCACCCAGACCACCCAGACCTGCCGCACCGCCCAGACCCGCCCGACCGCTCGGGCCCAGCGGGCCGAGCTGCGCTAGCGCGTCAGTGCGGTGCGGCAGGTCCGGCGACCCCGGAGCCACCGGCATCTTAAGTTCAGCGAACACAGGTGTCGCCATCAGATCGGGGACCACGTCGCCAGCTGGCCCGGCACCCGGCTGAGCCGACCGGATGCTCCCCGCCTGCGCACCTTGAGCTGCTGCTCCGGCCGGACCGACCGGGCCAGCCCCCGCTGGGCCCGCTGCGGCACTGGCTCGCGCGCTTCCGGCACCGGTCGGGTCGCCGGACTGCTGTCCGGCGGCCAGCTCAACGGCTGCCGGAACGGCGACAATCTGAGTGGCCGTGGTCGCATTCGGGGACTGGGCGGCCGGATCGGCCAGGCCGGCCGGGCCGAGGTCCGGCGAGCCAGCGTGCCCACTGGCGGACCCGGCAGACTGGGCGGCCGACCCGGCGTCGGTCAGCATCTGGGCAGTCGTCGCCGCGTCCGGCCGCTGTGCCGGATCGACGCGCAGCAGCGCTTCGATCACCGGGCCCAGCGGTCCGGCCGATGGCGCTCTGGGAGCCGACTCGGTTGCGACGCTGGCTACGATCGCCGCGGAGCCGCCCGCGCGGTCAAACGGCCCCCGGCCCTCCACCGCCGCGTAGAGAGTGGCGCCAAGCGACCACAGGTCCGAGGCCGGGGTGGCCGGCTCGCCGCGGACTCGCTCAGGTGGGGCGAACCCGGGAGTTCCGACCACCAGGCCGGCCTGGGTGAGCCCGGGATCGCCCTGGATCGTGGCGATTCCGAAGTCGGTCAGCACGGCCTTGCCGTCGCCGCTGATCAGCACGTTGCTCGGCTTGACGTCCCGGTGCAGCACGCCGGCGGCGTGCGCCGCGACCAGTGCCTCAAGCAGTCCCCGGCCGAGCTGCGCGGCCTGTTCTGGCGGCAGCGGGCCGTCCTCGGCGATCACCTGGTCGAGCGGCCGGGCGCGGACCAGTTCCATCACGATCCACGGCGTGCCCTGCTCCTCGACCACATCGAAGATGGTGACCAGACCGGGGTGACTCAGCCGGGCGGCCGTCCTGGCCTCGCGCAGCGTGCGCTCATAGCTGGCGTCCGCCTCGGTGGCTGAGGCCATCGGCGGCAGCACGATCTGCTTGACGGCGACGTCGCGATCCAGCAGTTCGTCCCGGCTGCGCCAGACGATTCCCATCGCGCCGCGGCCGACCTGATCGAGCAGCCGGTAGCGTCCCGCAACCAGGTAGCCGGGACCCAGGACAGATTGCATGGGGTGAAATCTACGCGGATCGGCTGGCAGATTTCTGTGAGCCCGATGTGAATTTCGCTAGACGTTACCTAACCGCGCGGTTTGGCCATTGCCAGCACATCGAGCGCCTGATCGAGTTGCTCGCGGGTGATCGCGCCCCGAGCCACCAGACCGCGGCCGATCACGACGTCCTTGATCGCAGCGCCCGACGCCAGTGCCTCATGCGCGACGGCGGCCGCCTCCTCATAGCCGATGAACGGGTTCAGCGCGGTGACAATGGCAGGCGAGGACTCCGCGTTCGCGCGCAGCCGTTCCACGTTTGCGGTGATGCCGGCCACGCAGCGGTCGGCCAGCAGGCGCGCGACGGCAGCGAGCAGGCCAATCGATGCCAGCAGGTTCCGCGCGATGACCGGCATCATCACGTTCAGCTCGAAGCTGCCGGCCGAGCCGCTGAACGCCACGGCCGCGTCGTTGCCGATCACCTGGGCGCAGACCTGGCAGACGGCTTCGCAGATCACCGGGTTGACCTTGCCCGGCATGATCGAGGATCCGGGCTGCAGGTCCGGAAGCGTGATCTCAGCCAGCCCGGTGCGCGGGCCAGAGGCCATCAGGCGCAGGTCGTTGGAGATCTTGAACAGCGAGATGGCCACTGTCCGCAGCGCCCCGCTCGCCGCGACCAGCGCGTCCCGCCCGCCCGCCGCCTCGAAATGGTCCCTCGCCTCGGTCAGCGGCAGGTTCAGGTCGCCGGCCAGCCGGGCGATCACCGCCGCGGCGAAGCCTGGCGGCGCGTTCAGCCCGGTCCCGACCGCGGTCCCGCCGAGCGGAAGCTCGCCGACGTCGGGCAGCACCGCGTCGACGCGATCGATCCCCTTCCGCACCGCGGCCGCGTAGCCGCCGAACTCCTGCCCGAGCGTGACCGGCGTGGCGTCCATCAGATGCGTCCGGCCGCTCTTGACCACATCGGCGAACTCGGCGGCCTTGGCCGCGAGCTCGGCGGCCAGCCCGGCCAGCGCCGGCCCGAGAGTTCGGCTGAGCTGGTAGCAGGTGGCGAGATGGATCGCAGAAGGGAACACGTCGTTGGACGACTGGGACGCGTTCACGTGATCGTTGGGGTGGACCGGCCGGCCCAGGCGGCGGGCTGCCAGGGTCGCGATGACCTCGTTGGCGTTCATGTTCGACGAGGTACCCGAGCCGGTCTGGAACACATCCACCGGGAACTGGTCGAGGTGGGCGCCGTGCTCGATCTCGGCGGCGCTGTCGTGGATCGCCCTGGCCATGTCCGGCTTGAGCACGCCAAGCTCGCCGTTGACGGTCGCGGCTGCTCCCTTGATCGAGACCAGCGCCCGGATCAGCTCACCAGGCAGCCGCTCGCCGGATACCGGGAAGTTCTGCACCGCGCGCTGCGTCTGGGCGGCCCAGAGCGCGTCCGCCGGCACGGCGACCTCGCCCATCGAGTCACGCTCGATCCGGAACCCGGCTGGTGCCTGCCTCATTTGCGATGTCCTCAGGTCGGGGCGTGGCCGATGCTGAGCACCGGCGCGTTCGGCGCTGTCACATCGGCGAAGAAGTCGTTGCCCTTGTCGTCCACCACGATGAACGCGGGGAAGTCGCGCACCTCAATCCGCCAGACGGCTTCCATGCCGAGTTCGGGGTACTCAAGCACCTCCACCTTGGTGATGCAATCCTGCGCCAGCTTCGCCGCTGCGCCGCCGATCGAGCCGAGGTAGAACCCGCCGTGTTCCTTGCAGGCAGCGGTGACGGCGGCCGACCGGTTCCCCTTCGCCAGCATCACCAGCGACCCGCCTGCGGCCTGGAACTGGTCTACGTACGAATCCATCCGGCCCGCCGTAGTCGGCCCGAACGAGCCGGAAGCGTAGCCCGCCGGGGTCTTGGCCGGTCCTGCGTAGTAGACCGCGTGGTCGCGCAGGTAGTCCGGCATCGGCTCGCCAGCGGCCAGCCGCTCGGCGATCTTGGCATGCGCGATGTCCCTGGCGACCACCAGCGGTCCGGTGAGCGACAGCCTGGTCCTGATCGGATACTTCGACAGCTCGGCCCTGACCTGGGCCATGGGCTGGGACAAGTCGACCCTGACTACCTCGGTGTCCAGCTCGTCGCCAGCGGCGTCAGGCAGGTACTGCGCCGGGTCGGTCTCCAGCTGTTCAAGGAACACCCCATCGCGGGTGATCTTGCCGAGGGCCTGCCGGTCGGCCGAGCAGGAGACCGCGATGGCGACCGGGCAGGACGCGCCGTGCCTGGGCAGCCGGATCACCCGCACGTCATGACAGAAGTACTTGCCGCCGAACTGGGCGCCGATGCCGATCCGCCGAGTGATCTGGAGTACCGCCTGCTCAAGCTCTCGATCGCGGAACCCGTGCCCGGCGGGCGAGCCCGCGCCCGGCAGCGAGTCCAGGTACTTGGCCGATGCGTACTTGGCCGTCTTCAGCGCGTACTCGGCGCTGGTCCCGCCGACCACGATGGCCAGGTGGTACGGCGGGCAGGCGGCCGTGCCCAGCGAGCGGAGCTTGTCCTGCAGGAAGGCCTCCATCCGCTCCGGGTTAAGCACCGCCTTGGTTTCCTGGTAGAGGTAGGACTTGTTCGCCGAGCCGCCGCCCTTGGCCATGAACAGAAATTTGTACTCGCCGCCTCCGGTCGCATACAGCTCGATCTGCGCGGGCAGGTTGGTGCCGGTATTGCGCTCGTCCCACATGGTCAGCGGCGCGAGCTGGGAGTAGCGCAGGTTCAGCTTGGTGTAGGCGTCGTACACGCCGCGGGCGATGTGCTCCTCATCCCGCCCGTCGGTCAGCACCTGCTGGCCACGCTTGCCCATCACGATCGCGGTGCCGGTGTCCTGGCACATCGGCAGCACCCCGCCGGCCGCGATGCAGGCGTTCTTGAGCAGGTCGCTGGCGACGAACCGGTCGTTCGGGGACGCTTCCGGGTCGTCCAGGATCGACCGCAGCTGCTGCAAATGGGCTGGCCTGAGCAGATGAGCGATGTCCTGCATCGCCGCCGCGGTCAGCCGGGTCAGTGCCTCAGGCTCAACCTCAATAAATTCGCGGCCAAACGCACTGCGACCGGTGACTCCGCCGTCACTCACCAGGCGGTACTGCGTGGTGTCAGGACCCAGCGGCAGCAGGTCGGTGTAGCTGAACTCGGGCATCGATGCACGTCCTCGCGCGAGACCAAGGGATGCCTTCATCGTAGGTCGGCTGGCCGGCCGCGCGGGCGGCACATCCACGGGCGGCGGTCAGGCCGCCGCCCGTGGGATGGCGAGATCGGTAACTCGAGAGTCATGGCTACGCACCTCAGCTAAGGCAGCCTGGCTCGATCAGGGGCTCCCGGACAGGGAAGCCGTGATGCTCTGGGCGGGGCAGTAGGTGCCGCCGCCGACCGATGTGTACGGGGAGGACAGAACCATGGTGCCGTCCCATGCGGTGGCCGCCCAGGCCCCGCTGACGACGCCTGCCTGGGTGAGTGTCAGCCGGAACGACAGCGTGTTACTGATGGGGACGCCGGCGCAATCCGTGATGTGGGCCTTGGCCGTCCCCGTGTACACGCCACCCGTACGGGCCAGGTCCACCGTGAATGGGGTCGGGGCGTAGTTGCCGGGACCGGTGATGGGTCCGGAGAGCACCAAGGCGCACGGCCCGGCCGTGCAGTTCGGCTTGAACGACCATGTGTCGGTCCACGCCTTGCCGACCGAGAAAGCAGGAATCCCTCCGGTGGACCTGACGACCCGGTAGTGGGTGCTAAACGGTCCATACAGGCGGGCCGCCGAGACGGGCGGGGTGACAGTGCGCGCCGTCAGCACCGCGGACAGGGCGGAACGCTTGCCGCCCCGCTCGGCCGCCACGCGGTACTGGTACGCGGTGGCGGGGGCGAGTCCGGGGACCAGGTACGACGTGACGGTTCCTGGGACCGACCCGATGACCTGACCGGCTGCCAGGATCAGGTACTTATCGGGCGCCGGACCGGTCGCCGGACGGGACCAGTGAAGCGTTATCGAGCTAGTGGTCGACGGGCCCGCCGCGAGCCCGGTCGGCCGCAGCAGCGGAGTGCTCCGCCATGGAGCCCAGATCACCAGGCCGGCGATCAGGACGAGTACCCCCACGGCCGCGATCACCGGAATAGTCCAGCTTGGCCGTCCGCGCCGGGCCACCGCCGCGGCCGGCGGAGCCGGCGGGACGGGCGGGCCGGGCGGCCCCGATGGAGCGGGCGGAACGATGATCGTGGCTGGCTCGGCCGCGAGCGGTAGCGCAGCGAACGGTGGCGGCTGCGGAGACCCGAGCACCGGAGCCGGCGGAAGCGGGGTCGGCGGAGGAGGCGGCGGCGGAGGCCGGAGCACGGGCGCCGGGGGAGCGGCCTGGAACGGATACTGGGGCACGAGCGGCTGGAGCGGGTCGGTGCCCGTGACCGCGTAGTCGGAGACTAGGTCGCTCCAGTCGGTGCCGCCCCAGTAGCGGTATTCGTGCCGGCGGGCCGGATCGGTGTACCAACCTGCGGGCATCATCGTCGGTGTTGCCATCGCATCTCTCCTGTCTTGCGGGCACCGTCCGCCCGGCCGATGCCGCACGTCCAATGCTTGTTCCAGCTAGCGCCTTTCCTCGCTGCCACGACCAGAGCCACAAGTCACCGTCTGACGGCCATTGGTCACTGCGTGCCGGCCATTGCTCGTCTTCGGGCGGCGGACCTGCGGCCAGGGGTGCGTTCGCAGGAAGGCATGGAAATGTTCGGGGGAAGCCAGCCGGCCCCGAGCCCTGCATCGGATGTCACCGCCCGGACGCGGTCATTCCAAGCTTCGCCGCGGCCGTTCGTGCCGACTTCAGCAGCAGGTAAGCGCTGACCGCCAGGATTATGGTGAGGACACCATTCGTGAGGCCAACGGTGAGCTTGTCCGCATGGACCGTCAGCGTGGTGCCCACGGTCGCGATCGCCCAGATCCCCGCGGTAATCGCGAAGGTGAGGCCGAAGCCGAAACAACGCTTCCGATGAGCCTTCAAGCGGTCTTGGTCGAAGATGGCGGCAACGTCGCCCATCTCCTGTACTTCACCTTGCGGGCCGAGGGCGAGCATGACCCGATAGCTCCGGTGCACTCCCCAGATCGCCCAGATGCCCGCGTACAGAAGGACGCCTACGCCGAACAGCAGGAACAGGCATGCGGCCAGCAGCCAGTTGAAGTTTGTCGCTTTCCGTTCCATGGTCACGGTACCGCCCATGCCGGTAAGGATCTTGTAGCGCCGCTTGCTGTATTCAGCCATGGCTGCAGAAAGCCTGGGATCGAACCCCTGACCGGCCTGCGCATACGCGGGCACCGGCTGGCCGTATCCAGGGGTCTGGAAGCCGCTCGGAGGCAGGACTGCGCCGGGCACGGCGGGCGCAGTGTTGACCGTGGCTGGCTCAGCCGGGCGCTGCGGCGACGGGAACTGGGGCGCCGCCTGAGGTCCGAGCGCGGTAGCTGCGGGCGCGGCCTGGAGCGGGGCCCCGGGCACATGAGCCTGGTGCGGAGCCTCGAGCTGATCGGTGCCCGTGACCGCGTTGTCGGAGACCAGGCCTGTCCAGTCGGTGCCACCCCAGTAGCGGTATTCGTGCCGGCGGGCCGGATCGGTGTACCAGCCTGCGGGTACCAATGTCGGTGTTGTCATCGCAATCCCCTCCTGTTTTGCGGGGCACAGTGCGTGCGGCGGAGCCGTGCCGACGTGCCAGTTCCAGCTAGTCCCCGTCGCTGTTGCCCCGGCCAGAGCCGCACGTCATCAGGTAAAGAGCCGCACGTCACCAGGTAGGTGGTCATTGGTCCCGCAGAATCACCGACCAATGTCAGCTGGAATGGGCTGACTGGATGCGACAGATGATGCGGCGGACGCCGTGAATGCCGCAGGATGCGGGGGCTGAGTCACTGCGTGCCCGGTCGCGGACGTTCACAGCGATCCGCCGATGTGTGATCATCGGCTCTGTGGCTGATGCCAGGAAGGTCGAGCCGGGGCTGCTGGCCGTCAGCGATCTGCATGTCGGGTATCGCGAGAACCGCGAGATCGTCCAGCACTTGTGGCCCGAATCGGCGTCCGACTGGCTGATCGTGGCCGGCGACGTCGGCGAGCTGGCTGCTGACATCCAATGGGTGCTGAGCACGCTGGCCAGTAGGTTCGCCAAGGTGATCTGGGTGCCCGGCAATCACGAGCTGTGGACGCACCGACGGGATCCGGTCCAGCTCCGCGGTGAGCAGCGGTACCTGCACCTGGTGGAGATCTGCCGGGGGATAGGCGTGCTGACCCCCGAGGATCCGTACCCGGTCTGGGACGGCGAGGGCGGGCCGGTCGTGATCGTGCCGCTGTTCTTGCTTTACGACTACACCTTCCGGCCCGAGGGTGCGGCGACGAAGGCCGAGGGACTTGAGCGCGCCTACGCGACCGGGGTGGTGTGCACCGATGAGGTGTGGCTGAAGCCTGATCCTTATCCGAGCACTGAGGCGTGGTGCCTGGCCCGCCTGGCGGTCACCGAACGGCGGCTGGCCGACCTGCCAGCTGGCATCTCGACCATCCTGGTGAACCACTTCCCGCTCGTCCGGGCGCCGACTCGGGTCCTGCGCTACCCGGTGTTCGCGCAATGGTGCGGCACCATCCACACCGCCGACTGGCCGCTGCGGTTCAACGCCGCCGCCGTGGTCTACGGTCATCTGCACATTCCGCGGACTATCTGGCATGACGGGATCCGGCACGTGGAGGTGTCCCTCGGCTATCCCAGGGAATGGCAGCGCCGCGGCACCGTACCGGTTATCCCGCACCAGATACTCCCGGTAGCGGGCCGGGCTTGACCGCGGCGGTCGGCCCGGTCCGGAAGTGGCTGGCAAATGGACGTCGAAAAGCCGGTCTGCATGCGGCGGGCCGCGTGGGGTAGATGGCCTGCAAGGGGATCAGGCTAGTTGGCCCTTACCGCAAAGGACAGGTTGATGGGGAGCAACTTTGAGACAGGCAGCAGCGGTGTCGATCTGAACGAGGCGGCACGGCAGCTGGAGCTAGCGGCTCACGACGCGCGCGTCGCCTTCGATTGCATCGGGCTTGATGAGCTTGACCGGGCGCACACCCACGCGATCACGGCGCGGGCGGCTGCCGACGCGGCGGAGAACGCGCTGCGGGTCGCCCTGGGCGGGGAAAGGAGCGCCGCTGGGCGGTGAGGCCCGGGCGGCGCGTGGGTTATCCGCTGGTGCGGGTTGCCGCCTCGGTGAGAGTGCGCGCCGTTCGTACCGCGCTGGCGACCGCGTCGTCGGAGACAGACGCACAAGTCGGTCAGGGTGAATAGCGCCTCGGCGCTGACGACCACGGCCAGGTCCCGCTTGAGCTGAGCCAGCGTGTCGGGGCCGCCCGCCGGGAGTGTGCCGTCGAGCGGGGCAAACTGGTGCTGTGGGGAGACAGCGACCAGATCGCTGACGCCGAGTCCGGCCGCGCCTTCGCCGACGCCATCCCGGCCGGCCGATTCCAGCTGCTCACCGCGACCGGCCACCTCCCCCAGCTCGAAACTCCCCAGCAGGTGCTGGCGGCCATCTCCTCCTCACTCGGCGTGTAGCGCGGTGGCGGTGCGGATCCGCGCTGCCCAGCCTGCGGGCAGCAGCGCGCCGACCACCGCGATCACTACCCCGGCCAGCGCCAGTCCGGCCATCTCCAGGCCGCCGTAGACGTTCAGGAAACTGGCGGGCAGGGCAAGGTCGGCTGCCGACGCCATCACCGGCAGCACGTACCGGTGCACTCCGATCCCGATCGGGACCGCGAGCAGGCCGGCCACCAGCCCGGTAGCCGCGACCCAGCAGATCACCATGGTGATCATCTGCGGCGGGGTCATCCCGATTGCCTTGAACACGCCGAGGTCGTGCACCCGTTCCCTGGTGTGCATGACGATGGTGTTGAGCACGCCAAGCCCGGCGACGACCGCGAGCATCAGGGTCAGCATGCCGATGATCGCGACCATCAGGTTCACGACGGTCGACTGCCGGTTGTTGACCTGGGCGGAGTAGCTGGCCCCGAGCCTGCTGCTCAGCGCCTGGGCGTAGGTCGCGGCCGAGGTGCCGGGACGGAGCCCCACGTCGTACTGGTACGGCTCGGTCTGGCTCGGGCCGGCCGCCGCCACCGTCTGGGTGCTGGTGATCATATCGATACCGCGGTTGGCCGAGTCGAACACCTCACCAACAATCCGCACCGGGATCTGGCGGCCGTCCAAGCCGATCATGACAGTGTCGCCGACCGCCGTGCCGGTCGCAGTGAGGAAGCCGGTGGCCACGTCCGCCTGACCGGGACCGGTGTACCAGTGCCCGCTGACAATGTCATAGCCGGTCCATGTCGCGTTCCCGCCGAATGCAGTCACGTTGATCTGCCGCGACAGGCCGGGCATGGTCGCCTGGTCATCAGCCTCGGCGACGAGATGCTGGGTGCCTGGCTGCGCGCGCAGCGCCGCCACGATGGCCCGCTGCCCGGCAGGACCGATGTTGTTGCCGTTGGCGAGCGAGACCTGCACCGGCAAAGTCTGGTCATGCGACAGTCCGGCCACCACCAGCCGCAGCGAGGTGCTCAGGCCAACTGCGAACGTCACCGCGGTGGCGCCAAGCAAGATCGCGACCAGCGTGCCCGCGGTGCGGGCCGGCCGGGCGAACGGGGCCGCCAGCCCGACGGTCACCGGCCGTGGCAGCCGCAGCTTGGCCAGGAACCGGTGCGCCGCGTAGCCGCGGCCCTGGTTGGGCGCGCGGCCAGCCGCGATCGCCTGTACCGCACCCATCCGGCCGGCCCGCGCCGCCGGCGCCATCGCAGCGATGCCGACCAGGGCCAGCATGGCCGCCGGAACTGCCACATCCACCGAGACAGGCACGATCAGCCGACCCGAGCCCAAGACCTGGGCGGTCTTGATGAGCAGCGGAATGGCCAGCAGGTTCCCTAGTACGACGCCGCCCAGGCAGCCGGCCACGGCAGGCACAAGAACCTGTCCGGTGTAGGCAGCCACGACCTGACCGGGGGTGAAGCCGATGCTCTTCAGGATGCCGATCCTGCGGTAACCGGCCACCACCGCACCGCTGACCACATTGGCGACGATCAGTACCGACATGACCAGGCCGATCAAGCCAAAGGCAACCAGGAACGGGACGAACGGCGCTACATTCCCGGTCTCCTGCGTCTTGACCGTCAGGTAAGACTGCACGCCGGCCACGGTGCCTGGTGGCAGCGCGGCGCTCACCGCGGCGACATCGGCGCGAACCTCTGCCGCCGTGCTGGCGCTGGCGAACCGGTACAGCAGCTGCGAGCTGGTCGGAGCTCCGGCCGCGGTCAGGCTGGCTATCTCACTGGGTACCACCCAGCCAGCGGCCGTGCTGGTAACGGAATTGGCAAAGCCGACGATGGTGAGCTGCGGGCTACCCGGCCCTCCAGTCACGGAGATCCTGGAGCCGAGCGGCAGCATGATGGACTCGCCTGGCGCCGGATCGCTGGCCATGACAATCTGGCCGGGCTTGGTGGCCCAGTGACCGGATTGCAAGGTGAGGTCGTCGACCGGGCCGCCGGGGCTGGCGCGCCCGACTATGGTCATCGGCCCGAGCGGGTACCCGCCTTGGTTGGGCGAGATGGCTACTTCCGCAAACGGCCCGGCGGTTGCGGTCACCTCCAGCAGCTTCCTGGTCGCGGCCAGCTCAGCGGGCGTAGCCAGGGCCGAATTGACTATGACTTCGGCGTGCGCACCGTTTTGCGCCGCGAACGCGTGGTCGAACGGGGCGCTGGAGTCCACGATGAGGCCGAGTGCCAGCACCGAGGCGCCGGTGGAGGCCAGTAGCACGAGCGCGATCACCAGGGTCGGTACCCAGCGGCGCTTCAGCCCGCCGCGAATAGCGCGGCGGACCGGGGACGCCCTCATCGCTGCACCAACGCAGCGGCGTGGCCGGCGACCTGGCTGTTGACCTCGCTGGCGATCCGGCCGTCGACGAGCGTGACCGTGCGGCTGGCATAGCGCACTGCCAGCTGCTGATTGTGCGTGACCAGGACCAGGGTCTGCCCGGCGGCGTTCAGGTCAAGCAGCAGCTGGCCGATCTCCTCGCCGGTCGCGGTGTCCAGCGCCCCGGTCGGCTCGTCGGCCAGCAGCAGCGCCGGGGAGTTCACCAGGGCGCGCGCGATTGCGACTCGCTGCCGCTCCCCGCCCGACAGCCGGCCGGGGTAGGCATCGCGGTGCCTTTCGATCCGCAGCGTTGCCAGCAGTTCAGTCAGTCGGGCCCGGGCCCGCGCCTTCGGCATCCCCGCCAGCTGGGCCGGCAGCAACACGTTATCGGCAACCGTCAGGTCATCGAGCAGGTTGAAGAACTGGAAGATCATTCCGATCCGCTGCCGCCGGAATCGGGCTGCGCCGGTCTCGCTGAGCTTATCGATCCGCTGGCCGGCCACCGTGACAATGCCGCTGGTCGGGCGATCGAGGCCGGCGATCAGGTTCAGCAGCGTCGACTTCCCGCTGCCCGATGGGCCCATCACCGCCACCGCCTCACCCACGCCGACCGCCAGGCTCACTGCGTCCACGGCGGGCTGGCCGCCGCCGTCGTACAGCTTGGTCACATCACTGACCCGGATCAGCGGGTCCGACGGCACTGTTATTTCGACGTTCATCCTTATTCCTCTCGGAACGGGCCTGGGCGAGAATGACCTGGGCAGGGATGCCCTGGCACTGGCAGCGTCGCAGGCGGGGGCGCCCTGGCAACATCCCGCTGATATCCGATTCCAGGGTGGTACTAGCGCCCGTGCGGATCCGGATGTCTGCGGGATGGGCGCCGCGCTACCAGTCCTTTAGCGTCAGCTGCAGGATCAACCCCCGCGTCCGGGGGCATCAGGACAGGCAGCGGAGGAGCTGATGGCACAACGCGGCGCCAGGACCGGCCCTGCGGCCTGGATGCCGCAGGCCGGAGTGCTGCTGCGGGCTGTCCGCCCGGTCGTGTCCGCGCAGACCTGGCTGGCGGTCATCCACCTGCTAGCCGGGACGGTCACCGGCTTCCTGGCGTTCTTCCTGGTCGTGGCCTTGGCCCTGGTGGGGATCGGCACGCTGTGGTTCTTCCTGGCTGGCCTTCCGGTCCTGGCGGCCATGTTCTGGCTGTGCCTGCAGTTCGCCCGCGCCGAGCGGGCCAGGTTCGCCATCACGCTCGGTACGGCGATGCCCGCCCCGCCGATCGACCTGAGTTCAGGAGCCGGCTGGTGGCGGCGGATCAGGCGGTTCCTGGCCGGGGCCGCGACCCGCCGCCAGTTCGGCTATGCGCTGCTCCGGTTCCCGCTCAGCCTTGCGGAGGCGGCGATCGTCACAGCGGTGTGGTCATTCGCCCTGGCCATGCTCGGGCTGCCCATCATCGGCTGGCTCATGTACGGCGTCGTGGTGCCGCGCGACCCGGCGGAGATGGCAGCCACGGCAGCCCTCGGCCTGATCGTCCTGTTCGCCGCGCCGCACCTGACTCACGGCCTGGTCGTGGCCGACACCGCGATCGCCCGGTACCTGATCGGCCCGGGCGGCAGCGCGGACCTGACTGCCCGGATCGGCGAGCTCGAGCGCAGCCGAGCCCGGGTGGTCGATGCCGCGCAGGCAGAGCGCCTCCGGATCGAGCGCGACCTGCATGACGGCGCCCAGCAGCGGCTGGTATCCCTCGCCATGAACCTCGGGCGAGCGAAGGCCAGGTTCGCCGACGACCCGGAGGCGGCCAAAGCCATCGTCGACCAGGCACACGCCGAGGCCAAGGAGGCCCTGATTGAGCTGCGCAACCTGGTACGCGGCGTGCATCCCCCAGTACTAACCGACCGGGGCCTGGACGCCGCGATCTCCGGTCTCGCCGCGCTGAGCCCGGTCCCGGTCACGGTGAGTGCCGACCTGGATGCCAGGCCGACGGCATCGATCGAGGCCATCGCCTATTTTGTCGTGGCTGAGGCGCTCACCAACGTCGCCAAGCACGCCCGCGCGACCCGCGCCGACGTCTCGATCGTCCGCCACGGGGACGTGCTGCGCGTGGTCGTCAGCGACGACGGCGCTGGCGGCGCCGACCCGCGCGGGCAGGGCCTGTCCGGCCTGGCGGACCGGGTCGCCGGGGTGGACGGGACGCTTTCGGTGCACAGCCCGGCCGGGGGCCCGACCGTTATCGAAGTGGAGCTGCCATGCGGGTCGTGATCGCCGAGGACTCGGTCCTGCTGCGCGAAGGGCTGACCCGGCTACTCGCCGAGGCCGGGCACGACGTCGTCGCCGCTGCCGGAGAGGCCGAGGAGTTCCTGCGAGCCGTCGGCAGGCACGAGCCTGACGCCGTGGTGGTCGACGTCCGGATGCCGCCGACCTTCACCGACGAAGGGCTGCGCGCCGCCCTGGTGGTGCGCAGCCGCTGGCCCAGGGTCGGCGTGCTGGTGCTGTCGCAGTACGTGGAGGAGCGCTACGCCACCGAGCTGCTGTCCGACCGGCCGCATGGTATCGGCTACCTGCTCAAGGACCGGGTAGCAGACCTGGCCGAGTTCCTCGACGCCCTCGACCGGGTGGCCGCGGGAGGCAGCGCGCTCGACCCGGAAGTCGTCTCCCAGCTGCTCGCTCGCAGCCGTCATCCGCTGGCCGTCCTCACCGCCCGCGAGCGCGAAGTGCTCGCGCTGATGGCCGAGGGCCGTTCCAACGCGGCCATCGCGTCCGCGCTGGTGGTCGGTGAGGGAGCGGTGGCAAAGCACATCAACAGCATCTTCGCCAAGCTCCGCCTGGCGCCTGCCGATCGTGATCATCGACGGGTGCTGGCGGTCCTGCGCTATCTAGGAGCGGGATAGACCTTGACAGCTGCCCAGCCCAGCACACCCGCGCGCCGCACGGTGCTCGCCATCGGCGTCCCCATCGCGCTGCTGGCAATCGCGCTCGGCGTCCGCAGCTGGACCAACCGGGCCGTCATCTACCTGGAAAACCAGGACGAGGTCGGCTATTCGGTCGCACTCAGCGTCCCGGCCAGCGGTGGTCACGTCCGCATGGCCATCGCCAACGCAAACGTCACCCTCAGCACCAGCAACAGCAGCCGGATCGCAGTCAGGGGGACCCTGCGCAGCAGCTTCGCCAAGCCAACGTTCAGCCATCAGGTGACCGCGGCGGGCCTGACTCTCAGCGCCCAGTGCCGGCAGCCGATCGGGAACTGCTCGCTCAACCTCGCAATCACCGTGCCGACCGGGCTCCCCGTCGCCGTCGCCGATTCATTCGGCAACCTGGACGCCAGGGGTCTTCGCGGCACAATCGCGCTGTCGGACGATTCGGCTGACCTTAGCGCCGCCAGCCTGTCGGGCAACATACGGCTGACGGACACCTTCGGCGATCTGACCGCCTCCGGACTGACGGGCACTATCCGGCTGGATAACAACTCCGGCAACATCAGCGCGACCGGCCTCACGGGCGACACCAGGCTCCAGGACAGCTTCGGCGACATCGTGGTCACCGGCCTGGCCGCGGCTGACGTCGTCGCCAGCGATCAGTCTGGCGACATCACCCTCAGGTTCACGAAGGTCCCGAGCCGGGTGGAGGTCACCGATAGCTTCGGCAATATCACCCTGGTAATGCCGCCAGGCCCTACCGCCTACCAGGTCGACGCGCATACCTCCTTCGGCAGCAGGATCATCTCCGTGCCGCAGGCGCAAACCGCGCCGGATGTTATTACCGTCACTGACAATTCCGGCGACATCACCATCATCAACCAGGGCGCGGCAACGCCTCCGCCCGAACCACGCTGCCCGTCCTGCTGACGCACGTCCATGCTCACCGAGGCCTAACGTGCGCCTGGGCTCGCGCCAGCGGCTCACACTGGTGGAGCGGAATGGGTCCGCTCGGCGGTCGGAGCCGAGCGCTACCGGCCCTGAGCTCACGGCCCGCTGGTGACGGTGCTCACGTGCATCGTTACCAGCGACCGGTCATTGCAGCCCTGCCTGCTCAGCGGCGCGAACAGCGCGCTGAACTGATCAGGAGGGTAGACCTGGACCCAGTGCACCTGCACCTGGTGGTGCAGGCAGTTGTTGCCGATCAGCACGTCGCTGACCGCGAGCGTGGCGTGCGCCGTCGCGCCAGGCCCCACGGTGACTAGAGCTGGCGCGGTGTTGCTACGCCGGCCGGCCGGCGCGCCGATCTGGCTGCCGTGCGGTGAGCTGACGAACGCGACTCCGGGGTAGCCGTAGATCGTGCATGCCGAGCTGGAGGTATTGGTGAAGTCGAGCGGGTAGTAGATCGTGCCCGCGGCGCCGTTAGCCGCGCCCACGGTCAGCCGCAGGTCCGTGGTCACGCACGGCAGTGGCCCAGCGGAGCCGGGCGGTGCTGGCTTGGACGGGCTCGACGGCGTGGTCGTCACGGTGATCGTCTTAGTCGGCCCGGCAGTGCTCCCGGCACCGCACGCGGCCGCGAGCAAGGCGATCGAGGTAAGGCCGCACGCGGCCAGAATCCGTCGGCCGGTGATCGCGGATGCTCTCATGGTGAACATCCCCTTCATTTGAATAGGCGTCACTATCAACGACGCCGGACGGGTTGCCGCGGTTGCGACGCCGCGCGGCTAGCCCGCGACCGGCCACGCTGCCTGATCACGGCTCATTCCGGTCGAGCGGGACCGGATCCACTTCGACAGCTTCGGCTGAGCATTGGTCCCGAGGGAGACAGCCATGAACGCGGCCTGATCAGGGATCCCTGCAGCCGGGTAGTTGTCCCGATCAGCAGCCCATGACTCCAATTCGGTCGGCGGCGCGGCGGATCAGCCTATGTGGCGGTGCACATCCTCCGCCTTGGACGGCCCCGGATCGGAATTAGCGATCCACGGCCCGGGTATTGACGGGTCGATGATGCCGTCCTCCAACCACTGGTAGCGACCGGCGAGTACCCGCCGCGCCAGCGCGGAGTCGGCGGCGTCGGTGTTGCTCCAGAGCTGGCTGAACAGTTCCTCGGCGCGCAGCCGGGCCTGGGTGCAGAACAGGTCGGCGAGCTCGCGTGCCGAGGCACCGCGCTCGGTCCCGGCGTCGTCGGTCGCGTCCAGCTGCGCACGCACGCACGCGGCGCTCATCGCGAATAGCTCCGCGCCGATGTCCACGATCCGGCCGAGGAAGCCCTGCTTGCGCTCCAGCCGCCCCTGCCAGCGCGCCATGCCGTAGAAGGTGACCCTGGCCAGCTTCCGGCTGGCGCGTTCCACGTAGCGCAGGTGCGCAGCCAGCGGGCCGAACTCGCCGTAAGCCCCCGGTCGCTGGCCCTCGCCGGCCACTAGCGTGGGTAGCCACCGGGAGTAGAACCCGCCCGCCTTGGCAGCCGCGCGGGCCCGGCGGCCGGCCGGGATCTTGGGATCGATCAGCTCGCCGGCCGCTGACAGGTGGGCGTCCACGGCCTCGCGCGCGATGAACAGCCGCATGATCTCCGAGGATCCCTCGAAGATCCGGTTGATCCGCATGTCGCGCATCATCTGCTCGGCGGGCACGCCGCGCTCGCCGCGCGCGGCCAACGACGCGGCGGTCTCGTAACCGCGGCCGCCGCGGATCTGCACCAGCTCATCGGTGATCTTGCTGCCCATTTCCGAGCAGTACAGCTTGGCCAGCGCCGCCTCGATGCGGATGTCGTTGCGCTTGTCGTCGGCGAGCTGGCTGGACAGCTCCACAACCGCTTCGAGTGCGTAGGTGGTCGCGGCGATGAACGAGATCTTCTTGGCCACCGCCTCGTGCTCGCCGACCGGCCGCCCCCACTGCACTCGTTCGCCCGACCACTCCCTGGCGATCTTCAACGCCAGCTTCCCGGTCGCGGCACAGCTGGCGGGCAGCGAAAGCCGGCCCGTGTTCAGCGTCGTCAAGGCGATCTTCAGCCCTTGGCCCTCCGCACCGATCCGGTTCGCGGCCGGGACCCGGACCTCATGGAATCTGGTCACTCCGTTTTCCAGGCCGCGCAGGCCCATGAATGCGTTCCGCCGCTCGACGGTGATCCCATCCGCGGAGCTCTCTACGACGAAGGCGGTGATCCCGCCGCGATGCCCCTCGCCCTTGGGCACCTGCGCCATCACCACGAGCAGGTCAGCGACCACTCCGTTCGTGGTCCACAGCTTGACCCCGTTCAGCACGTACTCTGAGCCGTCGTCCGACAGCGTCGCTGTCGTGTTCAGCCGGGCCGGATCTGAGCCGACATCGGGCTCGGTGAGCAGAAACGCGCTGATCTCCCCGCGCGCGCACCGCGGCAGGTACCGCTGCTTCTGCTCGTCGGTGCCGAACAGCGCCAGCGGCTGCGGCACGCCGATCGACTGATGCGCCGACAGCAGCGCAGACACGGCCGGCGAGACAGATCCGGCGATCATCAGCGCCCGGTTGTAATACAGGTTGCTGAGCCCGAGCCCTCCGTACTCCGGGGCGATCTTCATTCCGAACGCTCCCGCCGCCGCCAGCCCGCTGACCACCTCGTCGGGGATCAGGGCGTCGCGTTCGATATCCGCACCGCTCACCGAGGTCTCGCAGAACTCCCGCAGCCGGGCGCAGAACTCCTCGCCGCGGCGGCTCGACTCGTCGCTCGGGCGCGGATGCGGGTGGATCAGATCCAGCCGGAAGTCACCGAGGAAGAGCTGCTTGCCGAAGCTGGGCTGACGCCACCCCGCCTCCCTGGCTTCCTCCGCGGTCTGCCGCGCTTCGCGCTCGCTGACATGCCGAACACCATTCGCCTGGGGAGTATTCATCGGCCGTCCTGTTCGTGGGAGTCACCAGTGGTCCTGCCCAGTCCTACCCGCCGGTAACACAAGACGGCCAAGTGCTGATGGCGCGATTCGGTGGCGCCTGGTCAATGACGCCGTTAGATTAGTGTGTGAGTCACACATCTACTAGGGTTGAGGAGTGCAGCGCGATGGCACAGGCGACGGGCACGTTCGAGGTGTCGTCCTGGGACGAGGAGACCTATCAGGAACTTTCCGGCGGAGCGAAGCTGACCAGAGCGCGGGTGACCTTCGGCTTCAGCGGGGACCTGGAGGCGGAAGGCGGCTGGGAGGCTCTGATGTGCTATCGCGAGGACGGCACGGCGGCGTACACCGGCCTGCAGCGCACCGTCGGCAAACTTGCGGGCCGAGAGGGCAGCTTCGTCCTGCGGGCCGATGGCACCTTCGAGAACGGCGAGGCCAGATCAAGCTGGCAGGTCGTTCCCGGCTCGGCGACCGGTGAGCTGCACGGACTGCGCGGCACTGGCTCCGCGATCTCGACCGGCGGTCCCGGCGGGACCTTCGCCTTCGACTACGAACTCGACTGACGATGGCCGGATCGATCCGGCTGGTGTTGTGCCCGGCTTTGCTCGGCGGCTCGGCGAGGGCGCGATGAGCCTTGACCGGGCGGCGAATGTCTTTGGCGCCCTGTCTTTGGTGATCGCCGATCAGGCGGCTGACGCGGTGGCGGATGCGGCGGGTCGGTCTGAGTCAGGCGCGGCGGCGCTCTCAGCACTGTTGCATTTCCTCGACCAGCCGTCGGTCGACCTGCTCCGCCAGGTCCTCGGGCTTACCTCGTCAGGAACAGTCCGGCTGGTCGACCGGCTGGAAGAGTCCGGATATGTGCGACGGGGCGCTGGCGCGGACCGGCGCAGTACCTCGGTGACCCTGACCGAGCAGGGCAGGCTCGCCGCGATGGCCGTATCCGATGCTCGGGCTGCAGTGCTTGAGCGTGCGCTCGCCGTGCTCTCCCCGGCCGAGCGCCAGACATTCGAGCAGCTCGCTGGCAAGGTGCTGGTCGGCATGATGCGGGGCCCAGGCGCAGTCCGGTGGATCTGTCGGCTTTGTGACATCGGTGTCTGCCGTGGCGCCGAGGGCGGCTGCCCGGTGGGAAAGGCGGCGCATGAGCGCTACCTGCGGTAACGGAACGCGATGGTTGACCTTCGCTCCTTTTCGGTTAAATAGTGGGTATCAGGCGATCCGTAGCCAATGCCGAAAGGATCGCGAACGGAGAGTGAACGCGATATGGTCGCGCCATGCTGACCTGGCTTCGTCGATTGGTCGACCGGAGAAGTCCAACTGTCAGCCAGCCTGACCCAAGTATTGGCCAGACCGACGCAAATATCGGCCAGGACGAGCCACCCGGCCAGGCCGAGCCGGTCAGCCAGGCCGAGCCGGTCAGCCAGGCCGACCAGAGTGTCGATCAGGCTGGCCCAAATCGGCTGCCGGGCGTGGACGTTGCCAGCTACCAGGGCTTGCCCGCCTCCTGGCGCGCTGAAGCTGGCCTTATCAGGTGGGCCGCCGTCAAGCTGACCGAGCTTGAGCCGGGCGACATACGTTATGTGAACCCTGACGCCGCGGCCGACTGGGCTTACTTGGCTCAGCAGAAGCTGGGCCGGGTCGCATACCTCTTCGCTCATCCGTCGGTGAGCGTCCCGGACACCGTCTCGTTCTTCATCGGCGAGCTGAGGAGTCTCGGCCTGACCGATGCGGACGGCGTCATGCTCGACCTCGAGGTGACCGACGGCCTCGGACCCGCGCAGGTCGACGCCTGGGCCGCGGCGGTAATGGCCGATCTGGCGAGAAGCCTGGATCGGAGGCCGATCCTCTATACCTTCCTATCGTTCGCCGAGGCAGGAAACACCGCGAGCCTCGGCAAGTACCCGCTCTGGATCGCCGACCCATCTAGCCCGGTCGGCCATCCGCGGGTTCCGCTGCCATGGCGGCAATGGACGATCCATCAGTACGATATCAGCGGGGCGATCGACCGTGATGTCGCGAATTTCCCCACCCTGGCGGCTATGCGCCAGGCCCTCGGCAAGCCGGAGGAGCGCCCAATGGAAGATCTCGGCGGCACGATAGCCGGGGATGTGATCGCTGCCCGGTGGGACAGCGGCGTTACCGTGATTGCCGGGCTCGGCACGGACGGATTCGTCCAGACGAAACGCTATAACCCGGTGGCGAATGCCTGGGGTGCATGGCAGAACACCAGCCCCACCAAGGCGATCGGCGCACCAGGCCTGCTGGCATGGGGAGCAGGCGCTGGCCGGCTGTACTACACCAACGCAACTAATGCCGTGATCGCACTGGGCACGAATGACTACGGCGCGACCTGGACCTGAGCCTGCGCCGCCTTACTGACCACTGATCGCCGGTCCGGTATCGTCAGGATGTGAGTTCCCGGCCCGGCCCGCAGGATCTGCGCGCATCAGACGCAGACCGCGAACTGGTGATTGACCTGCTGAGCGAGGCGGCCGGCGATGGGCGGCTGACGCTGGCCGAGCATGCCGAGCGATCTGAACGCGCGCTGGCGGCGCGGACGCTGGGCGAGCTTGCCGGGCTCACCAAGGATCTGACTTTGCCTTCAGGTCAGCCGATTCGGCTCTACTCCAGGCGCGCGGTGACGGCGATCTGCTCCCGGGAGCGGCGAGAGGGCCGCTGGGTAGTGCCCGACTCCTTCGCGGTCACCGCCATCTGCGGGGACGTGACCCTCGACCTCCGCGAAGCGACGCTGCAGAGCCGGCGGATAACCATCTTCGCGACCGCGATCGCAGGTCAGATCAGGCTGATTGTCCCGGCCGGGGTCGTGGTCGAGATGGTCGGCAGGTCCTTCATGGGGACCCGGAGCGTCAGGGGCCGGAACCTGCCGGCCCGGTCGGCACCGGCCGGGCAGGAAGCCGGCCTGATCGAGGTGCGCACGCTGGCGCTCGGCGGCATGGTGAAGGCGATTACGCCGCGCCGGTCCCGCTGGCGTGCGGTGCTGCGTGGCCATTAGCGGCGCGCCCGGTCGGCTAGTACGGCACCACCGAGTAACGGGACACCTTCCACAACGCGTGCTCGCTGTGAATGCTGCGGATCGTCCCTGATCGTGCCCGCATGACGAGCGTGTGGGTGGTGGCGCCGCCGGACCGGTAGCGCACCCCCTGCAGCAGCTCGCCGTCGGTGATCCCGGTGGCGGCGAAGAACGCGTCATCGGATGCGACCAGGTCGTCAGTTGTCAGCACCCGGTTCAGATCATGCCCCGCGTCCAGGGCTCGGGCGCGCTCGGATTCGTTACGCGGCGCCAGCTTGCCGAGGATGATTCCGCCGGTGCACTTGATCGCGCAGGCGGCGATGATCCCTTCCGGCGTACCGCCGATACCGAGCAGCAGGTCGACGCCGCTGCCGTCGCGAGCGGCCAGGATCGCTCCGGCCACGTCACCATCGGTGATCAGCTTGATCCGCGCGCCCGCGGCGCGGACCTCGGCGATCAGGTCGGTGTGCCGCGGCCGGTCCAGGATGACCACGGTGACGTCGTGCGGCGCGCAGTGCTTGGCGCGGGCAACAGCGGCGACATTGGCGGCCGGAGGCGCGTCGATGTCCACGACGTCCGCGGCCTCCGGCCCGGCGACCAGCTTGCTCATATAGAAGACCGCAGATGGGTCATACATGGAGCCGCGGGCGCTGACCGCGATGACCGCGATCGCGTTCGGCATGCCATTAGCGGTCAGCCTGGTCCCGTCAATCGGGTCGACAGCCACGTCGTAGTCGGGGCCAGTGCCATCGCCGACGTGCTCCCCGTTGAACAGCATCGGCGCGTGGTCTTTCTCGCCTTCGCCGATGACGACCACGCCGTTCATCGACACTGTGCTGATCAGCTGGCGCATCGCGGACACGGCGGCAGCATCGGCGCCGTTCTTGTCGCCGCGGCCGACCCAGCGTCCCGCAGCGAGCGCCGCAGCCTCGGTCACACGGGCAAGCTCAAGCGCGAGATTGCGGTCCGGAGCACTCTGCCCCGCTTTCAGTGCCTGCTGCGGATCGTCGGTGCTGCCGCTTGCCGCTGACTCCGCAGCGGTCGGATCATCGGTCATCTGATCGCGTTACGGATCCTTCCGGCACCTGGGCCGAACGGGCCGCCGCTCCACCTCCTCAGACGTATCGATGATCGCGGCCGGCGCGAATGCGCCTTGGCGTCAGGCTGCGGCTGACGTAACCTCGGCATTTCCGTCGGCCATGAGGGAATCCTATGTAGCCACGCACGCGCTGTCTCTCCGAGCCGGGAACTGCGGGCCGACAGGTTGAGGGTTAAGGGCATTGCATGGCAGCTCTTCAGCAACCACCTCGAATGCGGTCAGAACGGCTTCGCGGCCTCGTCATCGGCGTCGCTCGCATCGGCTGGCCTGGTGATCGCGGCCGCTAGCCGAGCACGGGCCCCTTCCAGCCACTCCTCGCAGATGGCCGCCAGGCGCTCGCCCTGCTCCCATAGCTCCAGCGACTGCTCCAGCGTCAGGCCGCCTGCCTCCAGCCGCTTCACAAGCTCGGCCAGCTGGTCACGGGCCTGTTCGTAGCCTGGCCGTTTGGCGGCTGGCGCGGGTTCGGCTGTCATCACATCCTCGCGACGCTGGCGTGCAGCGGATAGCCAGGGTTAGGCGGCGGTTGCGGGTGTCGTGGCCGCGGCCGATGGCGCAGTGCGGCCAGCACAACCGCTCGTACCACCTTGGCATACAGCTTGCCGCCAATGGGCTGCGGATGGATGCCATCGCTCCACAGCAGCCCGGTCCGGTGCTCGATGGCCGCGTGCCAGTTGACCAGCAGCACATTCGAATAGCGGCGCGCCGCGGCGGCCAGCGTTGTGTTGACCTCGTTCTCCCACGAGCGCTGCTCGAAGACATTGATCAGGATCAGCCAGCGGTGCGGGCCGATGGCCGCCAGCAACTGCTGAACCTGGTAATCCGAGTCGGGGCCGTTAGTGCCCAGTCCGACGATCACGATCGGGCGGAGCCGCCGCTCGGCCGCCAGCTGCTGGATTATGCTCACGCCGGCGATCATCGACCGGCTGACCTTGGCGTCAATGTAGATGCCAGGCAGGGCCTCGGCCAGTTCGGGGGCTGAGGCGAGCATCACGGAGTCGCCAATCGCCATCACCTTCCAGCCGGGCACCCGAGGCGGCGGAGCTGGTGGCGTGTCGCGGCTGACTCGATAAGGCCCGTCACCGGCCTTGAGCTGCCACTGATCGGGCTGATCGGCCAGCGGACTAGGCCCGGCCGTCTGGCTGACGGCGCTGACGTGAGCCCCCGCGGCGATCTGCTGCTCCAGGGTCGGGCCGGTCTGCGGAGCGAGGATGCCATAGCCCGCCGTGCAGGCGACCGTGAGCATCGCCACCGTGCCGAGCAGCGGAAGCGCGGCAGCGGGTGTGCTCCGGATTGCGGTTATCGCCTGACGCAGTTGGCGGCTGCGGTACCGCAGATCCGCGCGCAGCCCGTTTCGCAGAATTGGCTCTTCAATCCAGTGCCAAGATGCGGCTGCCAACGCGATGGGAAGTGCCGCGTCGCCGATCCTGGCCGGGATCGAGATGGCAGCCTGCCCGGCCAGGCCCGCAGTGATCGCGATCACGGGCCAGTGCCACAGGTAGATCCCGTACGATCGGATGCCCAGCCAGCGCAGCGGGCGCCAGGCGAACAGCGTGCCGATCTGGCCTGGTGCCGCCGCGGCGAGTATCACGCCGCCGGACGCCAGGGCGGCCAGGACCAGGCCGAACGGGTAGACCGCGGGATTGGCTCCGGAATAGTGCCAGACCGCCCAGCCCAAGATGACGAGCCCGACCAGGCCGGCCACGTCCAGCCGTCGCCGCATCGGCGCCGCCGCGGCGGCTACTCGCGCCAGCGGCCAGGTCAGCGCCAGAGCTGCGCCGATCATCAGCGCGCTGGCGTGCGTATCAGTCCCGTAGTAGACCAGCGATGGATCGGATCCTGGAACGTAGATCGCGAGCATGACCAGAGCCGAGGCAACGGCGCCGATCCAGGCGACCATCGCCCGCCGGACTGGGCCGTGCACGACCACTAGGACCGCCGCGATAATGAGCGGCCAGATCAGGTAGAACTGCTCCTCTACCGCGAGCGACCACAGATGCTGCAGCGCGGGCGGCGGACCGAACTGGGTGAAATAGGACTGGTGCTGGAACGCCTGCCACCAGTTGCTGGTGTAGGTCACCGCGCCGAGCAGAGCGGGCCGGAGCCCCGCGATCTGCCCCGGCTCGAAGACCGCGATTGCCGCGGTGACAGTCACCAGCATGAGCGCGAGGGCAGGCAGCAGCCGCCGGGCCCGGCGCAGCCAGAAGGTGCCTAGGCCCACCTGCCCGTCGCGGGCGAATCTCGCGGCCAGCAGGTCGGTGATCAGGTAACCGCTGAGCACGAAGAAGACATCGACTCCAAGGAAGCCGCCGCGGAACCACGGCAGGTTCTCGTGGAATGCCAGAACGGTGAGAACGGCCAGCGCGCGGACTCCGTCCAGACCCGGCGCTCGCCAAGCCGTCTTTCGGTCAGCCGCCGACGGGGGGGCTCCGGCGGTGACTTCGGCTGCGTTCCGCGCGGCTGGTTGCTCGACCGCCACTGATCGATCGGCCTGGATGGCGGACGGTGCGCGGGCCTGGGCGGCGGTTTCCTGGGCCGGCGGTGCGCTGGCCTGGGCGGCGGTTTCCTGGGCCGGCGGTGCGCTGGCCTGGGCGGCGGCTTCCTGGGCCGGCGCGCTGATCTGCGCGACGGTTTCCTCGGCCGTTGGCGCGGTAGCCGGTACGGCGGATTCCTGGGTCAACGGCGCGCTGGTCCGTGCGGCGACCCCAGCCAGCCGTGCGCTTGCCTGCGCGGTGACCTCGGCCAGCCGTGCGCTGGTTTGCGCGGCGACTTCGGTCAGCCGTGCGGTCGCCTGTGCGGCGACCTCGGCCAGCATCGCCTCGGTCTGCCCGACAGTCACCGGAGCCGAGACGGTCGGTCCCCCGTCAGCCTCAGTCGGCCGGCCACTGACGGCGCTGGCTGGCCCGGTGACCTGGTCTCCACGGGCAGCATCACCGACCTCGGCTGACCGTGGCTGCACCGGCACGACATGCCCTCCCTGACCTGGTCGGCTGCGGCAAGCAGGCAAGCAAGCGGAAGGCCGCGGCCGGTACGTTCTGCTTGGGGGCGTATCCGGACGAAGGTCGATCCAGCGCTGCCTGCCTGCGCTGCAATGGCTGAAACTTAGCTTAGTTTTCGCCGAAGACTATCGCTCCAGAACGCCACGCTGAGTGAGTGACCTTGCTCACTTCAGTAATGCATACGCAAGGTAGTTGTTCAATCGCTTACGGTAACAGAACGTTGGTCATCCGCGAACCTCACCAGGAGCTGTTCGCCGTGGCTGACCTCGGCAGCCGACCTGACAACGCTTGCATCGCCGCGCTGAATGATCGCGTATCCGCGACGCAGCGTCGCGGCCGGAGACAGGGCGACCAGGCGCGCCCTGGTGTGCACCAGATCCGCATCGGCTCGGTCCAGGCGAGCCGACAGCGACCGGCGGGCCCGTTCAGTCAGGGCGAGTATCTGTTCCTGGCGGCGATCGAGCTCGGCGGCCGGGCTAGCCAGCGCTGGCCTTGACCGGATCGCGGCCAGCCAGGCGGCCTCACGGTCCAGCCGGCCGGCCAGGTGCCTGCGCACCCTGGACCTGAGCTCGGCGATGAGCGCGAACTGCTCGGTGACGTCGGGGACAACGCGGCGGGCCGCGTCGGTCGGCGTCGACGCTCGGACGTCGGCGACGAGATCAAGGAGCGGGACGTCCTGCTCGTGGCCGATGGCGCTGACCACTGGCGTCCGGCAGGCCGCGACCGCCCGGATCAAAGACTCATCGGAGAACGCCAGCATGTCCTCGATGGACCCGCCGCCGCGGGCGATGATGATCACATCAACCGACGGGTCGGCGTCGAGCGCTTGCAATGCGTCGGTAACCTCCTGCACCGCGTACGGCCCTTGCACGGCGACTTGCTCGACCCGGAACCGGACCGCCGGCCATCGTCGGGCAGCGTTCTGCAGTACATCGCGTTCGGCTGCCGAGTCCCGCCCGCAGATCAGCCCGACCACCTTGGGGAGGAACGGCAACCGGCGCTTGCGTTCTGGCCGGAACAGGCCCTCTGCGGCCAGGGAGCGACGCAGCCGTTCCAGTCGGGCAAGAAGTTCGCCGATCCCGACCGCACGGAGCTCAAGAGCGTTCAGCGCGAACGAGCCCTTGGCCATGTTGAAGTCCGGCTTGGCCCAGACCACCACCCTCGCGCCTTCGGCCGGGGCTGGATCTGTCGCCTCGAAGACCTGGCGCGGGCAGATGACCCTGACCGACACCGCAGCCAGCGGATCACGCAGGGTCAGGTACACCGTGCCACCGCGCCTGCTCAACTCGGCGATCTGACCCTCTACCCAAACCCGGCCCAGGCGGCCGATCCAGTCGCCGACCAGCCGAAGAACAGTGCGGACCGGAATGGGTGCCTCTGGGCTGGTCTCAAGCGGCATGGCTGCTTCCTCGCTGGCTGACGGCCGGCCCTCAGGTCGAGCCGCCGCTTAGCTTGGCGATCCGGTGCTCGAACATCGTGACCACCTCAGTCCGCCTGGCAGTTGACTTCTCGTACTCGATCAGGACACCAAGCTGCTGCGCATCCAGAGTCCGCAGTCTCGCCCGGAGCGAAGCGATCGACAGGTCGTCGTATCCGGACAACGGCAAGCTGACCGACCGTGGCTGGACGGGCGGTGCCTTAGCGCCATCCGCTGGCGTGGCACCAGCGACCGCGGAAGCCGAAGCCTGTGCGGCGGGTCTTCTGGCTGGGGTCTTGGCTGCGGGTGCCTTGGCTGCGGGTGCCTTGGCCGCAGGTGTCTCAGAGGTCGGCGTTTTGGCAGCAGGCGTCGTCGCAACAGGCGTCTTCGCCGCAGGCGTTCTGGCTGTCGGCGCCTTGGCAGCAGGTGCCTTGGCTGCAGGCGTCTTGGCTGGGGTGGCCTTGGCTGGGGTGGCCTTGGCTGCCGGTGCTTTGGCTGCGGGCGTCTTGGCGGTCGGGGTTTTGGCTGCCGGTGCCTTTGCGGTCGGGGTTCTGGTCGCGGGTGCCTTGGTTGCCGGTGCCTTGGCTGCGGTGGTCTTGGCTGCCGGTGCCTTGGCTGTCGGTGCCTTGGCTGTCGGCGACTTGGTCACAGGCGTCTTGGCTGGGGTGGCCTTGGCTGTCGGTGCTTTGGCGGTTGGCGTCTTGGCCGCGGTAGTAGCTGTCCCGGCGTTCCTGAGTTCTTCGTCGGCCAGGTCCTCGGCGGTCAGCAGCCGGACGTTACCCGTCGAGTCGAGTGATCGCCACCTGGACTGAACTGGCCCCTGGCTGGAGTCCGCGGTCTTCCGTGAGTCAGCGGACGGGCCGGGGTCCTTGGCCCTTCCGTGCCGCTTTGTCAACGCGGAGCGGGTCGGCTTCATATGCCGGGAAGGTCTGCCTGTCCGCGTCCCGGCCGCGTCGCCTGCCTTGGCCGGCGCGCCCGAAGCGGCCGTCCCCGTTCCGGCGGTCCCGGCGGCAGCGGTTCCGGCCGCGGCGGTTCCGGCGGCGGCGTCAACTGGTGCCAAGGTCTGGGATGTCACGGCCGCGGTCTGGTCGGCGGCGTACCAGGGTTCTGACTTCGCCCGCGCCCGCGTCCGGAGCGGATCATGGTTCTCCTCGGCGGCCGAGTCCCCGTGGTCGGAGTCGCGTTCGTCGCGCCTCGTCTGATCGGCTGCGAGCAGAATCCGCCCAATTCCGGCGAACACGGTACGCAGTGCCCTTACCGGGAGATCCATCATTCGGTCCGTCAGATCCGGCAAGCGCATCTTTCCGCCTCCCTCAAATGGTCCAGGCAGCTCGCGGCGGTCTGGTTCATGACACCGTGATAGCACAGCGCCAGCGACTGTCCGCCCAGGCCAACACCCGTGGGTGATCGTGTCATTCGTCATGGTGCCGCATGAGCGCCCGCTCCGACAGGCGCAACGGCGCGCCGGATGCGAGGTCGCCGACCTACGGGTGGTTCGGGGGTCACCTACCATGGATGTCATGTCCGTGCCGACCAAGCGCGTCCTGCTTGCGAAACCCCGAGGTTACTGCGCCGGGGTTGATCGGGCTGTCCAGACTGTGGAGCAGGCGCTTGAGCGGTTTGGTGCGCCCGTCTACGTGCGCAAGCAGATCGTGCACAACACGCACGTGGTCCGCACCCTGGAACAGCGCGGTGCCATCTTCGTCGAGGAGACCGAGGAGGTGCCGGAGGGGGCCGTGGTTGTCTTCTCCGCGCATGGTGTCGCCCCGGACGTGTACGACGCCGCGAAGGCCCGCGGGCTGCGCACCATCGACGCGACCTGCCCGCTGGTCACCAAGGTGCACAACGAGGCGCGCCGGTTTGCCGCCCACGGATACGACATCCTGCTCATCGGCCATGAAGGCCACGAGGAAGTGATCGGGACGACCGGCGAGGCGCCGGCCAGCATCCGGCTGGTTGACGGCCCGGCCGACGCCGCGAATATCGAGGTCCGGGACCCGGCGAAGGTCGCCTGGCTGTCCCAGACGACGCTGTCGGTGGATGAGACCACGGAGACCGTGGGTGCCTTGCGCGAGCGGTTCCCGCTGCTGATCGATCCGCCTAGCGACGACATCTGCTACGCCACCCAGAACCGCCAGGCAGCGGTCAAGCAGATCGCCAAGGAGTCCGATGTCGTGATCGTCGTCGGCTCGCGGAATTCGTCCAACTCGGTCCGCCTGGTCGAGGTTGCCCGCGACGTCGGTGCTCGTGCGGCTCATCTGGTCGACGACGTCAGCGGGCTGGACCCGGCATGGCTGGAAGGTGCCAGCACGATCGGTGTGACCAGCGGCGCTTCGGTACCCGAGGAACTGGTCTCGCAGGTTATGGAGCGGCTTGCCGAGGCTGGCTTCTCGGTGGTGGAGGAGGTCGAGGCGGTGCGCGAGAGCCTGGTCTTCGCGCTGCCGCACGAACTCCGCCAGCGCCGCAAGTAGCCCGCAGCCAGCAGTGCGGTCGACCTCGTTCAGCCGGCGGCTCCCATCGGCCGCGATCCGCTGACCAGCGCGGGGCCGGATGGCGCTGGCCGCAGCTTGCCTCGCTCGTCCCGATCGAGCCGGTCAGATCCCCGGTCAGTGGCGACGGCGGTCAGCTCAGGTACGGACTCGGCCAGCAACTCCGGCGCTGACAACGCCCTGGCCGATACGTCGACCGGCTTCGGCATCTCAAGCTCAGCGTCGGTAATGCCAAGCTGGTTGAGCTTTCTGGCGGTGACCAGGACGCGGGTCTCCATGGAGCTGACCGTCTGGTTGTAGGCGGTGACCGCCCCGGTCAGCGACCTGCCGATCGTGTCGAAGTGCCTGCCGAGCCTGCCGAGCCGCTCGTAGAGCTCCCGGCCCAGGTCGAACACCGTGCGGGCGTTCTCCGACAGTGCCTCCTGCTGCCAGGCGTACTGCGCGGTGCGCAGCATGCTGACCAGCGTGGTGGGCGTGGCGATGTGCACCCTGCGGGCCATCGCGTCGTCTAGCAGCGCATGGTCGCGTTCAAGCGCGGGCGCGAGGAACGCCTCACCGGGGATGAACAGCACGACGAACTCCGGTGCCGGGCTGAGCGCCGACCAGTAGGCCTTGGCTGCCAGCCTGTCCACGTGGTCTCGCAGGTGCCTGGCGTGCGCGTCCAGCCTGGCCTCGCGCACATCCTCATCGGCGGACTCGGCGGCCTCCAGGTAGGCGGCCAGCGAGACCTTCGAGTCGACCACGATGTTCTTGCCCCCGGCCAGCCGGACCACCAGGTCAGGCCGCTGCGTGCCGCCCCGGTGCTCGTCGGCATTGGCATCGCCGATGGTGACCTGCTCGTCGAAGTCGCACCTGGCGCTCATCCCGGCCAGCTCGACCACCCGGCGCAGCTGCATCTCGCCCCACCGGCCGCGCGCCTCGGGACGGCGCAGCGCGGTCACCAGTGCCTGGGTCTGCACCCGCAGCTGGTCCGAGGTCTGGATCGCGAACCGCACCTGCTCGCTGAGGGCCGCGTGCGAGGTCTGCCTGGCGGACTCCGTCTCCCTTAGCTGCGCCTCGACCCGGCCAAGCGTTTCCTTCAGCGGGCCGACCAGCTGCTCGACCGCGGCCCGCCGCGAATCCAGGTCGCCAGCCGCCTGCAGGCCGGCTGCCCGCAGCCTGACCTCGGTCAGCTCCATCAGACGCTGCTGGCTGGCGTCAAGTGCCTGGGCCGACAGCGCCTCAAAACGCTCAGCCAGGTAGCCGTCGATGAGTGCAGCCCGCTCCTGCGCGGCGCGCTCGACCAGCGCGCCCCGCTCCTGAGCGGCCCTGGCTCGCTCGTCCGCGGCCCGGGCCTGCGCCGTCAGGTCGGCCGCAACGCTGGCCAGATGGTTCCGCGCGTACTGGTATCCGATCACCGCACCGAGGATCGCGCCGATCAGGAGCCCGGAAAGCAGCAAGATCGCGTTCATGTCTGGCAATGCTGGCAGCCGAGACCGACAGTTCAGCCCGCGACACGCCCGAATAGCGCAGGCCGCTTAGACTCGCCGGGGTGAGTCTTGAGATCGGCATCGTCGGCCTGCCCAACGTCGGCAAGTCCACTTTGTTCAACGCGCTGACCAGGGCCAGCGTGCTGGCCTCCAATTACCCGTTCGCAACCATCGAGCCGAATGTCGGTGTTGTCGGCATCCCGGACGCCAGGCTGGCCGCCCTCGCCGGGTTGTGCAACTCGGCCAGGATCGTGCCGGCCACCGTGCGCTTCGTGGACATCGCCGGCCTGGTCCGCGGTGCCTCGCAAGGTCAGGGGCTCGGCAACCAGTTCCTCGCGCACATCCGCGAGACCGACGCGATCTGCCAGGTCGTGAGGGTCTTCACTGACCCGGACGTCAGCCATGTCGACGGCGAGGTCTCGCCAGAACGCGACATCGAGACGATCGCGACCGAGCTGATCCTGGCGGACCTGCAGACGCTGGAGAAGGCCGTTCCGCGGCTCGCCAAGGAAACGAAATTCGCCAAAGATCCGGAACGGCTCGCAGTAGCCAGTGCGGCAGCCAAGGCCCAGCAGCTGCTGGATGGGGGGACCACGCTGTTCGCGGGTGCTGCCGGGGCAGGCATTGATCTGGCCCGGCTGCGTGAGCTGCAGCTGCTGACCGCCAAGCCGTTCCTGTACGTGTTCAATGTCGACGAAGCCGGGCTGGTGGATAGCGGGCTGTGCGACCGGCTGGCCAAGCTGGTTGCCCCCGCCGAGTCTGTGTTCCTTGACGCTAAAACCGAAGCCGAGCTTGTTGATCTGCCCGCGGCTGAAGCGGCCGAGCTGCTGGCCGAGCTCGGTCTCGGCGAGCCGGGCCTCGATCAGCTGGCCAGGGCCGGATTCGCCGCGCTCGGCCTGTCCACCTTCCTGACCGCGGGCCCGAAGGAGGCAAGGGCCTGGACGATCAAGGCCGGAGCCACGGCGCCGGAAGCAGCAGGCGTGATCCACACCGACTTCCAGCGCGGCTTCATCAAGGCCGAAATCGTCTCGTTCGACGACCTGATGACCGCCGGGTCGATCGCTGCCGCGCGCGCGGCCGGCAAGGCCAGGATCGAGGGCAAGGACTACGTGATGCGCGACGGCGACGTCGTCGAGTTCCGCCACAGCTAAACGTCAGGACAGACCGGATTCCGCGTCGATCCTCGCGTGATCAGGTGCGCGAGAGGAGACCAGGGTTCATGGCGATCAGGGCTGTATCAAGCCAGGTTACCAACCGCCCTGGCGCCCTAGGCGGCTGTTGGCTCGGCGCAGTTCGGCCACTAGCGTGCCGTGCTCCTGCCGGTTGCTACTTCGCCTGATGCCCTCGATTACCGTGACCATGGCCGGGTCGGATGCTGTTGCCGACCATTGGTCAGCTATAGCAAGGCTGGTGCGAGGCAAGGTTTTAGCCAGTCTGTCGCGGACACGAAGGCTGGGCCCTTTCCCTGGGGCGAGATCGCGAAAGTGCAGCTCGTTCCGCACTTCAAGCAACTCCTGCTCCTCGACGTCTCCGACGTACTGAATGCCCATGTCGATCGTCACGAAGCCGAGCTGGTGGGACATCCAGAATGTGGTCTGGTGTGCCCTGCGGCAGACGAACACTGGCACGATGGGCTCCTCCGGGCGAGCGGTCTGCAGGACTATCGCCTTATGAAGCAGCTGATAGAGCTCCTCGGAGCTAGGGTAGATCCAGGACCGCAGGTTCTTGACCTCGAAGAGGATGGTTACGGGAGATTGCGGCAGGCCGCTGGCGTCGATCGGGACAAGATAGCCAGCGCTGTCCAGGGGACCCGGCAGCGTGACTCCCAGAAGCGCGTTCACCTCACCGGCACCGGACGCTGCTGGTTGCAGCGCGCTGGATTCGCGGATTGCGAGACGGACCGCTTCTTCGCCGGCGGGGCCGACCAGCCCTTGAGGGTGACGCTTCGTGCCTTGCGACCAGCCGCTGTAACGCGCGTACAAGAGGCGTTTGCGGGCGGCGGCTGCTGCCACCTTGGTGGCACGTAGTCGCATGTCGGTCGGCTGGATGGTCTTTATCGCGGTGCCTCCGCGCGTCCGCTCCTCGATCCACTCGATGCTTCCGTCGTGACTGAGTTCCCGGAGGGCCGTCGTAACGTGGTGCGGGTCGATGTTGTTGAAGTCGCCCCGATAGCCAGCTTCGGAGATCCGCGCCTCGAGCTCAGGGTGCACAACGGCGTGCTCGTCTGCGAGGATGGTGAGGATCGCGGCACGGGCACGGCCGACGTACACGTCGGTGACAGCCCTGCGGCTAGCTTAGGCTGACCGCAGGCCGGTCGTCTTTTCTGTTTCGGCGCATCTCCGTCGCCATATATAGAAGTCATCCTGGTTCGTGCCTGTCGGCGTGCGACGTCACGCTGAGGACATAGCCGGGTGAGGGCCTTGCTCGCCGAAGATCTGCCGGACCAACCGGTGCCCGTGGACCTGAAGCTGCTTGAGCAGACGCATGCCTCCTCGTGAAGAAGTCGTGAAATAGCTTATATAGCAGGTAGGACAGTTTTATAAGGATAATCCGGGAGTTATGAAGGCGCACAGTGGGGGAGCCTGGCGCCGATCACTGAATAAGCGTCCAGAGTCGGCCGACCTTGAGCATGTGGGAGAGAATGACGTGTGCTCGCTTCATTCGACGCGCTCGCTCTCAGATGCGGCGGTGCCTACTTGCGCACTGATTATTCGCTGATGGGTGATGCAGTCGAGTTCCGTCACGGATGAGCATCACTAGCTCGGGCAGCGCTCCGAGCTAATCGGCGTCGGCGGTGGCCTCGATGTAGTAACCAAGAACCCGGTTGCCTAGGACGGCTCTGAATAACGTCGCTGGCGAGTCCGGCGCAGCGATCTGCTGTTGAGCGGGTGCCTTAGTTGTGCCGGGCTGCTGTCGTTGCTGCGAGGGCGTGGTGCGGTCTGGTGATGGCTTATGGCGTGGTCGGCGCGGGTGACCCCGGAACCCGGATGGCAGGTCACGTCACCGGGCCAGTGCCCAGGCCCCGTTCTTGCGGGTCAGCCCGGCGTTGATCAGGGTCCGGAGGTTGATGGCGGCGGACCGGTTGTGCAGCCAGGCGTTGTTCTTGCCGGCGCACAGCAGCAAGTTGCTGATGCGGGGCAGCGTGCGGTGGGATGAGTCACTCGATCAGGCAATGGTGACAATCGCGTGCCAGCATCAGGATGCCGCGTCGGCGGGAGACTGGGCCAGGTCGTTCATCAGAAGGCAGGCAGAGGTGATGGCGCACATCCACGTTCGGGACGTCGAGATCGTGGAGACGACGACACTCCCGGAGTAGGTGACACAGCGGGCCGCTATAAAGGGTGCTGCTTGAGCACCGCCGGCCGCCTCAATCCCGCCGACCGGGAGCGCTTGGAGCGACTCGCCCAGGAGCCTCTTGTTCCGCCGGACCCGCCGCCAGCACTGGCGACCATCATCACGAGCACAACCGGGAGCGAGGTCGGCGATGACCGACAGCATCGCGCCGAAACCTGGCGTCTCCATCAGGAGGATCGCCTATCACGAGGCCGGGCACGCGGTTGCGTGCCTTGCCAACGGCGTGCAGTTCGAGTACGTCACGAGCATGTCCAGGGAACGTAACGCCGGTTGCATCCGGCTCGTGCCTGGCCAGGAGAGCAGGGGCGACCGCGACTTTGCCTGGGTGCTGTCCAGCGGCGTCATCGCGGACCGCATCAACCGGGGACGGGATGACTTCACGGCTAACACCATCCGGAACTGGCACCGTTACGGCTGGCTTGAGTCAGACATCCGCACCCTGATTACCGAGTTCACCGACAAGACGCGGCTCCTCGCGCTCGTGAAATACGTGGCCGAAATGACCCGTGCGTACTGGCCGGCAGTCGAAGGAATTGCCCAGGCCCTCATGGAGCCGACAACGCTCGGCCACAGCGATGCTCGGCGCCTCTTCCTCGCCGTGAGGCCCGGGCTGGACATCGGGCAACGGGACGCACTGGCCTGAAGCGTGGCTGGACGCAGGCGGTTCATGAGCGCGCGCTCAGTATCGATGTCCTGCCAGCCGCCGTCCGCGCTACCGTTATCGCGCTGCTCGACGAGCTAGCCGGGAATCAGCGGCCGAGTGCCTGAGCCGGACTGGTGGCTCATCCGCAGGCTTTAGCGGATCGTGGCGGATCCGCGCTGGTGCGGCAGGGTGCACCGCGATCACCTGGCCGAGCGGGCAGGTCTCAGGCCGGCCAGCCGCGAGTTTCGTACCGCCCCGGCGATCGGCCGTCCGGCTAGGTCGGCTCGATGTCTTGCGGGATACTGGCGCTATGACCACCGGCGCGTGTGGCAGTTCGCCGGGCTATTGCGATCGCGTACCGGTTTCGGCGGGTCGACATCTGCGGCGAGTTCACCGTGGCCCGTATGCAGACCTGACCGGCGTGCTGGAGGCTAGGATCTAGCAAGGAAACTTGCCAGCTTGACCGTATGCAAGGTACCTTGCTTGGGTGTGGATCCAATCATCGCAGGCAGCGCGCGGAAGCACGACATCCCCGACGCGCACATGCTCCACGCCCTGCGCAACCCGATTCGGGTCTGCCCACCCGACGAGGGCCTCACGATGTTCATCGGCCCCAGGCCCGATGGCGATCTGCTGGAAGTCGGCGTTGTCGACTCCGATTCTGGCCCGGTCATTGTTCACGCCGACCGGGCGCGACCAAGATTTCTTCCGGGGAGAAGGTGATCACTGATGCCGCGATCCGCGGAGGAGATCCTGGCTCACGCCGACGAGCTGGCACGCCGGTTTGAGGACTATGAACCCGCCCCCGGTGACGTGCAGGATGCCGCGGCACTCCGAGGCGTCGCCGCGGCGTTCGGCCGCCTCGCCGACAGCGAGCGGGACCTGGCTGCTGCGGTGTCCGTAGCCCGTGCCGAAGGACACAGCTGGGCCGCGATAGGTGCCATGCTCGGAACCTCGGGAGAGGCCGCTCGGCAGCGGTACGGCGCAACCGGCCCCAGACGGTCCGACCGCATACGCCGGGCTGCGAAAGCGGGCAAGGCCGCGGTCGCCGGCCGACGCGCGGATGCTGCAGTGGGCTGACTGGCCCTTAGTGCGATGCCGGGCCGTTTGTCGTGCGTGCCGGGGCGGTCACCGGCGGCGCTTGTCAGCCTCGGCACGGAACTTCCGGAGTGCTTTCTCCGCGCGGTAGCGGGTCCGATCATACTTGCGCTGTTTCGCCGTGATCACGTCGAGGAGCGCGGCGACCGCCGGAGTCAGCTTGCGCACCGCATCGGCCAGCTCTTCGTCCGGCCCGAGCGTCAGCACCGACACCGCCGCGTAGAACCTTGCCGTCCTCGGGAGCAGCACGGTGTTCAGGTCCAGGGCGACCCTGCGCTGCGTCTCATCAAGCTGCCGGTCGGCTGCTAGCAGCCGGTCTATGGCCGGGCCGGCTATCCGCCAGTCGAGCAAGAGCGACCAGTCGGACCGCTTCTGCAGGTACGGTGTGCCGGGCTTCCCGGGTAGCGCGTTGCCGAGGGCCGAAAGCACCGTTCCGGCGGCGAGGACGTGATGCCGCCACCAGGGCCTGGCCTGATAGGCCCCCCGGACGGCCTGAACTCCCTGCACAATGTCAACGGTCGCGGTTAGCAGCTCGGCTATGGCCTGGTCACGCTCCCTGACTGCAGCGCGCCGGTCTCTCCGCGTGTCGAGCCAGCCCTGGCCCGCGATCCCGAGCGCGACCCCGGCGAGCGCGCTGCCGGCCGGTATCAGGGCCAGCTCCAGGCCGGTAATATTCACCACGGCGCAAGCATCCCGCTGATGGCGACCATTCCGGGCGCCGTTTTCTGGAACCTGGCCGGTGATAGCGACCGGCGTTGTCGCCCAGGCAACGCTCTGTCCGGTGACGCACACTGGTTCTCGTGACTACCACAATCCTCAGCGGCCAGCCCGGCGGCACCCACTGCGAGCAATGCGGGGCCTTCCTGCCCGGCCGGGCGGCAGCACCATGACCGGCGTCGTGCGCGAGCCGCGGAGGTGTGCAGGCTGCGGCTATAGGTTCACGCCGGCCAGGGCTGACCAGCGGTACTGCGGTTCCATTTGCGCAGGACGCGCGGCGCTGGTGCAGGTCCACAACGCGGTGACCCGGTTCGCAGCCGGTACCGGGAACGGGGGGCAGTCGTGACGGGACGCAAACCCGCGGACCCTGACCTCGACGCCCGGGTCGCCAGCGCGGTCAGCGAGTCCGCTGAACATCTGATGCGCCGCCTGGCCGAGAATCCGTCCTCCGTGGACCCCCTTGAGATCACGCTCCTGAACGCCGGCCCAGCGCCGGACATGGCAATCTTCGACGGCCTGCCCGAGTCGGCACCGGAACTCGCGTGCCTGCAATACCTCTGGCCGTGGACGCCCGCCGAGCACGCCTGGGCACTGCGGGCCTGCTCAGGATGGACCAGGGCCGACCGGGATCTGTTCGCTGAGCGCCTCGGCCCGGAGCTGCCCGGCATCCACTGGCCCGGCTGACCGGACGCCGGCCGCGGCCGGGTCCTCCGTCCCGGGCACGACGAGCACCGCGGCGGAGCGCGTCATCCGGCTCAACATATGACCAGCGGAGGCAACCCCTTGACCGATGACAGCGCCGGCCCGGAGCGCCTGGACACCCTGGCCGCGTGCAGCTGGCCCGCGACGCCCGTCAGAAGGGCTGGTGGCACACCTACGGCCGGCTGCTGCCGAGCTGGTTCGAGGCGTACGTCGGGCTAGAAGCGGCTGCCGCCCGCTTCCGTGACTTCCAGGCGCTGGTCATGCCCGGCCTGCTCCAGACGGAGGACTACGCCAGGGCCGTCCTGCGGGCCGCGCCTAACCCTGGCAGCGCCGAGGACATCGACCGTCAGGTCGCCCTTCGCATGGAGCGGCAGGCAATTCTCGATCAGGCCAGCCCGCCTGACCTGTGGGTGGTCCTCAGCGAGAGCATCATCCGGATCCAGGTCGGCGGCGCGGGCGTCATGCGAGCCCAGCTACGGCGCCTCATCGACGTGGCCGGGCGGTCTAACGTCACCCTGCAGGTCCTGCCGTTCACCACCGCGGCTCATGTGCAGCCGATCAGCCCGTTCACCATCCTGGACTTCCCTGAGACCGCTGATCCGACCGTTGTCTACCTCGAACACCTCACCGGCAGCCTCTTCCTGGAGACGAAGGAAGAGATCCGGCGCTATACAGTGGTGTTTGACCACCTGCGCGCCGAAGCGCTCGGCACCGGCCCGTCGATCGACCTCATCGCGCGAGCGGCGGCAGACTTGGCCTGACCCACCCAGGAGTAGGAGGTGCGGGATGACCTCTCAGGGCATCGGCCTCTCCCGCGCCGAATGGCGGAAGAGCAGTTACAGCGGCGGGAACGGCGGCCAGTGCGTCGAGGTCGCCACCAACCTGCCGGGCATCATCGCCGTCCGCGACTCCAAAGACCGCAGCGGCCCGATCCTGGCCTTCAGCCCAGCCGAGTGGGAAGCCTTCACCGTCGGCGTGCGCGCCGGCGAGTTCGACCTGACCTGACGGGCCCCGGGAGTCTTCCTCACCGCATCCTCCGGTTGTCGGGACTGATCTTCCTGAGCGTCCCGTTCGGCTGTCCCATACCAGACTGTGCACCGTCGTATGGGACAGCGAGATGGGACAGAAGTTGATCTACTTCTTGCGACTTCCAGCGGGTCAGGTCGCGCTTGATCGTGCCGCTGGTCCACTGCTAGCTGATCCGCTTCCTGCGCCGACCACCCGGCGTCAGTCACCGGAGTCAGGGGTCGTCAACTTCCCGGGGCACGGGAGTCGTCCGTAGTCGTCCGGTGCCGTCATGCCCTAGTGTGATCATCGTGATTCGGACGACTGGCGATCAAGACGGGAGCGTGTGGACCGCTACCCTCTCCTGACCCGCAAGGAAGCCGGTGAGCGGCTTCACGTCTCCGAGTCCACTCTTGACCGCCTGGCCCGTTCCGGCGACATCACCAAGATCCGGGTCAGCAAGCGGTCTGTCCGCATCGACCCCGATAGCGTCGATCTCTTTCTCGCCCGCCGCCGTGTTCCGGCAGCCGGTCCCGCTCGCGGGGAGGCCGCCTGATGAACCGGAAGAACCTCAAGCGCGACGCCCGGGAGGCGATCAGCCTCACCGGGATCCTGGCGTCCCGCCTCCCGGCCGGGTGCGCCATCCCGGCGGAAGAACTGTTCGCCGCCGTGTGGCCATTGGTGGTCAGGCTGACCAGGCTGAAGCGCCGGGCGCGCCGGGACAAGAAGGCGGCGAAGGCATACCGCCGGCTCTGCGCCGAGGTTGCCGGCCTGATCCGCACGCAGCCTGACCGGCCGGTGCCGCTGCCCGCGCTCCTGAACACGGTCCCGATGGACGCCAGCTGCTGGCGCACCGTGCTCGCGCCCGGCGTCTCAGCCGAGGCACTGGAGGCGGCATGAGCGGCAGAACCCCTAAGCCCGGCCGGTGGAGGGCCAGGCGCAAGCTGCTCAGGCGGCGCTCGCGGAAAGCCGTCGAAGTGAATGACGAGAGGCGGTCTGACATGGGCCAGGGCCAAAACCAACCAAGCGGAAGGTCGCCGTGTGGCGAGAAGCAAGAAGCGTAGGGCCAAGAAGGGACGGAGTCAGGTTCGCTGCCTGAACTGCGACGCGCGGCTGAAGCCGAAGTGGCGGGTGTGCCCGTTCTGCCAGCACCCGGCCGCGGCGTCCAAGGCGGCGGCCACGGGGGCGCACGCCCGGGTTCGTCAGCAAGAGCCTGGCCGGCAAGGTCATACCGCTCAGCAAGGCCAGGACCTGCTGGAACGGCCACCCGCCGGGCCGGTGCGGCGACCGGTGCTGCACCCTTTGCAGCGAACCGTACGGTTTGTCCTACGCCGATCACATGCAACGGGTGATTAAGGCCGCGGGCGGCGCGCCTGCGCTGCCAGGGCCCGGCGCGGAAGCGCTCTGGAAGCGCTGGCGTAACGAGGACAACGGCGAGTACGCCGAGGCGTTGTGGCGGCGGCTGCACCCCGACGTCTGCGGACCTGGCGGGACGGGAGAGCCGGCATGATCGGCTCGATCGCGGAGTGGCAGCGGCAGTCCGCCGAGATCGCGAAGCGGGTAAGCGGGCGGAGCGCGGCGAGCCCGCAGACCGGGACCTGGACGGCACTCCGGTCACGGACGCGCAGGTGGCGGCCGAGGCCGGCGCGGACGCCCTGGAACGCGAGCGCGAGCGCGACGCGGCCAAGGCGTCGGCCGCGCACAGCACCGACGGCCCGGCCGGGGATGCGGCCTGACGACCCGCAGCCGCAGGATTACCAGCGTCCCTACATCGAGTCCGGCCACGGCGCGCAGTCGCCGCAGGCCGAGCCGCCGATCCTGAACCCGATGCCGGTGCTCCCGCCCGGCGTCCCCATCCCGGTCGCCCTGCCAGGCGCGCCGCTGGCGGCGCGCATCTCGCAGCACGTCGCCGGCACCTACGCGCTGGGCTCGCCGAGCGAGCGCTGACAACGAAGGAGTACCCGAACATGACTGTGTACGCGCCTTCGGACTTCACCGAGGTCACCATCCCTGCGGAGGGCGGACGTGGCTGCGGCCTGACCCATCGCCGCGACATCGGCCCGGACGGCCGCCCGGTGCATCCCTTCGGGATCACGTGCGCGCCATGCGAGGCATACCTGCGCGCCACTGACGACCGGTGGAGCACGACGGTCGAGGACATCAGGGAGACATTCGACGAGGCGAAGGCTAGGGAGCGCTACGAGCTGAGGGGCGCGCAAGCCAGGGATGCCCTGATGTTGGCGGCTGTCGCGCAGATGGCCGGATTCTCGCCGGGTCAGATCCCGCCGGTCATCCAGCGGCAGATCGCCGGCCTCAAGCCTCATGTCCCGCTGGCGGGGCAGCTTGAGTGCCCGGATGGCCACGTCCAGCCAGCCGGGCAGAGGTATTGCGGCGAGTGCGGCCAGCCGATGTCGGCCAAGGTTCCGGTCGGCTCGCTCACGCCAGGCGCGACGGCATGACCCCGGACGAGGCCATCGCCCTGCTGCTGGCCGGCGCCGCCTGCGCCGGGTGCGGGGAGCCGTCGGGCGGCCCCGGGGAGCCGTGCGCGAGTTGCGGGCGGATCGCCGAGCTGACCGGCCCCGAGCTACGGGAGGCGCTGACCAGCTCGCCGCTCGCCGTCGCCGAGTTGGAGGCCGCGCAGGCGCTCGCTGACGGCTTCGCGATGCTCGACAATGCGATCGACCGGATCCACGACGCGGATCGTGTCAGGACGGTGGCGCAACTGAGGCTGGCCCGCGATGAGGCGGAGGAGGCGCTGATCGCTCACCAGGCCGGCCGGGCGGCGCTCAACGCCCCGAGGACGGCGGCGCGGAAGGCGGAGGCGCAGGCCCGCGCCGCGCTGGAGAAAGCGACGGCCGAGCACCAGGAGATCCAGCGCGCCGAGGAGATCGCCAGACGGTACAAGGCCGGCGTGCGGGCTGAGTCCGAGGCGATGGTCTTGCTCCAGCAGGCAACCACGGCGCTGAGCCGCTACCAGGCCGAGCACGCCGAGGCAGCCGCCCGCTTGCGCGCCGCCGAGGCAGCCATCGAGCAGTTCACGGCGCGCACGGCGCAGCTCCAGGCCACCCGGGACGCCGCTCAGGCCGCGCTCTCGAATCCGGGCAGGATCGGCTATGGCGCGCAGGCGATCACAGCGGGCTTGCTCCGCCTTTTGATGGGCGGCCAGTTGTCCGAGCCCGAGCAGCTCATCGCCGGGGAACTCGCCCGCCATGTGTGCTCAGCCACGGGCGTCACGCAGCAGATCGAAGCCGGGGCGCGGGCCCGCCTTGTCGGCGAGCAGGAAGCCGAGGCCAGGTCCAAGCGGCATTGGCTGCGCCCGGCCGGCGACGGCACCGGCCGGCTGGCCGTCCCGAACCCGGGCCACCCGGGCACGCCGACGCCGGCCGTGCCGTGGGCAGGTGCCGGAGGGTGGTAGCCAGCCCCGCGGCAGGGCCGGTCATGACCGACGCGGCCGGCCAGTCGCTTGCCCGGACCGCCCATCACGAGGCCGGCCACGCCGCCGCCCGCTGGGCGACCCCTGGCCTTGAGGCGTGCTGCTGCAGGCAGTGATCGTGATCACGGCTGCCAGTAGGACCGCAGCGCGTCTCACCAATTCTCCGTCCGGGCTCCGGTAACGTCCGGACACCTTGCGGGCTGGCGCACCGGACCTGGCAAGTCGGCCATCATGACTCAGGCTCGCCAGCCGCGGTCCGAGATGTCCCTGGCTTGTCCCGCCATGGCCGCGTTCTTGGGCGGCTCTTGTCCATCCCGTGGGTGAACAGGGCGAGGTCGACCTCGCGGGCGGTCCATTCCCCATCCCCGTGCTCACGTAGCTCGGCCCGGCATTGCTCGATCAGCGTCATGTAACGGCCATACAAGCCGGGTCTCTCGTCGAGGCGGAGCCCAAGCCGCCAGAGTCCCAGGTGGGCGTGGTAGTCATAGATGGCCATGCGCTCCGGCGCAGCAGCGAGGATCATCGCTGAGGCAAACGCATCACCTGTGTCCGCGCCGGGCAGCTTGATCAGGGCACGGCGGGCTAGGCGGCCCGCTTCAGCTACATCGACTTCCGGGTCACGGGCAGCGACTACGGCCTTCCGGGTGATCTCGCGCACATCCTTGTCCGCCATGCACAACAACTTGTTGGCCCAAGCGCCGACTTGGATCCGCTTCCAGAGCAGCAGCGCCCCGAGGTCCGACTTGCCGAGGCTGCCGGCAGCGGCGACGCGGGCGATGACGTCGTGCAGCGTCTCGTCGTACTCATTGCACGTCTTTTCGCGGTACTCTTGCCGCGCGGCATTGAGGACATTACAGCGCTGCGCGGCGGTCATCCTCGGCGGCTCGGTCACCGGGTACAGCACCGGCTTTGGGGCGCACTGATCGTCATGATCCGATTATGGTGTCAAAACCAAGCGCAGACGAATATGCAATCCTTTGGTGCATCCGCCTGAATCGTCTGGCGCAACAATCTTGCGAGGTCCGAATGAGTCAAGCCCCGGAGCCCTCAGGTTCCTACCAGCAGCCGGTGCCTCCGCCCAGGCGTCATACTGTGCGCAACATTCTAATTGGCTCGGCCGGAGGACTCGCTCTGCTGCTCGTCGGCATAGGGATCGGCGCAGCAGGGTCAGGCAAGTCCACGGCTGCGCCCCAGGTCACGGTCACTGCGTCGGCTAGAGCCGTGCCCGCAGTTACGGTAACCGTGACTGCCACGCCCGGCGCTGCCAGCACACCGAAGCCCAGGCCCTCGGCTGCGCCAAAGACGCACGCAAACGTGCTGTTCAGATTCTCTGGCAGCGGCATCCGGAACTCGCCGCCGTTCCTGGTCAATGCCTCGACGGTGACGGCACATTTCACTTACAACTGCGCGGCAGCCGGCGGGTCGGGGAACTTCATCGCGGATATGGTCAGCGGCAGCCCGTCCAGCCTGTCTTACGACGACCAGTCGATCGCCAACGCCCTCGGCTCCCGTGGCAGCCAGACCACGACTATTTATCCGCAAAATCAGGGCAGCTACTACCATCTTGCCGTCAACTCGGAGTGCTCGTGGAGCATCACGCTAACGAATGGCTGACGCTCGCACTGGCAAATCCCGGCCCGGCCGCCACCGTGACAGGCAGGCAAGCGGGCGAGGTCATCCGTTATTTCGCCCCGACCTTCGGGCCTGGCTCGCCAGGGCGCGGGCGGGGCAGAGTGCCCGGGCAATATATCGCTGAACCCGCCCGCGCCGAGGAGGTCGCGCCCCCCGGCCAGGCCGTGCCAGCTGCGGATCGACGACGTTCTAGCTGGCTGTCCGGTGCGAGCAGGTGTTCACCTCCGCGCGCTAATGTCACGTTGTGGAGATGCGCAACTATCCGGATGTGGCGGCTGTACTGCGGGATGACGAGACCGGGCTCATAACGCTATGGCAGGCGCACACAGCAGTTCGGTGCCGCTGCTCCAGGGACGGCGGGTCCTCGGCCCGGCAGGTCCTGGGGGACGCGATCAGCAAGATCCGCCTGCTACAGGCAGGCGAGCGCGCCCGCTGACGCGAGCAGTGATCGTTCGCCTGGTATCGCTCCGCTGATCGAGATAGTCGGTGGGCTTCTGCCTCATCCAGTCACGGCTCAGGCCAGAATTCAGGGGTTTCGCAACTAGGACGCGGCCAAGCTGCCCGGCCGGGCTGGCTGGAGCGGGAGAGGTCGAGCAGTGCCCTGCCAGCCGTGGCCAGCGGTGCGCCCTGCGGCCGGTGATCTTTCTTCGCATGGCGAAGGTTCCCCTGTCGTCAGGTGCGGGCGGCAGTCATCTCGGTCAGGTGGTCCCGGAGCACGCGTGCCCGGTCGGTTCCGACATGCAGCTCGCGCCGGACGGCCCGAAGCGATGGCACGGTTCCCTCGGCGAGCCTGGCCGCGAACGCGACCTCGGCGGTCTCAGGTGTGACCGGGGCACGGGGCACCCTGCGTGCCCGGCTCTTGCTCCCGGCCCTCGCGCGGGCACGCTTCGCGGGTGTGCCCGATACCGCCCCGGACCGTGCTCGGGCAGCGCGCTCCGGCGTGGTTGCCGGTGTTCTCTCCGGTGTGCTCGCGAGGTGGGCTTCGACGGCCAGCCGGTAGACCTGCCGCATGAGCGCGGCCAGCGCCAGCATCGCCGCGACCGGCGGGACAGCGGCGATCGCGTACCTGCCCCAGGCCGGCGTGATCGTGGCCACACGCACCACGTTGAACGCCACCGACGAACCGAACCCGGCCAGCAGGTAACCCCGGGCCAGCCCGTCACGCTTGCCCCGGATGGCGGAGATGGTGATGCCCAGCTCCCGGCGGGGATGAACAGGTCGACGCTGGCCGACCACGCCCACGCCTCGGCGCCGTGCAGGCCGGACCGCAGCGCGAACGAGTGCAGCCCGGCGTAGGACAGCCAGAACCCGACGGCGGTGGCCGCGACCGTCGCGGTGGCCATGAAGCCGACCGCGCCGCGCACCACCCGCTGGGCGAACGACGCGAGCGCGGGCGCCGGTCCCCGGTCACCGGGTACCTCCCGTCCGGACGGCTGCCCGTGCCGCCGTGTCCGTCCAGAAGATCCGCGACCCGGCCCGCGCACCGAGCCTGCGGCCCCAGGACGACCGCAGTACCGCCCGCAGCGCCTGCTCGGCTGTCTCGTGGTAGGTCGGCTTGCTCGGCCGCAGACCGTGCACGCCGGCGATTCAGTGGCCGTCCTCCAGGCTGATCGCGCCGGCGTGCTGGCCGCCGACCAGCACCCGAAGGCGCCGGGGATCTTCTTCTCGCCGCGCAGCTCGCCCCAGCACGAGACCGAGACCGGCCCGGCGTCCCGGCCGCTCACCGGTCACCGCCCAGCCTCGCGGCGACCGGACTGCTCAGGCGCGCCGCGATGCACCCGGTGC
>Ga0208565_1000138_pt1 | contig 59858 bp, 54 predicted proteins | sample Sb_taG_7_FD_187706 | JGI IMG/M metagenome (GOLD analysis project Ga0208565, IMG submission 187706) | Peat soil microbial communities from Weissenstadt, Germany - Sb_50d_2_FS metaG (SPAdes) (version 2) | ecosystem: Environmental > Terrestrial > Soil > Wetlands > Peat | place: Germany... | reverse complement strand
CCGGCTGGCCGGCCCGCTCGGGCAGCAGCCCGGCCGCGACGAGGCGGCGCATCGCCTCCTGCAGCCCGTCGTGGAACCGCTGCGCCTGCGTCCGGGTGTCCTCCGACCCCGCCGGCGCCGACAGCGCATCCAGCACCGTGCCCACCACCGCCGCGCACTCCGGCGACAGGTCCCCGTGCAGCACCCCCGCGCCGCCGAACGTCGTCTCCAGCTTGACCGACCGGTCCCCGAACGCCTCCTCCTGGTCCTTGTCCGGGTTGCCGGGCAGCGACCGGGCGTAGATCTATCCGGCCAGCCCGGCCAGGTCCCGCAGGCCCATCCCGTTCCCCGCGGCGCCCAGCAGGATCTCATCCGCGTCTTCCCGGCTCTCCTGCGGGAGCTTGTCCGTCCACTGACAGATCGTCCGCGCGAACGACTCCGGCATCTCCCCGGCCGCCAGCACCGCCGCGACCTCCGGATGCGCCGCCGCCCGCCGGACCCACGCGGTATACGCGACCGCGGCGCCTTTGGTGATCCGGGTCCGGTTGATCAGCCACGCCCGCGGGCTGTAATCCGTATCCGCCGCATATCCCTGACCGGAGGTGAACGCGGCCAGGACCGAGGTGCGCGCCGCGGTGTACATCGCATGGGCCTGCTCCAGCGCACGCAGGCACTGCGCCTGGGTATCGGCCGCCATCGCGGTGGCGTCCGCGGAGGCCAGGTAGCCCAGCGCGGCATGCGCCAGCTCCATCGCCTCGCTGGCACTGGCGAACGTCGGCGCGGTCTTCATCCTGGTCGTCACCTCCCTCCGGGGATGCTCGCGGTCCGGTGGTCAGGGATTTGTTCTTGTTCCTGGTGGTTCTCCTTTTCCCCGGTCAAGTCAGCTGTCTCTACTGGGATATCTCTAAGTTTTCAGTTCGATTCTAGCCGGTACCTACGACATTTACCCCGCGGAAACACCTCATCCAGGGGCTGCCGGCGGAAATAGTTAGCCCTGGTTGAAACGTGTTCATGAGGGTCGTGTGGTGTTGGTGGGAAAGCGGGAAGGAAGGCCAGCGCTGTCGGATAAGTGGGCGTGTCCGGCAAACCCGGCCGCCGAATGTCGTGGGCTCCGCGCAGGGCTGCAATCTGGCTGCAAACCGGAGCGGGCACAATGGCGGCAACCGGTACGTCAGGAGGCGACGATGGCAAACACTCCCGTAATTGAGAAGTTCCTGCAGGCGATCGAGACCGCGGCGATCCCCGGCTGCGACGTGTGGAGCGCGGACGCGACGCTTGACGCGACGGTGCCCAACTGGCGGCTGCACGCCGTCGGCGCTGACGCGATCCGCGCCGAGTACGCGCGCTGGTTCGCCGACCCCGCCCACTTCGACGAACTGCGCCGTTATAGCGTCGATGGCGGGGAGGCCGAAGTGGTCGAGTACACGCTCAGCTGGTCGGAAAACGGCGTGCCGCACGCGGCGCACCACCTGCATTTGCTGACGGTGCGCGATGACCGCATCGTCGCCGACACGGTCTTCTGCGGCGGGCGCTGGCCGGCCGGACTGCTGGCCGAAATGGAGGCCGCCGGTGCCTGAGCCGCCCGTGCGCCGGTACGGTGACGTGGACCCGCTAACCGAGCTGCTCGCGGGCGCGACCGAGCGGAGGGAACTGGCCGAGGTCCCCGGCAAGTCAGGGGCCACCCTGGAGCGGGTGGTGATCGGCGGCCAGGATTACGTGCTCAAGCACCTCGACCTGGCCGATGACTGGACCATGCGGGCCTCGGGCTGCCTGCGCGGCGCACCGCTGGTGCTCTGGGAACGCGGCATCCTGGCCCGCTTGCCGGACTGCTTCAACCAGCCGATCGTGGGCGCGGCTCCGGAGCCGGGCGGCTGCGCGCTGCTGATGCACGACGTCTCGCCGTGGCTGGTTCCCGCCACCGATGAGCCGATCACGTCGGCCCAGCATGCCCGGTTCCTGCGGCACATGGCCGCCCTGCACGCGGAATTCTGGGCCTGCGGGAGCGAGTTCGACGTCGTCCCCGCCATGCACCGCTACCTGGAACTTTCTCCGTGGATGGCCGCGGCGGAGGCCGCCGCGGGCTCGCCGCACCTGGTGCCGCGGCTGGTTGCGAAGGGCTGGCCGCTGCTGGCCGACGTCGCTCCCGCCGCGGCCGCGGTGGTGACCCCGCTCGCCCGCGACCCGGGTCCGCTGGTGGAGGCGCTGGCCGCGACCCCGCAGACGTTCGTGCACAGCAACTGGAAGCTGGACAACCTCGGCACCGACGACGCGGAGCGGACGGTCCTGCTCGACTGGGAACAGCCGGGACGCGGGGCGCCGCTCAGCGACCTGGCCTGGTATCTCGCGATCAACTGCCGCCGCCTGCCGCAGTCGAAGGAGGCCTCGATCACGGCCTACCGGGAGGCGCTCGAGGCCTGCGGCATCGACACCGGACCCTGGTGGGACCGCCAGCTGGCCCTGTGCCTGCTGGGCGCCATGGTCCAGTTCGGCTGGGAAAAGGCACTGGGTGGTTACGACGAGGAACTCGCATGGTGGGAGACGAACTCGGTACGCGCCGCGGCCCTGCTGAGTTGAACGCTGTTGAGTTGAACGCTGCTGAGCTGACCGCGGGGGTGCGCGCGGGTTACGACGCCGCGGCGGACGACTGGGCCGAAGGGCCCGGGCTGATGTATGCGCAACTGGCCCGCGTGCTGGTGGCGGCCGCGCCGGTGCCGCTGGCCGGCCGCCTGGTGCTCGACCTGGGGGCGGGCGCCGGCGTGGCCGGGCGGGCCGCGCTGGCCGCGGGGGCCCGCCAGGTGGTGGCGGTCGACCTTTCCGAGGGCATGCTGCGGCGCGTCGGCGGAGGGCGCCCGGTCGCGGCCGACGCGGTCGCGCTGCCGTTCCGCGACGGCAGCTTCGACCTGGTGGTGGCGGCGTTCTGCCTCAACCACCTGGGCAGCCTCGCCGCTGGCCTGGCCGAGGCCCAGCGGGTCGGCGCGGCGATCGCCGCGAGCATGTTCGCGCAGGGCTGGACCCATCCGGCCAAAGATGTGGTGGATGATGCCGTCCGCTCGTTCGGCTACCGGCCGCCGGCCTGGCACACGGCCCTGGCGCCCGGGTCGCGGGCCAGCGACCCGAAGGTGGTCGCAAGGTGCGCGGCCGCGGCGGGGTTCACCCGCGTTAAGGCGCACACCGTGGCCGTCCCGACCGGGCTCGTGACCCCTGCCGAGCTGGTGTCGTGGCGGCTAGGCATGGCGCACCTCGCCCCGTTCATGCGCTCGCTGGACGCGCCAGGCCGGGCCGCCGTGCGGCGTGCGGCCGAACAAGCCGTGGCGGCCGCGGCCGACCCCACGATGCCGCTGGTCGTCTCCATGGTGGTGCTCACCGCCAGCTAAGAAAGGCGCAGCTGAGGAGGGCGCCAGCCGAGGAGGGCACAGCCGAGGAGGGCCCAGCTGAGCGGGTTCAGTCGACGGCCGCACGGCGGCGGCCCAGCCGCCGGTCCGCCTCCCGCAGCAGCCCGTCCGCATGGCTGCCCGCCCCCCGCGCCAGCCGGGCGGCGCGGTCCGCGGCCCGGTCCAGCCAGGCAGGCTGGGCGAAATCGGTGGCCACGTCACACGTCCATCGCCACGCCTCGATGGCCACGCAGCTGTCAAGCAGGTCAAGGTCCGCGGCCACCGTACCGGGATCCACGGGCAGGCCCAGCGCGTGGTTCGCCCGGTGCGCGAGCAGCCGCGCGACGCTGGTGTACCGGGGCACGCCCAGCGCCGCCGCGCGGGCCGCCAGGTCGTCGGCCCCGGCGAGCGCGCGTTCCGCGTCGCCGCGCAGCAGGGCCAGCCGCGCGCTGATGAACTGGTGCTTGAGCTCCAGCCGCCAGCCGAAGACCAGATCGCCGACCAGCAGCGCCCCGGCCTGCGCCAGCCGCGCCGCTGCGCCGTCGGGGTCGCCGGTATCCAGGCACTGCTCGGCCAGGTCCTCCAGCGCGGCGATGGTGACGTCCGCGGTGCCCAGCCGCTGGCCCACCTCAAGCGCCTCGTGGTGCTGGTCCAGCGCTTCGGTCCAAGCACCCAGATTGCGCAGTACCCAGCCGGCGAAGTTCACGGCGCGGCCGGCGAAGCGGGGCACCTGACGCCGTTCCACCTCGGCGGTGTACCGGGTGAACGCGGCCAGAGCCTGAGCCGGGCGACCCGCCAGCGCGTGTGCGTGCCCGGTGAAGAGCAGGGAGTGCAAGGTGGCCGAGGTGTGCTCGACCCCCAGCTGCCCGCGGGCCGCGGGGCGCAGCAGGGCCAGGGCTTCGTCCACCCGGCTCTGATGAGCCCTGAGCACGCCCAGCCAGCCGGCCGCGGTCACCCGGTCCGCGCCTTCGGCGAGGGAGAACGCCTCACCGAGCAGCAGTTCGGCGCCGGCCAGGTCGCCGGCGGCGTGCCGGGTCCGGCCGCCGACCGCCAGGCACCGGGCCCGGGTGGTCGCGTCTTCCGCGGCGAGCGCGCCGTCCTCGGCGAACTGAGTGGCCTGCGCGAACTGGCGGCCGAAGTAGGACGCCCAGGCGCCGACCTCCAGCGCGGCTGCCCCGGCGGCGTCGGCCGCGAGAGCCCGCTCGACGTCTTCCAGGGCTTCGGCGTAACGCATCCGCAGGGTGCGGACCCGGGCTCGCGCCAGCCAGCCTTCCGGGCCGGGGGACAGGCGTAGCGCGTCGTCGAGCAGCCTCTCCGCCGCCGCATGGTCGAAACGCTCCGCGGCCTGCGCCGACGCGTCCCGCAGCGCCCGGGAGGCCAGCACGAGATCGCCACCCAGGCGCGCGTGGCCGGCCACGGTCAGCGGGTCGGCGCCGGGGCGCCGGTCGAGCATGCGGCCAGCCTGCCGGTGCAGCAGCGCGGCTCGCCCGGCGGTCGCGCTCGCCGCTAGGGCTTCCCTGACCAGTTCGTGCCGGAACCGGAAGATCCCGTCGTCTTCGACCAGGAACTGCTTGGTCACGGCCTGCTCGGCGTCGTCGAGCAACGCGACGACGGGACGGCCGAGCACCGCCGCGAGCAGGTCGGCGTCCAACTCCGGGCCGATCACGGCGGCGGTGCGGAGCAGCAGCCCGGCCGTGCCGAGTTCGTCGCACCGCGCCGACACCGACTCCACCAGCGACGCGGGCAGTTCCGCGCCCGCGGCCTGCTGGGCCAGTTCGGTCAGGAACAGCGGGTGCCCCTTCGACCGGGCGTACAGCTCATCGACCCGGCCTGACCCGACCAGCTCAGCCGCCGCGTCACGGCCGAGCGCATCGAGATGGATGGACGCTGTCGCGGGCAGCGGCTCTCCCTCGCCGGACCGGACCGCGGCGACGACCGTCACTGATACGTCCTCGCGCCGCAGGAAACGCAGCCAGTCCGGCAGCGCCGGGCCGGCCAGGTGCGCGTCGTCGACGACGACCACGAGCGGCGCCCGCTCCGTCAGGCGGGCGAGCACCCGGACCAGGGCCGAGTACAGCACCGCCGGGCCGAGCATGCTGTCGGCCAGCATCGGCACCCCTTTGAGCCGCGGGCCCGGCGCCATGTTCAGCAGCGGCGCCAGTATCGCCGCATCGGCGCCGAGGATATCCGCGGTCACCCCCGGCTCGAGCTCGCGCAGCAGGGCGGCCAGGGTGGTCAGCAGGGCGTCGAGCGGCAGCGAGCGGTCGAGGGGCCCGCACGACGCCATCAGCACCGTGTCCCCGGTCGCCGCGCGCCGGTCGGCCCAGGCCCGCAGCAGCGTCGTCTTCCCGATGCCGGCCTCGCCGTCGACCACGACGACATCGGCGGATCCGCCGCGGGCCCCCGCGGCGATCGCCTCGAGACAGGCCAGTTCATCGTCCCGGCCGACCAGGCCGGGGGCGGCCGGCGCCGGACGCGCGGGCACTATCAGCTCACCGCGCAGGATCGCGGTGTAGAGCGCGGTCGTCTCGGGCGACGGATCGATGCCGAGTTCATCGGCCATCCGCTCCCGCGCGGTGGCGTAGATAGCTAGCGCCCCGGCCACCCGGCCGCCCATCACGTGGGCGCGGAGCAGCACGCGCAGGGCCGCTTCGTCGTACGGATCGCATTCGACGGCCGCCGACGCGGCATCGGCGGCCGCCATCCAGTCACCGGCCTCGAGCAGCGCCGTGGCCGCCACCAGGCGGGCCCGGCTGATCAGCCGCTCAAGCTCGGCGTGCCTGAGCTGTGCCCACTCGCCGGGCAGCGGCTGCGGGCCGTCGCCGCGGATCAGCGAGAGCGCGACCCGGGCGGCCGCCACCGCGCCCATCACGTGGCCGGTCTCCCGCCGCGTTTCCACCTCGCGGGTGAGCATGGCCAGTTCGGTCGCGTCCAGCCAGTCGCAGTGCAGCAGGTAACCGTGGTCGCGATGCTCGATCCGGTCGCGCCCCAGGACCGAGCGCAGCCGGCTCATCAGGACCGCTACCTGATCTTCGGGCCGGGCGGGTGGGGCGGTGTCCCACAACGCGTCGATCAGCACGTCGGCCGGCACGGCCTGCCCGGCGGCCATCGCGAGCAACTGCAGCGCGAGCCGCGCCTTCCGGCTGCCCAACGCCTGCGGCTCGATTCCGTCCACGCCGAAATCGCTGAGCACCCGCACGGCCAGCGACTTCATGCACGTATTAAATCCCGGCGGCCGGCCCCCCGGCCAGGTCAGTAGCCGCCAGGTCAGTAGCCGCCAGGTCAGTGCAAGGTGGCTGCAACCACCGCCGGCCACGCTGGAGGCGAAAGCTCAGCCCGATGAAAGGAGACCTTCATGACCGCCAAAGCCGAGCAGAAGAACTTCGGGGCACCCGACGAGACCCGTTCCTTCGAATACGGCACCCTGGACCTGCTCCAGATCGGCGGCGCCGAAATCGGCCGGCTTACCCTGCAGCCCGGATGGCGCTGGTCCGATCACGTCAAGCCGCTGGCGGGCACCGACCTGTGCGAGGCGCCGCATTTCCAGTACCACGTGGCCGGAACCCTGCACATCGTGATGGCCGATGGCGCCGAGTTCGACGCCAGGCCCGGAGACGTCACCGCGCTGCCCCAGGGCCATGACGCCTGGGTAGTGGGAGACGAGCCGGTCGTGGTCGTGGACTGGTTCGGGGCCAGCAACTACGCACGCACCTGAGCGGCGGTCAGCAACCAGGGTTGGTCCCGCCTTGCGAGACGCAGTTGCTAGCGGCGCTATTGCCGCTCTGAATGCCCAGCTGCGAATCGATGTTCCCGATCTGGACGCCCATCACGATCGCCACGACGAGGCCGAGCACGAAGCTCACGCCCAGCATGACGGCGATGAACACGATCGCGTTCCGCATGTGGCGCATGTATCTCTGCTCTGGCGTCTCCGGGGGCTCCGCCGCGGGCGGCGAGGAGGCACCCTCGCCGCCCGCGCCGGGCCCCGGCCCTCGCGAATCGCCTGGCATGTCATCCGTCATGACGATCTCCCTGGGGTGAGGCAACCTGGTCTGTGCACCACCGTGCTCGCCGAGGCTCAGCCCAGCGTCGAGCGGATCTTAGCGAGGAAACGGCCCATGTTCGGGTCGAACAGTTCTGGGCTCGAGGATCCGAACTGCGGCCCGGTCCACCCGCGCCCTCCGGCGAACTCCCGGGGGTCGAGCGCGATGGGCAGCGCCGGGCTCCCGGCCAGCAGGTACCACAGGCTGACGTCCGTGTGGCGGTCCGGGCCGGTGGTCCGGGCGATGGTCACGAACACCGGGCGGCGGCCCGCGATCGAGAAGTCCGCCTCGATGCCCAGCTCTTCCCGGGCCTCGCGCTGGGCCGTGGCCGCAGGTTCTTCGCCAGGCTCCACGTGACCTCCCGGCGGCAGCCACAGCCCAGCCAGGCGGTGATCCACCAGGAACACGCTCCAATCCCGCGGGTCCGCCAGGACGGCGTAGGAAACGAGGTGCCTGGGCGGCGTCGCGGGCTTGACCCGGCGATAGGCGTCCGGCGTGCTGTCCAGCCAGGCCAGCACGTCGGCCTGCTGCGCGCGCTCCACCTCGTCGAACGGCTCGACGGCGGCGACGATCCGGGCGACGCCGCGGGGTCCGTCCGGCATGGGATCCAGCCTAAGGCGGGGTGACGCGGCGAAGACCAAGGCCTACTGTCGTTATGCGATAGTCGCGGCCGCGATCGGGGCCGTGGTCCTGCCGGCCGCCGCCGGGTTGGCCTGGACCGCGTATCTGGTTCATGTCGGCAACCTGGACGCGATGGAACTGGCGGCCAAAGTCGCCACGCCCGATCCCTTAGCCACGTTGGCGCGGTGCCTCGGGCAATGGGTGCCGTCGGCTGTCTGGGAAACTGTCCTGTCGAACCGATAGGAGGCTGCCATGGATCTTGGCCTGCGCGGCCGCCGCGCGCTGATCACCGGGGGAAGCCGGGGCATCGGCTTCGCGGTAGCCGAGGCGCTCGCCGCGGAGGGAGCGGCCGTCGGTCTCATCGCCCGGGACGCGGCCGGCCTGGCCGCCGCGGCCGAGCAGCTGGGACCCCGGGGTGTCCCCGTCGCCACCGCGGTGGCCGACGTCACCGACACGCCCCAGCTCCGCAGCGCCGTGGACGACATCGCGACCGCGCTCGGCGGCCTGGATCACCTGGTGGCCAACGCGGGCGGCACGGTCGGCCGCGGCAACCTCACCAGTGCCGGGGACGGCGACTTCACCGCGACCTTCGCGCTCAACGCGGGCCATGCCGCGGAGCTCATCCGGGCCGGGCTGACCCACCTGCGGGCCGCGGGCGGCGGCTCGGTGGTGATCATCTCCTCGATTACCGGGATGCGCCCGGCGCCGCGGACGGCCTATGCCGCCGCCAAGGCGGCCGAGATCCATCTGGCCGCGACCGCCGCCCAGGAGCTGGCGCCGGCCGGCATCCGGGTGAACGCCGTCAGCCCCGGGTCGATCATGTTTCCCGGCGGCGGGTGGGACACCTTCCAGCGGGAGCACCCGGAGGAGTTCGCGGTCTTCCTGGCCAGCCAGTTCCCGTTCGGCCGCCTGGGCCGCCCGGAGGAGGTCGCCGAGGTGGTGGCCTTCCTGCTGTCGGCGCGGGCCTCGTGGATCACCGGCGCGAACGTCGCCGTGGACGGCGGCCAGATCTATCCGAGCGCTCGCCGCTTCGATTGAGCGGCGAGGGCCTGGCCGCGGTGGATGGCCCAGGGCAGCCTGTCGTCGATGACGGGCATCCTCCTGGCGCAGCGCCCGACGAAGAAGCCGAAAAGGCCTAGCGTAAATGACGAGGCCACCAGCGCAAAGCCGTAGATCAGGGTAAGCATGGTCCGGTTCCCCTTTCCATCGAACGGTATTCTGTGCGCGGCCGCGGCGCTTTATGCAAAAGCTGCCGGAGTTATCATTCCGAGCCGCCCTTGTCGGCGCTGTAGTTGACTGTGCCAAAAGCCGAACTATGCTGTAAAGTCACGCAGCGCTCAGGATCAGGCGCTCCGCTGGCCATCGCTCGGTGACAAGATTGGTCACCAGCCGGTCGGCGGTGCGGTGCCAGTTTCCGGCAGTCCCGTGCTGGTCAGGTCGCGAGGTGAAGCTGGCCGTGAACACCGACCCGGCGGACGGGCAGGCCGGGGGCTGGCCTCGGTGGGCCGCCGCCGTCCGCGACGCCCTGGCCCGCAAGAGCCTCAGCGTCAACGCCGCGGCCGAGTACCTGGGCGTGCGGAATACCACGCTGCGGAGATGGCTGGACGGGGCCGCGCCGCCGCAACTGTCGCTGCTACCGAGGATCGCCGACCTCACCGGCCTCACGCACGCGATCCAGCTCGAGCTCGGTGGCGTCCTGCCGCCGACCATGCGCGCCGAAGCCCATGCCATCCAGGTGACCAACGAGCTTCGCTCGGCGGTGGCAACGATCGCCGAAGCAGTCGCTCATGCCGGTGAGCTGGCCTTCTCCGACGTCGGCGCGCGCCTGGCCGGGATCCTGCTCAGCCACGAAGGGGCCGACCTGCAGGTCACGCTGCGCCGCGCCTACCGGGGCCGCCGGTACCCGGTGCACCTGAGCACCTACGTCGGGGTGCAGCGCATCCACGCGGACACCGACGAGGACGACGCGGCCCTGCGCAGGCGCGTCACGCAGATCGTCGGCGAGTCGGCCCGGGCCTTCGGCGCCCAGTGGCGCGAACAAGATCCGCATGACTGGCCCCCGCCGCGGCCGAACCTGATCCTCAACGTCCCGCAGCATGAACGGCCCAGGCCGCCCGCGGCTACGGCACTCAGCGCCGCCCCCAACATCATGATGCTCGGCTGCCCGTACGCGCACGCCGAATACATCGGCGCCCTTATCGCCGATGCCCTTGGGTACGGATACCTGGACGTGCGCTACAGCGTGTCGATGCCCTTGGACCTGGCTCCGGCCGATCCCGCCGTTACGGCGGCCCGGGCTCAGTTCCTCCGCGCATTGGCGTCAGACGGCGCCGCCACCCATAAGCACGTATGGTCGGTGACCGACCACCGGGTCTTGCCCGCCATTACTGGCAGCCTGGCCGAGGCGGACGTCGCGTGCGCCATTTATGTCCGCAGCGGCGACCGGCTGCTCGCCCGCGGCGGCGAAATCTGGAATGTCCCGTGGGAGGAAATGCTCCGGCTGAGGGAGACGCTGGACCGCCTGGTGGAAACCGCGTCCTGGTCCGTGCTGACCCTCACCCTGCCTGATGAGCTGCTGGCCGACACGCCGTTGGCCGATGGCGCGGAGGAAAGCACGGCTGACCGTGGTCCGGCTGGCCGCATCGACCGGGACCGGATCGCCGACGTGGCCATGCTCGCCGCCGTCGACGCGTGGCGGCACATGCACACCTACGGCTTCGTGCCGGGCGCCGCCGCCGCTGGCGGGCGGCTGCGGGCGATGTTCGACAGCCACGGCCGCCCGGAAGGCGACCTGCGGCCGTCGATGGTCGCCGAGGCTCGCCGCATGCCGGCCCGCCGGCTCTAGCAGGAGACGGGCGGCCGCCGCGAAAACCGGTTGTCTGACGGGCAGCGCCGACGGGAGCATGAGGCATGGTCTTGGTGCGCGAGACGGGGATGGCCGACTGGCGGGCGTGGCGGGACATCCGGCTGCAGGCGCTGCGGGACGCCCCGGACGCCTTCGCCTCGACCTTCGCCGAGCAGAACACCCTCGGCGAGGACCACTGGCGGCAGCGGGTCGCCAGCGGCGGCCTCTTCCTCGCCTGGATCCCGGAGGTCAGCGCGGCCGAGCCGGCCGGGATGGCCGGCGGCTACCAGGCGGCGCCCGGCACGGTGGAGCTCATCTCCATGTTCGTCCGGCCGCAGGCCCGCGGCCGCTCCGTCGGCGAGGCCCTGATCGACGCGGTGATCGGCTGGGCCCTGGAGCGGGACGCGACCTCGGTGCATCTGTGGGTGACCGAGACCAACAAGCATGCCCGCCTGCTGTACGAGCGCTGCGGGTTCTCGGTGACCGGCGAACGCCAGCCGCTGCCTTCCAAACCCGCCCTCGGCGAGGTCGGCCTGATCCGCCCGCTCTGACCAGGACCTCTAGGACCGGGTCCCGGCGGCTACCGTGACCCCCAGCAGGCTGCGCATCGATTCCCAGACGTCGGGGTGGTTGAGCAGGTCGAAGTGATGCATTCCGCCGTGCCTGCGGGTCTCCTCCACGGAGAACGGGATGTGCTGGCGCGGGCCGCGGCGCCCGTGCGCGCTGGTCGGCTGGACGAGCAGGTCGCCCACCAGGGTGCCTAGCGGGCTCTCCGGGTTGGCGCTGATGACGGCGCTGATGGCATAGTGGCTGGCGCCGGGGAGCAGCGGCACGTCGCGACGGTGGTCGTGCTGGCAGCCGCCGGGACCGCAGGCTGCCCAGTCGTCCAGGATGTAGCCGTGCCGCAGGTCTTTGATGCCGCTGGAGCCGGTCAGCAGATCCGCGAACGGCCGGGTCTCCGCCGCCTGGCTGAGCGCCCAGCCGGCCAGCCCGGCGACGCGCGCCAGCGGCGCGCCGAGGTGCGGTGATCCGAGGTAAAAGACGTGCCGGACGCGTCGCGCCCACGGCGCGCCGTCCTCGCTGCCGTAATGGCAGGCGCTGCGGATGACCAGGCCGCCCATGGAGTGGCCCACCAGCAGGATCTCCAGTACCTGGGTCGGCCACGCCGCCGTTAGGTCGTCGAGCAGCCGGGTCAGCTCACGGCCGTTGTCGGACACGTGCCGGCCTGTGTTGTAGCGGATGTAGACCGGCGTGTAGCCGAATTCTGCCTGCAGCCTGCGGCCGTATGGCGCGGACCGGCTCGCCTGCCGGAGCCAGGAGTTCTCCGTCTCGGCCAGGCCATGCAGGAAGAGGGCCAGCTTCGGGGTGGCGTCACCGAACGCGTCCCGCACCGGCTGGGGCGCTAGCTCGACATCGCTGCCACCCGCGCGGACCGCCATGCGGATGGCCAGCGGAGCCAGGTCGGGCCCGAGCCGGTCGCCGGTGAACGCGTTCAGCACGGCGAGCACCGCCCCACCACCAGCGGGCTGGCCAGCGGCGCCAAGATGGCCAGCGGCGCCGAGATGGCCAGCGGCGCCGAGATGGCCAATGGCGCCGAGATGGCCAATGGCGCCGACTAGCGACGCGGCCTCTCCGCCGAGCGCGCCGGCCGCCGAGCCCGCGTTGCCGACCGCCCGGTAGGCACCCCGCGCGACCAAGTCGTGAATGATCCGGACCGGGGCGCTGACCGGCCCGATCGAGCCGAAGGCGCGGCCGCCGATGGCCTGGTGTACCTGCTCGATGCGGGATACCAGCCCGGCGAACGCATGACCGCCTAGCCGGCTCATGGCCCGAAGCTCTGCAGGCGTCATCGCCCACCCCCGAAAGCAGCGGCTGATGGACAGCAGCTTCCTGATTATACCAATTATACCGCGTATGAACGGTTTCATAACGTTAAAACCGGAATGGATCCTCCGCTATGCCGGACTCCTAGGCCCCGAATTCCGCTCGTACCCCGAGCAGCCGCACTGGCCGCCGCCCGCTGAACCGCCCGAGCGCCTCGGCGGCCGCCTGCGCGATCACCGCAGCCTCCGAAGAAGGCGAGGAGAGCGTCACCCCGTGCGTCTCGGTGATGAATGGCGCGTAGCGCACCTTCACGATGACCCGCACGGCGGGCCGCGGCTCCCCGGCCAGATCACGAGCGAGCAGCCCGGCGATCCGCGCCACCTCGGCCTGGACCGCGGTCCAGTCGGCGATGTTCCGCTGGAAGGTCTCCTCCCGGCCGTGGCCGCGGGCCAGGTATGGCGTGTCGTCCACGTCGGCGTCGCCGCGGCCCCGGCCCAGCAGCACCAGCCACGGCCCGGTCATCGGCCCGAACTCCCTGGCCAGCGCGTCCGGGTCGGCGGCGGCCAGGTCGCTGACGGTGCGGATGCCCAGCCCGGTCAGCTTCTTGGCCGTCTTGGCGCCGATGCCCCACAGCGCGTCGGTGGGCCGCCCGCCGAGCACCTCGAACCAGTTGCCAAAAGTCAGCCGGAACACCCCGGCCGGCTTGCCGAACCCCGTGGCGATCTTGGCCTGCAGCTTGTTCTCGCCGATCCCCACCGTGCAGTCGAGTTCGGTGGCCGAGCGGACCCGGGCCGCCAGCGACCGGGCGAAGCCTTCCGGATCGGACGTCTCCACGCCGAGGAACGCCTCGTCCCAGCCGAGGACCTCCACCACCGCGCCGGTCGACCGCAGCACGGCCATCACCGTCTCCGAGACCTCCTCGTAGGCGGCCCGGTCCACCGGCAGGAACACGGCGTCCGGCAGCCGCCGCGCGGCCGTCCGCAGCGGCAAACCGGAGTGCACGCCGTGCTCCCTGGCCTCATAGGACGCGGTGCTCACCACGCCGCGCTTGGTCGGATCGCCGTCCCCGCCCACCACGACGGGCCGCCCGCGTAGTTCGGGATGCCGCAGCACCTCGACCGCCGCGATGAACTGGTCGAGGTCCACGTGCAGCACCCAGCGCGCCACCCCCCACTCCTACCCACCCGCCCCCGCCGGTATCGCCTGGGCGGCCGCCCGCCACCGGACTCGGTGGGCCCCGGGTACCTAAGAACGGACCCGGGGCCCACCGAGCGCTCGCCAAGCGCGCCCCGCGGACACGGGCGCCGGGGCACGCACCACGCCCGTTCGGGATAAATGATTTTGATCTAGCTTGATCAGGGCGGACACAATGGCGTGTGCTGCTGACCATCACCACCACCCGCGCGCCAGCGACCGACCTGGGGTACCTGCTGCACAAGCACCCGGACCGGCCGCAGTCGTTCGCCGTTTCGGCCGGTACGGCGCACGTCTTCTACCCGGAGGCGACGCCGGAGCGGTGCACGGCCGCGCTGCTGCTCGAGGTCGACCCGATAGCGCTGGTCCGCGGGCCTGCGGGCAAGACGGGCAGTACGGGCACGACGGGCAAGAACACCAGGCGCAGCGACGGCGAGCTCGCCCAGTACGTCAACGACCGGCCGTACGCCGCCGCCAGCATGCTCGCGGTGGCCATCAAGGAGGCCTTCCGCACCGCGCTGACCGGCCGCTGCGACGCCCGGCCTGAGCTGGCCGCGGAACGCATCCCGCTCGCCCTGAGGATCCCGGCCCTGCGCTGCCGCGGCGGCGAGACGCTCGCGCACCGCGTCTTCGCGCCCCTCGGCTGGAGCCTCGATGCCCGCAGCCAGCCCCTCCGGCCGCCCGAGTGGGGCGACTCCCCGTATCTCGACCTGCGGCTGACCGGTGAGCTGAGGCTGGCGGACGCGCTGAACCACCTGTACGTGCTGCTGCCGGTGCTCGACGACGCCAAGCACTACTGGGTGTCCACCGAGGAGGTCGACAAGCTGATCCGGGCCGGCGGCGACTGGCTGGCCGGCCACCCGGAGAAAGAGCTCATCACCCGCCGCTACCTGTCGCACCAGAAGAAACTCACCCGGTCCGCGCTGGCCCGGCTGGCCGAAGCCGACGATACCGAACCCGAAGAGCTCGACAACGCCGTCACCGAGGAAACCGAAGACGAGCGCAAGCCGCTGGCGGTCCAGCGCCGCGAGGCCATCCTGGCCGTCCTGCGCGACCACGGCGCGCGCCGGGTCGGCGACCTCGGCTGCGGCGCCGGCGCGCTCACCAGGGACCTGCTCGCCGACAAGCACATAGAGCACATAGTCGCCGTCGACGTGTCCGCCCGGGCGCTGCAACTGGCCGCCCGCCACCTCAGGCTCGACCAGATGCCCGACAGCCAGCGCCAGCGGCTGACGATCTTCCAGTCCTCGCTCACCTACCGCGACGACCGGCTGGCCGGGCTGGATGCCGCCGTGCTGATGGAGGTCATCGAGCACCTGGACCCCGAACGGATCCCGGCGCTCGAGCGCGCCACCTTCGGTTTCGCCGCGCCCGCCACCGTCATCGTCAGCACCCCCAACGTCGAGTACAACGTGCACTTCCTCGCGACCATGGCGCCAGGCGCACTGCGGCACCGGGACCACCGTTTCGAGTGGACCCGCGCCGAGTTCCGCGCCTGGGCCGGGCGAGTGGCAGACACCTACCAGTACCAGGTCCGCTTCCTGCCCGTCGGCCCCGAACACCCCGACACCGGCCCGCCCACCCAGCTGGCCGTCTTCGACCGGGGAGGGGCGTCATGACCGAGCTCAGCACCCTACAGCTGGGCGTCCCCGAGCTGAGCCTGGTCGTCCTGGTCGGCGTCACCGGGTCGGGCAAGTCGACGTTCGCCCGCGCGCACTTCAAGCCGACCGAGGTGATCTCCTCGGACTTCTGCCGCGGCCTGGTCGCCGACGACGAGAACGACCAGTCCGCCACCCCGGCCGCGTTCGAGCTGCTGCACTACATCGCGGGTAAGCGCCTGGCCGCCGGCCGCCTCACCGTCGTCGACGCGACCAACGTGCAGCCCGAAGCCCGCCGCGAGCTCGTCCTGCTGGCCCGCGAGCACGACGTGCTGCCGGTGGCGATCGTCCTGGACCTGCCGGAGAAGCTGTGCGCGGAGCGCAACGCCGCGGGCCGGAACCTCGGCGCCCACGTGCTCCGCCGCCAGCGCGGCCAGCTCCGCCGCGGCCTCAACCAGCTCAAGCGCGAGGGGTTCCGCACGGTCCACGTCCTGCGCACCCCCGAACAGGTCGCCGCCGCCACGATCACCCGGACACCGCTGTTCAGCGACCTCAAGCACGAGAGCGGCCCGTTCGACGTCATCGGCGACGTGCACGGCTGCCGCGCCGAGCTCGAGCAGCTGCTGACCGAACTCGGCTACACCCTCGAGCGCGACGCCGCCGGGCGCCCCGCCGGCGCGCGCCATCCAGAAAGGCGCGCGGTCTTCGTCGGCGACCTGGTCGACCGGGGGCCGGACACGCCGGGCGTGCTGCGCCTGGTCATGGGCATGGTGGCCGCCGGGACCGCGTTCTGCGTGGCCGGCAACCACGAGGTCAAGCTGCTCAAGGCGCTGCGCGGCAAGAACGTTCGGCGCAGCCACGGCCTGGACGCCTCGATGGAGCAGCTCGAGGGCGAAACCGAGGAGTTCCGGGCCGGCGTGGACCGGTTCATCGACCGCCTCATCAGCCACTACGTGCTGGACGGCGGGCGGCTGGTGGTAGCGCACGCCGGCCTGATCGAGCGCTACCACGGCCGCGCCTCCGGCCGGGTCCGCGAGTTCTGCCTGTACGGGCAGACCACCGGCGAGACCGACGAGTACGGCCTGCCGGTGCGCTACCCGTGGGCGCAGGAGTACCGGGGCCGCGCCGTCGTCCTGTACGGCCACACCCCGGTGCCGGCCGCGGAATGGCTGAACAACACCATGTGCCTGGACACCGGCTGTGTCTTCGGTGGCCGTCTGACCGCGTTGAATTATCCCGAACGGACTGTGGTGTCTGTCCCGGCGGCCCGTGTCTACCATCCCCCGGCGAGGCCATTTCCCGCGACTTCACCCACCGCCGCTGTATCGGCCGGCACAGGCTCCGCCGCTGGTTGGCGCGAGCCGGACGTGCTGGACATCGGCGACGTGTCCGGGTCACGCGTCATCGAAACGGCCTACGTGCCGCGGATCGGCGTCAGGGACGCGCACGCCGCGGCCGCGCTTGAGGTGATGAGCCGGTTCGCGATCGACCCGCGCTGGCTGCTGTACCTGCCGCCGACCATGAGCCCGGTCGCCACGGCTCAGCATGATGACCTGCTCGAGCACCCGGACCAGGCCTTCGACGCCTACCGCGCGGACGGCGTGGCATCCGTGCTGTGCGAGGAGAAGCACATGGGCTCGCGCGCGGTGCTGCTGGTGTGCCGCTCGGCGCCCGCCGCGGCAGCGGCTCCCGCCAGCAGCGCCGCGGCAGCGGCTCCCGCTAGCAGCGCCGCGGCAGCGGCTCCCGCTAGCAGCGCCGCGGGCGCCCGTTTCGGCTTGCCCGGTCCCGGCGCCATCTGGACCAGGACCGGACGGCCGTTCTTCGCCCCGGAGCTGGCCGCGACGCTGATCGAACAGGTCCGCGCGGCGGCGGAGAAGGCCGGGCTCTTCGACGAGCTGGGCACGTCCTGGCTGCTCCTGGACGCCGAACTGCTGCCGTGGAACGTCAAGGCCGGCTCGCTGCTGCGCGAGGCGTACGCGGCCGTCGGCGCCGCCGCCCTGGCGTCGCTGCCCGCCGCGGTCTCGGTCCTGGAGCAGGCCTGTGCCCGGGGCCAGCCTGAGGGGGCACTGCCTGAGGCAGCACTGCCCGAAGTCGGCGCCCTGCTGGAGCGGACCCAGGCCCGGCTGGCCAACGCGGAGGCGTTCACCGCCGCCTACCTGCGCTACTGCTGGGCCACCGACGGGCTGGCCGGGGTGCGCGTCGCCCCGTTCCAGCTGCTCGCCTCCGAAGGCGCCGTCTACCACGACCGGCCGCACCTGTGGCACCTCGGCCTGGCCGACCGGCTCGCCGCCGCCGCCTCGGATCTGATCTCCACCACCCGCCGCGTCGAGGTGGAGACCGGCGACCCCGCCTCGGTCGCCGCCGCGACCCGGTGGTGGGAGGACCTGACCGCCGCCGGGGGAGAGGGCATGGTGGTCAAGCCCGCCGCGAACCTGACGCGGGGCCGCTCCGGCCAGTCCGGCGGGGGGCTCGTCCAGCCCGGCCTGAAGGTGCGCGGACGGGAGTACTTGCGCATCATCTACGGCCCCGACTACACCGAGCCGGCCCACCTGGTCCGGCTGCGCCAGCGCGGGCTCAGCCACAAGCGCTCGCTGGCGCTGCGCGAATACGCCCTGGGCCTGGAGGCCCTGGACCGCGTCGCCCGCGGCGAGCCGCTCTGGCGCGTCCACGAATGCGTCTTCGCCGTCCTGGCCCTGGAGTCCGAACCCGTCGACCCCCGGCTCTGACCGGACTAGGCCGCGTAAGTACGGAGCACCCGTACGGCGGTGGCCCCGTACGGTCCGCTGGCCCGCAGCCCGGACTGCGCCGGGTCGAGCCGCTGTGCGGCGACCCGGCAGAAGTCGCCGGCCGTCCCGGTGATCGTCGACTCGGCCTCCGGCGGCCCGAACCGCCACGTGCCCGAGCCTTCCGCGCCAGCGCCTTCCGCGCCGCCCCCATCCGGCGGGGTCAGCTCGCACCGCACCGCAACCGGCGGCTCGCCGGCCAGGCTCAGCGCGTAGGGCAGCGTGCGGTGCGCCAGCCAGGCGACGTGCCGCAGTCGTTCGGTGTCGGGAAAGCTGATGCCGAGCGGATCAGTGATATCCAGGCCGTGCGCCCAGTGCTCGGCCAGCCGCGTGGTCGCCAGCGTGGCGGGCTTCACCGGACCGGCCACCCATTCCAGCGGCTGGTCCGGGTCGGCCGCCCGGACCGCGGCCAGCGCCGCCTGCCGGGCGCGTTGCCACCGCGCGAACACCTCCGCGGGCGCCGCCCGCTCCAGCCGGACCGCTTCCGCCGCCCGGTCGTCCATCGTGTCTGCGGCCACCGCGCCCAGCCCCGCGCGCAGCGGCCGGCGGGCGGCGGTGGCCTCGACCCCCTCCTCGGACTGAGCCAGGTGCAGTACCACGTCGGCGATCGTCCAGCCCTGCGCCGCCGAGGCTGACAGCCACTGCGCCCTATCCAACCCGAGCAGGATCTTCTCCAGCCGCTCCTGCTCCGCCGCCAGGTCGTCAAAGATGGTCATGCCCCGCACTATGCCACACCGTGTTACCGGCCGGTAGCCACCAGACCTCCCCAAATCCGGCCCACCAGCTAGCCGCTTGCGTTAGAGCGCACTCCAACTCATAGGCTCGTATACGTGACGACCTGGAGCACCGGCGAGGCCGCCGCCAAGTGCGGTCTTTCCCAGCACACCCTGCGCTGGTACGAGCGGATCGGCCTGCTCGGGACCATCGACCGGGGCGGGGACGGCCGCCGCCGGTTCAGCGAACGCGACCTGGAGTGGCTGTCGCTGCTGACCAAGCTGCGCGCCACCGGGATGCCGGTCCGGGACATGCAGCGGTACGCCGAGCTGGTCAGGTCGGGCGCCGGGCAGGCGGAACGCCTCGAGCTGCTGAAGCGGCACCGTGAGGAGGTGCGCCGGGCCCTCGCCAGCCAGCGGGAGTGCCTGAAGCTGCTCGACGCGAAGATCGACTACTACGCGACCTGCGTGGCCGCAGCGCCGCAAGCGAACGCAGTCTGAGAAGGAGCAAGGGCAAAAACATGCGCACCACCAAACTCGGCCAGCTCACCGTGTCCGCACAGGGCCTGGGCTGCATGGGGATGAGCGAGTGGTACGGCGCCACCGACTGGGACGAGTCCATCGCGACCATTCACCGCGCGCTGGACCTCGGCGTCACGTTCATCGACACCGCGGACATCTACGGCGCCGGCCACAACGAGGTGCTGGTCGGCCGCGGCATCGCGGGCCGCCGCGACGAGGTGCAGCTGGCCACGAAGTTCGGCATTGACCGGTCGGCTGGCGACGCGCACCGCGTCGTCCGCGGCGAGGCCGCCTACGTGCAGCGGTCCTGCGAGGCGTCGCTGACCAGGCTCGGTGTCGAGGTCATCGACCTGTACTACCTGCACCGGCCGCCGCAGACCGCCGAGATCGAGGAGACCGTCGGCGCGATGGCCGAACTCGTCAGGCAGGGCAAGGTCCGCTACCTGGGCCTGTCCGAGGTCAGCGACGAGCTGCTGCGCCGCGCGCACGCGGTGCACCCGATCACCGCGGTGCAGAGCGAGTACTCGCTGTGGACTCGCGACGTCGAGACCGACGCGATGGACGCCATGCGCGAGCTCGGCGTCGGCTTCGTGCCCTACTCGCCGCTCGGCCGCGGCTTCCTGACCGCCACCCTGGACCTGGGCACGCTGGACGCCAGCGACTTCCGCCGCCGCAACCCGCGGTTCACCGGCCAGGCAGGGCAGCAGAACCTGGCCATCGTGGCGGCAGTGCGGGAACTGGCCGACGCCAGGGGCGTGGCCCCCGCGCAGGTCGCCCTGGCCTGGGTTTACGCCCAGGCCGACCGGCTCGGCGTCCCGCTGGCGCCGATCCCGGGCACCAAGCGGGTCAAGTGGCTCGAGCAGAACGTCACCGCCATGGACATCACGCTCACCGCCGACGAGCTCGCCGTCCTCGACCCCCTGGCCGCCCAGGTCACCGGCGCCCGCTACTAGGCCCCCGCCCGCAGCCCCGCCCCGGGCCCCCGCCGTGGCCCCGCCACCGGCCTGGGGCCGTAACCCGCCGCGTCCTGTGGGCCCCTGGCCCCGCCTATCGGGGCTAGGGGCCCACACCCCCCATGCGAGCCCACCGCGCCGAGGGTCGGCCCGGCGTGGCTTGACCGTCCAGTCTGACATAGGTAACACTGGACTATGTGTCCTACATCGAGATCCTGATCCTGCGGCGGCTGCGGTCCGGGCCCGCGCACGGGTACGAGCTGCGCAAGCGGGTCGAGCAGACCACGGGTTTCGTGCTGCACAACAACTCGCTGTACCCGGCGCTGCGCCGGTTCGAGGAGGCCGGCGCGGTCACCAAGGCCGCCGAGCCGCAGGAAGGCCGGCCGCCGCGGCTGGTCTACACGCTGACCGCGGTGGGCCGCGAGCTGCTGCACGACATGCTGGCCGACCTGCCGGCCGAGCAGGCGGCTGATCCCTCGGAGTTCCTGGCCCGTCTCGGCCAGTTCGCTGAAATCAATTCTGCCGAACGGGCCGCGGTGCTTGCCTCGCGCACCCGGGCCGTGCGCGACCAGCTGGCGCACTACCGGACGATGCTGGATCTGGCGGTGGCTCACGGCGAGCGGTGGGGCGCGCTGGCCACCGGCGAGCTGATCCGCAGGCACGAGCAGGAGCTGGCCTGGCTCGCCGAGCTCGGCGAGCTCGCCGAGGACGACTCGTGACCGCGCGGACCGAAGCGGCCCGCTCCGGCGACCCGGACCTAGGGCCCCGGCTGGGTCCGCTGGTCCAGTACGCGCTGCTGGCCGGGCCGCTGCTGTCGATGCTCGACTCCAGCGTCGTGAACGTGGCCGTCGAGCCGATCGCCCGCGAGCTGCACGCCCCCCTGACCGTCGTGCAGTGGACGGTCAGCGGCTACCTGCTCGCCCTCGGCGCCGGGCTGGCCGGGACCGCGTACCTGGCCCGCCGGTTCGGCACGCTGCCGGTATACCGGGCCAGCGCGATCGCGTTCTCCGCCGCCTCCGCGCTGTGCGCCCTCGCCCCGGACGCGGCGGTGCTGATCGCCGCGCGGATCGTGCAGGGCCTGGTCGCCGCGCCGCTGGTGCCGCTGGCCATGAGCATGCTGCTCGGCCGGGACCAGGCCAGCCCCAACCAGGCCAACAGAGCGGGGGCGAGGTCCATCTCTCCGGCGGCCGGCATCATGCTGTTTCTCGGCCCGGCCCTGGGCCCGACGGTGGGCGGCGTCCTGATCGGCGCGGGCGGCTGGCGCGCCATCTTCCTGATCAACGTGCCGCTCGGCGTGCTGGCGGCGGTGGCGGCCAGGCATGTCCCGGCCGCGCTGGCGCCGGGACGCCGGCCGGGAGCCCGGTTCGACCTGCCCGGGCTGATCCTGCTCGCGGCGGGATTGACCGGGCTGCTGCTCGGGGCCAGCCAGGGCGCGTCGGCGGGCTGGGACGCCCCCTCCACCTGGGTGCCGCTGGCCGCCGGCGCGGTGCTGATGACCTGTTACATCAGCTGGGCAGCGCGGCGCGAGCAGCCGGCCCTGGACGTGTCGCTGGCCCGGCGGCGGGGGCCCGCGTTGTCCATGGGGCTGTGCTCGCTGGCCTCGGTGGTCACCTGGGCAGCGGTGTTCCTGCTGCCGGTCTTCGTCCAGTCCGTGCAGGGCCGCAGCGCGCTGGCGGCGGGCCTGGCCATGGCGCCGCAAGGGCTGATCACCGGGCTGTCCACCGCGCTCGCGCCGCGCTGGCTGACCCGGCTCACCGTGCGGGCCACGGTGGTGTCCGGGTTCACGGCGCTCGGGGTGGCCAGCCTGGGCCTGCTGTTCGTCACGGCAGCCACGCCGCTGTGGCTGATCGCGCTGATCCTGGCCTGCCGCTCGGTCTCCGTCGGCCTGGTCATCAACCCGCTGCTGCAGGCCCTGACTCAGCCGCTGCGGCCGGACCAGCTCGGCGACGCCAACACCTTGTTCAACACCTGGCAGCGGATCGCCGGGTCGTTCGGTATCGGGCTGGTCGCCACCCTGTACGCGACGCAGGCCCGCACCGAGGGCCCGGTGGCGGCCCTGCACGCGGCCGGCCTGGTCCTGGTCGCGATCGCCCTAGCCGGCGCGCTCGGCGCGCTGCTCTTGCCCGCGGTCCGTAACACGGCGATGGCCCCGTAATACCGGTAAACCCCGCGCTAGCGCCACCAGGGCTGACGGCGCTGCTCGGCCACGTGCGAGGCCGGATCGGTGATCACGTGCGCGTGCGAGCTGAGGTGCTGCAGGTGCTCGGCCACCCACAGCAGGTGCGGATGATGCGGAGCGGTGATGACGCGGACCAGGTCCGTGCCGTCCGCCTCCTCCAGCCCGTCAGCATCACCGGCCCCGGTCAGCCCCGCCCCGGTCAGCCCCGCCCCGGTCAGCCCCGCCCCGGTCAGCCCCGCCCCGGTTAGCACGGCCACCCCGCTGTCCTCGTCCGCCCGCGGCGTGCGGCCGTTGCCGTCGAGGCCGGTGAACGCCGGGACGGTGACCGGCAGCAGCACCTGTCGGGCGACCGGCCGCCCCACCAGCATCGCGACCCGCTCGTAGAAGCCGGTCAGGTCCGCGGTGGCATGCGCCAGCGCGGTGCGCGCGTAGGCCGTGCCCCCGTGCTTGTGCTGCCGGGCGTGCTCGGGTGCCTCCAGCCCGGCCAGCGAGTAGGCGGTCAGCCGGAGCCGCATGGACGCCATTACCAGCATCCACAGGTCCTCCTTGGATACCCGCTTGGCGCCCTGCTCGGCCAGGAAGCCGCGCAGCGCCTCGTCGAGCCGGATGCCGGCGGTGACCGCCGCGGCGCCCGCGTCCGGCGGGTCGGCCCGGGTGCCCAGGGCCCAGTCCACCGCCTGGGTGAGGTAGGCGGCGCCGCGGCGGAACGCGTCGGCGAGGTCGTCGCCGACCACGGAGGCCGCGCCCCGCGGCCAGAACAGGACGCCGACCACCAGGCTCACCAGGCAGCCGATGGCCACGTCCTCGATGCGCAGCAAGCCCACCCGCCAGCCGGCCGGCACGAGCAGGTTGAACAGGACCACCACGACGACGGTGAACGCCGCCTGGCCGAAGGCGAACGGCAGCGTGCCCGGCGCGTAGGCGGCCACGGCCAGGGCGATAGGCAGCGCCGCCCACAGCGCGGGGGTGCTGGTGCCGATGCCGAGCAGCAGCAGCGCGCCCGCGGCGAAGCCGACCACGGTGCCGCCCAGCGCGCGCAGCGCGGTGGACTCAGTGGACGCCGCGTTGGTGCGCAGCACCGACAGGGTGCCGAGGACCACCCAGAACCCGTGCTGGACCCCGGACAGGTCGGCCACCAGGACCGCCGCGGCCAGGGCCAGCGAGCCGCGCAGGCTATTCAGGAACCAGACCGAACGGAAGCTGGCGTGCCGGACCAGGACCCCCATCGCGCCGGAAATCGCGGCCACCCGGCGCTCGGCCATCGTCCCCTCGGGCTGGGCCCCGTACCAGCCGCGGCGCCGGGCGGCGATCGTCTCCGGGTCGGCCCGCCGGGTGGCGATCAGGGCGTCCGCCACGATGGCCCGCACGGCGAGGGCGATCGCCTGCGCGTGAAAGGCGTGCCTGGCGATGACCTCCACCGCGTCGTAGTCGCCACCCGCCTCTCCATCCCCCCTCATGGCGGCCGAGGCGTGGTAGGCAGCGCTGGCCTCGCGCTGCCGGTCCATCACGGTGGAGTCGGGCAGCGCGGCGGAATCGGGGTTGGTCAGCAGGTCGCCGGTCTGCCTGAGCACCACGGCGGCCAGGGCGAGCAGGTCGCGGTCGGGCTGCGCGGCCCGGTCCAGGTTCGGGTGCCCGTCCGTGGCGTCGGCGATCAGCGCGGTGCACCACTCGAGCAGCTGGACGACGCTGGCCATCCCCTGGTCGGCCGTGGCCAGGCCGACCGGCCGGTACGGCGTGCTGGCGAACGCGCTCATCAGCTCGTGCTTGGCAGCCTGGCAGGCCTGGGTGTCGGCGGCGGTGGCGGTGCCGCTTACCGAGGCGGCGAGATGCGCGGCCAGCGCCCGGGCCGATCCGGCCGCCGCGGCGCGCAGCCGGTCTCCCGGGGACGGCGGCGAAAGCAGCAGCACGGCCACGGTGGAGACGACCGAGGCCAGCCACCAGCCCGCCAGCCGGTCCGGGATCATGCTGACCGTGCCCGGCGTGGCCACCGACAGCACGAAGGGAAGCAGCGCGGCGGTGACGCCGGAGGCCGCGTTGGGCCCGGATACCCCGGCGAAGAAGATCCCGAACGCCACCGGGATCGTGACCAGGACGGCCAGAGCGGTGATCCCGTTGACCGCCGTGCCGATGACCAGCCCGATGCTGCCGATCACGGCCAGCCCGAGGTGCGCGATGGCCTTGTCTCGCCTGCTGCCGCCGAACGAGGCGAAGATCAGGCTTGCGAACCCCCCGAACGCGGCGAACAGGGCCATCTGCAGGTTGCCGATGCCCTCGTAGGTCAGCGCGAACAAGGGCGGAATCACCAGGACCGCGCGCAGCGTGCGCAGCGCGGCCGGCACTGACCAGGCGGGCCACCACGCGGGCCGGGACCCTGGGTTCCCCGGCAGGGACTGCGGGAGGCGGCCCATCCGCAGGCGGCGCGCAACGCTTAGGTCGGGCATTTGCCCAGTCTAAGAAGCGCGGGCCTAGCGCCTCAACGGGTGCGCGACTGCCGCGCTGCCCGTGGTATTGTGGAACGCTGCCTGGCGACTAGCCGGGTGAGCGGGAGGCGTGCTGCACCCTCATGCGGCCGCCTTGTCCTCTAATCGGGAATCAGCCCGCTGAACCCGTTTCGCGCTAATTTTAAGGAGTCACGTGCCGCTCGACACCGCCGTCAAGAAGGAGATCCTGGCGGAGTACGCGACCAGTGAGGGTGACACCGGTTCGCCGGAAGTCCAGGTCGCGCTGCTGACCAGGCGGATCAACCACCTGACCGAGCACCTTAAGGTGCACAAGCATGATCACCACAGCCGCCGCGGGCTGCTGCTGCTGGTCGGCCGCCGCCGCAGGCTGCTGAAGTACCTGGCCAAGAAGGACATCAATCGCTATCGCGCGATCCGGGAGCGCCTCGGCATCCGCCGCTGAGCCCCGGTCCGGACTTCCGGGTCCGGCCAGGAACAATTGAATAACGACAACACTGACATCCCGTAGCCCCCGGCCCCGAGCGCCATGGCCGGTCCTCGGTAGTGGTCCCCGGGTCGGCGTACCGCCGGTACCCGAGGGCTTCGATCGAAGACCGGCCGGCTGCCTCTCCTAGGCGAGCCAGGCCACATGCGGCACGGCGGCGGGTGGGTGCGGGATCTACCGCAAGGAGGTCTCACCCGTGGAGGGTGTCCATAGCGCCGAAGCCGTCATCGACAACGGCGAATTTGGCGTACATGCGATCAGGTTCGAGACGGGCCGCCTGGCCCGTCAGGCCGCCGGTTCCGCCCTGGTGACGCTGGACGGCGAGACCGTGGTGCTTTCCGCGACCACGGCGTCCAGGCAGCCGAAGGAAAACCTGGACTTCTTCCCGCTCACTGTGGACGTGGAAGAGCGCATGTACGCGGTGGGCCGGATTCCCGGCTCGTTTTTCCGTCGGGAGGGCCGTCCGTCCGAGGATGCGATCCTGACCTGCCGGCTCATCGACCGGCCGCTGCGCCCGTCGTTCGTCAAGGGCCTGCGCAACGAGATCCAGATCGTCGCGACGATTCTCGCGCTCGACCCGCAGCACCTGTACGACGTGGTGGCGATCAACGCCGCGTCCATGTCCACCCAGCTGGCCGGCCTGCCGTTCTCCGGCCCCATCGGCGGGGTGCGGGTGGCGCTGATCAAGGGCCAGTGGGTGGCCTTCCCGACCCACGAGCAGCTCGCGCACGCCACCTTCGACATGGTGGTCGCCGGCCGGGTGCTTGAGGACGGCGATGTGGCCATCATGATGGTCGAGGCCGAGTCCACGCCCGAGACGCTCAAGCTGATCGCCGACGAGGGTAGTGGCGCCGTCGCGCCGACCGAGGACACGGTGGCCGAGGGTCTCGACGCGGCCAAGCCGTTCATCCGCGTGCTGTGCGAGGCGCAGCAGCGGCTCGCCGCCGAGGTGGCGGGCGACGGTGGCCAGGCGGCCGAGTACCCGGTCTTCGTCGACTACGCCGAGGACGTCTACGAGGCGGTGGCGCGCGAGGTCTCCGACGAACTGGCCCAGGCGCTCACGATCGCGGGCAAGCACGACCGCGAGGCGGAGACAGACCGGGTCAAGGCGCTGGCGAAAGAGAAGCTCGCCGAGCAGTTCGAAGGCCGCGAGAAGGAAATCAGCGCCGCGTTCCGGTCGCTGACCAAGAAGCTGGTCCGGGAGCGGATCATCAGGGACGGGGTGCGCATCGACGGCCGCGGCCTGACCGACATCCGGCCGCTGGCCGCGCTGACGCACGTACTGCCCCGGGTGCACGGGTCCGCGCTGTTCGAGCGCGGCGAGACCCAGATCCTCGGCGTGACCACGCTGAACATGCTCCGGATGGAGCAGATGATCGACACGCTCAACCCGGAGCGCACCAAGCGCTACATGCACAACTACAACTTCCCGCCGTACTCGACCGGGGAGACGGGCCGGGTGGGCTCGCCGAAGCGCCGCGAGATCGGCCACGGCGCGCTGGCCGAGCGCGCGCTGCTCCCGGTGCTGCCGACGCGGGAGGAGTTCCCTTACGCGATCCGGCAGGTATCGGAGGCGATCAGCTCCAACGGGTCGACGTCGATGGGCTCGGTCTGCGCCTCCACCATGTCGCTGCTTGACGCCGGTGTCCCGCTGAAGGACATGGTCTCCGGCATCGCGATGGGCCTGATCCACGAGGGCGGGCAGTACGTGACGCTGACCGACATCCTCGGCGCCGAGGACGCCTTCGGCGACATGGACTTCAAGGTGGCCGGCACCGAGCAGGTGATCACCGCGCTGCAGTTGGACACTAAGCTCGACGGCATCCCGGCCTCGGTACTCGGCGCGGCCCTGAAGCAGGCCCGAGCAGCCCGCATGACTGTCCTGGACGTCATGCGCGGCGCCATCACCGAGCCGGGCGAGATGTCCGTCTACGCCCCGCGGATCATCACGATCAAGGTCCCGGTGGACAAGATCGGCGAGGTCATCGGCCCGAAGGGCAAGATGATCAACTCGATCCAGGACGACACCGGCGCCGAGATCACGATTGAGGACGACGGCACCATCTACATCGGGGCCACCGACGGGACGTCGGCCGAGGCGGCGCGGGCCACGATCAACGCGATCGCCAACCCGCACATGCCCGAGGTTGGCGAGCGGTTCCTCGGCACGGTGGTGAAGACGACCACGTTCGGCGCCTTCGTCTCGCTGCTGCCCGGCAAGGACGGCTTGCTGCACATCACCCAGATCCGCAAGCTGCACGGCGGCAGGCGGATCGAGAACATCGACGAAGTGGTGCACATCGGCGACAAGATCCAGGTCGAGATCCGCGAGGTCGACGACCGTGGCAAGCTGTCGCTGGTCCCGGTCGAGGTGGTCGAGCGCGAGGCGGCCGGCGAGGACCTGTCAGGCGGCGACTCCCGGAGCGAGCGCTCCGGTGGCGAGCGCTCCGGCGGGCCCCGAGACCGCGGCGACCGCGGCGGCGACCGCAGTCCTGACCGCGGCCCTGACCGCGGCGGCGACCGCGGCGGCGACCGTGACGGCCAGGACGGACAGCGCCGGACCCGGCACCGTACCCGCGGGCATCACGAGTAGATGGGTACCGAACGAGTCCACGGTGTCAGTCGCACGGTCCTTCCCGGCGGTTTGCGGGTAGTCACCGAGTTCCTGCCCGCGGTGCGCTCCGTCGCGCTCGGCATCTGGGTGGGCGTCGGCTCCCGTGACGAGGACGAGGCGCACGCGGGCGCGACCCACTACCTGGAGCACCTGCTGTTCAAGGGCACCAGGCGGCGGACCGCGCTGGAGCTCTCCTCGGAGATGGACGCGGTCGGCGGCGAGATGAACGCGTTCACCGCGAAGGAGTACACCTGCTACTACGCGCGGGTACTCGACGCGGACCTGCCGCTGGCCGTGGACATCCTGTCCGACATGGTGACCAGCTCGCTGATCACGCCGAAGGACGTGGACGCCGAGCGCAACGTGGTGCTCGAAGAGATCGCGATGAACGAGGACGACCCCTCGGACACCGTGCACGAGGCGTTCACCGCCAAGCTGTTCGGCGACACCCCGCTGGGCCGGCCGATCCTGGGCACCACGGACTCGATCAACGCGATCAGCAGGGACCAGATCTTCGAGCACTACCAGGCCAGGTACACCTCGGAGCACCTGGTGGTGGCCGCGGCGGGCAACCTCGACCACGACACGGTGGTCGAGCTGGTCCGGGAGGCCTTCGGCCCGGCCCTGGACCGGGCCGCCGAGCCCGCCGTGCCCAGGCTGACCGGAGACTCCAACGGCCGCGCGGTCGGCGTGGGCACCACGCTGGTCTCCCGCGGCATCGAGCAGGCCAACCTCGTGCTCGGCTGCGAGGCGCTGGCCAGGACCGACGAGCGCAGGTTCGCGCTCGGCGTGCTGAACGCCGCGTTCGGCGGCGGCATGTCCTCCCGGCTGTTCCAGGAGGTGCGGGAGAAGCGCGGCCTGGCGTACTCGGTGTACAGCTTCAACGGCCAGCACGCCGACACCGGCATGTGGGGCATCTACGTCGGCTGCCTGCCCTCCAAGGCCGACGAGGTGCTGGCCATCTGCACCGATGAGATCACCCGGGTGGTCGAGGGCGGCCTGACCAAGGCCGAGCTCATCCGCGGCAAGGGCCAGGTGCGCGGTTCGATCGTGCTCAGCCTGGAGGACCCGTCCTCGCGGATGAGCCGCCTCGGCAAGTCCGAGCTGGTCTATCCCCGGCTGGAACCAGTCGAGGAGGTGCTCGCCGCGATCGACTCCGTCAGCCACGACGACATCCGGGCCATCGCCGCCGACATCCTCACCCGTCCCAAGACCCTGGCCGTCGTCGGCCCCTTCGACGACGCCAGCGCCTTCCAGGCCTAACTCATCCGTTATCGTGTGCAGTTGCCCCCGTCTGACGGGGCAACTGCACACGATAAGCAAAGCCAGGCGGAGGCGGCTATGACCAAGGTCGGGGTGGTGGGGGCCCGGGGGCGGATGGGGCGCGAGGTGGTCCGTGCGGTGCACGACACCCCGGATCTCGAGGTCGCCGCCGAGGTCGACCAGGGCGACGCGCTGGACGCGCTGACCGGGTGCGACGTGGTAGTCGACTTCACCCACCCAGGCGTGGTCATGGAGAACCTGCGCTGGTGCGTCGAGCACGACCTGGACGTGGTGGTGGGCACGTCGGGGTTCGCCGGGGAGCGGCTGGACGAGGTGCGCGGCTGGCTGGCCGACCACCCGGACGTCCGCGTTCTCGTGGTGCCGAACTTCTCCATCGGCGCCATCTTGATGATGCGGTTCGCCGAGCAGGCCGCCCGGTTCTTCGTCTCCGCCGAGGTGATCGAAATGCACCACGCCGGCAAGGCCGACGCCCCGTCGGGCACGGCGCTGCGCACCGCGTCGCTGATCGCGGCGGCCCGTGCCGGGGCTGGCCTCGGCGCGCCGCCGGACGCCACCGCGTCAGCGCTGCCGGGCGCGCGCGGTGCCACGGTCGACGACGTGCACGTCCACTCGGTGCGGCTGGCGGGCCTGGTGGCGCACCAGGAGGTGCTGTTCGGCGGGACCGGGGAGACGCTGACGATCAGGCACGACTCGCTGGACCGGGCCTCGTTCATGCCGGGGGTGCTGCTCGCCGTCCGCGGGATCGGGTCCCTCCCGGTCGGCCTCACCGTAGGCCTGGAGGGCCTGCTCGGACTGGGCAGTGCTAGCCCGGGGGGATGACCCCCGGACCCCCGAAGCGCGGGTACGGTCGGATCATGTGCCGAAGCATCAAGACCCTCCGCCCGCCGTACGCCGAGCAGGTGACGGACGAGGATATCCGTGCCGCCGCGCTGCAGTACGTCCGGAAGATCAGCGGTTTCCGCGCGCCCGCCGGGCATAACGCCGAGGCGTTCAGCCACGCGGTCGATGCCGTGGCGGCCGCCACGGCGACCCTGCTCGGCCAGCTCGAGGTCAGGTCACCCATCGCAGGCAAGGCCCGGGCCGGCTAGGGATCCGCGCCACGCTCATGGCTCGCTCCACGGCAGGTAGGCGGTCGTCCCGGTGTCGCGGCCGCGCACCGCGGCGGCGACCCGCGCGCTGATGACCGGCGGCAGGTACCCGGGAGCGTCGGCGGCCGCCACGAACCGGTAGTCGTCGAGCTCATCGTCCTGCAGCTCGATGGGCGCGTCGTCGGCCAGCGTGCCGCCGTCGAAGACGAAGTGCACAGCCGGCCTGGAGCGTACCTCGTCCGGCGCGGCCCAGCCGATGACCAGCAGCGCACCCGGGACGATGTCGAGGCCGAGTTCCTCTTTGACCTCGCGGCGGCAGCCCTCGTGCGGCGGTTCGCCATGATCGAGGATCCCGCCCGGCAGCGACCAGTGATCCCGGTAGTTCGGCTTGACCAGCAGGACCCGGCCGGCCGGGTTGGTGAACAGCGCCGCCGCGGCGCCGACCATGGTGGGCTGCCGGGCGTACCACGCGGCGTCGTCGGCGGGGGAGAAGCGGGCGGGAACGGGATCGGGCACGGACACAAAACTACGGTATTGACATCCTCCCTGGCCTGAAGGCACGGGGATTCCTGCCGTGCCGCTCACGCGGCACCTCGGAGGGTTCCTGTTTCACCGGCAACCGCCCCCGCAAGCGGGGGTCTTACGTCGTCTCCGCGGGCGTTTAGCCTCTCCCTGCGTCCCAGGGCGAGGATGTTCTTCGCGGCGTTCAGGTCCCGGTCGTGGACGGTGCCGCACCCGGCGCAGGCCCACTGGCGGACGTTCAGCGGTTTGCTCCCGCTGTTGACGCCGCATGCCGAGCATGGCCCGGTCGACGGGACGAACCGGCCGATCTTCCCGAAGTGCCGGCCGTACCTTTTCGCCTTGTATTCCAGCATGGTCACGAACGCCGACCAGCCCGCGTCGTGGACTGACTTGGCCATCCGGGTCCGGGCGAGCCCGGCCACGCACAAGTCCTCGGCGTACACCGCTTGGTTGTCGCGGATGATCACCGTGGAGGTCTTGTGGTGGAAATCCCGGCGGCTGTCCGCCACCTTCGCGTGGGCGCGGGCCACCCGGACCCGCGCCTTCTCCTTGTTACTGCTCCCCGCGGCCGTGCGGGACAGGGACTTCTGCAACCGCCGCAGCTTCCGTTCCGCGCGGCGCAGAAACCTCGGGGACCTGACCACCGTCCCGTCCGACAGGACAGCGAACGACGTCAGGCCCAGGTCGATACCTACCTCAGCGCCGGCGTGCGGGGCGGGGAACCGGGCAGCATCTGCCGCCGGGCCGGTCTCCACCACGAACGAGGCGAAGTACCGGCCCGCCGGATCCTTGATGACGGTGACGCTTGCCGGAGCCGAGGGCAGGGCACGGGACCAGCGGACCTCCACGTCACCGATCTTCGGCAGGCGCAGCCGCCCGCTGGCGAGGATCTTGAACCGGGCATTCGCGGTGAACCGGACCGCCTGCCGCCGGTCTTTCCGGGACCTGAACCGGGGCGGCCCGGCCTTCGGGCCCTTGCGCGTACCCGTGACGGAGGCGAAGAAGTTCCGGTACGCCGTGTTCAGGTCGGCCAGGGACTGCTGGAGGATCACGGCGGACACCTCCGCGAGCCACGCCCGCTCCGGGGTCGCCTTCACCGCGGTCAGCCGGGCCGACAGCTCCCCGTCGGTGACATACGGCAGCCCCGCCTCATGCGCCTGCTCCCGGATCCGGAGGCCGTCGTTGAACACCACCCGCGCGCAGCCGAACGCCCGGGCCAGCGCCGCGCGCTGGCCCGGCGACGGGTAGAGGCGGTAGTTGTACCGGAGCTGCATACCTAGAACATACTTCCGTTTTATGGCATAGTAAAGGACATCTGAACTGACAGCACCGCGTGTTCATCCTGCAGCACTACTGGCGGGCGAGACGGCTGTGGTCCGGGTCGTACTTCGCCGGCTCGGCCGGCGGAGCGCCCATCTCGGTCCTGCGCCAGTACATCGAGCAGCGGGACCCGCCCGCCTGACCCCGGCCGGGGTCCGTCCGCCTTCACCACCGGCCTGAAGGCCGGCGTACTAGCGGACATATTGGTAGCCTTAGCGCATGCACACACCGGGTGACGGCGCTAATGCCGATACCGAGGAAAGCCGGGTCGAGGTATACATCACCACCGACACCTCGGCCGCGCCGCACAAGGCCGACGAGGCCAAGCTGTACGTGATGTACGACGCGGCTCACCCCGAGGGCGACAAGCTCTACTTCACCGAAGCGGAGTGGGAGGCCTTCGTGCTCGGGGTCAAGGACGGCGAGTTCGACCTCGACGAGTCGGGCAACCTACCGTAACGGCTTGTTCGGGCCGCCCGGGTTGACCTGCGACTGCGGCGGAGCCAGCATCGACATGGGTACCCCGAGGACCGCCGCCATGTCGGCCCTCAGCTTCGGCGCGGCCGCGGACGCCGGGCCGAGCAACATCGTGGACTGGATCTTGCCGTCGGCCGTGATGCTCACCGTCTGGCAGCCGCTCGCGCCGTAGACGAACGTGGCCAGCGCCCGGCTGCCGTCGTAGAAGGTCCCGGTGTAGGAGATCCCGAAGTCGGCCGGGCAGTGGACCATCCCGGTCGCCGTGGCCGCGTGGCCGACGGCGCTGCAGAACTGGCCGAACAGCGCACGCACCAGGGCCGCGTTGTGCTGGGTCATGCTGAGCGCGCTCATCCGGGTCGGCTCGACCAGGTGCATGGTGCGGTGCACGGTGACCGACGTGGCCTGGTCCACGCTGGCGCAGCCGACCGCGGCAGCCGGTGGTGTCGCGGAGACCGCGGGCACCACCGCGGCCGATGAGCCGGCCGGGGCCCCGGCCCCAGCCGAGGATGTGGCCGTGGCGCAGCCGGCCAGTGCCGAGCACAGCAGCACCGCGAGTACTGGTCCGCGAACGTGGCGTGGAAACATCATGCTGCTTGGACGCACCCCGCGCTCCATCAGTTCCATTGTGTATCCGGGTGGCCTCTGTGTATCCGGGTGCCTCACAGAGCGCCCGACGCTATGACGGCGCCGGTCACGATGAGCAGCGCGCAGGCGATCAGCTCACTCCGGTCGCCCGTCACGGCCCCGATCCGCGCGCCGAGCTCCAGCCCGGCCAGGGACATGGCCACGCTGACCACGCCGAACACCGCCGCCGCCAGAACCAGGCTGGCGTGGTAGGCGCCCAGCGCGAAGCCGGCCGCGAGGTTGTCACCGCTCAGCACCAGCCCGCCGAGCAGCTGGCGCCAGATCGGCTGGCGGCCGATCCGCTGCGGCCGCGCCCGCCCGCCGGGTGCCAGGGCGCCGGCCTCGGGGGCTCCTCCTGCCGGGGCGGCGGCGTGCCGGGCGCGGACCAGGCCGGCCCCCTGGACCAGGCCGACCGCGATCAGGACCGCGCCGCCCAGCCAGCGCGCCACCTCACCGAGGCTGTCCGCCAGCCCGTGCCCCAGGAGCAGCCCGAGCACCGGCATGCCCGCCTCGAACAGGCCGAACACCACCGCGACCCGCACCCTGGTGGCACCGCGGACCCCGCCCACGCCGATCCCGATCGCGGCGGTCAGGTTATCCAGGCCGAGCGCGGCGGCGAGCAGCAGCAGGGCGAGCACCGGCCCACGTTACCCGCGGCCTCACCACAAGGTAACCGGTCCCGCGCCCTCCAGCCGGAGCAGCAGCTCCTTGCGTTCGAGGCCGCCGCCGTAGCCGGTGAGGCTGCCGTCGCTGCCGATCACCCGGTGGCACGGCACGATGACCGAGATCGGGTTGGCGCCGTTGGCCAGCCCCACCGCGCGCGACGCGACCAGCCGCTTGCCCAGCGCCCGGGCGATGTCGCCGTAGCTGACCGTGCTCCCGTAAGGGATCTTGGTCAGCTCGGTCCAGACGGCGAGCTGGAACGAGGTCCCGCTCGGCGCCAGCGGCACGGTGAACTCCTTGAGGTCGCCGGCGAAGTACGCCTCGAGCTGCGCCGCGACCTCGCGGAACGCCTCCGGGCGCGGCGTCAGGCCAGCCTCGTCGAAGCGCGTCGTGTGCCGGTCGGCGTCGATCATCCACAGGCCGGTCAGGGCGTGCCCGTCGCCGAGCAGCAGCAGCCTGCCGATGGGGGAGCTGACGATGTGGTAAAGGCGCGGCGCGTCAACGTCCGGCGCCACGAACGGGCTGGTCATGTCGGGTCCTTTTCTTCTAGGTACGCCCACAGGTGATGCACGGCGTAGGAGCGCCACGGGCGCCAGCTCTCGGCCAGCGCGGCCGCGGCCTTGGCCGCCCGGGCTCGCACCGGAGCGCCGGTCCCGGCCGGTACCGCGCCCAGGCGGCTGAGCGCGTCGAGCACGCCCACGTCCGTCGGCAGGAACGCGTCCGGGTCCGACAGCGCCCGCATCCGGATATAGGAGGCGGTCCACGGGCCGATGCCCGGCAGCGCCAGCAGGGCCGCCTCGGCACGGTCCCGTTCGGCGCCCGGGTCGAGCGACAGCTCGCCGGAGGCGAGCGCGGCGGCCAGCCCGGTCAGGGCCAGGGCGCGGCTCCGCGGCATCGGCAGCGTGGCCGGGTCGGCGGCGGCCAGCGTCTCCGCCGTCGGGAAGCAGTGCGTCAGCGAGCCGTCAGGGCGCGACAGCGGCTTGCCGTAGCTGGCCACCAGCCGCGCGCCGAGCCGCCGGGCCGCGGCGACCGACACCTGCTGGCCGAGCACGGCGCGCAGCGCGAGTTCGTTACCGTCGACGTGCCCGGGGGACCGCCGGCCCGGATGCGCCAGGGCCAGCGGCCCGAGCACCGGGTCGGCCGCAAGGTAGCCGGTGACGGCCTCGGGGTCCGCGTCCAGGTCGAGCAGGCGGCGGCAGCGCTGCACCGCGGCGGTCAGGTCGCGCAGGTCCTCGAGCTGGAGCTCGCACTCGACGTAGCCGGGCCCGCGCCGCGCCGGGGAGGGCACGAGCGGGCCCAGGGACAAGATCCCGGTCCCGTTCGGCAGCTGGATGGTCCGCCGGTACTGGCCGTCCTGCACCGATTCCACCCCGGGGATGGCCCGGGCGGCCAGGAAGCCCAGCATCCGCTCCGCGTCGATCGGCGCCCGGTAGGCCAGCCGCAGCCGGACCAGGCCGGGCGCCGCCGAGTTGGTCTGGAACTCAACGGGGTTCCGGAGGGTCCGCGGGGATGGGTCCCTCCCAAGGGGGGTCCGAGGGGGGCGTCCCCCCGGGTTATGCCCTCGCGGGGGGGTCTGGGGGGGTTGTCCCCCCGGGTTATGCCCTCGCGGGGGGGTCTGGGGGGGTTGTCCCCCCGGGTTAGCACGGCGCAGTTCGGTCGGCGTCACCGCGAAGACCTCGCGGATGGTCTCGTTGAACTGCCTGATGCTGGCGAAGCCGGCCGCGAAGGCGATCTCGGACAGCGGCAGCGCGGTCGTCTCGACCAGGATGCGGGCCGTCTGCGCCCGCTGCGCGCGGGCGATGGCGAGCGCGCCCGCGCCCAGTTCGGCCCGGACCAGGCGGCGCACCTGGCGCTGCTCGTAGCCGAGCCGGCTGGCCAGGCCCTCCACGCCTTCCCGGTCGACCACGCCGTCGGCGATCAGCCGCATCGCGCGGCCCACCACGTCGGCCCGGATATTCCACTCGGGCGAGCCGGGGGAGGCGTCCGGGCGGCACCGCTTGCAAGCCCGGAAGCCCGCCTCCTGGGCCGCCGCCGCGCTGCGGTGAAACCGCATGTTCTCGCGTTTCGGCGTGATCGCCGGGCAGGACGGGCGGCAGTAGATGCCGGTGGAGGTCACCGCGATGAAGAACACGCCGTCGAAGCGGGGGTCCTTGCTGACCGCCGCCTGGTAGCGCTGCTCGTCGTCCAGGGCAGGCACGCCGCCGGCCGGGGCCGTGTGGGTCTGAGTCACGTCTTCCACAATGCCAGCCCGCACGGACTAACACTGGCGGAAATCGGACAGGCACCCCCCCGGGCGCGGGCCCGCGAGGCGAGTAGGCTCCTGCTTATGCAAGCCGAGATCAAGGGCACCACGATGCCGGTCCTCGAGGTCACCCTGCAGCCGGGCGAGCAGGTCGTCTCCACCCACGGTGAGCTGTCCTGGATGACCCCGAACATCCAGATGTCCCAGCACATGGGCACCGGAGGCGGCTCTGGAGGCCACGGCGGCCTCATGCAGGGCCTAAAGCGGGTCATGGGCGGCGGCGGGCTGTTTCTCACCCACTATGAGGCCACGCAGGGCCCCGGCATGGTGACGTTCGCGGCGAAGCTTCCCGGCCACATCCTGCCCACCGACATCGCGCCCGGTCAGGCATTCTTCGTGCACCGCCACGGCTGGCTATGCGGCACGCCAGGCATCACGCCGAGCATCGGCCTGCAGCAGACCTTCCGCGGTGGCATGTGGGGCGGCGACGGGTTCATCCTGCAGAAGCTCGAAGGCCAGGGCCGCGCCTGGATCGAGCTCTCCGGCGAGCTGGTGCACTACACGCTGGCCCCGGGCCAGACGCTGATGGTGCACCCGGGGCACGTGGGCATGTTCGAGGGCAGCGTGCAGTTCACCATGACCCGGGTGCCCGGCATCGCGAACATGGCGTTCGGCGCCGACGGCTTCCAGCTGGTCGCGCTGACCGGTCCGGGCCAGATCTGGCTGCAGTCGATGCCACTGCCGGTGCTGGCGCATAGCCTGCAGCCGTACCTCGCCCGCCAGGACGCTCCGCAGACCGCCGAGGCGGGCGCGATCGGTGGCATTATCGGCAACATCATGCGCGGACAGTGATCAAGGCATCACTATTATTTAGTCCGAACGGTCCGTCGTACCCGCCTAGTTGCACGTTTACGTGTTCACTTCGGCACCAAACGCCTCTGGCGTCTCTCTAAGGCTCCGTTCGTCACTCTCTGCAGGATATGGCTTGGGAGATAGGTAACTATTACCATGTTACCCATTGCATTGAGTACAGCACGTATAGTTACATTACGAATGGTAGCGAAACAACTTCGCACCGTATAGATCCGTATCTGAGGTGTGTGTCGTGGCCAGCAATTATCCCGATGAGGGCCTACCAGCGAACGAGGACGGGGACTTTCGCGCCGACCTCCCCTCCCGCCTGGGCGGCACCGGCCGTCCAGCGCACACCGAAGCACGTGCCGAACTCCGTGACCGGGAGACCTACTACGCAGAGCTACGCTTCGCCGTCCACTGCCAGAGTCGGTCCATTCCCGCCCCGCGAGCCGCCCTCGACAACGAGGGGTCCGAAGCCTGGACGCACGGTACTTCCGCAAAGAGCGCCCAAGAGAACAACAGTGCCCCCGAGGCTCATGCCACTGAGACTGGGGGCCCCGAGGGCGAAAGCTGGGATGACATGATCACGCGCTTTGACGACACCTGGACCTGAGCGAGGACCACCAGCGGCGGCCCGGACCCTCCTCCGGCGCTCGGGCGTCCGGGTCCGCCGCTGGTCACATGGGTTTACAGCGCCTTTACCGGCGCCAGAAGTCGAAGCGGTCGCGCCCGGCGCGGAAGCCGGCTGCCTCGACCACGTCCACCGCCAACTTGAACTTGTCGCCGACCCGCCAGGGCTGGTGCGCGTCGCTGCCGAACGACACCGCGCGGCCCCCGGCCTCCCGCCACCACCGCAGCAGTTCGGCCGAGGCCAGCGGGCTCTTGGTATTCACCTCGAGGACCCGGTCGGTGGCGGCCAGGGCTCGCAGCACGGCGCGGTACTCCGCCTCGAAGGCCCGGTCCTCGTACGGCCCCGCCGCCTGCGGCCACATCCGCCGGGGGAAGTCGAGGTGCGCCAGTACTGCGAAGATGTCGCTGCCCTCGACCAGCCGCACCAGTTCGGCGAAGTACTGGCGCATCACCTCGGCGGCCGGCATCTGCTGGAACAGGACGTCGGCGGCCGTCAGCCGCCCGTCGCACGGGATCGCGTGCAGCGAGCCGAGGATACGGTCGACGCCGGCCTGCGCCACCGCGGCGGCCGCGCTGGCGGCCCACAGGTGGGCCTCACCGATCTCGACGCCGGAGAATATCCGCAGCTCGGGGTAGCGCTGACGGCAGTCGTCCACGGCCGCGAGGTAGCCGGCGACATCGAGCAGGTGCATCCGGGTGTACCGGTGCGGATCGAGGTTCTCCGCGCTGATCTGGTCGCCGTCGGTCCAGGTGGTGAAGTCCAGGTGGTCGGTGAACGCCACACCGGGCAGGCCGGCCGCCAGCGCCTGCTCGCAACTGCGCACCATCGACGCCTCGCGGGGCGCGTCCCACGACCACTCGGTGTGCACGTGGCTGTCCACGGGGGGAGACCAGCCTTCGCTGGCCGGGGCGGGTTGCTGCACAGGAGGCACGGCCGGGTCTGTCCTACTCGTATCGGGGCTGAGGCTACGTCCTTGAGCCTATCGAGCGTCCCAGCGCAACCTGCCGGCTCCCGCCCCCGGACGCGGTTACCAGCCGGGCTGGCGCGGCTTGGCCGAGGTGATGACGTAGACCTCGCCGCCGTCGGGGTCGGGCGGCTGCGCCGCCGCGGGCTTGAGGGACGGCGGCTCCAGGGCGGGCGGCGTGTCCGCGGGCTCCAGCGGCTCGGCGTTCTCCTCGCCGTCGATCCTGCGCTTCCTGGCCGCGTCCGCGGTGATCTTCTCGGCAAGTTTCTGCCAGCGTTCTTCCCACTCGGCGACATTGCCTCCGCAGGCGCGCACGAAGGCGACCGCGACGGGCAGCGTGGGCAGCCGAAGGCCCCCGGCCGCCGCCGCGAGCGTCTTCATCTCGTAGTGCGAGACCTCGGCCATCTCCGGGTAGTCCAGGTCGGCCTTGGCCCGCAGCGCGCGCAGGTCCCTGGCGAACGCCTCCAGGCCGTCTGGTGCGATGCTGGCCACCGGCTGCGCCAGCCCGCCCGGGCGATCCTCGGGCACCGCCGTCTCGCGCTGACGGATCACCGGCCCCGGCGGTTCCGGCGGTGGCCCCAACGATGGCCCGGCTGGCGGCCCCAGTGGTGGCCCCGGTAGTGGCCCCAGCCGCTCGCGGCCGTCAGGACCATCGAAGCGCGGCCGCGCGGGCGGGTGCTCGCGCAGCGGCGGAGCCCCAGGTACCCCAGATTGCCCAGGTATCCCGGATACCCCCGGGGCGCCATAGGGCTGCGGACCCCCGTGAGCCGGACCCGAGGCCGGCGCTCCAGGCCCCGCGCCGCCTGGCAGCGGCGCGCTTGGCGGTGTGCCTGGCGGCGGTGCGCCCGGCGGCGGTGCGCCCGGCGCCGCCTGCGGGCGGCTCCAGCTGTCGGCGTACGGGTCGTGGGCGGCCGGACCCGACCCGTGGTGGCGACCCGATGTCCCGCCCGGCGCGCTAGGCCCCGGCGGCCGGTAGAGGCGGTCCGCGTTCGGCGGCACCCGGCGCCCGTTCGGCAGCCGGTACTGACGGTCGGATACCGGCCCGCCGTTGGGCGGCCCACCGCTAGGCGGGGGACCGCCACTCGGGATCCCCCCGTGTGGCGCGCCGTTGGGAGGGGCGCCATGCGGCACGCCGCCGTGCGGGGGGCCGCCGTGCGGCACCGGCCCGCGGGGCACGCCGCCATCTGGATACCCGCCGTGCGGCCCGCCGGGGCCCGGGGGTCTGCCCGGCGCAGCACCGTAGGGGACGCCACTGCCGGGCATGCCGTTACCGGGCATGCCACCGTGGCCAGGGACGCCGTTCGGCGGGACGGCGCCTGGCGGGACGGCGCCCGGGGGGACGGCGCCCGGGGGGAACCGGCCTGGCTGGCCTGGGTGCGGGCGTCCCGGCTGGCGGGGCCGTTGCTGCCGGGGCGGCATCTCGCCCGGGCGGCGCAGCAATTGCCCGTAGTCGTCTTCCTCGGCGTCTACCGGTCGGCCTGACCCGGCCGCATCGTCCTCCTCGGCGGAGGCCGGATAGCCGTCATCGGACGGATGGGGGCCAGGGCCATAGCCACGGCGATCCCGCTCGCGCCTGGGGAGACCGTACGCGTCACGGCCGAGGCCGGTGTCGCCACGTTCCACCAGATACCTCCTGGACCTTGGTGTCCAGCCGCGCCGCGGGACATTTGTCCTTACCTCTTGAGTGTAGGTCGACAGAAATCCCCTGTATGACCTAGACGGCTAATTGTCACTAATTGCACACAATCAGGTAGTTCACGGCAGTGTTCTTTCGATAACGCCGTGTATCAAATGAGACGGGGGGATAGCCAGGGCGCGTGCTGCGAACGGTGCCCGCGAGGGCTAAAGTCAAAGCAGGACCATCCGCGGAGCGGCCATGTTGTCTTGGATCGTATGGCTGATCGTGGCAGCGGTACTCGGCGTCGCCGAACTGCTCACCACGACGCTGGCCTTTGGCCTCATCGCGGTCGCGGCGGTGGTCGCGGCCGTGATCGGGACGTTTCATCTCGGCTTGCCTCTGCAACTCGCCGCGTTCGTCGTGGCGGCCGGTGCCGGGCTCGGCATCGTCCGCCCGATCGCGGTGCGGCATATCAAGCAGCCGCCACTCCTGCGCACGGGAACCGCCGCCCTTGTCGGCCGCTCGGCGATCGTCCTCGAGGAGGTCACCGAGCACAGCGGGCGGATCCGCATCGGCGGTGAGGAGTGGTCCTCGCGTCCGTACGACGAGTCGCTGGTGATCCCAGTCGGCGCCAAGGTCGACGTCATGCAGATCGACGGTGCCACCGCCCTCGTTTACCCTCGGGAGTAGCCATGTTGCTGGCAGAAGGCCTCATTGCGGCGGTCGTCGCGATCCTTGTCGTAATCACCGTGATGCGTTCGGTGCGGATCGTGCCACAGGCGCGCGCCCGCAACGTCGAGCGGCTCGGCCGTTACCGCAAGACGCTGGAGCCCGGGATGAATTTCGTCATCCCGATGATCGACCGGGTCAAGCCGATGATCGACCTCCGCGAGCAGGTGGTCTCGTTCGCAGGCGCGCCGGTCATCACCGAGGACAACCTGGTCGTGCTCATCGACACGGTGCTGTTCTTCCAGGTGACCGACCCGCGAGCGGCGGACTACGAAATCGTCAACTACATCCAGGCCATCGAGCAGATCACGGCGACGATGCTGCGTAGCGTGATCGGGTCGATGGACCTGGAGCAGACGCTGACCTCGCGCGACAAGATCAACGCATTGCTACGCGGCGTGCTCGATGACGCGTCGGGTAAGTGGGGCATCCGGGTCACCCGGGTGGAGATCAAGGCCATCGACCCGCCCAAGTCGGTCAAGGACGCGATGGAGAAGCAGATGCGCGCGGAGCGGGAGAAGCGCGCCGCGGTCCTGACCGCCGAGGGCGTCAGGCAGTCCAAGATCCTCACCGCGGAAGGCGAGAAGCAAAGCGCCATCCTGACCGCCGAGGGCGTCCGGCAGGCCAAGATCCTGACCGCGCAAGGCGAGGCGCAGGCCATCGCCGCCGTCTTCCAGGCCGTGCACGACAACGACCCCGATCCCAAGCTGCTGGCCTACCAGTACCTGCAGACGCTGCCGCAACTGGCGCAGGGCGCGGGCAACACGTTCTGGGTCATCCCGAGCGAGGTCACGTCTGCGCTGCGGTCGGTGGCGAGCGCCTTCGGCGGCGGTGACGCGGCGCATGCCGCGAGCACCGCGCCGACCAGGACCAGGCGCGAGCCGCCCGCCGTCCCGGCCGGCAGCACGGCCGTCGGCGACGCTCCCGCCCTGGACCCGGCCCCCGCCTCTGACGGCGCCCCGGCCCCTAACGGCACGGCAGGCTCCGACGCCGCCGGGTCCGGTACCTCGGCCGACATCGCTCCGGCGACAGCCGACGCCCTCAGTGCGATGCTCGCCTCGGCCATGCCCGGGACCAGCTTCGTCGACCCGCTGGGGTCCATCGATCCCGCCGCCCCCGAAGCGGAGGTGTCCGCGCCGACCCAGGAAGGCGACCCGTCCTCCGCCAACGGCAGCGAGGTGACGAGCTAGGACGTTACTTCAGGAGCAGCACCAGCGCGCTGCCGATAAGCGCGGCGATGACGATGACCGCCAGCAGCCGGACCGGGAAATACCGGTCCTTACGGCGTCCGTCCCGCTGGCTACCGGTCGCCTGCGCGGCGGACCCGGCCGGGCTGAGCGGCTGTGCCGAGCTGAGCGGCTGCGCCGCGGCGGCCGCTCCGGGGGCGGCGTTGGTCGCGGCCCGCTGAGCAGGTTCTGCCGCCGAAGTCGTCGCGGTGTCGACGGTCGAAGGCCAGGACGCAGGCGCGATCGCCGGCTCCTCGGCCCGCGGCGTCGGCGCGGGCCGCTGCAGGTCGGCGGAGGCCGAGGCTGAGGCGGCCGACTTGGCCCAGAAATCCGTCCGTTCTGGTGGTGTCGGCTTGGCCCAGAAATCCGTTCGTTCCTGCGGTGTCGGCTTGGCCCAGAAATCCGTCCGTTCCGGTGACGCCAGGCCGTCGGCCTGATACCGCGGTATCCGTTCGGTGACGGCGGGCTCCGGCGCCGGCTCGGCCTCCGGCTGCGCCGCCAGAGGCGTGTCCGCCTGCTCCAGCGACGCGTAGCCGCGGTGGGCCGGTTCGGCCGGCCGGGCTTCCGGTTGGCTGTCGTCAAGCCAGGAGAAGTCCTGGTCCGGCGCGGGTTCGGTGCGCTCGGCGGGATCCGGCAGGACGGTGAACGCGGCGTCAAACGGGCCGCGGCTGGCGTGCTTGGCCGAGTGGTTCCCGTTGGCCGAGGTGATGCTCGGGTCGGCGGGCGTGTCCCAGCCCGAACTGGCTCCCAAGCTCGCGCCGCTGTCCCGGCTCGCGCCGGAATCCATGAGCAGGTCCTGATCTGAGCTCTCGGCGCGGGCGGCACCGCGGGCCAGTGCCGAGATGCCCTGGTCGTTGGCTCTTCGGCTGTCCCGGCCCGAACGGCCCCCCCGGAGCGCGGCCTTGATCCGCTCTGGGTCGTAGACGTCGGGGGGCGAGACACCCACGCCCGCGCGGGCGCCGGCTACGGCGGCCGGGCTCGCTCCGGCGGGCCTGACCGGAAGATCCGGGTCGTCTGCCACCTCCGGGTTAAGGCGCCGCCACCGCTCTTCCCAGTCCAGGACGTCCCCTTCGCAGGCGCGGACGTAAGCCGTGAGGATGGGCAGGCTGGGCAGGTAGGGACCGTTCTCGGCTTCCTTCAGGACGTCGCTCGGGTAGTGTGCCCGGGCCGCCAGCTCGTCGTACCCGATCGCGGCGGAGTCGCGCAACGCGCGCAGGTCGGCAAGGAACCGTGCCTGATCGTCGCCAGGTCCGGCCGACCATGTTCCCCGGATTTGCAACTGGGCACCTTCCCGTTGGATACGCATGGGGCTTAGGCACCACCCCGCGCCCGCACCTCATCACCTGGGATTACCGGGCAGGGTACCGCGCCAGCAGCCGCTATGTCGCTGATACCACGCATTTGCTATTAAGTGTCTCTCACCAGGCTCGCAAGCGTGCGAAAATCGCGCATCCGGACCCATCCTGGGCCCGGCAATCCGGCTGTTCCGCGTCCCGCCCGGGTCACGATCGGGTAGTGCCGCTTGCGTCGGCCCCACCGTTCCCGTGCGTGTCATCCTCCCACTTATGTGCCCCCTCAGGAGAAATTTCCGCGGAGGATTCGGTGCGACGTACTCACAGCCGGATGGCCAGGCCGATCGTGAACGCGATGCCGAACGCCAGCTGCAGCCGCCCCGTCTGGCCGAGTGCCTTGATCAGGGCAGGGCCCGACGCGCCGGCCCGCACTGACCGGACGGGCAGCCGCGCCAGCGGCAGCGCCACCGCGGTGACCAGCGTGAGCGGCCGGAAGAAGGCGAGCAGCGCGGCTATGCCGAACGGCAGCAGCAGGGTCAGTACGTACGCGGTGCGGCTGCGCGCGTCACCGAGCGTGACCGCGAGGGTGCGCTTGCCGGCCACCGTGTCGGTGCGGATGTCGCGCAGGTTGTTGACCATCAGCAGGGCGCAGGCCAGCAGGCCGGCGGGCACCGAGGCGGCCAGGCCGAGCCAGCTGAACGCCGACATCTGCACGTACGCGGTGCCCGCCACCGCGACCACGCCGAAGAAGGCGAACACGAAGACCTCGCCGAGCCCGTTGTACCCGTAGGGCCGCGGTCCGCCGGTATAGAACCAGGCGGCGGCGATGCACGCCGCGCCCACCGCTACCAGCCACCAGGACGTCACGGCGGCCAGCGCCAGCCCGGCGGCACCGGCCACGAAGAAACAGCCGAACGCCGCCGCCAGCACCTGCCGCGGCGGTGCGAGCCCGGCGGCGACCAGGCGGACCGGGCCGACCCGCCGCTCGTCCGAGCCGCGCACGCCGTCGCTGTAGTCGTTGGCGAAGTTGACGCCGACTTGCAGCGCCAGCGCGACCACCAGCGCGAGCAGCGCCCGCCACACCGAGAACCTGCCATAACCAAAGGCCACGCCCGAGCCGATCAGCACCGGCACGACGGCCGCGGGCAGCGTCCTGGGCCGCGTTCCCGCCAGCCATTCCTGAGCTTGAGCCACGCACCGATCCTACGGGCACCCGGGTTATTCGCTGATGGTCGTGTGTAGGCGCACGACCGGGACGCTCGTGCCCACGTCGAGTTCGCCCCGGGCGCCGTCGGCGGCCCAGCCCGAGGACTCGAGGAACCGCCGCAGCGTCGTGTCCGCCTCAAGCGCCCAGGTGCACAGGGTGTGGAAGCCGCCACCGGCGAGCGTGTCCGCGGCCGCGTGCAGCAGTCGGCTGCCATGCCCGCACCCGGTCTGTTCGGGCAGAACCCTCAGCTCGTAGACCTCCCCGTCGGTGCCCGGCCAGCGGTCGGCATCCGTGGCGGGCCCGGCCGAAATGAACCCGACCACATCGCGCGGTGGGCTTTCGGTGACGGCCGCCAGCACGTGGTGCCGGCTCGTCGGCGGGTTGGTGATCGCCTCCCGCCAGCGGTCCCGCCACACGTCCTCGGCTTCGCCGCTGGTCAGCTCGGCTAGCAACGCCGCGGGCACGATCCCGGCGAGATCCCGGCGCCAGCTCGCGACCTGGACGCGGGCCAGGCTCGCGGCGTCGCCCGCGCGGGCCGGGCGCACAAAACCAGATGACGGCGACGCCTGACTCAGTGTGACCTCACTCAGTGTGACCTCACTCTGGGTGAGCTCACGTGTCCGGCTGGGCGATCAGCGAGATGTCGCGCGCCGCGCCGGTCGAGGCGGACGTGGCCATCGCGGCGTAGACCTGCAGGGCGGCGCTGACCGGCCGCTGCCGGTCCGCGGGCCGGCAGGAGCCCAGACGGGCCAGCACGCGCTCCCGGCGGGACGCGAGCTCGTCGTCGGGCACGTCCAGCCTGAGCTCGCGGCGCGGGATGTCGATCACCACGGTGTCGCCGTTTTCGGCCAGCGCGATCGGGCCGCCCCCGGCCGCCTCCGGCGCGACATGGCAGACCGACAGGCCCGAGGTCCCGCCGGAGAACCGTCCGTCGGTGATCAGGGCGCAGGCCCGGCCGAGGCCCTTGCCCTTGAGGAAGCTGGTCGGGTACAGCATCTCCTGCATGCCGGGGCCGCCGCGCGGGCCCTCGTAGCGGATGATCACCACGTCACCCGCGCTGACGGCGCCGCCCAGGATGCCCGCGACCGCGTCCTCCTGGCTCTCGAACACCACGGCCGGGCCGGAGAACTGCCAGAGCTCTTCGGGCACCCCGGCGGTCTTGATGATCGCGCCGTCGGGGGCGAGGTTGCCGTAGAGCACAGCCAGCCCGCCGTCGGCGGTGTAGGCGTGCGCCGCGTCCCGGATACAGCCGCTCGCCCGGTCCCGGTCGAGTGTGTCCCAGCGCGCTGACTGCGAGTACGGCCGGGTGGTGCGGACGCCGCCCGGCGCGCCGTGGTACAGCTCGACGGCCTCGTCGCTGACCGACGCCGAACCCAGGTCCCAGCCGTCCAGGAACTCCCGCAAAGAGGAACTGTGCACGGTGCGCACGCCGCGGTTGAGCAGCCCGGCGCGGTCGAGCTCGCCGAGGATCGACGGGATGCCGCCGGCCCGGTGCACGTCCTCCAGGTGGTAGGAGCTGCTCGGCGCCACCTTGCACAGGCAGGGAACGCGGCGTGAGAGCTCGTCGATCTCCTTCAGGCCGAAATCGACGCCGCCCTCGTGGGCGGCGGCGAGCAGGTGCAGGATCGTATTGGTCGACCCGCCCATGGCCACGTCGAGCGCCATCGCGTTCTCGAACGCGTCGCGGCTGGCGATCGACCTGGGCAGCACCGAGGAGTCGCCGTCGGCGTAGTACTGCCTGGTGATCTCCGCGATCAGCCGTCCCGCCCGCTCGAACAGGCCGCGCCGGGCCGAGTGGGTGGCAAGCGTGCTCCCGTTGCCCGGCAGGGCCAGGCCGATCGCCTCGGTCAGGCAGTTCATCGAGTTCGCGGTGAACATGCCCGAGCAGGATCCGCACGTCGGGCAGGCCGACTCCTCCATTGCGAGCAGCTGCTCGTCCGACACGGAGGGATCAGCCGAAGCCACCATCGAGTCGATCAGGTCCAGCTTCCGGCCGGGGGCCAGCCCCGCCGGGGCGCCGGCCTCCATCGGGCCGCCGGACACGAACACGGTCGGGATGTTCAGCCGCATGGTGGCGATCAGCATGCCCGGCGTGATCTTGTCGCAGTTCGAGATGCAGATCATGGCGTCGGCGCAGTGTGCGTTGACCATGTACTCCACCGAGTCGGCGATCAGCTCGCGGCTCGGCAGCGAGTACAGCATGCCACCGTGCCCCATGGCGATGCCGTCGTCCACCGCGATCGTGTTGAACTCGCGCGGGATCGCCCCGGCCGCCCGGACCGCGTCCGCGACCACCTGGCCGACCTCGCGCAGGTGCACGTGGCCGGGGACGAACTCGGTGAAGCTGTTCGCCACCGCGATGATCGGCTTGCCGATGTCTTCCCTGGCTACTCCCGTGGCGCGCAGCAGGGCACGCGCGCCCGCCATGTTCCTGCCGTGCGTGACCGTACGGGACCGAAGCGGCGGCATACCGATCTCCCCTCAGCGTGTGCTGGCTAGCTGCGTGTGCTGGCTAGCAGGGTTTGCTGGCTAGCAGGGCACCAGCCTACCGGGGGTGAAGAGCCGGATCAGCTCGCAGGCGAACCCGAGCTGAGATGCGGGAACGCCTTGTTCGCGGCCGCGTAGATCCGCTCGATCTCGTCGTCGGTCAGTGGCCGCACGTCGGCCTGCCTGGCCCGGCGCCGCAGGTATTTACGCAGCCGCGGCCCGCTGAAGACGTCGACCTCCCTGATAGTGGCTACGTCCCAGGAGATCTTCGGCCCGTAGACCGCCATCGCCGGGCGGACGGCGACCGGCTTGCCCATCTCGCCGGAAAGCATGTCGGCGGCCCGCTCCGACTCCCACCGGGCATGCTCGAGCCGGTCCTTCATGCTGAACGGCCCGTGCCACAGCTGCCTGGCGTTCCTGGTCCGCACGATCAGGTGCTTGTCCCAGGCCTCCGAGTCGATGGCGAACACCCCGGCGGGCCCGACCACCAGGTGGTCGATCTGCTCCTCGCTGTCCGGGATGAGGTTGCCGTTCATGGCGCGGTAGCCCGCGCGCCTCAGCTTGGCCAGTTGCCTGCGGGTCCGGCGCTGCGCGCCGGTCATCCGCGCCGTGCCGGAATAGTTCCGCCGGGACCGGTAGATGGTGTCGGCGATGATGGCGATCACCGCGAGCGTGAGCCCGAACTGCCAGGAGACCAGGATCGAGAACGCCACCAGGAGGATGACCGCGACCACGACCCGCAGCCGCCAGACTCGCAACCTCGGGTTCTTGGCCAGGTGGGCCAGGTTCCCCCGGCGCTGGCCGATGCCCGGCGGCTGCGTCCCCGTGGCTCCCTCGACCTCCTCGACCGGAGTGACCACGAGCTTCCACTCGGCCCTGGGCGGGTCGGCCTGCTGAGCGGCCGGCTCGTCCGCCAGTTCGTCGGGGACGGACTCCCCAGGCGGGGACCAGTCCCACAACGGCAGGTCGGCCGATTCCGGCTCAGCCGCCTCAACCTCGGCGGGCCCGACCTCGGCCCCGGCGACCTCGGGCCCTGCGACCTCCGCCCCCGCGACCTCGGCCCCGGAGACCTCGGCGGGCGCAATCTCGGCCTCAACGGGCCAGGCCGCCGGCGCATCCGGCACCGGTTCCGCCGGCCCGCGAGCCGAACCTACCGACGCATCCTGCGATGCCCCACCGTGCGACCGTGCCCCGTCGTGTGCTGCCCCGCTGCGATTGCTTCTCGTCATCAGCGGCCCCGATGACTTGTTTCTCAGCTTCGGCCACGCCATCCGGTATCACCCACCACCTCAGCGTAACTGCCTTAGGACTCTGCGCAAAGCACCGTCACTACGACGATTGTGCCCTACTCCGGCTGGTTTTATAGCTGGACATTCGATGCGATAGCACGCCAAACGTCCCGCCTTCTCGTGGTCTACGATCTCCTAGCATGGCCCAGATTCACGAGCTAACCATGATCGAGCTAGCCGCGGCGATCCGCGCGGGTGAGCTCTCGCCGGTCGCCGTCAGCGATCATTATCTGCGCCGGACGCAGGAACTCAACGACCAGGTGGGTGCCTTCTTCACGGTCACCGCCGAACTCGCCGCCGAGCAGGCCCGGGCGGCGGAGAAGGCCGTGGCCACGGCGGAGGACAAGGCGGGGCTGCCGCCACTGACCGGCGTGCCGATACCGATCAAGGACCTGAACATGGTCGCCGGGGTCCGGCAGACGCTCGGCTCGGCCGCGTTCGAGTCCAACGTGCCTGACACCGACGACTACGTGGTGGTCGCGATCAAGCGGGCCGGCGCGGTCATCACCGGCAAGACGGCCTGCCCTGAGTTCGGGCTGCCCTGCTACACCGAGACCGAGGTCGGGCCGCCGGCCCGCACGCCGTGGGACCTGTCCAGGTCTGCGGGCGGGTCGAGCGGCGGCGCGGCCGCCGCGGTCGCGGCGGGCCTGGCCCCGGCCGCCCAGGGCAGCGACGGCGGCGGCTCCATCCGCATCCCGTCCAGCGTGTGCGGTCTTTTCGGGATCAAGCCGTCCCGCGGCCGGATCTCCGAGGGCCCGCTCATGCCCGACCTGGCCGGCCTGGGCGTCAACGGCCCCATCGCGCGGACTGTCGCGGACGCCGCGCTGCTGCTCGACGTGATGACGGGGAACTTCCCCGGCGACATGTACACCCAGCCGCCGCTCCCGCCCGGCGAGTCGTTCCTGGGCTACGCCAGCCGCCCGCCTGGCCGGCTGCGGATCGGCCGGACGCTGCAGAACCCGGTCGAGGGCGCCGAGGTGCACCCGGATTGCGTCACGGCCTACGAGGAGGCCAGCACCCTGCTGGCCAGCCTGGGCCACGAGGTCGAGGACGTCACCATGCCGCTCGGCCCCGACGTGGTGCCGTTCTTCGAGGTCCTCTGGTACGCCTACGCCACGCTAGCGCCGATCACCCCCGAGCAGGAGGACGTGCTCCGCCCGCTGACCCGCTACCTGCGCGGCCGCGGCCAGGCCACCGGCGCTCCCGAGCTCATCTTCGCCCAGGCTTACCTGCAGGCGGTAACCCGCGCGGCGGTCACCGCGCTGAACGCCTACGACGCCATCCTGTCCCCGACGCTGGCCCTGCCTCCGGTCCCGGTCGGCTACTTCGAAGAGGTAGAGCCGGCCGAGAACTTCGAGCGGCAGAAGCTGTTCACCCCGTTCACAGCCGTCTACAACGTGTCCGGCCAGCCGGCCGTGAACGTCCCGCTGCACTGGAACGCCGACGGCCTGCCGATCGGCGTGATGCTGGCCGGCCGGATGGGCGAGGAGGGCACCCTGATCTCCCTGTCCGCCCAGCTCGAAGAGGCCCGCCCGTGGAAGGACAGGCACCCGCCGATCTGGTGATCCGCTTCGCCGGTCCCCGCCCCCGCCCGCAGTCGGTGGGCCCCTGGCTACCTTCTTAGGTACCCAGGGGCCCACCGAACCCTATGACCGTTGACAGACGCTGGTGCATATAGTGCGAGTGTGGCTTCGCCAGGCAACGTCGCTCCCGGCAGCGCCATCGGGGCGCAGAACGTCAGCGCGATCCTGCTCGACGCCGGGGGGGTGCTCGTCTTCCCCGAACCCGGCCACGTGCTGCCGCCGCTGCGAGCGGCCGGCGTGGACCCCGAGTTGGCCACCCTGGAGCGCGCCCACTACCAGGCGATGGCCGCCCAGGACCGGGAAGCCGTGCCCCCGGTGCCGGGCACCTGGTGGCGCAACTACCTGACCACTTACGTCGCCGCCTGCGGGGTGCCCGCGGACCGTGCCGAACTGCTCGCTACCGAGATGGCCGAGCGCCCGCGACCCGGCAGCTGGGCCTACGCCGGCCACGGGGTGAAGGACGGCCTGCGGGAGGTGGCCGCGCTCGGCCTGCCGATGGGCGTGGTGTCCAACTCGGACGGCAGCGTGGAGGGCGACCTGCGCCGGGTGGGCATCTGCTATGTGCCGGACGCTGCCAGCCCGCGGGCCGAGGGCGTCGAGATGGGCGTCATCCTGGACTCTGCGGTGGTCGGCGTGGCCAAGCCCGACCCGGGGATCTTCCGGATCGCGCTCGACGCCCTGGGCGTGCCCGTCGGCCGCGGCGTCCTGTACGTCGGGGACAGCCTGCGCTACGACGTGACGGGCGCCCTCGCCGCGGGCCTGCAGCCGGTGCACATGGACCCGTACGGGTTCTGCCCTGCGTCCGACGGCCACCCGCACATCCGCAGCCTGGCCGAGCTCGCCGAACTGGTGCGCACCCGTACCGACTCAGCGTCGACGACTCGCCCGGCGGAGGCTGGCCCGTCTGGACGCTTCAGTACGCGCGAGCCAGAATGGCGGTGAGACCTGGCTCGGTATCGGATTCAGGCATCGAACCGTCGGCACGCTGCAGGCACCGCACCGTGATGCCGGCGCTGGCCAACTCCAGCTCGCCGGACAGGCCGAGCAGGCTCCAGTCAAGGGTGGCCCAGCCCTCACTGACCGCCTCGGGCACTTCCGCCATCGAGCGCACCGGCGTGATCCGGGCGTCCCGCGCCTTCGTCGCCGCGGACAGCGTCTCCCGCTGGGCGTCCCGCAGCAGGGCCGGCACCGTGCTTGACAGGTCCGCCAGCGCAACGACGTCTCGCATACCGTCGGCAAGCCGACGCACCAGGACCGCGGTCTGCGCCTCGAGGTCGCGCGGCCCTAGCTCCACCCGCAGCGGGATGCCCTTCAGCTCCCAGTCCACCGCGCGTCGGCCGAACGGGACATCGGTCCGGTCATCCACGGTGACCCGCACCTGCAGGGCTGCCAGTTCCCGGCCGATCCGGTGCGCCATCTCGCACGCCTCGGGCTTGACGGCTAGTACCACGACCTGGATGGGCGCGAGCACCGGCGGGATGCGCAGGCCGTGGTCATCACCGTGCGCCATTATCAGGCCGCCGACCATCCGGGTCGAGGTGCCCCAGGACGTCGTCCAGGCCAACTCGCGGTCACCGCTCGGACCAGTGAACTCGATGCCGAATGCGCGCGAGAAATTCTGCCCCAACTCGTGGGACGTACCCATCTGCAGTGCCTTGCCGTCCCGCATCATCGCCTCTGTGGTGATGGTGTTGACGGCGCCGGCGAACCGTTCGCGCGCGGTCTTACGCCCCAGCACGATCGGTATCGCGAGCACGTTAACCATCAGGTCGGCATACGCTTCGTGCGCAATCCGGCGGGCGTAGTCGCGGGCCTCCTCGTAGCTGGCATGGGCGGTGTGCCCCTCTTGCCACAGAAACTCGCTTGTGCGCAGGAAGAGCCTCGGACGCAGCTCCCAACGCACGACGTTGGCCCACTGATTGAGCAGCAGAGGCAAGTCCCGGAAGCTCTGCACCCACTTGGCCATGTACTCGCCGATGATGGTTTCCGAGGTGGGCCGTACTACTAGCGCCTCGTCCAGCTCCTTTCCCCCGGCGTGCGTCACCACAGCCAACTCAGGTGAGAACCCTTCGACATGCTCGGCCTCCCGTCGCATGTAGGACTCCGGGATGAAGAGCGGGAAGTAGGCGTTCTGGGCGCCGAGTGCCTTGATCCGGGAGTCCATTTCGGCCTGGATGCGCTCCCAGAGTGCGTAGCCATACGGCCGGATGACCATCGTGCCCCGGACGGGTCCGTTGTCCGCCAGTTCGGCCTTGGCGATGATTTCCTGGTACCACCGAGGGAAGTTCTCCGCCTGCGATGTGAGGACCGCCTTCTTGCTCGCCATGTCAGGGGATGCTAGCTCATGGCGATAAACTACGTGCTTCAGCGGCCACGGCTGGAAAGTGAGAGTCGCAGAACAATGCGCTGGTCCAAGATGCACATCCCCACGCTGCGCGACGACCCGGCCGACGCCGGCGCGCCCAGCCACCGCCTGCTGCTGCGCGCGGGCTACATCCGCCAGCTGATGGCGGGGCACTACTCGCTGCTGCCGCTCGGCCAGCGGGTCCGGCTGAAGGTCATCGGGATCATCCGCGAGGAGATGAACGCGATCGGCGCGCAGGAGATCCTGATGCCGGTCATGCACCCGGCCGAGCCGTGGCAGAAGAGCGGTCGCTGGGAGCTGATGGGCGAGGAGATGTTCCGGCTCAAGGACCGCAGGGGTGCCGACCTGGCCCTCGGCATGACCCACGAGGAGATCGTCGCCACCCTCGCCACCGAGCTCGAGTCCTACCGCCAGCTGCCGCAGATGTGGTACCAGTTCCAGACCAAGCTGCGCGACGAGCCGCGGCCCAAGGCGGGCCTGATGCGCACCCGCGAGTTCACCATGAAGGACTCCTACAGCTTCGACCTCGGGCCGACCGAGCTCGACGTGTCCTTCAACGCCCACCGTGACGCCTACGCCCGCGCGTTCGAGCGGCTCGGCATCCCGGCCATCCAGGTCGAAGCGTCCAACGGCACCATGGGCGGCTCGGACTCCACCGAGTTCGTCTGCCCCTCGCCGACCGGCGAGGACCTGATCATCTACTGCCCGAACTGCCACTACGCGGCCAACATAGAAAAGGCCACGTCCCGGCAGCCGGAGATAGACGATTCTCCCGAACGGACCACGGTACTCGCCGCCCCCGAGCCCTTTGCCACACCGGGTGTGCGCACCATCGAGGATCTCGCCGAGCAGTACCAGGCTCCGGCCGACCGGCAGATCAAGACGCTGGTGTACTTCCTGGACGGCACGCTCACCCTGGTCCTGATGCGCGGCGACCATGCGCTGCACGAGCAGAAGCTGGTCGACGCCACCGGTGCGGTCGCGATCCGCCCGGCCCAGCCGGAGGAGATCCGCGGCGCGCTCGGCGCGCTGCCGGGCAGCCTCGGCGCGGTCGGTACGCTGCCTGCTAGTCCCGGCGACTACCCGGTGATCGCCGACGAGGCGCTGCGCGGCCGGCGGGGCATGTACACCGGCGCCAACATCGACGACACCCACCTGCGTGGCGTCGACGTCGAACGGGACATCGCCGTGGGGCGGTGGGCGGACCTGCGCGAGGCCGCTGCCGGCGAGGCGTGCGTCAACTGCGGGCATCCGCTCGAGGTGCAGCGCGGCATCGAGGTCGGTCACATCTTCAAGCTCGGCTACAAGTTCACCGACACCATCGGGATCAGCGTGTCCGGCCCGGACGGCAAGCCGGTCCGGCCGATCATGGGGTCCTACGGCATCGGCGTGGAGCGGGCGATGGCCGCGGTCATCGAGGTCCACCACGACGGCAAGGGCATCGTCTGGCCGGCCGCGATCGCGCCGTTCGAGGTCGTGGTGGTGATCGCCCAGCAGGACGACGCCGCCGTGGCCGCCGCGGGGGAACAGGTGTACCAGTCGCTGCTCGCGGCCGGCGTCGAGGTCATCGTGGACGACCGCCCGGTCCGGGCCGGCGTCAAGTTCAGCGACGCCGAACTGGTCGGCATCCCGTTCCGGGTCACCGTGGGCAAGCGTGGCATAGCCACCGGGACGGCCGAGCTAACCGAACGCGCCACCGGCTCGACCGTGCAGATCCCGCTGGACGAACTGGCCGAGCACGTCCGGGAGGCTGTGGCCAAGGCCAGCTGAGGAGGGGACCGGCATGTCGCAGACGGTGAAGTGGCTACCCAAGCCGGAAAAGCATGACTTCCAGGCGGCCGAGGACTACCTGTCGCTGATCATGTCGGCCAAGCGGGCCGCCGAGTGGCGGCGGAAGCTGGCCGCCGCGCGGGACAACATCACCCACCGCAAGGCCAAGGACATCCTGCGGGCTAGCCAGCTTGCGCTGCTCGGCGAGGACAACAAGCACGTCGCGTCCGACCTGCGCAAGGCCGCGTCCGGCACGGCCCTGTCACCGATCCTGCTGCTGCGCGGCGACGACACTCACCCGCTCATCGTCGCCGACGGCTACCACCGGGTCTGCGCCAGCTACTGGATCGACGAGAACACCGACATTCCCTGCATCTTGGTGTAGGGCGCTGCTATCCCGCTCGCCTCCGGGCGCCTTTCAAGGCCCCGCCTTCCCTCGTCGCTCGTCGCAGGCTCCTCGCTCCTCAGTCCAGGCGGGGCCGGCGCCCTTTGGCTCGCGGGGGGCTGCTATCTCCTTCTACCCCTCCTGGCGGTCGCGGGCCTGGCAGCGCAGCGCCCGGAGCACGTCGTCGCGGCCCTCGATGAGCAGCCGGCGCAGCGCGGCGGGCGGATCCGAGGCCCTGATGTAATCGTCGGTCATCCCGACCGTCTCCGGCGAGATCGGGCACACCGCGTAGACGCCGCTGACGAAGTCCTGCGCCATCGCCGACGACCAGTTCCGCCACACGTCCCCGGCCACCTCGAAGTACTTCTCCCGGTAGGGTGCCAGCAGCTCCGGCTGGTCCGGGTCGGCGAAACCAGTCAGCACGGCGCGGAACATGGCCAGGGTCAGCTCGCCTTCCATCATCGCCTCCCAGACCTGCTGCTTGACCTCGGCCGTAGGGATCGCGGCGCGGCACGCCGCGGCGTGTCTTTCGCCCGCGTCGGTGGCGTCCCGCGCCAGTTCGGCGTCGATCTCATCCTCGCCGCGGACACCGCGGCTCACCAGCCGCCACAGCAGTGACCAGCGCAGATCGGTGTCGACGCTGAGGCCGTCGAGCGCCACAGAACCGTCGAGCAGCCCGGCCAGCAGGGCCAGGTCGTCGGCCGAGATGGCCACCCCGGTGAAGGCCCGGACGTAGGCGAGCTGCGTGTCCGAGCCGCCCGGCGCCTCGTGCATCAGGTCGCGCAGGGCCCCGGCCATCAGGGCCAGCCCGGTCTCCCGCCAGCCGGGGTCGGCGAACCGGCGCACCGCCTGGCCGGCCTGCCGCAGCAGGGTCTGCACCACGCTGATGTCGGCCACCGAGGAGATGCCCGACAGGACCAGCCGCACGTAGTCGCGCGCCGCCATCTCACCGTCGCGGACCATGTCCCAGGCGGCCGACCAGCACAGTGCCGCGGGGAGCGACTCGGTGAACGTCGCGATCGAGTCCACCAACGTACGCAGCGAATGATCATCGAGGCGGATCTTGGCGTAGGTGAGGTCGTCGTCATTGACCAGGACCAGGTCGGGGCGCGGCTGGCCGGCCAGGTCCGGCACTACCGTGCGCGGGCCCGCCACGTCGGTCTCGACGCGCTGCCGGCGGACCAGGCCCGCCTGGTCCCCTGATGTCCGGTCGTACAGGCCGATGGCGATGCGGTGTGAACGCAGCACCGGATGGGTGGCGGGCGCCTCCTGCTCCACCGCGAACTCGGTGAACCGGCCGTCGGCGTCCACCGAATAGGACGGCCGCAGCGTGTTCACGCCCGCCGTCTGCAGCCATTCGGCCGACCAGGCGGCCAGGTCGCGACCCGAGGTCTCCTCCAGCGCGGCCAGCAGGTCCGCCAGCGTCGCGTTGCCCCACGCGTGCGCGGCGAAGTACTTCCGCACGCCGTCCAGGAAATTGTCCCGCCCGACGTAGGCCACGAGTTGCTTGAGCACGGACGCGCCCTTGGCGTACGTGATCCCGTCGAAGTTCACTTCCACCGCGGCGATGTCGGGGATATCGGCGGCGATCGGGTGGGTGGAAGGCAGCTGATCCTGCCGGTAGGCCCAGGCCTTGTACAGCTGCGCGAACGTGGTCCAGGCGGACGTCCACCTCGTCGCCTCGGCCTGCGCGAGCGTGCCGGCCCAGGTGGCGAAGGACTCGTTCAGCCACAGGTCATCCCACCAGCGCATCGTGACCAGGTCGCCGAACCACATGTGCGCCATCTCGTGCAGGATCGTCTCGCCGCGGGCCTCGCGGGCGAAATCAGTGACCCGCGACCGGAAAATATAGGCTTCCACGAAGGTGACACAGCCCGCGTTTTCCATCGCGCCTTCTTTGAACTCCGGCACGAAAAGCTGGTCATACTTGCCGAACGGGTATTTTATGCCGAACGAATTGTGGTAAAAGTCAAAGCCCTGCCGCGTCACTTCCAGGATCTCGTCGGCGTCGAGGTAGGAGGCCAGCGACTGGCGGCAGTACACGCCGAGCGGGATGCCGTCGTGCTCGTCGCGGACCACGTGGTAGGGACCGGCCGCGACCGCCGTGATGTAGGTCGGCATGACCGGCGTGGGCGGGAAATGCCACCGGAGTGTCTCGCCCTGGGGGGCGCCACTCCCCGGGACAGTCGACTCCGGTGCCATGTTCGACACGACCTGCCAGTCCGCCGGGGCGGTGACGGCGAGCTCGTAGCTGGCCTTCATGTCCGGCTGGTCGAAGCAGGCGTAGATCCGGTGCGCGTCGAAGGTCTCCAGGTCCGAATACAGGTAGACACGCCCGTCGGCAGGATCGGTGAACCGGTGCAGTCCCTCGCCGCTGCGCGAGTAGGCGCAGTCCGCCACTACCCGGAGCACGTTCTGGGCGGCCAGCCCGGTCAGCGTGATCCGGTCGCCGTCGAACGCGTCCAGGCTGACCGGTGTGTCATTCAGCGTGATCTCGCGCACCGCCGGGGCGGTCAGGTTGATGAAGGTGGCCGAGCCCGGTGCGGCACAGCCGAATCTGACCACGCTGACCGAGCCGAACGTGGTGTCGCCGACCGTCAGGTCGAGGTCCACGTGATACGAGGCGACCGTGATGAGCGCCGAGCGCGCCGCCGCCTCGTCGCGGGTCAGGTTGTCGGATGTCACCGGATGATCGTCCCTTCTACGGAATTTGCGGAAGCCGCCCGTCGCTGAAGGTATACATGACTCCGCATGAACTAACAGAGCAGGAACCGACGCGCGTCGACTTCTGGTTCGACCCTATCTGCCCGTGGGCCTGGATCACCTCCCGCTGGATCCTCGAGGTGCAGAAGGTCCGCCCGGTCACGGTGACCTGGCATGTGATGAGCCTGTCCGTGCTGAATGAGGGCAAGGACGACATGCCGGAGCAATACCGCGAGCTGCTGCGGACCGGCTGGGGGCCCGTCCGGGTACTGATCGCGGCGGAGCAGGCCCACGGACCCGAGGTTCTCGGCCCGCTGTACACCGCGCTCGGCACGCGCTTCCACCACGAGAAGGCGCCGCGGGACCGGGAGACGATCACGGCCGCGCTGGCCGAGGCGGGCCTGCCCGCCGAACTGGCGGACGCCATGGACTCCACCTCCCGCGACGCGGCCGTGCGCGCCTCACACGCTGAGGGCATCGACCGGGTCGGCTACGACGTCGGCACCCCGGTCATCTCGGTGAACGGGACGTCGGTGTTCGGGCCGGTGATGTCGCCGATCCCGCGCGGCGAGGCGGCGGCCAGGCTCTGGGACGGGGTCCTGCTGATCGCCGGGACCGATGGTTTCTTCGAGCTGAAGCGCTCTCGCACCCGTGACCCTATCTTCGACTGATACCGCATCTGGCAGACTTGCCTCGTGCGCGTATACCTGGGATCCGATCACGCGGGTTTCGAGCTGAAGACCCGCCTCATCCAGTGGTTGGCCGAAGCCGGTCATGAGCCGGTGGACTGCGGTCCCGAAGCGTATGTCCAGGACGACGACTACCCGCCGCACGTGATGCGCGCGGCTCACGGGGTGGCCGGCGACCCGGGCAGCCTCGGCATCGTGATCGGCGGCTCGGGCAACGGCGAGCAGATCGCCGCGAACAAGATCCCCGGCATCCGCGCCGCGCTGGCCTGGACGGATGAGACCGCCCAGCTGGCCAGGCAGCACAACGACGCCAACGTGCTCAGCCTCGGCGCGCGGATGTACACGATCGAGGAGGCAGTCGGCTTCGCCCGGGTCTTCATCTCCACCCCGTTTTCCGGCGAGCCCCGCCACGCCAGGCGCCTGGCCATGATCGCCGACTACGAGAAGACCGGCGAGCTGCCGCCCCTCCCCGCTTCCTGAGCTCCCCGCGACCGGGGTTACTCAGCGCGTCCGGGGTTACTCAGCGCGAAGAGCGGCCCCGCCGTCCGCCATCCCGCGGTCCCCGGCGCCGCCGCGGGAACCCCGGCTGTCCCGCCGGGTCGTCCCCAGTGACCGCCGCGGTCGCCTCGCCTGTTTCCGCCCCGCCCGCCTCGGTCCGGCCCTGTTCTGCCCGGCCCCGTTCAGCCCGGCCCCGTTCAGCACTGTCCGGAGCCGGCCCTCCCCGCCCGGGGCTTTCCCGCCCGGGGCTTCCTCTCACCTCGGCCGCCTCGGCTTCGGCGAGATGCTCGGCGCGCGGCCGGGACACGTCCCTGGCGCGCATCGCGGCGTTGGGCGTCAGCTTCATGGTCGGCACGGCGTCATCCTCCTCAGCCCCAGTGTCATATAAAGAAAGAAGGTGGACAACGCACCACTCCTAGCCCTGTCTGCTAGCGCCTGTCTGCGGCCGGGACGTTCGGAGACTACCCACCCTTTCCGTCGCCGTTTCCTGAAACGAAAAAAATTTCGTCTCAGGAAACGCTGTAAAAGATCCAAGGTACTTACCGGGGTCACCCGCGATCCGGGCCTTGTCTGTTGGACAACCCCGGCCGGGCCAGGGCACAGTGGGGCGGTGCGGAGTCGGCCGGAGCTCGAAGCGGAACCCGCTCCGGCCGGGACCCTATGGCGCAACCGGAACTTCTTGCTGCTGTGGAGCGGGCAGACGGTCAGCGAGATGGGTTCCGCCGTCACCCAGCTCGCCTTGCCGCTGACCGCTGTCGTGGTGCTCAGGGCGTCCACGTTCCAGGTTGGCTTGCTGACCTCGGCGGCCACCGCCGCGTTCGCGCTCATCGCCCTGCCGGCCGGAGCCCTAGTGGACCGGCGGGCCAAACGGCGGCTCATGATCTGGTGCGACGCGGCGCGGATGCTGATCATCGGCTCGGTGCCGCTGAGATCGTCTTCCTGGTCCGCGTCCTGCGGATCCCGCCCGCCGACACGGGGCTGCTCATCGCCGTGGCCAGCCTCGGCGGGGTAGTCGGCGGAGTGCTGTCCGGCCGACTGAGCCGCCGCATCGGCTCGGCGCGCATCATCTGGTACTCGATGCTCGTGCTCAGCTTTCCCGCACTGCTCATCCCGCTCGCCGCGCCCGGCTGGCGGGTCGCCGCCTTCGTCGTCGGCACCGCCT